>Ga0100401_1001250_pt1 | contig 20696 bp, 13 predicted proteins | sample CryGeymeta201525_FD_80421 | JGI IMG/M metagenome (GOLD analysis project Ga0100401, IMG submission 80421) | Groundwater microbial communities from Crystal Geyser aquifers in Utah, USA - Crystal Geyser metaG 2015-25 | ecosystem: Environmental > Aquatic > Deep subsurface > Groundwater | place: USA... | reverse complement strand
TCACCGACCCGGAGGTCATCGCCACGCTCACGCCCGCGCGCATCGCTGCCGCCCGCAGGAAATCAGCCGGCCGCGACCTCGCCGCCTGAACGCTGTCAAGGTGGCCGCGTTTACCCCGCTTACGGTTGAGTAGCGGTGGAGAACAGATTTCACAACCGCTGCGCTAGAGGGCTCTTCCGTCTTCGCCCTGCGGGACTACGCCGTGACAAGGCGGGCGAGCTTGGGCGAGGTGGCTGATTCAACGGCAAAGATGGCGCGAAGAGGCAGGTCAAAACTGGTTCCGGCGATGTAGCCTGTTTCACACTACACGACAAAATTTTAGATCGCTTAACAAATGGTAGCTTGGGGTGTAACCTGTTGGTTGTGGAAACAAAAGAAAACAACTCCCAAGCTGTCGGACACGCTCTGCACGCACCTCTCTTCAATTCATACATCTCTTGGATGAACGGTGCGAAAACTCTCTTGTTGCTGGCAAGCTTAACGGTGCCGGGGGCGTCGGAATCCACACGCTGTCCTACCGTGCCGCAACTGCCAGCCCGCCCGCCTCCGCGCAGATTGCCGGGATCTTCGGCGACGACCACGCAGAAATCTTCGCCAGCCAGTCCGATGGAGGCACCAAGGCGATCATTTCCACCGAGGAGGATTGGATCGACCACGACCCCGCGCCATACACCGGGCTCGAGCTCCGCTGGGAGCAAGCGGGTGGAGCCAACGGCACCAACGTCGACGTCCGCCCCATGATCGAGCTGGGGGGCAGTGGTACGCCTCGGCCACTTCCTGCGCAACATCCGCGGACAATGCTCCCATTGAAAACAAAAGCCTGCCCCTCACCACCGCGGTCGCTGACTGGCGCGCTGTCACGCTTTCCGACAACTCGGCGGTGCTTGGCCCATCGCCTGCCGCTGATCTCAGCGGCCCGATCACCAATCTCGGCTTTTTCGCCGACTTCAGCGCGGAGGACGAGGACCAGACCCTGCTGCTCGACCGGCTCGAACTGGTCGGTCATCCACTCTTCCCCGACGAAGAACCGTGGACCCTGGTATCAATGCCCGACTTCACCAACGCCGACATCGCCGACATGTCGGGTGCGCTCATGGGGGTTCCCGCCGCCTGCGACTGGGATGGCGGTCAGAACGGCAGCCCGACGATTATCTCCTCCACTATTCCTTCGATCACCCCGCCGGGACCCGGCAGATGCCGAACGGCCTTTCGGGGAGTTCAACGCACAGATCCGCACGGACGATCCTCCGAGGGAACCACCACCACCCACGAGTTGACACCCACCAGCCTTCCGGCCCGGAGATTCTACCGCATCACCGAGACCCCATGAGGAACTCTCGATCCTGGAGGAGCAGGCATAGTCGGCCGCCAGCCGCTACCAAGCGCCCCCCTGCGTGCCCCCGTGAGGCGAAATCGCAAAAATTCCGGGAAATTCCGCCCCAACTGTTTCGATTTTCGGGTCGGGATTGTTCTTCCCTTACGAATACCCGAATACCCGAATACTTTACGAATACTCGAAATCCGGGCCGTTTGTTGGGGTCGTGTGTCCGCCAAGGAGGCTCGTTCACCCCGTCAGCATTCAACCATCGTTTAGAGCAAAGTTCGCCAAAAAAGAGACATGAAACATCCCTTGAGACTCCCGCTTCTCGCGGCCATCAGCTCGGCCGCGCTCGCTGCCTTCTCGTCTGCCCAGACCAGCGTCGTCTGGCAGGGCGGGACAGGCAGCTACACCGATGCCAACTGGACCGTCGATGACGGGCTCGGCGGCGGTCCCGTTGCGGACCGGAACGCGCCCTCCTTCAATTCGGGAGCCATTCACATGACCATCAACGGTGGCACCGTGAATGATTTCACGAATGCCAATACGGGCACGGCAGCGAGCAGTGACACCATCCTCATCACCGGAGGTGCCGCCATCTCCGGCGACTACATGAGACCCAATGCCGGTGCGACGCCGCTTTACCTCACGTTCGGATCTGGCAGCATCACCATGTCGGATCCCAATTCTTTTCGAACGGCCGGTGGCAGTTTCTCCGGACAAATCAACTTCACCGGTGCAGCCGGTTCCGCTTTCGTGAGGCAGACCAACATTACCGTTTCTAGCACTGCCCTGGCTGACAAGGTCAAATTGGGGTTCTTTGCGATTGATGGCACGAAGATCACTACGGCCACCTCTTTCAACGGCAGCAATCTTGCCACTGTAAATTCGGAATTGGCTTTAAAAGTTATCAACAACAAGTATTTCGAGGTTACCGAAGTCGGAGGTGTTCAGACTTTGAATCTCCTCGCCGTGCCCGGAGAATCGGATCCCACCTTGGCGATCACTGCGGTTTCCCCGGGAGTGTGGGAGCTGACGCTGGCAGGCGAACCCGACACCCGTTACGAGTTCCGTGCGTCGCCGGACCTCGACTTCAGTCCGGGCACCTTGGTCGAGGGCTTGGTTCAAGGAAATCCCGGCAGCGACCCCGGCATGATCTCCGGACCCAATGACGAGTTCGTCACCACCGACAGCAACGGCGACGCGGTCGTCCGCGCCGCGACGCTGGCCGGCCCCAAGAATTTTGTTCGCGCCCAGGACGCCGGACTGATCTCACTGGCGGTCTTCGATTTCGAGGCGGACGGCCAGGGCTTCATCCCGACCGGAGAATGGGCATGGGGCGTGGCAGCCTCCGACAACGGATTCGCCAATGGCCAGGTGACCGGTGGCAACGGCAGCGATACCGGCAAGTGCTGGGGCACCGTCCTCGGCGATGGCGGACCGGCTATCAATGGCGGGATCACCCCGACCACCGACTCGATCCTGACTTCACCGGATATTGACCTCACCGGCGTGTCCGGTGCCCGGTTGGAGTTCGCCGCAGCGGTCGATGCGCAGATTGGCGACACGCTCGAGGTGCTCGTCCGGGATGCCGATGACGACTCCCTTCTCGACAAGATCACCCCTTTCGACTCGTTCCCGACCATCCCCGCTTGGGCCACTCTGGACTTCGCCCTGCCGGCAACCGCCGACGGAAACACCATCTACCTAGAATTCCGCTTCCAGGGGACCAACTCGGAGTTCCTCGGCTTTTATCTCGATGACGTCAGCATCACCTACTGATCCCACTGATTTCGCCAAACGCCAGACTGCACCCACTGCTAAGTTCCCTACCTGAAAATCAACTTTCAACCCTCCCGCTGATATCGTGACCACCACCTCCAGACGCCTGACTTGTGCTGCGATCGCCGCACTTGCATCCACCGCCACCAGCTACGGTGCCACCACCTTCGTGACCAACACTTCCGGCAACGCAGCTGCGCTTGCGGGAGACGGCGCAGGCACAACGACACCCTTGACGTTGAGCGCTGAGGATGGTGGGGGCACGCTGAATCTAACGACAATCAGCGTCTTCGACCAGAATGGAGTCACCACGCTCGGCATGGATGCCAATTCACTTGGCGTCAACAATGACAAGTGGGGGGTCGATCAAGAATGGACGTTTTCGTTTGATCAAATGCTTAGTTTTGATGGCTTTGTGATGAACGATACCAATACCGTTCAAGATCCTTTTTTGGTTTCATCGTCAGCTTGGATCGGAAACACGGTGACGAACGGCAGCAATTGGACTTTCAATAGCACGACTGGCACGATCAGCACGATTGCTATTCCAGCTAGCCCAACCACATTTACTTTTGCTGGATCCGGTCTGGCCGACGTTGCCGCGGGGACGAGTATCACCATTGCGCACAATTTCGCTGGTGGCGGTGGTGTCGAAATGAGAAGCTTCACAGTGAGCCCGATCCCCGAGCCCGGTTCGCTAGCGCTGGTAGGTCTCAGCGGCTTGTTCCTCTTCGTCCGCCGCCGCCGCTAGTTCAACGAGAGGCTTTCATCCAAAACCCCGCTCAAGCCTACGCCGGGCGGTTTTTTTTCCCTGATATTAAACTCATGTTGCGCCTCTTTTTTGGTCTTTTTCTTGTGCTCGTGGCGATAGGACCTGCGCAGTCACGCCCCAACATCATCATCTTCTTCTCCGACGACCTGGGCTACGGTGATCTCGGTTGCTTCTGGCAAGACCAGCGCCCGACCACCAAGAAGTTCGACACTCCGGCGCTCGACCGGATGGCCGCCGAGGGAGCCAAGCTGACGCATCACTATGTCGCCGCTTCGGTCTGCGCACCGTCGCGCGCCTCACTGTTGACCGGCCGCCACCAGGGCCACTGCGAGGTCCGCAACAGCCAGTTCGACAAGGCGCTCCCGGCGAACCACACCATCGCCTCCGTGCTCCAGGCCGCCGGATACCGCACCATCCATATTGGCAAGAATGGTCTGGCCGGCACCGAGACCTCGACCAACCTCACGGGCACCGGTTCGCAGAACCTCGCCGCCCACCCGCTGGACCGGGGCTTTGACCGCTTCTTCGGCTACCTGTTTCATTCCGACGGCCACGAGCATTACCCGCGCAACGGGACGACCAACAAAACCGCCCATATCTACGACGATTACCAGCAGATCACCCATGCCTCGGTCGATCTCTACACCACCGACGCCTGGACCGCCGCAGCCAAACGGGAGATCATCAACGAGGCCACCGATGGCGATGACCAGCCGTTCTTTCTCTACATCGCCTACGATGCCCCGCATTTCAACATGCAGCGGCCTGCGGTGGCCTATCCGCCCATCGACAATGACGGAGACCCACTGACCGGCGGCATCCAATGGACCACCGCCACCGATGGATCGGGCAAGGTGCGCTACGCCTCGACCGCCGACGGCACCGGCACCGTCGACGGTTACACCCACCCCGACATTCCCGCCGCATGGGCGGCGTCCGAAAAACAACATGTCGGCATGATCCGGCGCATCGACAATTCGGTCGCCGACATCCTCCAAACGCTCAAGGACCTCGGCATCGATGACAACACGCTGTGTATCTTCAGCTCCGACAACGGCCCGCACAACGAGGGCAACAACCCGCGCACCTTCGAGTCTTTCGCCAACATGGAGGGCATCAAGCGCGACCTGTGGGAGGCGGGAATCCGCGTGCCCACCATCGTCCGCTGGCCGGGCAACATAGCCGGAGCCACCGGCAACGAAGCGGAGATTCACGAAATCGATTATCCCAGTGCACTTTGGGACTGGATGCCGAGCTTCTGCGAGCTGGCCGGCGTGCCCGCCCCGGCTTGGTGCGATGGCGTTTCCCTGCTGCCCACGCTGACAGGCAGCGGTGCCCAACGCGACAAAGGCTACCTCTACTTTGAATTTCAAAATAGCGGAAGCACCCCGGACTGGGCCGAGTTTCCCAATCACCGGGGAGAGATCAAAGGTGAAATGCAGGCCCTGCGCATCGGCAATCACATGGGCGTCCGCACGGGCATCAGCACGGGCAGTGAACCCTTCAAGATCTACGATGTCACCACCGATCCCGGCCAAGCCACCGACCTGGCAAGCAGCCTGCCGGACCTCGCCGCCAAGATGCAGACCCTCGCTCTCACCGCGCGTCGTCCGGGCGGCGGTGTCAGTCGGCCCTACGATGGTCTTGCGCTGCCTGCGGTATCGTTCGCCTACGAACTCGCATCCGGCGTCGATTGGAGGAGCTTCACGGATCCCGGTGCCACCTGGCAATGGGTGCCCGAGTTCCGCGACCTGACGGCGACGGCCACCGGCACCACCACCAACATCCGCCTCGACGTGCGCCCGGGCGACGAACACTTCGGCATGCTCTACAGCGGATTCATTGAGATCCCGACGGCAGGCAACTACACCTTCCGTCTGGACTCGGATACCGGTGCCGACTTCTTCCTGCACGATGGCCACTTGATCGCCAATGATTTCAATCACAGCCCCAGCGCCACATCGGGCACCGTGAACCTTGAAGCCGGTCTGCATCCCTATCGCCTCTACTACCGGCACGCCACGGGAGCCCGCAACCTATCGCTCCAGTGGTCCGGCCCTGGTTTGACTCAGCAGCCGGTGCCGGACTCCGCGCTGTTTGCGGCCACGCCACTGCCGCTGAAGGCGGTCGACGATCTTTCGACTACGATCATCGGTCAATCCGTGCTCATCGACGTGCTGGCCAATGACTTGGATGACGGCCTGCCTTCACCGATCTCCATCCAAAGCGTGGGCACCCCCGACTTTGGAACGGCGGCGCTCGAAACCGGAAAGATCCGCTACACGCCACCTGCGGGGTTCGAGGGCACCGCCAGCTTCAGCTATACCATCACCGATGGAGACGGAAGCGACAGCGCGACCGTGACAGTGAACGTGGTGCCGCAACAACCGCCCAGCGCCGTTGACGACGAGACCGCCACCAGCGGGAGTCTCTCGGGCCCCGGCGATCCGGTCACGATTCCGGTGCTGGCCAACGACAGCGACCCCGATGGCGGCCCATCGCCCCTCTCCATCAGCTCGGTGGGCGTCCCGATCGGCGGCGGCGTCGTCATTTCCGGCAATGACCTCGTCTACACCCCGGACAAAAACTTCATCGGCACCGATGCCTTCCCTTACACGGTCAGTGACGGGGCCGCGGCGGCGACCGCCCGGGTGGTGGTCGAGGTCAGCGGACCAAGCCCCGGAAATTTGACCGCCTATTGGGATTTCGAGGGTGCGAACCCGTCCAACGTCAGCGATTCCGTCAGCAGCACGGTTGGCACGCTTGTCGGCTCGGCGGCGGTGAATGGCGCGGCCATCGCCCCGACGGGGGCGAATTCGCTCAGTCTGCCCAGCTCGGGTTCGTATTTCGATGCCAACACCAATGGCGGACTGGCGGGCACCGGGTCGTTCACCGTGTTTGCCTTGATTCGACACACCGCCGACACTCTGGGAACCTTCTTCAACTACTCCCCGAGCGCCAACCAAGGCGGCAGGGATCTGCGCCTGTTTGTCATGGGCAATGGTGGCTACCGCATCGAAATGACTGCCGGCGCCTTCTTCGAACTGTCGTCCACAGACTTTGATTTGAGTGACGGCAACACCCATGCGGTGGCAGCCGTCTTCGACAGTTCAACAGGCGACAGCTTCCGAGACGTCGACCTTTATGTGGATGGCAAGCTGTACAACGTGACCAGCGGCACTGACCATCTCGTCAATCTGCTGGCGGGCGGAACCATCCAGATCGGCCGGGATCAGGTCAGTCCGACCAACCGTCCCTTCGTCGGGCAGGTCGATGATGTGGTCGTCTACAATGAGGCCCTCAGCCTGGCTCAGTTGGATGAGCTGGCAGCCCAGGGAGTCCCGTCAGCTGAACTGAACCTCTTTTCCATCTGGATGGCGAATGCTGACTTCGGGCTGCGGGTGGAGGACCGCGCCTTCGACGCCGACCCCGACGGCGATACACTTGCCAATGGTCTGGAGGCCTGGTTCGGCACCCACCCCGGTGTGGCCAATGCAGGTCTGACCATCCTGATGACCGAGGCCAACGAAACGCGCATCCAACATCCGCAAAACCCGAATCCCCCGGCCAATTTGTCCGCCAGCTACGAGTGGTCGCCCGATCTCTCCGACTGGTTTCCGCCTGACGGGGTTTCAGGTCCGACCAACGGCACGAAGGCCACCTCTCTCATGGAAACCACCGATGGAATCAGAACCGTCACCATCACCACCACTCCGGAACTGGGGGCTCTCTTCCTCCGGCTTGCGGTCACTCAAGAGTAAGACCTCATCGGTTTCCTGAAACTACGAAACGATTCGCCTCAAATCCACAAGCCGCCGCTGCCGGAGCAATCTGACCCCGATCCAACAACCCGCCTGCCATGAACCATTCCCTTGGAAATCCGCTTTTCTCCATCCTCGCCTCGCTGGCGCTCTGCGCTTCCGGCTCGGCACAAATCACCATCGCCGACTTTGTCGATGACTTTCCCACCACAAACGGTCCCGGTCTACAATTTGACGGGACCGAAACCCTGGCACCCGGCTGGGACTACATGTGGAACCCGGTGGCCGATGGCATGGGCACCGCGACCAACTATCAATCCCTAGTGCCGAATACCATCGATGTCGGCGGCAATGCCGTCGATGACGAGGGCCTGTTCACCAACGTCGGCAACATCGCCTTCAATGCCGCCGGTCAGGGAAATTTCCGCTATGGTCGTGTCGGTATCGGATCCAGTCATCCGGGCACGACGGAACAGAATCGGGCGATCTTTGCCTACACCATCCAAGCAGGCGAAGCGGGGGCCATCTCCATCACCAACAGTTCCCTCAAGCTGAATAACGCCACCGGGAAAATCAATTACGAGATCTTCGTGAACAACGAATCGAAGGTGAGTGTCGCCGATTTCACCTCAACCACCCCGGTCGCCTTTGATACCCCGCTGGGGATTCTCGACGCCGGCGACACCGTGTATGTGACGGTAGGTAATGGTAACAACGGTTCGACCAACGACGCCTTTGTCATCGACTTCAGCCTCGAGAGCCTGCCCGCGAACGACACCGAGCCACCGACGCCCAACCCGATGACCTGGGCCAGCGTGCCGGCAGCCGTGAGTGACAGCAGCATCACCATGACGGCGACTACCGCCAGCGATGCCAACGGCGTGGAATACTACTTCACCTGCACCTCCGGCGCAGGCCATGACAGCGGCTGGCAGGGCAGCCCGATCTACACGGATGAAGGCCTAAGCCCGAACACCACCTACACCTACACGGTGAAGGCGCGCGATGCCGTCGGTCTTTACGAGACGGCAGCCTCCGTCCCGGAGTCCGCCACCACCGGCGCGCCGGACACGGCCAAGCCCAGTCCCGACCCGATGACGTTCGCGGTCGCCCCCGCGGCAACGGGTCCCTACTCGATCTCGATGACGGCCACCACGGCCACCGACGCCAGCGGCGTGGAATACTACTTCGCCGAAACCTCCGGCAATCTCGGGGGCAGCGACAGCGGCTGGCAGGACAGCCCGGATTACACGGACGACGGCCTCAGCCCCGACACCACCTACAGCTACACCGTGAGCGCGCGCGACAAGAGCGCCAACCAGAACCAGACCGCCGCGTCCAACCCCGCTGCCGAGGCTACCACCGACCCGGAGTTGGTGGAACCCGTTCTGGTGGGCGGATTCGACGGGACCAATGACGTCGCCCTGCAAAGCCCCACCATGTCCAACACCACGGTAACGTTGAGCAGCACCACGGGCGACATCACCCCAAGCGCGGGCTCCTTCCAAAGCAACAGCCTGCTCTGGGGCACGACGGACCTCGACGTCGATCCCGTTGACACGAACTCGCGGCAGATCGTCCAGTCGGGTTCACCGTTCACGCTGACGCTGGTGGTGCAGAACAACGACTCGCTGGATCTTGCGCTGGATAAGATCCACTTCCGGGTGAAGAAGGACATCAACAACGAGGGCCCCAACAAGGTGATCATCACCTACACCGCGGGTGCGTTGGGATCCGCCGGCGTCAGCACCGAGGTCACCATCCCCAACGGGGTGACCGGTCATGATGTGAGCTTCGGCGATTTCCTCGCCGACACGACGCTCGCCACCGGCGAATTCGCCTACTTCACGTGGTCGCCGGGTCCCCCCGAGAATCCCGCGGGCAACACCGGATTCCGGGTTGATAATGTCGCGGTCTCGGGAACGCTGACCCTTTCGGACTATCTCTCCTGGGGCAGCGGGCAGAACTGGACGCTCGGCGACCCCGGGACCGGCGATCAGGAGGACTATGACGGAGACGGCCTCAGCAACGACACGGAGCGGATCTTCGGCCTGAACCCGGCGGATTCGAGTTCGGTGAATCCGCTCACGTTCCCGTTCGACCCCGCCGCCGGGACCTTCAGCTACACCCGGCGGAGCCCGTCACTCACGGGGCTGACCCACCAGATCTTCTATTCGACGGACCTCGACCAGTGGGAGCTCGACGCCGGCGCCCTCCAGACGCCCGGTTCCCTGCTCAACGGAGTCGAGACCGTCGATGTCGCGCTGACACCGGCCCTGCTCGACGAGCCCAGGCTTTTCGCGAGGGTCAACGCCCAGCTGATCGTCCTCGGGCCCTCGCCCGAGCTGATCAGCCTGTGGGGAAGCGGCAGCACCGTCACCCTGAACTTCACCGAGCCGCTGAACGAAGCCACGGCGACCAACATCGACAATTTCAGCGTGGAACTGGACGGGGGAGGCAGCATCACCGTCACGGGCGCATCGCTCAGCGAGAGCGGCAAGACGGTCACCCTGAGCCTTAGCTCCAGCCTCAGTCTGGCCAGCGCCTACAACGTGACCCTTGGCAATGTGACCGGCCCCAATGGCGAGCCGCTCGTCGGCGACAGCGTGGGACAGTTCCAGACCTGGGACGATGACCCGAACGGGATCAAGGTCTTCATCCTGGCCGGTCAGTCGAACATGGTCGGTTACGGGCGCGAGGGCAGTGGCGTCGACGTGAAAGGCACCCTGCGCTACCTCGCGAACAACAATGCCACCTATCCGGAATACGATTACACCACCATGCTCGATACGCCCGGCGATCCCGCCAATAGCACCTGGGCCTCCCGCAGTGACGTCAAAGTCTGGTGGCTCGCCAACACCTCGGGTAATGACACCCTCGGCACGAACAACATCCGCAAGGGCGACCTGACGGTCGGCTTCGGCAGGGACGGCACCATGATCGGCCCCGAGTATGCCTTCGGCCAGGTTCTCGGTGACTTCTATGCCTCCAACGATGTTCTGATTATCAAGACCGCCTGGGGCGGCAAGGCCCTCGCTTCCGAGTTCCGCCCGCCCAGTGCCGTCGCCGACCGTGGCGGCGAAGTGGGGCTCTATTATCAGGCCATCCTCGACCAGGTGCGTCAGGCACTCGACAACCTCGGCACTGAATTTCCCGAATGGAGCGGACAAGGCTATCAGATCGTCGGCATCGGATGGCACCAGGGCTACAACGACAAGGTCAACCCGGACTTTTCCGCCGAATACAAGGACAACCTGCCCGACCTGATCAGCGACCTGCGGGGGGAATTCGGCAAACCCGACCTGCCCTTTGCCATCGCCAGCAGCGGCATGACGGCAGCGGCGGTTGAGTCGTTCCCCTACTCCGGCTACTCGCTGGTGGAGAAAGCCCAGCTCTGGGTTGCCGGCGTGGCCCAACCTGCCGAGGTCCAATCCAGCGACACCCGCCCCTTCTGGGAAGCGGTGGCGGATTCCCCGATGGACCAGGGCTACCACTGGAACCAGAACGCCCGCAGCTACTTCCGGATCGGCCAGGCTTTGGGGAGCGACATGGTGGATCTGCTCACACCGTGAGCCGCCACGAAGTGCCCCCTGGGTGCCCTCGCGAGGCGAAATCGCAAAAATTTCAGGAAATTTCGCCCCAAGTGTTTCGATTTTCCGGTCGGGACGGTTCTTCCCTAAGAATACCTGAGATCCGGGTATTTCGTTGGTGTCGTGTGTCCGCCAAGGAGACTCGATCAAGCCCCCAGCATTTAACCATCATTTATAATCAAGATCACAATACAAGGTCACTATGAAACATCAGTTCAAAATCCCAGTTCTCGCGGCAATCACCTCAGCCGCAATCACCGCATCCGCATCCGCCGTCACGATCGCTGATTTCGTCGATGACTATCCTAGCGTAATCGGTGCCGGCCCTCAATTTGACGGAACCGAGACACTGACACCCGGCTGGGACTACATGTGGAACCCGGTGACAGGTGGCATGGGCACTGCGGCCAACTATCAATCCCTAGTGCCGAATACGGTCAACGTCGCTAATAATACCAACGATGACGAGGGTTTGTTCACCAACGTCGGCAACGTCGGCTTCAATGCCAACGGCCAGGGGGATTTCAAGTTTGGCCGCATCGGTATCGGGTCCAGCCATCCGGGCGTAACCGAATCAAATAGCACAATCTACGCTTACACCATCCAGACAGGCGAAGCGGGGATCATCTCGATCACCGGCAGCTCGCTACTCATGAAAAGCGCTGTCAACACCAATGGGATTGATCTTGATGTGTATGTGAACGATACCCTCATCAGCGGCTTGAGCCTTGATGGATTCAACACCTCCGGCACCGCTGTAAGTGGTGCTTTCGATGGCTCACTGGGCCCACTCAGCGTTGGCGATACCGTTTACGTGGCTATCGATAATAATGGAAACTCAGCCTTCGATGCTTTTGTCATCGACTTCAGCCTCGAAAGCACGGCCATTCCCGAGCCCGGTTCGTCGCTGCTGCTCGGTCTCGCCGGCCTACTGTCCGTCTACCGCCGTCGCCGCTAGGAACGAAGGCCATTCGTGTGCAACAGGGACTCGAGGCCCAGGGAGCCACCCCGATCGCCACCCCGAACCTCGATCGTCTGGCGGCCGGCGGAATGATGTTTACCGACGCCCACAGCCCGTGCTCGCTGTGCCCGCCGACCCGCTTCGCCATGATGGCCGGGCCGTTGCCCTTCCGCTACGGCAAGCGCTTAGGCTCCTGGAATTTCAGCGAGACGGCTGCGGTTCTGCGAAATCGCAAACACACCACGGTCGGCGAGGTCATGCAGGCGGCGGGATACCGCACCGCGATGCTGGGAAAAATGCATATCGCCGGGGGCGATACCTTCAATTTCACCCAGCCTGAACGGCCCATCCCGACCTTCCCGACCTCCGATGGGTTCGACTACACCTTTGTCGAACACGATGGCATTCAGGACCCGCCGATCGATTTCGAACCTGACGCCGTCGGCAACCCGGGCAGTCCGCCCAATGTGCCGGTGCAGGGGGTCAATGCGTCGTGGGGCGGCAATGCCCATTCCGACATGGTTTACGAACTCGACCTCCGGGTGGGGCGCATCCTTGCCAAACTGGAGGACCCGGACGGCAATCCGCTGACCGATGACAGCATCCTCGCGAACACCCTGATCCTTTTGACCTCTGACAACGGCGGTCTGATGGAATCGATGGTTCCGGCGGGCTATGACAGCACCGGGATCCTTCGCTTGTTCAAATCCCACAGCTACGGCGACGGCACGGTGCCTCAGGCCATGCTCGAGCTGCGTGACGAACTCCACGCGCTCTTCCTGAAGCACGACGATGTGAGTGCGCTTCGCACCACCACCGCCTACGATGTGGACGGATTCGTCGTGCCGCCGACTGCCCTTGGTCCGGACGAAGTGACGATGACCTCGGTCACCGGAGTCGCGGCCGTGGAGCCCATCGAATATCGTTTCTCCGAGCCGAATCAGCCCCTTAGCCAACTATTGAGGACCCACACAACACCATGATAACCGGTAAAATATTTCCTTCGGTACTAGCCTTATTCTCATTGGCATCACTGTCATCATTCAACGCGGTTGGCGCCACCGTGATCGCCGATTTCGTGGATGACTACCCGGCGGTGAATGGAGCTGGCCCCCAGTTCGACGGGACCGAGACACCGGCGACAGGCTGGGACTACATGTGGAACCCCGGCGGCACCGCAGACCTGGGCAATGCGGCCAACTACCAATCACTGGTGCCCAATACGGTCAATCTGGGGAGCAATACCGTGGATGACGAGGGCTTGTTCACCCGCATCGGCGACATCGCCTTCAACGATGCGGGTCAGGGCAGCTTCCGCTATGGTCGCATCGGCCTGGGCACCAGCCACCCCGGCCAAAGCGGTAGCGATTATCGGGCGATTTTCGCCTACACCATCCAGCCCGGCGAGGCAGGCGGTATCGCCATCAGCAATAGCTCGCTGGCCAAAGCGAACTCGACCGGCACCAGCATTGACCTCGATGTTTACGTGAATGACTCGCTGGTCGGTGCCTTGAGTATCGATGGCTTCAACTCGACGACCCCAACCCAATTTGATGGTGCGCTGGGCGAGCTTGCGATCGGCGACACGGTCTACGTCACCGTTGGCCACGACGGTAACCCCTCAAGTGATGCCTTTGTCATCGATTTCTCCCTTGTGATCGACATCGACCCCGATGCGGATGACGACAACGACGGACTGAAGGACGTTTGGGAACTGGAGCACTTCAAGAACCTCGACCAAAGCGGCACGGACAATCCAGACGGCGACGGTGCCGACAACGAAGCCGAGGAAACGGCCGGCACCGACCCGAACAAGCGCGACACCGACGACGACGGGCTCGACGACGATGTGGAGATTGCCGGCCCGACCGATCCCCTGGATCCCGACAGCGATGACGACCAGTTGCTCGACGGGGCGGAAAGCAATACCGGCATCTATGTTTCCTCTTCCGACACCGGCACCGATCCCATGCTCAACGACACGGATGACGACGGTGTGCTCGACGGCATCGAAATCAAGCTTGGCTCGGACCCGTTCGATGCGGGGCGCGTGCCCGCGGAACTGCCCAACATCATCTTCATCATGGTCGACGACCTCGACTACCGGGAAGTCGGCGTCTATGGCCAGGCCACGCTGCAGACCCCGCGACTCGACACCATGGCGAGCCAGGGCATGCGCTTCACTGACTTCTACTCCGCCAGTCCGGTTTGCCATTCCAGCCGCTCGTGCCTGATCACGGGTCAGGACTCGCGGCGTTCCCAGGATCGCTTCAACGGCGAGGTCGGAGGCGGCTACCAGTACCCGCTCCACCCGGCGCGAGTCACCATCGCCGAGGTGTTGAAGGAGGCCGGCTACACCACCGGCTGCGTCGGCAAGTGGGGGATGGGCGGGCCAACTACCAACGGCGTGCCATGGCAGCAGGGATTCGACTTGTTCGTCGGCTACCTCGGCCAGGTCCAGGCCCATTATTTCTACCCGAAGTATCTTTGGAAGAACGATCAGAAGATCTTTCTCAACCAGGCGGAAGCCAGTGCGAACGGCGGCACGCTCTATGTCCCGGGTGCCAACAACCCGAACGTGGCGACCAATAACGGTTGGACGGACAACTTCGGCAACGTCTGCTCGCACGACGTGGCCGTGAAGGAGGGCTTGCAGTTTATCGAAGACAACGCCAACAGGCCCTTCTTTCTCTACTGTGCATGGACCCCGCCCCACCTGAACTACTTCCCGGCGGCCAGCCTCTCGGCACTGACGGATGGCGATGGTTTGGTCTATGACCCCACGGACCTCAGCCAGACACTGATCAACGAGCTGTATCCGGGCGCGCCCTTCGGCGGCACGGCGGAAACGCCGAACTACCAGCCGCACGCCTATGCCTCGATGGTTTCGGCGGTCGACCGCGACACCGGTCGCATTCTCGACAAGCTGGTCGAACTCGGCATCGACGACAAGACACTCGTCATCTTCTGCTCCGACAACGGCGAGGCCACCAGTACCTTCCTCAACCCAGCCCACCTGCAACCGGGCCTGTCGGATCTGCGGGGGATCAAGCGCAGCCTCTACGAGGGTGGCATCCGCTCGCCGTTCATCGCCTGGTGGCCGGGGAAAATCCCGGCAGGCACCACCTCCGATGTGATCGGGACCTTCTCCGACATGCTGCCGACCTTCACGGAGGTGGCAGGATTGCAAACTCCCACCCAAATCACCGGGCGCTCCATCCTGCCCGTGCTGCTGGGCGGCAGCGAGAACGAACTCCAACCGCGTGCCTACCATTACTGGTCTTTCACCGAAGGCTCACGCCGCTTGCGGGCGGTGCGGCAAGGCGACTGGAAGCTGCTTCGCATGCGTGCCACGAATGGCAGCCCGCCCACATACGAACTCTACAATCTCGCCACCGACCTCTACGAGACCACCAACCTGGCGAATATCGAGACTGCGGTGCGCGACCGCCTCATCCCCTTGGTCGAGGGCAGCCACGAAGTGACTGATGCGAAATATTTCACGGCCGATGACGAGTTCTTCACCCGGACGAATCTGGTCGCCGCCGCTTATCAGATCGACACACCCGACGGCAGTGGTGCTGCCAATGGCTACACCCTCACGCCTACCGGCACCGGCACCGGCTTCAATTACCTGCCCTTTGAAACCGGCTTGATCGATACGGCCACTTTCACCTGGACCTTCGAATTTCCCTCGACCGGTGCCGCATCGCTCTTGCTGGGCCCAAGCAATGATCCCGCTCAATGCCTCGGAGTGCGTGTTGATGCGGCAAGCATGACTCTGGAAACCAGCTTCCCCGGAGCCGCCTCGGCGAGCGCCGCGATTGGTGCCGCCGACCTGCCCGGCAACCGCGCCGAGTGCCTGCTTTCGGTCAATCCGGTTACGGGGGCGGGTAAGGTCGTCCTCGGGTCGACCACCTTGACCTTCGACTTCAGCGTCTCCGTGGGGCCGCTACGGTTCTGGGGATACGAGGTCGAATCCGCCGCAGTCCGTGCCAGCCGGCCGCGTTGGCAGGCTGGGGCGCCACATGCGGCAATACACGCCACTCCCGGCGGCATCGACGTCCACTATTCGCTCCCCGCCACCGCCGGTCAATCGGTCACGCCGCAATACAGCGCCGACTTGGAATCCTGGCATGACAATCCACCCGGGCTGGTCGATATTCGCGCGACCAACTCGCAGGGGCAGGTCGAGGGGGCATGGCATCTTCCCGCAGACAGCCTCCTGCCACGGATGAACGAACGCCTGTTCCTGCGGGGTCGCAGGGATGGCGAATAGAAAAATGAAACCGGATGGCTGAGAGCAGCCGTCCCACCCAATGAAAAACCGATGATAGTTCACCTCAAGACCCGATCACTCGCCATTTCCGCCTCACTCGCGCTCATGGCGACCGCCTCTGCCCAAATCACCATCGCCGACTTCGTCGATGACTATCCGACGGTGTGAGGTGCCGGACCGCAGTTCGAGGGCACGGAGACACCGGTTCCAGGCTAGCAGATCATAGGAATCGCATAGCACCAGGGCTACAACGACAAGGTCAACCCGGCCCTTCCGGGAAGCGGTGGCGGATTCCCCGATGGATCAGGGCTATCACTGGAACCAGGCCGCCCGCAGCTACTTCCGGATCGGCAAGTCCCTGGGTGCCGACATGGTGACCCTGCTTTCCGAGGAACGCGTCAGGCGGCGCGAGCGCCCTTCGAGGAATCCTGTGGTCCACCGGCGAAGTGGGACGCAGCGGGGAGTGAACCGGATGATTTATGTCGAAAACCGGGCTTTTCGGACATAAGGAACCGGGATGATCCAGGAACAGACCTTCATCAGGCTCTTCGTTCGGCACGAGGCCGAGCTGCGGGGCTTTGCCATCAGCCTGATCCCGTCGATCGAGGACGCGCAGGACGTGTTGCAGGACGCGTGCATCGCGATGTGGCAGAGGATCGACCGCCTGGACGACGAGAAGGGTTTCCTTCCGTGGGCCTACACCTTCGTCCGTCTGACCGCGCTGAACCGGATCCGGAGGTCGCGGCGCAGCAGGCTGGTGTTTTCCGAAAAGCTGGTGGAGCTGAATGCGGAGGAAGCCGGGCAGGAATCGGAGCGGGCGCGGGCCGAACTCCAGTCGCTGCGGGAATGCATGGAGCAACTCCCGCCGCGCCAGCTTGCCCTGGCCCGCCGCTATTACTCGTCCACCAAGGTCCGGATGCAGGATCTTGCGCGGGAGATGAGCCGCCCGGTCGGGGGACTCTACAAGGCACTCGAGAGGGTCCGGGCCGCCCTGCGCGAGTGCATCGACCGACGGATGGCCGACCTTGGATTCTGAATCACTCCCTGACCGACATGAGCGACCCATTCTTTGACCTCGACCGGCTGATCGACCGGATCAGCGACGGCACGATCGACCGTGAGCAACTCGCGGAACTGGAAGCACGGCTGCTCGGGGATCCCGGGCTGCGGCGGCGGTTCCGCTCGCGGATGCGCCTTGAGGCCAACCTTCACTCGGAGTGCCAGGCAAGCCCGGTGGACATCCTGTCACCGGTGATGCTGGCGCTGCCGCGCCCGCGCTTCGTGCGCTGGCGGGTGGCCGCACTGGCCGGTCTGGCGGCGGCGCTGGCGCTGGCCGCCTTCCTCGTTTGGCATCCCTCGGGTTCCGAAAACCCCGGGGTCGTGGCGACGATCGTGTCGGAGGATGGCGCGGCCTGGTCCGCAGATGGCATGGTGGGGGAGGGGGCCAGCCGGCTCCCGGGCACCATGCGTCTGGAGAAGGGCCTAGCTAGCCTGCGTTTCGAGTCGGGGGCGTTGGTCGAGCTCGAGGCTCCGGTCACCATTGAGCTGCTGGACCCGATGCGCTGCCGCCTGAGTCGCGGCAAGGCGGTTTTCGAGATGCCCGAGTCGGCGGTCGGCTTCGTCGTGGAAACCCCCAATGGCTACGCCGTCGACCACGGCACGCGCTTCGCGGTGGCCCTGGAAGAAGGCAACGAGCACGTCGAATTCGGGGTGTTGAGCGGGCGGATCTCGGTGCATCACGAGCTCAAGCAAGTGTCGGCGGACGTGCGAACCGGCGATCAGGTAATGTTGACTCCCTCAGGCATCGGCCATGGGCGGGATCTCGCAGTCGCGCCCACGGCACGAGCGGCGGATGCCCGCCTGATGCGGTTCCGGGCCAATGGCTCGGAAACCTCCGTGGTGCGCGGTGACATGCGCGATGATTTTCTCGATCCTGACTCGCTTTTCGTGAAGCGGGATCTACCAGTGCCGGATGAGGAGAACGTGGACCGCGTCCTGTGGGCGAAGGACCGGCGGGCCCTGATCGCGTTCGAACTGGAACGCCTGGAGGGGCGGCAGGCCACCCACGCCACGCTGCGGCTGAACATGGTCCCCAGCGATCGGGGATACGCCAGCCTGCTGCCGGAACGCACTCGCATCGAGGTCTACGGCATCCGCGATGTCCCGGCCTTGGAGTCCTGGAATGCCGGGGAATTGAAATGGGCGGATGCCCCGGGATCGGTTGGTGATGGCACCGACGTGGACGGAACGGAAGTCGGCCTGCTGGGCTCATTCGAGATCGAGCGCGGCTATCTTGAGGGGCCGGTGGTTTTCGAGTCCGCCGAACTCACGCGCTTTGTGAACGAAGACCGCACCGGAGTGGTCGGGTTCGTGCTGGTTCCCGTGAGCATGCCGCAGGAACCCTGGAGCCTGGTCCACGCCTTCGCCTCGAGTCATCATGCCGAGGCGGCCGGGCCGTCGCTCGAAATCCACGCAAGGTAGTGGCCGCCATATCCGGGGAGGGCACGAATGCCGGGCCGTTTCGCGTCCGAAAAGGCGTTTATCGTGTCGAATCACGCGACTTCCGGACATGTCAGCATGGAGGCAAGAGCCCGCTCCTCATGATATCAAACCCATGAAACCGAACCTTTTCCATATTCTGGCAATCGCCACCGGCTTCAACCTGACGGTTGCCGGAGACGTCATCACGCCGACGGCTGCGACATCGACGACCTGGCAAACCGGTGGTAACCGGGTCATCACCAAGACCATCGATGGCTCGGGCCTTTCCGATATTTCGGATCCCGCCAGCGAGCTGGACGATGCCCATCCCTATGTCTCAAACACCGATTCTCCCTACTGGTTGAACAACGGTGCCGTGAGTGCCGAGGTGGTCGAATTCAACCTCGGCGGGCCCCATGATATCAGTGGGGTCCATTACTGGAAATACACCCGTGATGCTTCCCGGAACATCAAGACTTTCGATATTTCATTCTCAACCGATGGAGGCACCACCTTCAGCACCCCGGTGGCGGCCGCATCGCTCAATATGGCCGATTGGTCTCAAAGCCTCGGCAACCGCGGGGACTCCTATGCGGAGCTTCGCACCTTCGACACCTTGTCCGGAATCACGGATATCCGGTTCAGCAACATTCAGGTCTATGGCGGCAGCCTGATCGGATTGCACGAGATTCGCTTCGAGGGCGTGTCGGCGGGCACGGTGGGCCCGGTGGATGCCGACGAGTCCATGGTGGTTGCCTTTCCGGCGGCGGTCCTCGCCGACGGTGCTTCGGCCGCGACCATCACGGTCACGCTGAAGGACGCCTCCGGATTTCCCGTGGCCGGAGAAGACGTCGTCCTTTCGAACACTTCGGGTCCGGGAACTCCGGTGATCGGTCCCTCCGGCACCCAAACCACCGACGGGAGCGGCGTGGCGATCTTCACGGTCAGCTCCGGCACCGTGGGCACCGAAGGATTCACCGCCACTTCCGCGACCGACAGCGTGGTGGTCACCCAGACCGCCAGCGTGGAGTTCCAAGGACTTGTCGTGGATGCCGACACCTCGACGGTGTCGGCCTCGCTGACCGAAGTTCCCGCGAATGGTATCAAGAGCTCGACCATCCGCGTCACGCTCAGGAATGCCGGTGGCCTGCCGCTTCCCGGAAAGCCGGTCTCCCTGACCGGCGACAGCAGCGCCATCATCGACCCCGCCGGAACCGCCACGACCGATGCCAGCGGTGTGGCTACCTTCACCGTCAGCTCCGGCACGGCAGGCCTCGAGACCTTCACGGCCACCAGCGAGTCGGTGACCATCACCGCCACCGCCGGAGTCGATTTCACCGAGATCCCGACCGGTGATGTCATCACGCCGGTGGCCGCGACCTCCACCTCGACGGTCGGCAGCCCCCGGACCATCGACAAGGCGATCGACGGCAGCGGTCTTAGCGACGTGTTGGACCCCGCCAGCGTTCTGGATGACTACCATGTCTATGACGGAACCGCCTATTGGTTGAGTGCGGATGGGGCCGTCTCGAGCGGGACGGAAGAACTCACCTTCGACCTGGGCGGGACCTTCGAGGTGGACACCGTCTACTACTGGACCTACGAGCGCGAGGGCGACCGGAACCTCAGAACCTCAGACTTCCTGATCTCGGTGGAAAATGATTTGGCACTTTTTGGGCGTTTCAGGCGAGTTGGTAAATCAGGCGCGCATGGGTTTCTGGGTGGAGGAAATTGAGTTGGGTTAATTCAGCG
>Ga0100401_1001244_pt1 | contig 20739 bp, 16 predicted proteins | sample CryGeymeta201525_FD_80421 | JGI IMG/M metagenome (GOLD analysis project Ga0100401, IMG submission 80421) | Groundwater microbial communities from Crystal Geyser aquifers in Utah, USA - Crystal Geyser metaG 2015-25 | ecosystem: Environmental > Aquatic > Deep subsurface > Groundwater | place: USA... | reverse complement strand
TTGCGGGCCATCCCCACGTGGGTGGGGAAATCTTATCAACCCAAGAACCCTGACACCCTCCCTCCGGGCCATCCCCACGTGGGTGGGGAAATCTTCTGCGTAGCAATGGGTGCAGGCGGGGCTGACGGGCCATCCCCACGTGGGTGGGGAAATCGCTTATCAACCCCAGCCACACAACCCCAGTGTCGGGCCATCCCCACGTGGGTGGGGAAATCGACGTCTGGACAGGCGGCGATGGCGGCGGCGACGGGCCATCCCCACGTGGGTGGGGAAATCACTTGCTGCGGGTCCATCCCCTTGGCGGCCAGCGGGCCATCCCCACGTGGGTGGGGAAATCCCGACTTGCGCGTTGAGGAGCTTCCCGGCGGCCGGGCCATCCCCACGTGGGTGGGGAAATCCATGTCATCGACCGATTCCCCGAGGGCGTATCCGGGCCATCCCCACGTGGGTGGGGAAATCGACATCATCAAGGGGGTGCAGTGGGTGGCCACCGGGCCATCCCCACGTGGGTGGGGAAATCATTCCGGGCTACGGTGTGGGCGGCGGCGCTGACGGGCCATCCCCACGTGGGTGGGGAAATCGTGGGTGAGAGATTGAAGGATTGAAGTCGAGTCGGGCCATCCCCACGTGGGTGGGGAAATCGATAACTGAACTCATTTAGTGTCCAGTTCCGACGGGCCATCCCCACGTGGGTGGGGAAATCTATTCATCCGGCAAAGTTCCTGCCATGAGATACGGGCCATCCCCACGTGGGTGGGGAAATCGCGCTCATCAGCTCCGACGCTCACGGCTACTACGGGCCATCCCCACGTGGGTGGGGAAATCTCATAGACTTGGCCGGTCACTGTGTCGGTCCGCGGGCCATCCCCACGTGGGTGGGGAAATCTCGGACCGGCAGCGTTCGCGTCCGGCCAAGGTCGGGCCATCCCCACGTGGGTGGGGAAATCCGGTGATGCTTGCGCTGGACCTTGGCGATCTCCGGGCCATCCCCACGTGGGTGGGGAAATCTCTGCGGTCCTCAATGAGTTATGGGGAACTTGTTGGCGACTTCCAAGTGCAATTCTTATGTGTCATTTTGCCGCGCCTGTGGCGGCTGGAGAGAGCCCTAAAACGGACAGTTGTCGGGATCGATCCAGCTCTCCGCGATGAGCGGGATTCCGGAAAGATCAACGTCATTGCGCCCTGTCTTGCCTTCGGGGCCAATCCGCTCGATCTGGTATCCTTGACAGTTTGGCGCTGATGAAATCACCAGCATCCCAAACTCCTTCGGGGCATTCCGCAGGATGAATTCAGTCACCTTGCGATGGGTCCGCACGTTCAAGGTTCCAACAAAAACGTTGGGCTTGGGTTCGATAAACCAGCGTTTGAGGTGGCCCCGGATGGCGGGCGGGACGTCGTTGCAGACAAGGACAGTCACGCTTCGCTGCGGGGTTGGAGGGGGTGATCCGGCGGGGCGTCTTCGGGGGATTCGCCGAGGCCTTCGAAAAGCTTTTTCAAGTCGTCGGGCATGCGGCGCAGCATGCGGGTTTCTTCGATTTTCTTTTTGAGGAGTTTTCTCACAAGCGTGCCGTCATCCTTGGGATCGATGGAGATGGTCTCGAAGGCGGCGGGCCAGGAGGTTTCATGTTTGTAGAGATCGGCGGCATCGTAAATGAAGGGGAGGGTGCCGGCCTGGTGAACGAAGCCGAGCTGGGGGATGAAGCCCATGGAGCAGCAGACGGCGGCAGTGAGCGAATAGAGGGAGGCGTTCGAGGCGGAAAGGGCGCGGTTGATGCCGTCGGCGAGGTTCCAGTTGCTGGTTTTGTAGTCGCGCCCTTTCCAGGTGACGCCGTATTGGAGGCCGAGGCGGGCGTAGGTTTCTTTCACACGCCTGCCCTCCATGCCACGGAGCTGTTTGATGGAAACACCATGGACGGAGGCTTGGGGAAAGCGTTGGAGGAACATCCGGCGGGCGATCTCGTTTTGGGAACGCTTGTTTGCCCAGGCGGTGGCGTGGATGCGGGCCATGGAGTTGTCGTGATTCGGCGTGATGCCGAAGGCGTAGAAGCGCAGGCCGTCCTCGCCGAGCCAGAAGAGGGGGCAATTGCACTGGGCGGCGGCCTTGATGGCGGCGTGGGTGACGGTGGTGCCGGGGCCGAGGATGAGGGCGGAGATGGTGGCGACGGGGAGGCGGGTGATCAGACCGTCGGAGCCGATCCATTTGATGGAGGAGTCATCGACTTCGATGCGGCCTTTTTCGAGGTAGATGGGCGTCCAGCGGTCCTTGGCGGGAGCGAGGGTGTCGAGTGGGGGGCGTTCGAAGATGGGCATGGGGAAAGCGCGGGAGGCGGAGTGGGAAGTGAGCGGTGAGCGGTTAGGGATCGAGGGTGGTGATGGATTCGATTTCGTGGGGGTGGAATTCGAGGGTGTTGATGCGGAGGCGGATTTTACGAGGATCGGAGGTGCGGGCGGGGGAGATGAGTTGGATGGTGCCGGTGATGGACTTGGAGTGACCCTCAAGGCGCAATCGGACAGGTCTGCCGAGGATGATTCCCCAGCGGTGCTCGAAGGCGCGTTTTGCTTCATCAAGCTGCTCTTTCCAGCGCAGGTATCCGGCTTCGCCGGAGTTCGCATCGAAGCTGAATTCACCTTGGTCGAAGGACATGGTGTTAGAGAAAGGGATTGATGATGGTGAGGTGGTCGAATTGGCGGCCGTGCTGGAGGTCCTCTGTGTAGATTGTGGAAACGCCAGTCTCCAGGGCTGCGGCGACGATGAGCGAGTCGTAAAAGCGGTATCGGGTCTGGGAATGAATGGTCAGGGCCTTCTGCCAGATGCTGGGAGACGGGTAGGCTTGGCAATGGGGGGCGAGGAGGAGTTCCAAGAGGGTTTCGATGACCTGGGTGGGAACGGCTTGGTGCCGATTGTGCAGGGCGACGGTGCAGAATTCCTGAACGACCTGCCAACTGATGAGCCAAGGTTGATCTTCGCGGATCAGGTGTTGGGCGATTTGCTTCTTCTTCTCGTCTTGAGCGGTGAAGGCATAGACAAGAATATTGGTATCCAGGAAGTAGGGCGGGGGATCGCTCATCGCTCGTTCATTTCGTCCCGGGTGTAAGGTCCGCCAAGGTCGTAATGCTTCATCTCCTCCATCAGTTTGGAGATTCGTTCGCGTCGTTCGTCGCGTGCGGCGAGGTCATGGAGCCATTCGCGGAAAAGGGCGTTGAGGGTGGTGTTTCGGGACCGGGCCTCTTGGCGGGCGAGCTCGATGGTGCGCTCATCGGCACTGAGGGTGATGTTTTTCATTACACGAAAGTAGTGCGCACTGCTTTCGTGGTCAAGTCAGGAAGAGGGCCGGTGGTGGCGGATGGGGCGGGCGTCGTGAGTGCGGTTTTGGAAGCTGCGGGGCTGGTCGAGCAGGTGGAAGTCGCCGGGTTGGGAGTTGTTCAAAGTGAAAGCAAGAACGACATCTCAGGAACAATGGCTAAGGGTCGAGCGGAAATGGGAATGCTTCCTGATTAGTGGATTTCGGATCGACTTGTTTGATACGTCGGGCGTGATACTGGCGTCTTTCCGGTGCAAAGGAGGTGGGATAATCAAGCCATGAGTCGGTCCCGTCCGAGAAATCGGAGGCTGTTAGAGTATGGGCGCAATGTGTCCAGTCGTCTGGGATGACCCATCCGGGATGAATGGTAAGAAGGGCTCCTCTGACCATCTGCCAGGCTGCATTGGCACCGTCTGACGGGAGTTCACCGGGAGGGATGACCGGAAGGGAAGGGACGCAAGCCCTTCGCCCCAACCAAGCTCCCCAAGTTGGATTTCTCAGATGACTGGCGATGTCCACGAGATTCGACTGCGAGCCCTGAATGAGTACGACAAATATTTGATCCTGCAAATAATGGCGGCGGGTAAGTTCAGTTTCCTTAATTCCCCCGGAGGCGGTCCGGGCGTTCTGAACTGTGTGGTAATCCACTAAAGTAGGTGTCGCCTTTTTCGATCGATTGGGAAGACGGGCCATGAGCATAGGAAGAGAGGCGAGACAGGCTATTCGTTCGTCGTGATCAGTCGATTGTCGGTCAATCCCGCAGGCTGCTGCCAGTAGCCCGACGATACCGCTTTGGGTCGGAAATGAGAGGGTTCCACGTCGTCTGAACTGGCTTTGATGGCCCCACGATTGAAGAGGTCCGGCAAGGATTAGCGGAAGCGTAGGAAGGCTCATCTCCCAGGCGATTTGAGAACTCTCATTCATGAAACTAGGCTTGCTGCCACAAGTTTACTTAAAAACTCAGGGAACGGAACGTGAGTGGGAGAATCTTTTGCCGTCGCCGGAGATGCTCCAGTAGCGAGGCTTATCTTTGATTCGAGGCCCCACGCGGAATTGAGGTCCGAGTAGTGCTTCACAAGTTTGTCAACGGACCGCGTTACAAAGCCCTCGTCACCGGCTTTGATTGGGCACTCGAAGGCGTTGATGAGCTGGAGTGGACTCCCTTCCTCGCGAACAACACCCAGCGCGTAGGCAGGGAAAGTGTTAGCATTCATGCCGGTCTTGCGGGCTCGGGGGATGGCCTTGAGCGAGGATTCAATGAAAGTCGCAAGGGCTTTTTCTCGATCCATCTCATCCATATCCCGCAAGTATCCCATTTTGGGATCAAAGAGCGAATCCATGTCGACTGCGATGTAGCGGTAGTAAGTTGCGCTGCTGAACTCCAGCACACCAAGCATACCGGAGCCCGAATGGGCATCCTCGTCACGGTTGGCAAGCTTCTCTCGAAGAATGTCATCCACAGCAGAGTAGAAGTCTTGCTGAGGTTCGGCCTCGTGGGTCGATAGCGCGTGCGAGAAGCAGGAGGCACCGTCAATGTTCAAATGCGGGCTATCCGCAGCCATCCTACCAAAGAGGGCGATATCGACCGCATCCTTAAGATAAGATCCCTTTTTCTGGAGTTCTTTGAGAGCCTTGGTCGCCGCCTTCTCGGCATGTTTTCTGAGTTTGACTTCGGCTTGATCTACCTTCGCGTTCGCCTTCTTCTTGTCTTCGTCTGAAGTGTCGTCGCCAAGCGAGGATTGAGCGCCGAGTGCGGCGGAGTAAGCTTCCCATTCGGCGAGATGATCGTCGGCGGTCCTACTCAGAGCGGCGGCAACTACTTTGGTTTCTTCGGGTGCCAGAAAATAGAGAGCGCTAGTTCGCTCATTGCTGAAACGTGGATCAGCCTGCCCAAACGCGGAAATCGCGCCTTTCACCACAACATCAATCCGTTCGTCGGATGGCGGTGAGTTGCCAGCTTGAACTTTGATTGATTTTCGCAACTCATCTGCAATCAACTTGGTGCGCTTTCCCTTGAACTGCTTAAGATTCAGGCGCTGAGCTTCTTCTCTAACAGAGCGTTTAAGGCATTGGCTAGAGAGGCGGGCACGGGTCACCCCACCGAAGATTGCGGTTTTCGGAAGTCCGGCGTCGTCACGGTTGAGACAAGAGACGGGAAAAGACTGCAAGATATGAAGTTCAAGAATTTTCATGAGGACGATTCTGTGGATTTTTTTTGTGGCTAGTTCTGGAAGCGACTGGTTTTGTTGAGGCGTTCGCGGATTTCTGCCAACACGTCCCGGAGCGCATTCAAGTCGGATTCGGGAATATGGGGTGCGAGCTGGCTTTCGAGAAGTGAGTCTTCGCAGGGATAGTGCCTGAGAAGCATCAGGACATCGGTCTCGTAGAGAGCAACCCGGTCGAGTTGGCCTTGGCGGTAGAGAGAGGGGAGCGCGAAGAGCTTGAGGAGAATGATTCCTTCGGGTGTGGCACAGGTAAGGCGCGTTCCGACAAAGTCCCTTTCCTCCACATGACGTTCGCTGATCTCTTGGAAAAGTGGATTCGCCGTTAAGAGAAGATCGACCCGCAGTGCGCCAACTTGGCCGCTTGCAAACCATTCATTTTGTTCTCGCAAGGTAAAGCCCGGTAGCCGGTCGATGTCCTTTACGGCGATAATCAAGTCGATGTCGCGAGTGTTCCTTCCTTCGATGTGTTGAAGCACCGCGAGACCTCCAACTAGAACATGGGGAATCTGATTTTCTACGAGTCCGGCTACAAATGTCCGAGTGGCTTCGATCAGCGATTCTTCGTTCATGATGGCATCTGGAAAGGAAACGTTTGCGTCTCGAATGACTTCAGCAATATCGTTCCGACGGGTAATGGGGGCCGATAAAGGGGGCGAGGGATTCATGACTTTGAAACCATTGGATGGATCACGAGGAAACCATTCCCGAAGGCGCGTCCACGACCGATGCCTTTCAGCCACTCGGTGGCGAATTGGGATTTTTCGGTGATGGCTAGTGCTCCTTCGAAGCGGACCCGATGGAGGCGGACGCTATGGGAAGTCGAGTCCCGGGAAGAGCGCTTGGCAAAATGCTGTGAGCGCAAAAGGATCGGTTCTTCCGCTTTAAGGATCTTGAACCCCCTGCGCTCGGACTGTTGTTTGAGCCATTCCAATAGAGCGGCCCCTTCAATGATCGGAACCCGTCGGCTGCTGCGATTTTTCAGGATCGTCCCGTCTCCGCGACGCACTGAGGGCTTGTTCGGATCTCGGCGGGTAACGGTTGGATTGGCTATCAGCGAGAAACGGTAGGCCTCATGTTCGAAGAACGAGTCGGGAACCGGTCGACAGCGCCACCCGGGTTCGGGACACCAGTCAGGCCGCCTCGCTTCCGTGGGCGAAAGAACGATGACTCGTTCGCCTGTTTCGAGTTGATCGAAGCGACTCAGGAAGACCTGGGATTCGGGGGCTTCCCGTGGCTGCATAGCCGGGAAGCAATCCCACAACGCTGCATGCCAGTCCCAGGGCGTGTGCAATTCTCGCTTGGACGCTAGTTCGTATGGTATTACGGCTTCGGAGAGGAACATTGGCCTAAGTCGTTTGGGTTATGGGTTCTTCTTTCGTCACCGTCTCTGTCTCACGCCAGTATTCGCGAGCCCAGCGGAGGCGGGGACCCTTTTCATCGGCCCAATCATTTTGCCACCAGCTAAGATCCTTGAGCAACCCATTGAAATCGAGCAGCGGAGGAGGTGAGACGGGACTCAGGAGGCGGACCACTGCACGCAGATGGGGGATCATCTGAACCGGCCTTCGGCAGCTTAGAATCCGTTCGAATCGCGGGGTAAAGGAGTTGTTCTCGATACTAACACAAGTAGGATCGGAAAGGTTCGAATTGGGCTTCTCTTGGCGCTTCATGGCAATCAAGCGGCAGAGGCTTCCGAGATTGGGTGGTCGTTTCCATTTCTCGGATTTTTCCTCGGGTGGGTGCCACGCATGGGGGTGCCAGGCGAAGACCGAGCAGGTGATTTGATAGGGTATGTGGGAGGATAGCGGACTGTCGGCACTCCAACCGGCGCGGCTCAAGTAGCCGGTCAGGAGCTGGTTGGACTCCTGCTCCGGGCGTTCAAGGCCGCGTCGCAACCTCGCCCGGATACCCGGGTTGAAATACGGATTGGGAGTTCTACCCTCGTGAGAAAACTCACAGCACACGGACTCCAACCACGCTGAATTTAGTTTAAGAGGATGCTTCATGATTTGTTTTTGGTCTTTCTGCGCTCGGGTTGGGGTAGCTTGCGTCCGGATTCGATGAAAGCACGGGCGCGGATGTGGGCTCGATTGCTCAGCGGACAACAGGTTCCAAAGGCTTGTTTTGTAACCTGCTTTACGAATCTTGGCCAAGGTGCAGTTGCACGATCATCAAGTGATCGACTTGGTGACGTGCTGGCCTTGTTGGCCTCTTCTACCAGGACGTGATGATGCTGTTGGAGAACCGACCAGTAGTGATCAGTCGCGAGGCGCTTCCTGTCAGAAGATCCATGGGGATCACAAATCCTGCACCATGCACCAACTTTCGCTTCGAGACGGTTGGCGGAGGCGTCGGCCAACTTAACGCCGGCTTCAAACGCGTCGCGCCAATCTCGATTGACGCCGTCGTCGATAAATACTGACCGAGGAATGCGGTAGGAGGATTCGTAATAGTCGATGGTGTTTGCCTGATCCCCGCCAACTCCTCCCAGCCACAGATCCATCATCCCGTTTGCGTGGGGGAGGCCCGCTGCATTACTGATCACAAAGGGTCCGCGGGTTTGTGGGTCGGAGGTAGTAGCTCGAATCAGCAGCACCGCTCCCAACGAACGCCATGCTTCTTGAAGCATCCCGCCTTTAGCGCAACTTAGCGGCACGTGTTCGGGCTGATTATTCTTAGTTGTGGTGAGGATGGTTAGCGAGGAATCACGAGCCCCCTCGGCAAATCCAGGGTAATCCAGCGCTTTGGTTAGCTCGGTGGTGGCTAGTCCTTCATCCAGCCAAATACTGCGGCTTAGAGGAACGAGTCGTCCGAGGTAGCTCGTGGTAAGAACCCCGGCGACGGGTTTTCCAGCAATGTGGTGCACTTCGGGGGATGGCAGCGATTGGAGAATTTCCCAAACGGGTTCACCTGGTTCGGCGGCGAGATCAGAGAAAGGAATCAGATTGAGCCACAAGGTTTCCAGCAATGTCTCTCCGCGGAGATAGCCGTGAATCGCATTGGAGTCGCGGCGTGGACCTGCCTTGGCGGAAACCGGGGTAGTCTTCCCTCCAATCGTCTCCGATCCGCCCACCTTGCCTCCAGCTGCATAATTCTGGAATGATAGCAGCCGAAGTGCAGCCCATTCCGGGGTAAAAGAGCGGAAAGCATGGAGATCAGGCTGAAACAATGAGGCACTTTTTTCATCAGCACCGGCGAGCTTGGCGAGCGAGGCTGTTCCGGGATTCCCGGCACCGTGAATTTGGAGGAACCGGGGCCCGCTTCCAAGTAGCTCGAAGCACGAACGAATATCCGTGCGGCCAAGATAGGCAGCGGATTCAGGGACAATGCGATCTCGGCACGATTCGTGATCGTCCCCGTCCTGTGGGCCGTTGAGGGCGCGATGCGCGATGCAGAGGAGGAGGTTGGTGACTGCGATACGCTCGGGCGGCGTGAGAGACAGATCGGCTATGCCGGAGGCTTGAGTGAAGCACTCTTCCAAACTGACAATTCGCGATTCTCCATTGATCAGGGAGACCGGAATCCAAGCATTGGAAATGAGATTCATGACGGTGGAAAGAAACGCAAAAGACGAGGGGGAAGGCAAGATGTTTGTAAAAATATTTGAAGGGTTTTTGGGTATATAGGGTTGAGAATATTGAGAACGTGAAGAATGATTGGGCAGCTTCACCGATGTGGAGATGACCCTGGTTTTTGGGTAGCTCTGACGTGACGTGCAGATTTCCCCACCCACGTGGGGATTTGACTACCATTCTGATTCCATCACAAGTTCCTCGCTAGTAATGGATTCTGTTGAATAAGGCCTTTGGTTTGGAAGGGATAGGCCAGTGAAGGCGTTGTAGCTCATACCGGGAATTGCCTGACTGTCAGCGCCTTCGTCACGGTGTTCGGCGTAGGGAAGCACTCGCTCCCCATCGACCCAGGCACAGGCGATTGGTCCAGATTGCAGTCCCTCAAGAACCGGGGGGAACCAGGTTTCGTTTTTCGGGAGGAACCAAGCTGGAATCTTGACGGAATTCCGGAAGATTTCCCGTCGAAATGGAAGGGTGTCGCGGAAAGCCTCGAATAAACTCGGTGGTCTTTGTTCCGCTTGATTCAGGAAGGTCCAAGCTTTGTTGTCGCCAGGTTGGACCCGTCTCGAAAGTAGGACGAGCGGAAGTGTTGGAAATCGGATGATTCGAGTACTGAGGTTGGTGAATGGGTCTTCGTCTCTCAGATCGAGGATTGGCAGATTCCAAATGTCTGTGATTCCGTTCGCGAGGATTTCCTGAGCCTTGACCGCCTTCTTCAATGCGCTGGATAGAGAATGCCAATGGGCCGGTTCACCATCGCTTGGCTCGGCATAGGTTGCTTCGAGAAGCGCTTCCATGTCGTCGGGCAGCACGACAGCTTCTCGGCCCTGCCAAGCTGTCAATGTCCGGAGTAAAACGTAGGGATCGTATACCCGGGACAGGCCAGCAAAAGAATCCACCGCGTCTTGGTTTGGATGGTAAGGATCAAAATTGGGAACGATGATCCGGGTTGTGGGAGTGCTACAATCGGCGGGTCGTTGGGTGTTTGGGAATCTCCAGAGACGGCCCATTCTCTGAAGCATCATGTCAGTTGGTGCCAGATCGGTGACTAGGTAATCGGCGTCGAGATTGAGACTTTGCTCAGCGACCTGGGTCCCGATCAGAATACAGCCGTTCTTTGTCTCTCGGTTTTGGTAACGTGAGATCCAGTAATCTTCGTTGCGCTGGCGATCCTCCCAAGTGAATCGGGAATGAAGGACACCGCATGTGAGATCGGATCCACAATCTCGGACGAGGGTTGAGCAAAGGCTCTTGGCTGCAATGGCATTTGCGACAGAGTTGCGGATCCAGAGTACCCTCTGACCGTGTTCCGCCCGATTGGCCAGCTCGCGGGCAGTATGTATTTCATCATCGCTTCGAATCTCGATGGCGACGGACTTGGAGGCGAAACTGGAAGGGCACCGTACGGTTTTAGCGGATCGGCGGGATTCCGGCAGTGACCACGCGGCATAGGTGATTCTGCTTTGCTTGCGCTGCTTTTGTGAGTCGTCATTGTCCGATTCAGCGGGGGGATTGACGCCTCCCGCTTTGAGAAGTCGGAAGCGCTGGGCTTTGGTCAAAGTGGCGGATAGGACGATCACCGTGGAGCCAATCTTGGACAGGTAGCTGATGAGTCGCTCGATCAGCGAACCGGTGTAGACGTCGTAGGAGTGGATTTCATCGAGGATCACCACCTTGCCTGACAGTGCGGCAAGGCGTACAAAGAAGTGCTTAACCGGCAGGACGCCGAGGAGTGCCTGGTCAATCGTACCGACCCCGAATGGAGCGAGGAGAGCCCGCTTGTTGCCGTGGAACCAGTCGTTGGCGCAAGACGCCCCTTCTTCTGTCGTCGGTGATTGCCTTCCGTTGTCGGTAGAAAACGTTGGGTTCCAAATGGGGCCCGGAGATTCATCGAGCCATGCCGCCCCATGGATCAGTTTGACGTGGGGCGAATGGCTGGCATCGGGAACGAAACCTGCGTTGACAAAGGGTATGATCGCTTCTTTGCAGATTCGGGCGCTTGTGATCTGGGTTGGGAGGGCGAAGTAGAATCCACGCGCTTTCTTCTCAGAGACGAGCTGATGAGCTGCCCACAAAGCGGCTTTGCTTTTTCCGTCGCCCATTTGCGCTTCGACGATGTAAATCCCGGGCTTTGTGCACACCTCGTAGAGACGCTCCTGAAGTTTCCTTGGGAAAAGCTCGCCAAAGAGACCGCTGAAATTCTGCTTGTTCGCAACGGGTAGGTTCCAACCAAGTGTCGAAATCGCAGTTTTCGCGTCCCGTTCAGCTCTTTCGACATCGGTGTGGGACGGGGGACCGAAGAATCGCTCGTCCGATGCGATCCAATCGCAGACGGTCACCCAGCCGGCTAGAGCGAACAAGGAGGCCGTATCGTTGGGGATCTCTGCACGAGGAAACGGGAACGGTAGTCCGCATAGTTCTCGGAGACGCGAAATTAGTTCTGACCTCAGAGTGGCGAAGTGCCTGCCATGGAGTTTCTCCGGAGAGTTCCTGAAAAATGGCAGGTTCCTTGAGTAGGGGAATAGCTTGCCATGATGAGAGGCGATCAGCAGCAGAGTTTTCTCCCCGTTCCTTCCGGAAAGCATCCCGAGTTCAACAAGAGCCTTGCCGGTGATTTGTCCGTGATTCCGACAGTTGGCATTGCTGTTTTCCCAATTTTCCTCAAGAGCGAGAGCTTGAAGATCATTTTTGGCGAGCCACGGAGCCGACTGCTGTAGGAATCCCAAAGAAATTTTTCCGATGTCATGAATGGAGAGCGACCAGGGAAGCAATTGGTCAGGAATATTTGAAAAAGACGAAAGTCCTGCGAGATCCCTGCCGACCGCCCACGCATTTAGACTGTGGGTCAGAATATCGAGCATTGGCTCGCCTTCACGTGGGTTTCCCTTGGGGAAAGTCTTGGCCCAGCAGTCGGCTAGGGTGATGGGGGGGAGGTCGGGCATGGTAGCGTTCAGACTCTAACGCTATCGGGTGGGGTGGGACAAGTATAGGGGGTGAAAAGACATTTTTGAGATGGTGTTGCGGGTGCCGGGCAATCGTCTGAAGAATCAAGATTCGAGCTCGTTTCTTGATACGGTAAGGGGCGATCAATGTTAGAGATGGGTTGGGAAGCTTCGGCGACGATTGCCCGGGGAACTCGTTGAGCGAAGCATTCGACCCCGGTAAGTGTGCGCAGATGGGGCGGGAGTCAGTGGTGGGGCGAGCATGTGGCACGCCTTTCAGGGTACGGATCATCAAGGCTCTGGCCCCGGGGTGGTCGTCGCTTTCGCTCCTCGACCCCGGGCGAATATCTGTCGTCCCTGCCGGGACGAAGAGGGGGATTGCGACCTTCGGTCACCCTGGAAACCGAAATGCAATGGAACAGGAGGTAGCAGAGAGAGGAGAGGGTTCAATGGCTTCGCTCAAATTCAGGCAAATTTGGAAACCACCCTGAGGGTGAATCGGTAGATTCATGTAAGTCTTTCATGCTCTGCTTCCTCCGCTTCCTCCTGTTCAATCCGTTTTTCTTTTTAGCACCAGAACCCGCGCTGCGCTGGAGGGTAACCGGCCTTGCCGATGGCCAGTCGAAAGTGACTTCGCCTTGATCGAATGACAGGGAGAAGGGAGGATTACAGGGCTTGGAGGGTTACCAAATCAGGTCGAGTTGGAGGTCGCTGAAGAAGGGAGCGCGGGAGGCGAGGGTGAAGGGGCCGAGCTGGGTTTGGGCAGCGAGCATTCGGTCGAAGGGATCACGATGGGAATGGTCGAGTGAGGCGGCGCGGGAAGCTTCAGGTACGGTTAGAGGGAGAAATCGCCAGCCTTCTTGGAGAATCGCTGTGGAGAGCTGATCGCCGATCAGGGCGGAGGGCAGTTCGAGTTTTCCAAGGCGGTTTTTGAGAAGGATCTCGTAGGCAGAGGCGGCGCTGAAGTGGATCTCGTTGGAGGGTTCTGCCATGGCTTTTCGGATTTTGGTGCCAAGATGGGGCGAGTCCTGCCACCACCAGAGTGCGGCGTGGGTATCGAGCAGGATTTTCATGGCGCGCTGCCTTCCCATGCGGCGAGTTCTCGGACTAAGCCAAGTTCGCGAGCTCTTTCTTAAGGAAGGGGGCGGTGGCGGAGCGTTTGGATTGGGCGATTTTTTCGGGGGGGCCTTGGGCGACGATGGTGCCGCCGTTTTCGCCGGCTTCGGGGCCGAGGTCGAGGATCCAGTCGGCTTCGGCGGCGACGGCCATGTGGTGCTCGATGACGATGACGGTGTGGCCTTCGTCGACGAGGCGGTGGAGGACGTCGATGAGCTTTCTAACATCTTCGAGGTGGAGGCCGACGGTGGGTTCCTCGATGAGGTAGAGGTTGGTGGCTTTGAGCTGGGCGTTGGTGAGTTGGGCTTTTGCCGAGCGGCCTTTGATGAGTTGGGAGACGAGTTTGATGCGCTGGGCTTCGCCGCCGGAGAGGGTGGGGGACGGTTGGCCGAGTTGGAGGTAGCCGAGGCCGGTGTCGGCGAGGAGCTTGAGCGGGGTGGCGATGCGCGGTTGGGATTCGAAGAATTCGGCGGCTTGCTCGATGGTGAGGGCGAGGACTTCGCCGATGTTTTTTTCGCGGAAGCGAACTTCGAGGGTGGCCGGGTTGTAGCGGAGTTCGTTGCAGGTTTCGCAGGGGACCCAGGTGGTGGGGAGGAAATCCATTTCGAGTTTGATGCGGCCGTTTCCTTCGCAGTCGGGGCAGCGTCCTTCGCCGGTGTTGAAGGAGAAGCGTGAGGCCTCGTAGCCGCGCATGCGGGAGTCGGGGAGCTGGGCGAAGAGCTTGCGGATGTCGTCGAAGACCTTGACGTAGGTGGCGGGGCAGGAGCGTGAGGTTTTGCCGATGGGGGATTGGTCGACGGTGTAGCAGGATTTGAGATGCTGGAAACCGGTGGCTTTTTTGAAGGGCTTTTTGGATTTGTCTTTGGCGTCGGCAGCGGGGGCAACGCATTGGCGCATGAGGGTGGATTTCCCGGAGCCGGAGATGCCTGTTAGAACGGTGAGGCGGGCGAGGGGGATGGTGACGTCGATGTCCTTGAGGTTGTTGGCGTGGCAGCCGGTGAGTTTGAGCTGGGGGTGGGTTTTGCCGGTTTTCCGGCGCTCGCCACGGATGGGGTGGGCGATGGGGTGGGTGAGGGCTTGGTAAGTGGGTGAGTTGAGGAGGGATGATTTGGCTGCTTTGCCACGAGGCTTTTTGGAAGTGGGCGGGACGCCCACGCTCCCCTGTTGTGGGGGCGGGCCTTGATAGACGATTTCGCCGCCGAGGCGACCGGCTCCGGGGCCGAGGTCGATGAGGTGGTCGGCGCGGGCGATGGTGTCTTCATCGTGTTCGACGACGACGAGTGAGTTGCCTCGGTCGCGGAGGGCGATGAGGGTGTCTAACAGGGCTTCGTTGTCGCGCGGATGGAGGCCGATGGTGGGTTCATCGAGGACGTAGAGGACGCCGCGCAGGTTCGAGCCGAGCTGGGCGGCGAGTCGGATGCGCTGGGCTTCGCCGCCAGAGAGGGTTTTCGCGGAGCGGTCGAGCTGGAGGTAGCCGAGGCCGACGTGTTCGAGGAAGGCGAGGCGCTGGGTGACTTCGGGGAGGATGTCACGGGAGATGAGCTTCTGGCGGTTGTCGGTGAAGTTGAGTTTGGCGAAAAGTGAAGAGGCTTCGATGACGGAGAGGCTTGAGAGGGTGGAGATGGCAGGAGCGAGACGCTCCTTCCACTGACTGGAGCGGGACGCTCCAGCCACGGCCTTGGAGTGGAGGCGGACGGCGCGGGATTCGGGGTTGAGGCGGGCACCTTGGCAGGAGGGGCAGGTGATGAGTTCCTCGTTGTCCATGCGCGAGACTTTGCGGTCGGCATCGAGCTCTGCGGCGAGGATGGAGTCGAAGCGTGAGGTATCGAGAAGGTGGCGCTTTTTCGGGACTTGGCCATGGCCACGGCATTCGCGGCACCAGCCGTGGGGGGAGTTGAAGGAAAAGAATCGGGGGTCGAGTTCGTCGAAGGAGGTGTGGCAGGACGGGCAGGAGGCTTCGGTGGAGAGGAGGACGAATTTTTTGTCGGGGGTGAAGAGGCGGAGGGTGCCTTTGCCGAGGTCGAGGGCGCGTTCGATGGAGGCAGCGAGGTTCGATATGGCGGTTTTGTTTCCTTCGGCCACGACGACGTCGATGTCGTGCTCCTTGAAGCGGGCGAGGCGTTCGAAGCCTTCGGCTTCCTTGAATTGGCGATCTACTAGGAGTTTAGTAAATCCTTGTTTGAGAGCCCACTCGGCGACGTCGGTGTGGTAGCCTTTGCGGCCGCGGATGATGGGAGCGAGGATGGTGATGGGGCCCTTTTTGAGATAGCTGCGGATGGTTTTCTCGATGGCGGCGAGGGATTGCTTTTCGACGGGGACGTCGCAATCCGGGCAGTAGCGGGTGCCGAGTTTGGCGTAGAGGAGGCGGATGAAGTTCCAGATCTCGGTGACGGTGGCGACGGTGGATTTGATGCCGCCTTGGGAGATGCGTTGCTCGATGGCGACGGTGGGGGGGAGGCCGGCAAGGAGATCGATATCGGGCTTTTCCAACTGCTCGGCGAACTGGCGGGCGTAGGTCGACATGGAGTCGAGGAAACGGCGCTGGCCTTCGGCGAAAAGGATGTCGAAGGCGATGGTGGATTTTCCTGAGCCGGAGAGGCCGGAGATGACGACGAGTTGGTCGCGGGGGATGTCGACGGAGATGTTCTTGAGGTTGTGTTCGCGGGCACCTCTTAAAGAGATGGAGGATGATGGATGTGGGATGGGGGATGATGATTTGGCGGCTTTGCCGAGCTTTTTGGAAGTCAGGGCAGAAATGCCCTGACTCCGTTTCAGGAAGCGGGCGGTTTCGGTTTTTAGGGTGGCGATGTGTTCGGGCGGGCCTTCACCGACGACTTGGCCGCCGTGGGCACCGGCTTCGGGGCCGAGGTCGATGATCCAGTCGGCGCATTTGATGACGTCGAGATTGTGCTCGATGACGATGAGGGAGTGGCCGGTATTGACGAGGCGTTGGAAGACGCCTAACAGGCGTTCGATGTCGGAGAAGTGGAGGCCGGTGGTGGGTTCGTCGAGGATGAGGAGTTTGGTGCCTTTGGTCTTCTTTTTCCGCTCGTCGGTGCTGTTGCCGGTGAGGATTTGGCAGAGCTTGAGGCGTTGGGATTCGCCGCCGGAGAGGGTGTTGAGGGGTTGGCCGAGCTTGAGGTAGCCGAGGCCGACTTCGGAGAGGGGGAGGAGGGTTTCGCGGATTTGGCTGTGACGTTTTTTGGAGGAGACTCGGAGTTTTTTGTCGTCGCTGAAGAACTCGATGGCTTGGTCGATGGTGAGTTCTAGGACGTCGGCGATGGATTTTCCGAAGTAGGTGATGTCGAGGGCGGAGGGCTTGTAGCGCCGGCCGGAGCAATCGGGGCAGGTGACCTGGAGGTCGGAAAGGAACTGCATTTCGACTTTTTCGCTGCCTGCGCCGGAGCAGCGGTCGCAACGGCCGTCGCCGGAGTTGAAGGAGAAGTAGCCGGTGTTGACACCTTGGGCCTGGGCGGCGGGTTCCTGGGCGAAGAGCTGGCGGATGAAGTTGAAGGCACCGAGGAGGACGGCGGGGGTGGAGCGTGGGGTCCGGGCGAGGGGGGATTGATCGACGAGGAGAACTTCGCTGATGTACTGGGTTCCTAGTATTTCGCGGATGGGGGCGGGGGTGGCGTCTTCCAGGGGGAGGCCGAGTTTTTTGCAAAGGTTGGAATGGAGGACGTCGTGGGCGAGGGTGGATTTTCCGGAACCGGAGACGCCGGTGAGGCAGACGAAGAGGTTAAGTGGGATGGCGACGTCGAGCTTCTTGAGGTTGTGGAGGGTGGCGCTTTTGATTTCGATTTTCTGGGTGCCGGGTTGGCGGCGGGAGTCTGGGGTGGGGATGGATTTTTCGCCGGTGAGCCAGGGTCTTGTGCCGAGTGCCCCGCCGTCGCCTTCCGGGCTATGGCGGGCAGGCGAGTGATCAGTGTGAGGTGATGATTTGGCGGCTGCGCCGCGTTTTTTTGGGGAGGGAGCGGGACGCTCCTCGCACTGACTGGAGCGGGACGCTCCAGCCACGCTACCGTGGTAAATGATGTAGCCGCCGTTGTCGCCGGAGGCGGGGCCGAGGTCGATGAGCTTGTCGGCGGCGTGCATGACGGTCTCTTCATGCTCGACGACGACGAGGGTGTTTCCGCGGTCGCGGAGATTGTGCATGATGCCGACGAGGCGCTGGATGTCGCGGGCGTGGAGGCCGACGGTGGGTTCGTCGAGGACGAAGAGCGTGTTTGTTAGGGAGGCTCCGAGGCAGGCGGTGAGGTTGACGCGTTCGATTTCTCCGCCGGAGAGGGTGCGTGCGGGGCGGTCGAGGGTGAGGTAGCTGAGGCCGACCTGGTCGAGGTAGTCGAGGCGGTTGGTGATTTCGGTGAGGATGAGTTTTAGGGAGGGATCGGGAGATTTGGGATTTGAGATTTGAGATTTGAGATTGGTGAAGAAGGGGAGAAGTTCGGCGATGGAGAGTTGCCAGAGTTCGGGGAGGGTTTTGGTGTTGATTTTGAAGCAGAGGGCTTCGGGCTGGAGGCGTTTGCCACGGCAGATGGGGCAGGCGGTGTAGGAGCGGTAGCGGCTGAGGAAGATGCGGACGTGCATCTTGTAGGATTTGGTTTCGAGCCAGTCGAAGAAGCCTTTGACACCATACCAGCCGCCATCGCGCCAGAGTTCTTCGAGAGCTTCGGGGTCGTCGCTTCTACTGTCTCCGTAGTAGATCCATTCCCGGGTGTCTTGATCGAGTTCGAAGAAGGGGGTTTCGATGTCGATGCCGCGTTCCTTGCAGTTGCGGATGAGGTCGCGCTGGCATTCTTCGCCGCGATCGCCTTGGAAGGGTTTGATGGCGCCTTCCTTGATAGAGAGGGAGGGGTCGGGGACGGATTTTTCGAGGTCGAGTCCGATGGTGCGTCCGAAGCCGCGGCATTCGGGGCAGGCACCGACGGGGTTGTTGAAGGAGAAGAGAGCCGGGGTGGGGGCGCGCAGGGTGTGGCCGGTGGCGGGGTTGGTCCAGGTGGTGGTGAACGACTTCGTGAGGGAAGATGGAAGATGATGGATGTTGGATGATCCTTTGCCGAGGGTGAAGGCGGCTTCTAGGGCTTCAAGGAGGCGGGTTTGGTTTTGTTTGGAGACGGTGATGCGGTCCTGGATGACGGTGACGGTGGTCTTGGCGATGAGGCTGGAAGCCTCAGCCACTTCGTCGGTGCGGAGGATTTCGCCGTCTGGGGTGAGGATGCGGAGGTAGCCTTGTTGATTGAGAAAGGGGAAGAGGTCGGCGGTTTGGGTATCGGGCGGGATGGGGACGGGGAAGGTGATGAGGACGGGCTGGCCAGCGAGGTTTTCGAGGGCCCAGGCGGCGGCGGATTCGGGGGAGTCTGGGCGGATTTCTTCGCCGGTTTTCGGGTCGTAGCCGATGGAGGTGCGGGCGAAGAGGAGTTTGAGGTAGTCGTTGATTTCGGTGAGGGTGCCGACGGTGGAGCGGGAGGTGCGGACGGTGTTTTTTTGCTCGATGGCGATGGCGGGCGGGATGCCGTCGATGCGGTCGACATCGGGCTTGTCCATGCGGTCGAAGAATTGGCGGACGTAGGGGGAGAAGGTCTCGACGTAGCGGCGCTGGCCTTCGGCGTATAGGGTGTGGAAGGCGAGCGATGATTTCCCGCAGCCGGAGGGGCCGGTGACGACGGTGAGCTGGCCGAGGGGGATATCGATATCGAGGTTCTTGAGGTTGTGCTGGCGGGCACCGCGGATTTGGATGGCGGCTTCGGGCTTGGGGGTGGCGGATTTTTTCGCGGGCACGGGGTGAGGGTAGGCGGGAGTCTGAGGGTTGCCAGTGGAGTTTTATGGGGTTATGCGGATGGGGTGGAAACGCTTGAAGTGAAGGTGGCCCGTGAGGTGGGGGCGGAGGGGATCGCGAAGATGGTGGCCGCCTTTTATGTGAAGGTGCGGACGGACGATCTGATCGGGCCGATGTATCCGGACGACGATTGGGAGGGCTCGGAGGAGCGGCTGCGGGACTTCTTGGAGTTCCGGCTGTTAGGTGATCCGACTTACACGTTCAAGCGGGGGCATCCGCGTTTGCGGATGCGTCATGCGGGGTTCTCGATCGGTGAGGCCGAGAGGGATCGCTGGGTGGCGCTGATGTCCGCCGCGATGGTGGAGGCGGAGGTGCCCGATGAGGTGCGGGCGATGCTCGAGGCGTTCTTTTTTCAGGTGGCGGATTTTATGCGCAACGAGAGAGGGTAGGGGGAATTCCGACGGTCCGGGCGAGACGCCCGGACTCACGGACTGGAGCGGGACGCTCCAGCCACGGGCTCGAGCCACGGTTACTTGGCGGGGGCGTCGCGGCTCCATTCGATCACGAGGCCGGCGGCTGGGGTGGAGGGGTCGACGTTGCTCCAGCCTTTTCCGGGGATGAAGATGAGGGCGTCGCCACCTTCGGTGGGCTCGGTTTTGTCGATCCAGGCGGATTTTTCCCAGGCTTCACCGGTGTCCCAAGTCCAGGTGCCGTCTTTGCGCTGGCCGCCGAGCCAATAACCGGCGGAGGCTTCGAGGGCTTCGCTTTCGTCGGCGATCCAGCTGATTTCCTCATTGCTGGATGGCACGGCGAGGATGCCGGAGGCAAGTGCTGCGAGGGCTTGGGCCTGGGTGCGATTGACGGGGACGGGGAGGAAGAGAATCTGGCGTGCGCCGAGTGAGATGGTGCCGGGTGGGTAGACGGGATTCGGGGTGTTGAGGGTCTGGCTGGTACGCTCGAGGATGGTTTTGAGCGTGCCGGGATTGCTGCCGTCGCGATGCCACTGGACGACGAAGGGCATGCTTTCGGTGGATTTTCCGGCGCGGAGGACACCGAGTTTGTTCAAAGTGGCGAAGGGGCCGACGCCTTTGGGCTCTTGTTCGAGAGACCAGTCCGAGCCGTCGTTGTCGACCCATGCGTTGCGTTCGGCGCGACCGGAACCGAGCCAGATGTTGTGGTCATCGGGGACGATTTGGGAGAGCCAGGTGAGTTCTTCGTTGGAGTCGACGATCGCCAGTTGGGCGCCGTGTTCTTCGGCGAAGGCTTGGGCGGCGTACCAGGTCATCGGGGTTTTGACGAAGAGGTAGTCGTTGGTGCCGCGGCGTTTGGAGCCGATGGGCATTTCGTCGCGTTTGCCTTTGGCGAGGTCGTCTTTGAGGCGGGCCAGGGATTCGGCGGGGGATTCCTTTTTCTCGACGACGGGCGGTGGGCTTACCGGAGGGGGAGTTGGCTTTGTTTCCGTTGGGCTTGTCTGGGTGGCTGGCGGAGTGGGTTTGGCGGGGATGGTTGAGTCGGCGAGTTGTTGCCTCTTGAGCTCGGCAGCGGCCTTCTGTTGCTTCTCGAACAGCTCCTTTTTTGTGGCGTCGTCATCGGTTGAGGTGGTCTTCTTCGCGCGCTGGAACATTTTGAAGCTGACTCCTGCTGCCACGATCAGGAAGGCGATGATGAGCATGTTCCGCACGAGCGACCAGTTGGTGCCGGTGGGGACGACTAGCTGGGGAATCGGGCGAGGCGTTGCGGCGGTGGAAGGGGCAGGCTTTGGCGCTAGGGTTTTGGGAGGGGGAGCGGAAGCAGGGGAAGCAGGGG
>Ga0100401_1001241_pt1 | contig 20810 bp, 19 predicted proteins | sample CryGeymeta201525_FD_80421 | JGI IMG/M metagenome (GOLD analysis project Ga0100401, IMG submission 80421) | Groundwater microbial communities from Crystal Geyser aquifers in Utah, USA - Crystal Geyser metaG 2015-25 | ecosystem: Environmental > Aquatic > Deep subsurface > Groundwater | place: USA... | reverse complement strand
CCGGTCAGGTGGGTGCCGCCGTCGCGCTGCGGGATGTTGTTGGTGAAACACAGCACCTGTTCGTTGTAGCCGCTGTTCCACTGCATCGCCACCTCGACACCAATATTGGTGTTCTGGTCGCTCTGGCGGTCGCCCAGGGCGTGGAAGATGTTGGGGTTGAGGACGGTTTTGCCTTTGTTGATGAAGTTGACAAAGCCACGCACGCCGTCGGCACCGGAGAAGTCGTCTTCCTTGCCGCTGCGCTCGTCCTTGAGGCGAATGCGCACGCCGTTGTTCAAAAAACTCAATTCGCGCAGACGTTTGGCCAGCACGTCGTAATGGAAGTCGTTGTTTTCGATGAAGATGTCGGTGTCGGGCAAAAAGTGCACTTCGGTGCCGCGGCGTTCAGTGTCGCCGGTGACTTTCATCGGCGACACCTCGACGCCGTCGACGGTTTCGATCAGGCGGCCCTGTACAAAGCCGCGGCTGAATTCGAGCACGTGGACCTTGCCTTCACGGCGCACCGTCAGGCGCAGCATCTTGCTCAAGGCGTTGACGCAACTGACGCCCACGCCGTGCAGACCGCCCGAGACCTTGTAGCTGTTTTGGTTGAACTTGCCGCCAGCGTGCAGCTCGGTCAGCGCAATCTCGGATGCACTGCGCTTGGGCTCGTGCTTGTCGTCCATCTTGACGCCGGTCGGGATGCCGCGTCCGTTGTCGATCACGCTCACCGAGTTGTCGGTGTGGATGGTGACCAGAATGTCGTCGCAGTGACCGGCCAGCGCTTCGTCAATTGAGTTGTCCACCACCTCAAACACCAGGTGGTGCAGGCCGGTGCCGTCCGACGTGTCGCCGATGTACATGCCCGGGCGCTTGCGCACGGCTTCCAGGCCTTCAAGAATCTGGATCGAGCCTTCGCCGTAGGCCGCCGAGGCACCCGCTTGGTGGGCGTCGATGGTGGGCTGAAAGTTGGAACTGTCGGCAGAGCTGTTGCCGGTGTGAACCCCGTCATCCGTGGTCAGTGTAGGTTCAGGGGCTTGGTTTTCTTCGGTCATGAATCGTTCTTGGTAAGGTGGCAGTCGGGCGTTTGCCGCGCTCAGATTCGCATCGGCATCACGACGTATTTGAAGTGGTCGATTTCGGGCAGGGTCAACAGCGCCGAGCTGTTGCCGTCAGAGAGTTCGATGCGCACCATCTCCTGGCTCATGTTGCTCAAGGCGTCGATCAGATAGGTGACGTTGAAGCCGATTTCGATGCTGTCGCCGTTGTAGTCGATGTCGAGCTCGTCCACCGCTTCTTCCTGCTCGGCGTTGTTGGCAGCGACGCGCAGGGTGCCCGGGTCGATGTTCAGGCGCACGCCTTTGAATTTTTCACTGGTCAGAATGGCGGTACGCTGCAGCGTCGACAACAAGGCTTGCCGCCCCAGGGTAATGATGTTGTGGTGGTTTTTGGGAATGACGCGGTTGTAGTCGGGGAACTTGCCCTCGACCAGTTTGCTGACGAATTCCATGCCGTCAAAACTGAATTTGGCCTGGTTATTGGCAAACTGCATCGCGATGGCGCCGTCGGCGTCTGAGAGCAGTCGCTGCAGTTCGAGCACCGTTTTGCGCGGCAGGATCACCTCTTGCTTGGGCACTTCCACGTTCAGCGTGGCACTGGCAAAGGCCAGGCGGTGGCCGTCGGTGGCGACCAGGCTGAGTTGCTGGCCTTCGGCGACAAACAAAATGCCATTGAGGTAATAGCGGATGTCGTGCACCGCCATGGCAAACGACACCTGGCTGAGCAAGGCCTTCAGGATTTTTTGCGGCACGCTGAAGGCTGGGCCAAAGTTGGCCGATTCCTGTACCAGCGGAAAGTCTTCTGCGGGCAGTGTTTGCAACGTGAATTTGCTTTTGCCGCCTTTGAGGATCAGCTTGGCCGCGCTGGATTCGAGCGACACGGTTTGGTCGGCAGGCAAGGTGCGCAAAATGTCAATCAGCTTGCGTGCGCCCACCGTGGTCGTGAAGTCGCCGTCGTCACCACCGAGCTCGGCGCTGGTGCGAATCTGGATCTCCAGATCACTGGTGGTCAGTTGCACCCGCTGACCGGTCTTGCGCAACATGATGTTGGCCAGGATCGGCAGCGTGTGGCGGCGCTCCACAATGCCCGCCACCGCTTGTAGCACGGACAGCACTTTGGCTTGGGTGTCTTTGATTACGATCATGGTGTTGTCTTCCGGTTTGTCTTCAAGGGTTATGTCGCCTGCACGAACAGCATTTTCCCACTCATTTGGCCATTTTTTGCGTTTCCAGGCTAGCCTTTGAGCGTCTGCTCGAGCACGTGGAGCTGTTGGTTGAGTTCGGTCGCCTGCTGGCGTTCAGCACCAATTTTGCGTACCGCGTGCAACACGGTGGTGTGATCGCGTCCGCCAAACAACTCGCCAATTTCCGGCAGACTCTTTTGCGTCAATTCTTTGGCCAGGTACATGGCAATCTGGCGCGGCCGTGCAATGCTGGCCGGACGCTTTTTGGAATACATGTCGGCAACCTTGATTTTGTAGTAGTCCGCCACCGTTTTTTGAATGTTTTCCACAGATATCTGCCGGTTTTGAATAGACAACAGATCACGCAAAGCCTCGCGCGCGAGCAAGATCGAAATCTCTTTTTGGTTGAAGCGCGAGTAAGCCAGGATCTTGCGCAAAGCGCCTTCGAGCTCGCGAACGTTGGAACGCACGTTTTTGGCGACAAAAAAAGCCACCTCCTCGGGCATGGCGATGCCTTCGACCTGCGCTTTATTGATCAGAATCGCGACCCGCATTTCAAGTTCTGGCGGTTCGATTGCTACCGTCAGTCCGGAATCGAAGCGCGATACCAGACGTTCAGAAATGTCGCTTAGTCCTTTGGGGTAGGTGTCGCTGGTCATCACAATGTGCGATTTGCGCGCCAGCAAGGCTTCAAAAGCGTTGAAAAACTCTTCCTGGGTGCGCTCCTTGTTGGCAAAAAATTGCACATCGTCAATCAGCAGCAGGTCCAGCGCGTGGTAGCGCTCCTTGAATTCGTCAAACGCCTTGCGCTGGTAGGCCTTGACCACATCGGTCACAAACTGTTCGGCGTGGATGTAGAGCACCTTGGCTTCAGGCCGGTCGGCGATCAGTTGGTTGCCCACGGCGTGCATCAGGTGGGTTTTGCCCAGGCCAACGCCACCATAAATGAACAACGGGTTGTACAGGTGTCCAGGCATGCCGGCCACGTGCATCGCTGCGGCGCGCGCCATGCGGTTGGCGCTGCCTTCGACCAGGGTGTCGAAGGTCAGGGAGGTGTTGAGGCGGTTTTTCAGCGGTTCGCTGCCGTTGCTGTCAAACGACGCGGCGCAGACGGCGCTGGGCGCGGGGGCCGACGGCCTGACGCTGGGCAGCGTCCGGGCCGGAGGTTCACGGTTGGCCAGGGCCAGTTCGATCACTACGGGTTGCCCGGTGAGTCGCTCCATCAGCAAGGCCAGGCGGGCGCTGTACTGTGCGCGGATCCAGTCCATCTTGAAGCGGTTGGCCACAAAAAGCGTGACTTTGGACAAATCGTTGGACACCTGCGCCGACAACGGCTTGATCCAGGTCTGGAATTGCTGTTCGGGCAACTCCTGGGCCAATTGGTCAATACAACTTTGCCAAAAATCGGGCTGGGAGAAAACGGCAGCGGGGGCGCGCGAAATGGGGGTTCCCTGACTCATGAGCAGTTCAGCGTGGTGTGGATAATTCTGTTTGGCTGGACGCTGGATTCTAGTTTATCAAACGCTTGTCCACACTCCGGGTCAACCCCTAACAAGAACCAGTTTGCCAACTGCACTGCAAACTGTTTCAGCGGCCTTGGCTCAACCGGTCCAAAATTTGCGATAATCTGCGGTTCCCTGAACTGTTCAGGAGAAAACCGGACGTCAATTGCATTGGCCATTTGCTGCACGCGTGCAGCGGCGCAGACGTCTCAGAAGCACTTAGGATTCCACCATGAAACGCACTTACCAACCTTCCAAGATCCGTCGCGCCCGTACCCACGGCTTTCTGGTCCGCATGAAAACCCGTGGCGGCCGCGCTGTCATCAATGCACGTCGTGCCAAGGGCCGCAAACGCCTGGCCGTCTGATTGACCGCTGGACGCGCCGCTTGCGCACACAGGTTTTGAGAGTCGCCTGACCGTGCAGCATCTCAAGAGTCGACTGCAGTTCCAAGCCGTGCTGGCCGGTATGACGGTGGCGCGAACCCCCCACTTTGCCCTGCATCGCCTGGCTTTGCAGCCAGACGCCGACGGCACCCGTTTGCCCCTGTTTGCCGCCCATGACGCGTGGCTGGGTGCCATGGTGCCCAAACGCTGGGCCCGCCGTGCCGTGACCCGCAACGCCATCAAGCGTCAGGTTTACGCGTTGGGTCAGGCGTTTGAGCCATTGCTGTGCCACGCCGCGCATGTGGTGCGCCTGCATCGCGGCTTTGACCGCCAGCTGTTCCCAAGTGCCAGGTCGCCCGCGCTCAAGATCGCCGTCAGGGCCGAGTTGTCGCAACTTTTTGGCACTGTAGGCGCGCCATGCTGAAATCCTGCTTGCTGGCCCTGGTCAAGGCCTACCGCCTGCTGTTGAGCCCTGCGCTGGGGTCGTCCTGCCGTTTTGAGCCCACCTGTTCGCTCTATGCGTTGCAGGCGCTGGAAGTGCACGGTGCGGCCAAAGGCAGTTATTTGACATTGAAGCGGCTGGGCCGCTGCCACCCCTGGTGTGAAGGCGGGCTTGACCCCGTTCCCGGCTGCGCTGTGGCAGCACGCGCTGCCCCGTTGACCCACCTGATCTCTGTTTCCGCTGAAAAGAAATCCTCATGAATGATATTCGTCGCACCATCTTGTGGGTGATCTTTGGTTTGTCCCTGGTCATGCTGTGGGACCAATGGCAGGTCTATAACGGGCGCAAGCCTACATTCTTCCCCGGGCCGACTACGACCGCCTTGCCAGCGGATGCGCCAAGCCCGGCGGCCAGCGCGCCCGACGGTGTGCCCAGCGCCAGCGTGTCAGCCGCAGGTGGAAGCACGACCCATGCCGCGTTGGTGCCGCAGGGCGCCACGCCGCTGGCACATGAGCGCGTCACCGCGCAGACCGACGTGCTGAAAGTCACCTTTGACACCGAAGGTGGCTCGGTGGTCCGCACCGAGTTCCTCAAGCACGCCGACATGACCGACAAGTCGCGCAATTTCGTCCTGCTTGATGACCGCAAGGACCTCACCTACCTGGCTCAGACCGGGCTGATCCCGGCCGATGGTGGCGCTGCCTTGCCGACGCACAAAGCCATCATGACGCTGGCGCCCGGCGAGCGTGCCCTGGCTGACGGCAGCCAGACATTGGAACTGCGCTTTGAGTCAGCCGCGGTTGGCGGCGTCAAACTGGTCAAGACCTACACCTTGACTCGTGGCAGTTATGCACTGGCTGTGAAACATGAAGTGATCAATGTGGGTAACACGCCGGTGACGGCGCAGCTTTACCTGCAACTTCTGCGCGACGGCAGCAAGCCACCGGGTGAGTCGTCGTTCTATTCCACCTTTACCGGCCCGGCGGTCTACACCGACGCTAAGAAATACCAGAAAGTGGACTTCGCGGACATCGACAAAAACAAGGTCGACATCGAAAAGACCGCGCAAAACGGCTATGTGGCGATGGTGCAGCACTACTTTGCCAGCGCCTGGCTCCTCGGCGACGGCATCAAACGCGATTTATTTGTACGCAAGGTCGACGCCAACCTGTACGCGGTCGGCATGATTGCGCCACTGACTTCGATCGCTCCCGGTGCCCGCCAGACGGTCAACGCCCAGTTGTTCGCCGGCCCGCAAGAAGAAAACATGCTCGAAGCGCTGGCGCCCGGCCTGGAACTGGTCAAGGACTACGGCTGGTTGACCATGTTGGCCAAGCCGCTGTACTGGCTGCTCGACCAGTTGCACAAGCTCATCAGCAACTGGGGTTGGTCGATTGTGGCGCTGGTGCTGCTGCTGAAAATTGCGTTTTATTGGCTCAACGCCAAAGCCTACGCCAGCATGGCCAAGATGAAGGCGGTTAACCCGCGCATCACCGAAATGCGCGAACGCCTCAAGGACAACCCACAACAGATGCAGCAAGAGATGATGCGCATCTACCGCGAAGAAAAAGTCAACCCGATGGGCGGCTGCTTCCCGATCATGATCCAGATTCCGGTGTTCATCGCGCTGTACTGGGTGCTACTGGCCAGCGTCGAGATGCGCAACACGCCCTGGATCGGCTGGATTCACGACCTCTCCAGCCCGGACCCGTTCTATATCTTGCCGATCGTGATGACCTTGACGACCGTGTTGCAAACCTCACTCAACCCGGCACCGCCTGACCCGATGCAAGCCAAGATGATGTGGTTCATGCCGTTGGCGTTCAGCGTGATGTTCTTCTTCTTCCCGGCTGGCTTGGTGCTGTACTGGATCACCAACAACGTGTTGTCGATTGCCCAGCAGTGGGTCATCAACACCCGTATGGGCGTGCCGCCGAAGTTCCACCTGCCCAAGTTCTAAACGCCAGCAGGCGTTGGGGCGGTCATGACCTTGCCACGCCAACACGACCCGATCGTCGCCATTGCCACCGCACCGGGCCGGGGTGCGGTGGGCATCGTGCGGGTCAGCGGCAAATCGCTTCAAGCCCTGGCCGTCGCGCTGTGCGGCAAGCCCCTGCGCCCACGGGAAGCCACCTACACTGGTTTTCTTGATGCCCAGTGCGTCGCCATCGATCACGGTTTGGCGATCTACTTTCCGGCGCCGCATTCCTTTACCGGCGAGGACGTGCTCGAATTACAAGCGCACGGTGGTCCGGTGGTGCTGCAACTGCTGCTGGCGCGCTGCTTGCAAGCAGCAGCGCAGACCGATGCCGCTGGTCAGGCCGTCTTGCCCCGGCTGCGCCTGGCCCAGCCAGGCGAGTTTTCCGAGCGTGCGTTTCTGAACGACAAGATCGACCTGGCGCAAGCCGAAGCCATCGCCGACCTGATCGACGCCAGCACTGAAGCCGCGGTACGCAGCGCCAGCCGCTCGCTCTCGGGCGCATTCTCACAAGAAGTTCACCGCTTGCGTGACGCCTTGATCCATCTGCGCGTGCTGGTCGAGGCGACGCTGGATTTCCCCGAGGAAGAAATCGACTTTCTGCGCCAGGCGGACGCGCAAGGGCAACTCGCCCGGCTGCAGGACGGCGTGCAACGCGTGCTGCAGCAGGCGCGCCAGGGCGCCTTGTTGCGCGAAGGCATCAAGGTGGTGATTGCTGGCCAACCCAATGCGGGCAAATCCTCTTTGCTCAACGCCTTGGCCGGTGCGGAGCTGGCGATCGTGACCGCCGTGCCGGGTACCACCCGCGACAGGCTGCAGCAAACCATCCAGATCGAAGGCGTGCCAGTGCACGTGATCGACACCGCTGGCTTGCGTGACAGCGATGATGAAGTCGAAAAAATCGGCATCGCTCGCGCCTGGGACGCCATCGGCGACGCCGATGCAGTCTTGTTGCTGCACGATTTGACGCGTGGAAATACTATTGAATACGTAGCTGCTGACGCATATATAGCAAGGGCCATAGCCGAAAAAAGGTCTAGAGATGTGACCATTATTGACGTCTGGAACAAGGCCGACGCCGTGCCTGATGCACCGCCACGCCCGGGCCTGGTGCTGTCGGCCAGAACCGGCTTGGGGCTGGACCAGTTGCGGCAGGCTTTGTTGACCGCAGCAGGTTGGCAAAGCGCTGGGCAAGGCTTGTTCAGCGCACGTGCGCGCCACGTGCAGGCGCTGCACCAGGTGGTGGCGCATCTGCAGGGCGCGCAGCGGCAGCTGGGATGTGCTGCGCAGGAGCTCGATTTGCTGGCCGAAGAACTGCGTCTGGCGCAAAATGCGCTCAACCAGATTACCGGAGAATTCAGTTCCGACGATTTGCTGGGGGTCATTTTTTCGAGTTTTTGTATCGGCAAATAAGGTCAGCGCGTGGCCTCCGTGCCGACCACGATCTGACCGACAATACCTGGCTTCGCTTGACGAACCCTGGTGTCACGACTTGACCGTTTAAGAGGTGTACCGTGTCTTTATTCAGTTGGCTTTTTTCAAAATCACCGGCCAAACCTGCTACGTCGGCCGACCTGAGTGACAAACTGTCCTCGACCCAGCAGCCCGCGACCGCTACCGATCCGCTGGCCGAGCTCAAACAGCAGCGCCACCACAACCGCGAATCGCTCTACGAAGTGGTGCGCAGCGTCATGCTGCGCAGCGAAGTGCTCTCATCGCATTACAAGTTCAAGGTGCTGTCGCTCGACACCCAGGGCCGACAATTTCTTGTCATGATTGACCTGCTCAACGATGCCGCCCTGCAGCCGCACCGCTGGTCTGGCATCGAGCAACTCATGACGCTTACTGCATTGCAGCACCATGACTTGCAGATCAAGGGCTTGTATTGGCGTTTGATGATGCAGCCCACCACGCCTACAGCGGTGACGCCGGCTAAGTCTGAAATGCCGCCACCGGCGCACGCGGCAGCACAGACGACCGCTGCAGCCAGTGCGCTCATTGCTATGCCAATGCACGGGTTCGAGCCGATCCATCAAGACGAGGTGCTGGCATTCAAAAAAGCCATTGCCGATGCAACGCCCGCGGGTGAAGCAGCGCCGCAGGTTGGCAAGGTGGTCAGTTCAGGACCACGGCGCACGCCGCCTGAGCGCGGCTACGAAGACACGCAGTTGCTCGAACCCGAAGAAGGCGCATCGCCCTTGAGCCAAACCCAGCTTGGCGGGCTCGACTGACGCGCTGGGCTCTTACCCTCAGACGCCCTGAAAGTCGATCAGGGTGTGCAGTTTCAGACCAGCCGCGCGCAACTTGGCTGAGCCGCCGAGTTCAGGCAAATCGACAATGGCCGCCGCCTCGATCACCTGCCCGCCCAATTTTTCCAGCAGCTTCATGCCGGCCATCATGGTGCCGCCGGTGGCGATCAGGTCGTCGATCAACAGCACCCGGTCGCCCGCTTTGACCGCATCGGTGTGCAGCTCGACGGTGGCGCTGCCGTATTCCAGTTCGTATGTTTCCGCTACAGTGGTAAACGGCAGTTTGCCCTTTTTGCGAATCGGGATAAAACCTACGCCTAGTTCGTAGGCGACGACCGCACCCAGAATAAAGCCGCGCGCGTCCAGCCCAGCCACCACATCGGGACGGTTGCTGGCGTCCATGTAGCGGTGCACAAAGACGTCAATCAACACGCGAAATACTTTGGCGTCCTGCAACAGCGGCGTGATATCGCGAAACTGCACCCCCGGCGCCGGCCAATCGGGCACAGTGCGGATGTGGTCGCGCAGGTAGTCGGTAACGTTGACGTTTTGCATAAGAACAAGCCCCGAAGAAGTTACCCGATTGTGCCCAATATCGTCTGGTGCGAGAGCTGTTCGACCGAACCGGACATCGCAGTTGATGATGAATCAGCTGGGCGATGCGCTTTGCCACCCATTTGTGTCACACCTTGCGCTGCCAGCAAGGCGCCCCGCTGCACACCCGGATAACATCGCCTTAACCATGCTCCAATTTGCCGCCAACCTGTCACTGCTCTATCCCGAGCATGATTTTCTCGACCGTTTTGCCGCCGCCTCCCAAGATGGCTTCAAGGCGGTGGAGTATCTTTTTCCTTACGCCTATGCACCCCAAGAGCTGGCCGCGCAACTGCAAGCGCATGGCCTGCAACAGGTGCTGTTCAACGCGCCGCCGGGTGACTGGGACGCGGGCGAGCGCGGGTTGGCCTGCCTGCCGGGACGCAGGGCCGAATTCCGCCAAGGTGTAGTGCAGGCGTTGGCTTATGCCGACGCGTTGGCGTGTCCGCGCATCCATGTGATGGCCGGCGTTTTGCCCGAGTCGGGTACCTTGCAGGAGATTTACCATACCTACATCAGCAACCTGCGTTGGGCGGCCAAGGCCGCTGCGCCACAGGGTGTTGAAATATTGATCGAGCCAATCAACCCGCGCGATATGCCCGACTATTACCTCAACCGGCAAGACGTGGCGCACCAGATATTGAACGATGTCGGTGAGTCCAACCTGAGAGTGCAGATGGACCTGTACCACTGCCAGATTGTCGAAGGCGACCTGGCCACCAAGCTGCGGCAGTATTTGCCCACAGACCGCGTCGGTCATATTCAGATTGCCAGCGTGCCGCAGCGCCATGAGCCCGACCTCGGCGAATTGAATTACCCCTACCTGCTGGCGCTGATCGACGAGTTGGGCTACAGCGGCTGGGTCGGTTGCGAGTACCGTCCGCAGCGAACGGGTGCTGGAGGAACATCGGCTGGCCTGGGTTGGATGGCACGCCATGCCTGACCACAGTCGCCTCGACTGGGGCGTGGTGGCAGTCTTTGTGCTGGTCTATCTGGGCATGATTCTGGGTGGTTTGTCGCGTCTCAAACTCAACCGCTCCGGCGTGGCGTTGCTGGGTGCCATCGCCGTTATGGGTATGGGAGCGATCAGTACCAACGACGCCGCCAAAGCGGTCGATTTGCCGACCATTCTGCTGCTGTTTTCCTTCATGGTGGTGTCGGCGCAAATGCGCTTGGGCGGTTTTTACACGGCGGTCACGCGCTGGGTGGCGGCTCTGCCGCTGGGGCGCAGCGGCTTGCTGGGTGTGCTGATTTTCGTCGCGGGCGCGCTGTCGGCGGTGTTTTCCAACGACATCGTGTGTCTGGCCATGACGCCGGTGGTGGCGCAACTGTGCTTGCAGCGGCGCCTGCCGCCGGTTCCGTTTCTGGTCGGGCTGGCGTGTGCGGCCAACATTGGCTCAGCGGCCACGTTGATCGGCAATCCGCAAAACATGCTGATCGGCGCGGTACTGCACCTGCCGTTTGGTGGCTACGTGCGCCAGGCGGCGTTGCCGGTGGTGGTGAGCCTGGCGCTGCTGTGGGCGTGGCTGGTGTGGTTGCCGCGCACAGGCGCGCACGACACGGCGCCACCTGTTGTTGCCGGGTCTATACCGCAAACCATGGCGCCTGGTCTGGGGCCGATGCAAGCGCCGCCGTTTGACGCCTGGCAAACCGCCAAGGGCTTGACGGTGGCGACGGCGCTGCTGCTGGTGGGCTCGATTGCCAATTTGATTGTGGTCGACCTGGCGCAAAAGAGTGGCGTGGCGATTGACTGGCGCGTGCACGTGCGCATCGGCGCTCCGGTGACCTTGCTGACGCTGGGCGCGGTCTGGTTGACCTTGGGGTGAGCACGTCAATGTGCTGCCGCAAGTCGTCTGGTCAAAGCCCCCCTGCGGGCACTTGTACAGTCAGGGTGACCGGCGATGGTGATGCTCCGTTTTATATGCAAAAAACAGCTGCAGCCCTTTTTTCAAAAGCGCTATTAGCTATTTAATAAAGAGCTAATCGACACTTGTGTGGCTCGTACTGGCCAGGCGTTTGCCGTGTGGCAATTCATGCAGCCGGGTCAACATGGCACGGCAATAGCCGTTGATCTTCAGGCATTTGTTGATCTCGTCCACCGGCAGCGGGCCCGACACCACCACCAGGTCGTTGGCGCGGTCAAGCGCGCCGCCGGCGCGCAGACGCCGACGCATGTTGTTGGCCCAGCAGTGGATGCGCAAAGGGCTGCCGTGTTCACACAAGACGCCAGTGCTGGCCTCGAAAGCAATCGCCACCGTGTCGGTGCGTAGCCGCAACCGATGTTCGCCGGTGAACTGACTGGCGGGTGTGCTCAGGTCATACAGGTGGTAGTGGTCGTCTTTGAGTTGGTATTGCAGTGTCATGAAACCTCCGGGAGATGGACCATTTTGCACGTGTGAAAGCGTTTCAAAAGCGGAAAATGCGTGCACAAATCCCGTTTCTCTGTCGCTTGCGGGAACACCCAGGCAAGTTTCAGGGCGCGTGCCGGGCCGCTGTGGTTTGTGCCGGCCGTTTAAACTGGCGCCCCGTTATTCACAACTGCAAAGGCCTTATGAGCACGTTTGATCCCGCCGCGCTGGAGTGTCTGGCCGCCATTGTTGAAGAGGGTGGCTTCGAGCGCGCCGCCGTGCGGCTGTCGATCACCCAGTCGGCGGTGTCGCAGCGCTTGCGCGCGCTGGAAGAGCAAGTGGGCACGGTGTTGATTGTGCGCAGCCGCCCGCTCAAAGCCACCACCGCCGGTCATCTGCTGCTCAAGCACGCCATGCAGATGCGCTTGCTGCGCGCCGACCTGGAACGTGAGCTCAAAGACCTGGCCCCTGGCGTGGCGGGTGCGGCCGGTGAAGACGAGCGCATTTCGATTGCCGTCAACGCCGACAGCATCGCCACCTGGGCCTTGCCCGCGCTGAGCCCCCTGGCCTGCCAGGGCATGGGACTTGAGATCATTACCGACGACCAGGACTTTACCTTCGAGTGGCTGCGTGAAGGCCGGGTGCTCGGCTGTGTGACCACGCTGCGCGCGGCGCTGCGCAGTTGCAAGGTGGAGCCGCTGGGTGCCATGCGTTATGTGGCGGTGGCCAACCCCGAGTTCGCCGCCCGGCGCTGCCCGCAAGGCCTGAACCCGCACAACTTCAGCCAGTTGCCTTTCGTTGCTTTCAACCGCAAGGACGATTTGCAGTCCGAGTTTGTCGCCAGCGCTTGTGGGCTCAAACACGTCGCACTCAGTCAGATGTACGTGCCCAGCTCCGAAGGCCAGGTAGGCGCGGTGTTGGCCGGTTGGGGGGTGAGCGTCTTGCCTGAGCTGAAGGTGCGTGCGCACTTGCAGGCAGGCACCTTGGTTGAGCTGATGCCGGGCCACTTTTTGTCAGTGGCGCTGTACTGGCATTGCTGGAACCTCAATTCTGTTCTGCTCGACGCTTTGACGGCGGCGCTGAAGGCGGCTGCGGCCCAAGTGCTGGTGGGCAATGACGGTAGCGAAAAAACCAATCAGTAACAAATTGTCCTCGTGGCATCAAAATTTATCGACCTCGGCTAACATCCGGCCATGAACTCTGTTGCCCCGGTCAAGCTGTCTTTCAAGCAACGCATGCTGCAAGTGCGTGAGGATGCGATCATCCACGCGGTCAATCGCTTGCTGGCGGAAAAAGGCTTTGACGCCATGACGGTCGACGAAGTGGCGGCGCAAGTGGGCATCGCCAAAGCCAGCTTGTACAAGCACTTCCCCTGTAAAGAAGATCTGGCGGCGGCGGCGATGGTGCGGGTGATGCGCCGGGCGCAAGACTTTATCAACGCGCTGCCCGCTGACGCGGCGCCACTGGACAATTTGCGCGCGGTGGTGCGCTGGGTGTTGCAGGTCAAGCTCGCCGGCGACATGCCGTCGCTGCCGAGCCAAAATTCGAGCCTGCGTGCGACCTTGATCGACAACCGTGACTACACGGAGGGGCTGATGGAAGTCAGCGACCGCCTGGGCGCCTGGATTGAAGCGGCGCAGGCGCAGGGCCAACTCAACCCGGCGTTGCCGGCCATTGCCATCCTCTACACCTTTTTTGCCCGCGCCTGCGACTCGGTGGTCGAGTTTCTGCAAATGGGCGGTTTGTTCTCGGACGAACAAATCACCGAGCTGGTACTGACCACCTGTTTTGATGGTCTGAGAGCAAGATAACCCTTATTAAACAAGGGATATTTGCTCATAAGGTTGTAGCAATCAGCGAACGATCAGCACCGGCACCTTGCAGCTGGCCAGTACCTCGGTGGCGACCGATCCCATCACCAGATTGACCAGTGCGCCGTGGCCGTGCGAACCCATCACCACCAAGTCAAACTTGCCGTCGGCGGCGGTTTTGGAAATCAGGTCACCAGGCTTGCCGGTTTTCCAGACGCATTTGGCGGTGATGCCGTGGCGCAGCAAAAACTTGGACACCGGCGTGACCACGCGTAGGCCCTCGTCCTCGTAATACTTTTGCACCAGTTCCTTGCCCAAGGCGGCCCGCGCCTGCGTCGGCAAGACGATCTGCGCTGTCACCACCACGTATTCATTTTTGGGCGAAAACAAGTCATTGGCGGCCAGATAGGCCAACATTTTCTTGGTGTACGCGCTACCGTCAACGGCCAACAGGACTTTCATGATGTGACTCCTAGAAAAGTAAGGTGCAGTGTATCCAAAGGTTGTTAGGCACGATAGTGTTTTGGTCAAGAAATCAGCAAATAAGACCCGCTTTTTCAAGACAGCAGCTCGGCCTGCAGTCCGGCGTCGCCCAAGGCGCGCAGGACGTCCTGGATGTGTTTCGGCCCGCGCGTCTGAATGACCAGTTCGACGGCCACATTTTGTGCCGCCAGCGTGGTGAAGGCGCGCTGGTGGTGCACTTCGTTGATGTTGGCACCGGCGGCGGCGACGGTGGCGGTGATGGCTGCCAGCGTGCCAGGCACGTCGCGCGCGCTCACCCGCAGGCGCGCCAGGCGCCCGGCGCGCACCATGCCGCGTTCGATGATGGCGGCTAGCAGCAGCGGGTCGATGTTGCCGCCGCACAGGACCAGCCCCACCGTTTTGCCCTTGAACAGTTCCGGGTAGCGCAACAACGCGGCCAGCGCGGCGGCACCGGCTCCTTCGACCAGCGTTTTTTCAACCTCCAGCAGCAGCACAATCGCCTGCTCGATGTCGCCCTCGTCCACCAGCACCAGATCACTGACCAGGCGGCGGATGATCGCCTGCGGCAGCAGGCCTGGCGTGCCCACCGCGATGCCTTCGGCAATGCTGCTGGCGCCTTGCGGGTGTTGGGTGCCCTTGATGGCATTGACCATGGCCGGAAAACGTGTCGTTTGCACACCAACGACTTCGATGTCCGGCTTGAGCGCCTTGGCCGCGGTGGCCATGCCGGCGATCAGCCCACCGCCACCCACGGCTACCACCAGCAGTTCAAGATCGGGCACTTCGTCGAGCATCTCCAGCGCCACCGTGCCCTGGCCGGCGACGATATCCGCGTCGTCGTAGGGGTGGACAAAAATCAGCTTCTGTTGCGCCGCCAGCGTCAGCGCGTGGCTGCGCGCTTCGTCCAGGGTGTCGCCGTGCAGTACGACTTCTGCGCCAAAACCGCGCGTGCGTTCGACCTTCACAACCGGTGTGAAGCGCGGCATCACGATCACTGCACGGATGCCCAGACGCTGCGCGTGGTAGGCCACGCCTTGGGCATGATTGCCCGCACTCATGGCGATCACGCCGCGAGCGCGTTCCTCGGCGTTGAGCTGGGCCAGCTTGTTGCACGCGCCGCGTTCCTTGAACGACGCCGTGAACTGCAAGTTTTCAAACTTCAGGAAAACCCGGGCGCCGGTGATGTCCGACAGCGTGTGCGACGGCACGCACGGTGTGCGCAGCACATGGTCTTGCAGCCGGGCGGCGGCGCGCTGGATCGATTCAAGGGTAAGCATATGTCAGTTTGAAGTAAGCGATTATTCCCCGAGCTGGGGATGGGAGGAACCCTGATAAACGGTTAAATTAGAACCCTTTTTTACATGACTTACTCCACCGTCCCAGAGCTGCCGTCGGTTTGGGGGTGTTTGTGCGCTAAAACGGGATGTATCGTCGATCATTTTTATGGCAATTTGCCATGACACCAACCCTTGGTTTGAAACACTCTGTCAAAGCACGCGTGACCTTGATCACGCTGCTGGTGCTGGTGGTTGGACTGTGGGTGTTGGCGGGGTACGCCGCGTCGTTGCTGCGTCGCGACGTTGAACAGCGTGCCAGCGTTGCCCAGAATACCGCGGTGGTGTTGCTGGCCAATCAGATCAACGAGCAGATCACCATCCGGCTCCAGGCCTTGGATGCGGTGGCCAGAAGTGTAACTGCAGAGCAGCAGTTGGACCCTGTGTTGCTGCACGCGGCGTTGCAAGAACGTTCACTGTTGCCCACCTTGTTTAACGGCGGTGTGCTGGTGTTTGACGAGGACGGTGCGGTCTTGGTGGGCGTGCCAGCCCAATCTGAGCGCCAGACACCGCGCCTGGTGTTGACGCCAGCCGACAAGACAGTGCTCAACCAGCTGACACGGGCGGTTGTTGCCCCCGCCATGCTGGGGCCGCTGCGGCCGGTGCCGGTGGTGAGTCTGGTGGCGCCGCTGCCGACGGTGGGTGCCAGCCCCAAGCGCTGGCTGACCGGTGTCATTGAACTGCGGGGCAACAGTTTTCTCGATCACCTCGGCGCGTTGTCGACCGAGCGCGGTAATCGTTTGATGGTGGTGGCCGCAGCGCAACGCGTGATCGTGGCAGCGACCGATGCGCAGCGCGTCATGACACGCCAGTCGACACCCAATGCAGACGCCGATGTTGAAGCAGCATTGGCCAATGCACTGGGCACCCGCGTGGTGTCGGCTGACGCGGGCGCAGCCTGGTTGATGTCGGTGGCAGCCATTCCTGCGGCCAACTGGCAGATGGTGGCGCAACTGCCTTTGCATGATGTGTTTGGCCCGATCGAACAAATGCAGCAGCAGCTTTGGCTGGTGGCGGCGCTGTTGACCTTGCTGGCGGGCAGCATCACCTGGTGGCTGTTGCAGCGGCAATTCAAACCCTTGGCGGACGCCTCGGACGCTTTGGCTCAGTTGTCCAATGCGCAGTCACCAGCAAACGCCAAGGGCGACGAAATTGCCGTGTTGATGGCGCGCATCAACCAGCTGCTGGCGCAGATTCGCGCGCGCGAGCGCGAGCTTGACGTGCAGACCGACGAGCTCACCCAGATCAACCAGCAATTGCAAGCGATTTTGCAACACGTGCCGCAACTGGTTTGGCTCAAAGACCTGCGGGGACGTTACATCACCTGTAACGCGCGTTTTGAGGCGTTTTTTGACCTGTCGGTGGCTACCGTACTGGGCCGATCCGATGAGGATTTTTTCCCACCGGAGCAGGCGCAGCTCTACCACGAAGACGATCAGATTTGCCTGCAGTCGCGCACCATGATGACGACGCAGCGCTGGCTGGTCTCGGCCTCGAGTGCGCACGAGGTCTTGCTTGAAGTCAACAAAATTGCCTTGCGTGACGCACAGGGGCAGGCGCAGGCCATTCTGGGCATTGGCCAGGACATCACCGAACGCTGGCGCTTGTCGCAGTTTGAACAACTGCGCAGCAAGGTGCTGGAGCTGGTGGTGCAGGATGACGCAGTGCCCCTGCTTTTGCAAACGCTGGCCGACGGCTTGCGGAGTTTGCGCGCCGATTGGTCTTGCGCCCTGCTGCTGCTGCAGGAAGGGCCATCACCCGCACGTTTGCGGGTGATGGCTTCAGCCGGGTTGGATAATGATTTCGTTCGAGCGCTTGATGGCCTGGTGGTCGGTGACGGGATTTGTGGTTGTGCCACAGCGGCCGTGTCGGGCAAACGTGTGGTGGTCAGTGACATTGCCAAGAGTGAGACCGCCAAGGACTACCGCGAGCGCGCGCAAAGAGCGGGCTTGGGCGCCTGTTGGTCGCAACCGTTGTTTGATGTGCAGCGCAAGGTGATTGGTGTGTTTTCTGTTTATCAGAAGGCCGCATTGGCACCTGAGGCCGGTGAGCTGGAACTGGTGGTCCAGTTGGCCCGTTTGGCAGAAATCGCGCTAGGGCGTGCCCATTCGGGCGAGCGCCTGCGCGCCAGCGAATCGAGCTTCCGGGCGCTGACCGAAAACACGCCCGAGGCGGTACTGGTTCACCGTTCTGGCATCATTGTTTATGCCAACCCGGCGGCGGTGTGTTTGTTTGGCGCCAACTCGCTCGCTGATATGCTGGGCAAGTCGACCAACGATCTGGTGGCGCCTGAATTCCAGTCCCAGCAAACGATACGCATGCGTGCGATCCAGCGTGGCGACGTATTGGCTGCGCCAGTGGAGTCACGCTTCGTGCGACTCGATGGCAGCGCCTTTGACGTGGAAGTGCAGGGTACGGCCATCGTCTTTGACGGCCAGCCTGCGATCCATGTGTCGATCCGCGACATCACCCAACGCTCGCAAACGAGCCGCCAATTGCAACTGGCCGCCAGCGTCTTTGAGCATGCGATTGAAGGTATTCTGATTACCACTGCCAGTGGCAACATCGTCGACGTGAATGCGGCGTTTACCCGCATTACGCGCTACGAGCGCCAGGACGTACTGGGTAAAAATCCGCGGCTGCTGCAGTCCGGGCGCCACGACGCCCTGTTTTATCAGGCGATGTGGCAGGCCCTGCTGCATGACGGTGTCTGGTCGGGTGAGTTGTCGAATCGGCGCAAGGACGGACAGGTTTACACCCAGTTGCTGCACATCAGCGCCGTGCGTGACGCTCAGGGCGCGGTGCTGCATTACGTCGGCTTGTTCGCAGACATCACCGCGCGCAAAGACCAGGAGGAGCGACTCAACCACCTGGCCCATTTTGATGCGCTGACGGGCTTGCCCAACCGCACTTTGCACGCCGATCGGCTGCGCCAGGCGATGGCCAACGTAATGCGGCGCCACAAAAAACTCGGGGTCGCCTTTGTTGACCTGGACGGCTTCAAGTCAGTCAATGACACGTATGGCCACGACGCCGGTGACCAGGTGCTGATCACGGTGGCGAATCGAATGCGCCAAGCGCTGCGCGAGGTGGACACCCTGTCGCGTATTGGTGGCGACGAATTCGCCGCCATCATTGTCGACCTGGACTACGAGAGCGACTGCGACCCGCTGTTGCATCGCCTGCTGACTGCGGCCAACGAACCGGTGTCGTTCAACGGACAACAACTGCAGGTGTCAGCCAGTGTGGGCGTGACGTTTTATCCGCAGCACGAAGATACCTCCTCCGACCAGTTGATGCGCCAGGCCGATCAGGCCATGTACCAGGCCAAGCACAGGGGCAAGAACCAACTGCAGGTGTCAGGCTTTTCAGATTTACCCGAGTAGGTAGGTCAGGCCTTTGCTGACTGTTGGGCGGCGCGTGTTCCCAACCAGGCAGCGGCCACAATCATGATTGCCGCGACGCTGACCGACGCAGTGAGCGGTTGGCGGTTGACGACCATCAGCATGGCAGTAGACAGCAACGGCGTGAGGTAACTCAAAATACCGATATGGCGCGGGTCGCCGGTCTTGAGTGCCTTGTCCCACAAAAAGAACGCCGCCCCCATGGGGCCCAGACCAATCAACGCAAGCAGCAACCCATCACGCACGCTCAAACGCACAGCTGGCTCGAGCAGGGCGTGGCACAGCAGCGACAGCAGGCCCGAGACCAACGCAAAGCCACCGATAGCCGACGTCGCAAAAGGCGCCACGCGCGTGGTTAGCAGCGAATAGCTGGCCCAGATAAAAGCCGCAGCAATCGCTGCCAGATAGCCCCATGACCAGCCCAGCGGCGCGGCGGCGCTGGTGTTGGCGGCGCCACCGAAGATCACCACCGCCGCACCGGCAAAGCCGAGCAGACCCGCGGCCACGTGCAGCGGGCGCAAGGCCATGCCTTTAAGCAGCACCGGCGCGAGCAAGACGATCAGTAGTGGCCACAGGTAGTTGAGCAAATTGGCTTGGACGGCAAGGGCGTGCTGCAAGGCCACAAACAACAGGAAGTGATAGAAAAACAAGCCACAGACACCCAAGCCCAGTGTCGACAAGGGCACGCGCCAGCGCGCCAGCCGAAAGCCCGACAGCGGCAGCGCAATCAGGCTGCCGATGCACAGCGACAAACCCGTCAACAGCAAGGGTGGCACATGCGCCAAGGCCACCCCCAGGCTGGCCAGTGAACTCCATAACGCAATGGCGCCCAGCGCCAGCAGGGTGGAGGAAGCCGTTTTGGACAGACGCAGCGCAGCGCTCACGCCGAGCCCCGACTCGGCTCAGTGCTGGAGCGATGCCATAAATTGATGCCACCATCTACCGCGTACTTATCGATGGTCGATAACTCTTCGGCTGAAAAATGCGGACGCTGCAGCGCGCCCACCAGCTCGGTGATCTGCGCGGGCCTGCTGGCACCAATCAGCGCCGAGGTGACCCGTGCGTCACGCAGTACCCAGGCCACCGCCATTTGCGCCAGGCTTTGGCCACGCGCTTGCGCCATGGCGTTCAAGGCGCGCACGTGTCTGAGATTTTGTTCGCCCAGAAAGTCGGGTTTGAACGAGCCACCGCCGGGCCGGTTGATGCGCGCGTCGTGCGGTGTACCGTTCAGATATTTGTCGCTCAGCAGCCCTTGCGCCAGCGCGCTGAAGGCAATGCAGCCCATGCCCAGGTCGTGCAGCGTTGCCAGCAGATCCGCCTCAATCCAGCGGTTGAGCAGGCTGTACGACGGCTGGTGGATCAGCGCGCGCACGCCCATGCTTCTGAGGATGGCGTGCGCTTGCCGCGTTTTGGCGGCGTTATAGCTGCTGACGCCAACGTACAACGCCTTGCCCTGCTGCACCGCGCTGGCCAGGGCGCCGCAGGTTTCTTCCAGCGGCGTGTCGGGGTCATAACGGTGCGAGTAAAAAATATCAACGTAGTCCAAGCCCATGCGCTGCAGGCTTTGGTCCAGGCTGGCCAGCAGGTATTTGCGCGAGCCGCCGCCCTGACCGTAGGGCCCCGGCCACATGTCGTAACCGGCTTTGGTCGAGATGAGCAACTGGTCACGGTACGGCTTGAAGTCGCGGCGAAGGTGCGCGCCAAAGTTGCTTTCGGCACTGCCGTAGGGCGGGCCGTAATTGTTGGCCAGGTCAAAGTGGGTGATGCCAGCATCAAACGCAGTACGCAGCATGTCGCGTTGTGTGGCCAGTGGCGTGGCATCGCCAAAGTTGTGCCACAAGCCAAGGGTGATGGCGGGCAGTTGCAGGCCGCTGTCGCCGCAGCGGCGGTAAGCCATATTCTCGTAGCGGATCGGGTTGGCTGTGTAAGTCATGTCTTGAGGATAAAAATAGCCTCTGCCCCTTAAGGAGAAAACGCTAGATGCTATCTATTATGAAGCTGACAAGCCGTCGTGGAAGAACTGGACGCGATTGCGCCCGGCGTCTTTGGCGTGGTACAT
>Ga0100401_1001233_pt1 | contig 20877 bp, 13 predicted proteins | sample CryGeymeta201525_FD_80421 | JGI IMG/M metagenome (GOLD analysis project Ga0100401, IMG submission 80421) | Groundwater microbial communities from Crystal Geyser aquifers in Utah, USA - Crystal Geyser metaG 2015-25 | ecosystem: Environmental > Aquatic > Deep subsurface > Groundwater | place: USA... | reverse complement strand
GGAAACCTTGCCCGCCATGTCATTGAAGACGTCTTCAATCATGTGGGGGTAGTCGGCATCAGTGATTCCCTTGTTGGTCAGCTGGCAAATCAAGTCGCGAAGAATCTCCCAGTCATCGTGGGCCTGACCGAATGGCTCGGTCGCGCGGTTGAGGCGCTGGAGGCGGCCAGTGACATTGACCATGGAGCCGCGCTTCTCGGAGAATGCGGCGCCAGGGAGAATGACGTCGCTGGCTTCGGCAGTTGGGCCGGCGAGGAGTTGGACGGATGCGATGAACTCAGGTTTGGCGAGATCTTCGGCGGTGAAGCCAGCTTCAGCCGTGAGGTCTTCGCCGAGAACGAGCAGGGCTTTGATGGATCCGGAGCGGACACCATCAAGAATGGAAGCGAAACGGAATGCAGGATCTTCACGACGCCAGACGAGCTTGGCACCAACCGTGTTAGGATTGCGATCAGCCGAGATCAGCATGCCATCGCTTTCACCGATACGGGGAACGATGGTTAAATGCTCGGTGCCAAGATCGTCCGCGAGAGACTTGGTCAGGTAGAGTTCCTCGTTGGTCATCCGGGCTGAGGCGATCACGGCGATTTCGGACGCGTCGAACTTCTTGAGTCCGGCGACCGTCACTTTGATGGCCTCTTGCCAAGAAGCGGCGGCGTGCTTGCCGTCCTGCTCGACCATTGGCTCGGTGAGGCGTTGCTCGCAGTCGATGTAGTGGAAGTTGAGACGATGTGAATCCGGCATCCAGCAGGAGTTCACGTCGTCGTTCTGACGTGGAGTGATCCGGTAGATTGTGTTGCCACGAGTCCAGACGGTGATGTTCGCACCGGTGCCGCAGTTGACGTCGATGGTCTTGGTTTCCTTGAGGAACCAGACGCGCATGTCGAAGCGGAAGTCGTTCGATGTTAGAGCGCCAACCGGACAGATGTCAGCGGTATTGAGCGAGTAGTTGTGGTCGAGTCGGCGACCTGGGTGAACGCTTAGAGTCGTGTGGGTGCCGCGCTGGGTGAATCCGAGAACGGGATCGCCAGCGACTTCATCCATGAAACGAATGCAGCGGCTGCACATAATGCAGCGTTCGTCATCAAGCCGGATGTTTTTACCGATATCGACGTTCTTTGGCTTCTTGACCTTCATGTCGACGAAGCGCGAAGTGCCGCGGCCGTATCCGACGGATTGCTCTTGGAGGCGGCATTCGCCTGCTTGGTCGCAGATCGGACAATCGAGTGGGTGATTGATGAGGAGGAACTCCATCACGCCTTCGCGACACTTCTCGACAAGTTCACCGGAGGTACGGATGCCCATGTTTTCGGCGACGGTATTCGCACAGGCGATCACCGGACGTGGCATCCAACCAATCGGAAGATAGCCTTGTTCATCGTAAGCGGGCTCGGCACCAGGAGCAACTCGCGGCGGCATACCCATCTGGACAAGGCACATGCGGCAATTCCCCGGGGAGGAAAGCTTGGGGTGGTAGCAGTAATGAGGAACGGGCACCGCGAACATGCGGCAGGCCTCGATCATACGGGTTCCCTTGGGGACCTGTCGCCAAACGCCATCGATTTGCACGTTGACGAGGCCATTCTCGGCGGCGAGATCCTTGGGAAGTCGGTCTTCTGCGGTAGCGGCGTTGTCGCTCATGTGGCATGGGGTGGCGCGGAAACTTCCGCGACGCGCGGGACTATGAAAAAGCCCCAGACCAGCGGCAAGCGCACTTTGTGAAAAATTTCACAAAGTCAGGCCCAAGCCGCCGGAAATGGTCGAAAATGCGGTATCGGGGCGTCAGGCACGACTCATGTACGAGCCGTCCTCGGTTTTGATCAGAAGCTTTTCACCTGGATTGATGAAGAGCGGAGCCTGAACCACGAGGCCGGTCTCCATGGTGACCGTCTTATTGGAGTTGTTCGCCGAGTCGCCTTTGACGCCTTCGGGGGCTTCTGCGACGATCATTTCCATCGAAGGGGGAAGCTCGATGTCCGCCACCACACCGTCTGCGAAAAGCAGCGTGTAGGCCTGGCCTTCGATCAGATAGTTGCGGACGGTATCGATGATATCGTCGTGAACGGCGACGTCATCGTAGGTCTCGGTATTGAGGAAGTGGTAGCCGCCCGAGTCTTTGTAGGAGTATTCGTGATTAATCCGCTCAAGCATCACGGCTTCCATCGAGTCGTTCGAAGTCATGCGGAGGTTGGAGATCTTCTTGGTCGCCACGCTGCGAATCGACATCTGGACGTAGGATGCCATGCGGGGCGGGGTCTTGAGTTCGTGGGAGATGACAACGCAGACATCGCCATTGTGACGGACAGCGTGTCCGCGGCGGAGACTGATAATAGGAGTGCTAGCCATGAGGAGGTCGGAATAGTGAGCTAGAGCCGCGATGGCAAGTGTGGAGTCGCAATCTTAAACCGACAAAATTGCGATTCCGTAGTCGCCGAGGATGGTGTCTCGGGTAGCGAGGGTCATGCTTTCAAGGCGGCACTGCGCGACAAGAGCGCGGTCGAAGGGGTCACCGTGCACTTGTGGAAGCATGGTCGATGCGATGGCGTGTTCAGCAGTGAAAGGGAGCGAGGCGATTCCGTTCTCTTCAAGTAGGCGATGGAAAGTGAGGGGAAGCCGTAGTTTTATAGGGATCAAGGGCAAAAAAGAGAGGCTTGGTGGACCCGAGCCTCTCTTTGAATGGTTGAAACTTCGAACTAGCGGGTTCTCGCCGGGTTTGAGGCGGCTTCGTGCTCTTCTTCTGCGGCTTCGAGGGCGGCGCGCTCTTTGGCGATCACTCGCACGAACTTGTTCAAGCTGGTCTCCCAATCGGCGAGAAGATCCTTGGCGTGGGGGCTGCCGGTTTTGGCAACGTGCTCTTCGAGTAGTGTTTTGAACTCATCGATGTCCTGCTGACGCTTGATCGGGAGAACGACCACCATTTCAGGATTCACGCGTGAGTAGAAACGACCATCGACGTCGTAAACGTAGGCCGTGCCCCCGGACATGCCGGCACCGAAGTTCTTGCCGGTGCGGCCGAGGATCGCGACGGTTCCGTTGGTCATGTATTCGCAAGCGTGATCGCCCACGCCTTCGACGACGGCGATGGCCCCTGAGTTACGCACACAGAAACGTTCGCCAGCACGACCGTTGAGGAACAACTTGCCGCCGGTGGCACCGTAAAGGCAGGTGTTGCCAGCAATCGAGTTCTTCGAAGCCTCGAACTTGGCGTCGGCAGGTGGGCGGACGATGATTTCGCCCGCTGCCATGCCTTTGCCGACGTAGTCGTTCGCTTCGCCGACCAGATCGATCTTCACGCCGGAAACAAGGAAGCATCCGAGGGACTGGCCCGCTGAGCCCTTGAGATTCAAGGTCACCGCCGTGTGGCCGTTAAAACCGCGGTTCCCATGAATCTCGGCGATTCGCCCGGAGAGTCGGGTGCCGATGTTGCGGTCTGTATTGACTACATCGTAGCTCAATTCGACGGCCGCGCGATCCGGCAGCAGACCAATCGCTTCAAGCGCCTTGAAGTCGTAGGCACCTTCGCCGTATTCGATTTCGCTTGCCACGGCATCCGGTTCGACGCCGAGCGCCTTCTTCAGGTCCGCCAGGATCTGCAGATCGAGGGCGGTTTTGGCGATGCCATCGTTGCGCTCCTGAGTGCGGATTCGTGAGAAACTCGAGGCGTCTCTGCCCTGGCTCTCCGCGAGCACTGGAATGACATCCTTGAGCACAGGACCGAGGTCGACCATGTTCGCTTTTGGATGATCCGCTACGTGACGCTGCTTGAGGAAACCGGGATGGCCGATGAGCTCATCAAGTTTGCGAACACCGAGTGAAGCCATGATCTCACGAGCCTCCTGAGCCACACCATTGAGGAAGTTGATCACCATTTCCGGCGTTCCTTTGAACTTCGAGCGCCATTTTGGATCCGTGGTGGCAACGCCGACCGGGCAGTTGTTCAAGTGGCACTTGCGCACGTAAACGCAACCCATCGCGATCATCGCGATGGTTCCAAAGTTATACTCCTCGGCACCAAGGATGGCAGCCGTCACGATGTCCCTGCCGGTGCGCAGACCACCATCGGTCCGGAGCGTCACGCGGTTGCGGAGGTTATTGATGAGAAGAGTCTGCTGTGCTTCTGAAAGACCGAGTTCCCATGGAGCTCCCGCGTGCTTTGTCGAGGAAAGCGGTGAAGCCGCCGTGCCACCGTCGTGCCCCGAAATCAGGATCGTGTCGGCGCTGGCTTTTGCGACCCCTGCCGCCACGGTTCCGACGCCGGTTTCGGCGACTAGCTTTACCGTAACTCGTGCGCGTGGATTCACTTCCTTGAGGTCGTGAATGAGCTGCGCGAGGTCTTCGATGCTGTAAATATCGTGGTGCGGAGGAGGGGAGATGAGCTGCACGCCGGGCTGGGTATTCCGCAGGCGTGCAATCAGAGCATTGACCTTGTGACCCGGAAGCTGACCGCCCTCACCGGGCTTTGCACCCTGGGCCATCTTGATTTCAAGCTCGTCGGCATTGACGAGATAGTAAGCCGAGACGCCGAAGCGACCGGATGCAACCTGCTTGATCCATGAACGAGCCATGTCGCCATTCGGATAAGGAGTGTAGCGATTGGGATCCTCACCACCTTCGCCGGAGTCTGACTTGGCACCGATACGGTTCATGGCGATCGCAAGCGTTTCGTGGGCTTCTGGAGAAAGGGCGCCGAGTGACATCGCGGCCGAGGTGAAGCGCCGGCGGATATCTTCAATAGGTTCCACTTCATCGAGCGGAACCGGCCCGCTGGCGGCTGGCACGAACTCGAAGAGATCCTTGATCGTCATCGGGTGGTTTTCGAGGGTCGCCTTGACGTAACCCTCGTAATCCTCCGGCTTGCCGCTTTTGACGTAGGTATGGAAATTCTTGATCACCTCGGTCGTCAGCGCGTGGCGCTCACCAGCTTTGCGGAAACGGTTGTAGCCGGGATCACCGAGGTTGAGGGTTTCTCCATCAGGCACTTCGACTTCAAAAGCAGCCCGATGACGGATGATTGACTCGGCGGCGATTTCCTCGAAACCAATGCCGCCGATTTTCGATGACACGCCAGTGAAGGAGAAGTCGATGACTTCTTTGCCGATGCCGATCGCTTCGAAAATCTGGGCGCCCTGATAGGAGTTGAGCACCGAGATTCCCATCTTCGACATGATCTTGAGCAAGCCCTTTTCGAGAGCCTTGCGGTAATTGGACATCGCTTTCTCAACAAGTATGCCTTCTCCAAGATTGCCCTTGGCGGCATCAGCCGCGACCAATTGACGAACGGTGGCGAAGCCGATGTAGGGGCAGACCGTCGTCGCGCCGACACCGAAGAGGCATGCAATCTGATGAGTGTCGCGGACTTCACCCGACTCGACCACCAGCGAACACCGCAGGCGCTTGCGAGCGCGGATGAGGTGGTGATGAATCGTCCCGGTCGCAAGCATCGATGGAATCGGCACCTGATTCGGTGATGTCGTCCGATCCGAAAGGATCAGGATATTCGCACCGGCGTCGACTGCTTCGGTCGCGACCTTGCAGAGTTCATCGAGGCGCTTTTTCAAGCCGCTTGCTCCGTCAACAGCAGGCCAAGTGATATCGAGCACGACAGCCGGGAAGCCTTCTTCGTCGAGACGCTTGATGCGCTCCAACTGGTGTTCGAAGAGAATGGCCGAGTCGAGATTGACGATCCTGCAGTGCTCGGGAGTTTCATCGAGCCAGTTCTGCTCGATCCCGAGACCGGCTGAAGTCGTCATCACCGCCCATTCGCGGATCGGGTCGATCGGCGGATTGGTGACTTGGGCAAAGCGCTGCTTAAAGTAGGTGAAAAGCAGACGTGGATAGCTCGAAAGGACCGCGAGGGGAATATCATCACCCATCGAGAAGACCGCCTCTTGGGATGCCTTGATCATCGGCGGGAACACCATGTCGAGCTCTTCAACCGAGATGCCGTGAGCAACCTGTTGGCGCGACAACTCCAAAGCGTTGAGGTCTTCGGCAGGAGCAAGCGCTTCCGGTGAAACAAAGCGGCGGAGTTCGAGCCGATTTTCGTCAATCCAACGAGCGTAGGGCTTTTGCTTCGCCAGCGCTTCCTTGATCTCGCGATCATTGCGAACTTCACCCGTCGAGGTGTCAACGGAGAGCATTTGACCAGGTCCGAGGCGGCCCTTGCGAATCACCGTCGAGTCATCGATCACCACCGCTCCTGTTTCTGATCCAACATAAAGAAGCCCATCCTCCGTCAACTTGTAGCGCGATGGGCGCAAGCCATTGCGGTCAAGCGATGCACAGAGCTTGATACCGTCGGTGTAAACCAATCCCGCAGGACCATCCCATGGCTCGGAGAACGAGCGGATGTATTGATAGAAGGCACGCAGGTCGTCCGAGATATCCTCGTCGTTGCGATAAGCAGGCGGCACTAGCATGCACATCGCATGCTCAAGCGAGCGACCTGATAGCACCAGAACTTCGAGGGCGTGATCGAGAGAGGCGGAGTCGGATTCGTGGTGGCTAACTAGGTTTTTGAGCAGTTCGACATCCTTGCCCCAGATATCCGATTCGAAATAGTCTTCACGGCTGGCGATCCAGTTGCGATTGCCCTCAACCGTGTTGATTTCGCCATTGTGGCACATCATCCGGAAAGGCTGACCGAGGGGCCATGCAGGGAAGGTGTTGGTGGAAAAACGTTGATGATAGAGTGAGATCGCTGTTTCGAAATCCGAGTCCTGGAGGTCTTTATAGAAACCACGCAAGGCTGCCGGCATCGCGAGACCCTTGTAAGAAATCAAGCGGCCTGAAAATGAGGGCATGTAGAAGTTCCGCACCTCGCGGGTCTTCAGCTCGATCTGGCGGCGGCAGAGGAAAAGCTGGCGTTCGAAATGGTCGCCATCCCAACCGGCGGGCTTCTTCATCAGCAGGTGCTCAATGCGCGGCTGAGTCGCGAGGGCGAGCTTGCCGAGTGCATCCGGGTCGACCGGCGTCTCGCGCCAACCGATTTTTTCGATTCCACGCGCGGCGATGACCTCCTCAGCGAGCGACTTGATTTGCTGCTGAGCACCACGGTCTTCGGTCGGGAGAAAGAACACACCAACCGCGAGGTCCGAATCATTCTCGAGCTTGCCACCGAGGGCAGCCACCGCTTTGCGGAAAATCGGGTAGGGGATTTGAGAGAGGATGCCAGAGCCGTCGCCGGTCTTCTCATCGGCATCGACCGCACCGCGGTGAGTCATGTTGCAGACCGAGCAGAGGGCAAAATCGAGGATCTGGTAACTGCGTTTCCCGTGAATCTGGGCAATTGCGCCCATCCCGCAGTTGTCGTGCTCTTGCGTGAGCGTGTGGAGTGAACCTGGAACGAAGGGGGTGCTCGAGTGGTAGAATGGATTCATCAGGGAAAGCGAAAGTCAGGTTGCCCGAGGTTGCCGCCCAAAAATCGCATTCCGGCGCTTGCCCACCACGGCGGCGGGACTAAAAGGCAGCATTGGCATCATGCCAAGCAGGAATTGGGCCCAACAACGGAGGATCCGATCAAAAAACCGATGAGTTGCAGAAGGCGGAATTTCTTCGCACCAGCAAGGCGTCAAAGGTCGGCCAATCCGTCATCAGGGAGAATCCCGTGCGTGACCAAAAAGCGGTCGGCAGCCTTCAAAGTCAGCTCGTAGTAGAACTCGGAGACGTTGAAGTTAAAAAACGAGTGCTCCGCTTTGTCAAAATCAACCAACTCGACCTTGTTGCGTTTCCTTTTTACCACGCGGGCGAACTTTTCAGCATCCGCATACGGCGTCACCCGGTCCATCTTGCCATGAAAGAGAATCATCGGCGGCAGACCCTTGCGGATCGACCTAAGGGGCGAGAGCTTCTTCGCGGTCTTCTTATCCGGGAAACGCTTCAAATGCTCGGCCTTGGTGGTGTCCAGCACCGAACTGAAAAGTAGCAGCGCCGCCGGGAAAATCGTCTGGGACTTGGCGGCGTCTTTTGGAAGCACCTTCTGGAGTGCCAGGAAGGCTCCACCGGAGGCCCCGCCGATCACCACCTTCTCTGGATCAATTCCGAAATGTTCCGCTTGCTCGGTAAGCCAGGCGAGGATGGTTTTGAGATCCTCAAGGCACTCCATCGGGCCGGTTCCGTGAATCGACTCCACGCGGGTCTCGGCCGCGATCGCGATCGCACCTCGGCTCGCGAAGTGCAGACACTGCGGCACAAACTGCGTCGGCATCGATCCATCCCAGAACCCCCCGTGGAAGAAAATCACCAGTGGCCGGCGCTGACCGGACTCGAAATCGGACGGGGCAAAGAAATGACACCGAACCGGTCCTTGCGGTGTCTCAAGATAGCTCAGGGAAGTTGCTAATTTGAGCATCTCGGCCTGACGCTTTTGACCGATCGGGGGCACGTTCGAAAGTAGACTCATCGAGAAAGGGGGGGACTGGGGACTCGCGTTCGAGCGCGCTGCCGTGAAAGGATTGTGTTGTGTCTGGCCATCACTTGTCCAATCGTTTTGCCAATGACAGCACGAATCCTCTCTCTGTGCCTGCTAATCAGCGCAGGCATCGCCGCCGCCCAAGACACGAATGCACTCGCAGGAAACCTCATCAAGACTTACCAGGCTTGGCAGCAGGCCATGGTGAAGTCGGACGCCCGACAGTGGCAGTCGCTCACCGCAAGCCATCGCCAGACAGAAGTTCGAAACCGGATTCTTTCCGAAAAGCGCGCTTTTCCCGCCTCCGTTTTCCAGACGCCCACGCCACCGCCAACACTGAACGGCCTTAAAACGATCAATGTCTCACAACGCGGGGCGACGGCAAAAATTGCGTTCTACGGGAAGATCGATTTTGGCGTGGGAGGGGATCCGACCGAGAACATCATGCTGGTTTCCTTCATCAATGAAGCAGGGCGATGGAAATATGACAAAGCCGACTTCGTCAATCTGACGGCGCTCCCGGAGGTTCGCAAAGAACTCGCTGCCGGTGATCTTTCCTACGTGAACGAAACGCCCGAGTTCCAAGCGACGGGTGTGGTTCCGCCAAGACCGATCGCCGTCAACGCAGCGAAATACATCGCCAAGGTTTACGTTTACTGTCCGAACCGCGAAGTCGACGTTCAGGTGAACCGTGTGAGTCGCCACAACTTCAAGAATACCAAGGAAGCTGAGATCATCGCAGGCGGAGCCAAGGACGGCGTGAATGATATCGTTTTCAGCGTAAAGCCACTCAAGGGATCGACCGGCAAGGAGGCGCTCGCCGTTCGGGTCTACCTGATGTCGGAGATCCAGGGCACCATGCCGATCATGGCCTACGAATACAAAGTCGAGGAAGGTGGCACCGCGAAAGGATTTGAAAAAGGCAGCTTCACCATCGACGCCGCCACCGCCGCAAAACTCACCCCATAACCACCATGAACCGATCCTTGATTCCACTCACACTCGGCCTCGCCGTAAGCGCACTGGCCGGAGAAGCCCCGAAGGTCAGCTTGATTCAATACCGCGTCGGCGCGAGCCTCGGCGACGAGATTCCATTCGAGGTGAAACCCATGGGCCACGAATACGGTGCCCAGCTCGCGTTTCTTGTCAAAGGCGAAGGCCTGGTCTCGTTCAAAGAGGACTCCGTCGCAATCGACCGCTTTACCAGCCGTGACGGCAAGGAGCTCTCGAAGTCCGGCAACGGCAAGCCGAACTGGAAGGAAGGCTCGTTTCCCAAAGTCAGCGAGGACGCCAATCTGGCCTCGTTCAGCATCGAGCTCCGGGGCGACCTGATGGGCAAGATCGAGGGAGGCACGCTTGAAGGCAGTGTCACCATGTTCGCAGGTGGCGAGACCGACAAAGGAAACGGAACACTCAGCAAAGGAGCCAAGCCTGTGGAAATCGGGCCATTCAAGGTCTCGATCGGGAAACCCGGCATGTTCGGCGGCGACGGCACCGCGATCAAGGTTCAGGGCGACTACGCCTCGATCATCGAAATCGTTGTGACCGATGGCGGTGAAAAACTGAACTCCAGCGGCAGCAGCTGGAGCGGTGACACGAAGACTTTCTCATTCGACAAAGCAGCCGGAGACAAACTTGAGGTTTCGATCAGCTACTGGAAGAACCTCAAGGAGATCAAAGTGCCGATCGAAGTGACCGTCGGAGAGGCTGCGAAGTGAAGGGAAGACGACGCCATTCCCAAGGTGAGCATTGAGCCCAAGGTGAGCATCGAGATCAGCCGCGAGGAACTTGGGCGGGTCGCGATCATTGAGAGTTCGCGAATCACGGCCGAGACCTAGGTGAACGCTTTGGTTGAGCGCCTGGGCCGAGGCACGACCGAACTGACGGCATCTCATTAGTTACTTGTTACAATGTATGTAATGCGGAATCGAATGCAGAGTGTGGCCGGTGGCGCGCTCCTCTGTTGAGATTTAGCTGATCAGCGATCTGAAGTCCGCCTCGGTCCAGTTCGCTGGTGCCGCGTCGCCGCTGATCGAGTCGATCATTGCCCGCTTTGAGCTCTGCATGCGCCGCACTCGCTCTTCGACGCTGTCGCGGGTCAGAAGCTTGTAGATCGTCACTGGCTGCGTCTGCCCAATCCGGTGAGCCCGGTCGCTGGCCTGAGCCTCTACGGCTGGATTCCACCATGGATCCATGTGAATGACTGTGTCGGCCGCTGTCAAATTCAGACCATATCCGCCAGCCTTCAAGCTAATCAAAAAAACCGCCGGCCCCTCATATTTCTGGAAGTCCCGGACCAACTCCGCGCGATTCCGGGTCGAGCCATCCAAGGAGAAAACCCGCATTTCAGCCAGTTTCTCGCTTTTACGAATTAGACCTAGATATTTACGGAACTGACTAAAAACTAGCGTTTTGCCTCCAATCTCCGAGCGCTCTAATAAAATTTCAATCAAACGTTGGCTTTTTGAGCCCTCTTTTGCCTCATCGTCGATTAGTCGCGGGTCTAGGCAGAGCTGACGGAGACGTAACAGGAGAGTTAAAAGGTGCATGCGTCCCCCGCCCGACTGATCCTCCATTTCCTCAAGCTTCAGGAGTCCCGCCTTGGCAATGGCGGCGTAGGTTTGCCTCGCGTCTGGATCGAGATCAAGCCACTCATCAATCTCGATCTTCTCCGGCAGATCCTTTGCGACCTCGCTCTTCGTGCGCCTCAGAACGAACGGAGAAATTCTTAACCGGAGTCGATCATGGAGGCTTGGATCCGCCGAGTCTCCGCCTTGGTAACGCTCCTCGAACTCTGCCTTTGAGCCTAGGTAACCAGGCGCAACAACCCGAAAGATCGACCACAGGTCGCGGAGTCGGTTCTCCACTGGGGTCCCGGTGAGAGCTAGTCGCTTCTCGGCGCTCAATTTGGCCACTGAGCGCGAAACCTCGCTGTCGGGGTTTCGCAGCAGGCTGGCCTCGTCGGCCACCAGAAGCCCGTAGGTCTGCTGAAGGTGAAACGCCAGATCTCGGCACAGCGTCCCGTAGCTCGTAATGATCACATCCGCCGAAAGTGCGTCGTCACGCAACTTGTCCCGAGCGCCACCATGAAGCACCACAAAGCGCATTTTGGGAGCAAAGCGCTGAATCTCATCCCGCCAGTTCCCAAGAAGCGAGGTCGGCACGAGAATGAGCGCGGGGGCACTAGCACGATCCTGCTTCAATCGAATGATTGCAGCAATTGTTTGAATCGTTTTTCCAAGACCCATTTCGTCCGCCAAGAGGACGCCGGAAAGCGAACGGAGGCGCTCCACAAGCCAGCTGTAACCCTCGTGCTGATAAGCTCGAAGTTCCGCATTCAGATCTAAAGGAATCGGAAGGAGATTTTTAGGTTTTAGGGCGTTGCTATTTAGTGCTTTATTATTTTTTTCACGGTATTCTCGAAATAGTAAATCTCGAGCCTTGTCGACTTGAATCTTGCCCTCTCTTGTCACGATTCCGAGATCGGCAAGCAGCGGCTCGATCATCTCGGGGATTTCCCGGCTAATGGCGACGGTGACCCCATTCGCGGTCTTCACGGATCGCTTTCCAGAGCGTAGGATCTCCCGAATCTTCTGCTCGGGAATCGCTTTGCCAGCATCCGTTTGAAACGAAAGATCCCAAGCTAGGGATTGGGTTGATTCGAGCTTTGGGCGGATGACGTGAAGAGACTTCAGGACGTGAGACAGCCTGTCACCAACGATCACTTTCCAATCCCTCTTCAGTTTCGGCAAATCATCGGCCAAGAATGCCAAAACGCCGGCGGGCTCATGGAGAGTGAACTCCCCTCGCCTACCACTTTCGCTGAATCCCGTGCGGAGAAGTCTTTCGAGTCCCCGCTGCTCTTGGGCTGAATCTCTCATTCGCAGCACCCCTTCCCCATCAAGTTTCGGCAGACCCTGGACCATCGAGCGGATCGAGCTCAAAGGGAGTGACTCGAGACCTGGGTAGGTGAATTCCGCATGGGCATCCAGCGCGTTCAGGGAGCCTTCGAGCTTGAGAGTGAATTGGGGCGACGCCGGCTCAAAGCGGAGCTCGCCGAGCCAGCCTGGCAGAGGACTCTGAAAAAGGTCGAGCCAGGCATCGGCGTTTTCGAGGAATTCGTTCTGCGAGAGTTCGAGTTCGCCATTCGAGATCAGCTCGGCGGCTTCATCTCGCCAGATGAGTGATGGCGCCTCGACCGGAAGTCGTCCGATGTGCCAGGCATGCTCAGAGCGGGCGGCGACTCCGAGCTCCTTGCCCCATCGGATTGGTGCGAGATCCACGCCAGATGCCACCTTGAGAATCACCCGGCTTCCCCGGTGCTCGCTTCGGCTGAGTCGAAGCGGAGCGAGTCGATCCTCGGAGACGATCACCGGTTTCCCGCCCGAGCTGATCCGCAGGTGACCTGAGAGCGCAACGAGAAATTCATCCACTTTGTCGGTGCCAAGAGAGAGCAACTTGGGGAATTTGCTGCCCGGCGCATTGCGCGCGAGCCACATCGAAAGAACGGCGTCGGCCTGATCGGGGGCTGAATTGCAGCGATCGATCTGGGCACTGAGCCTCCCTGCTGAGAGCATTTTTCCCAGCTGCTCGGGAAAGCTCACCTGGCAGGCGACCAACTCTCCGGTGGGAGGCGCTTCGACGACCTGCTCAACTGCTGGGGGGGCCTCGGAGATCGCGGAAAGCAAGAGCGCCACGCCATGGGCGCAGACTTCGCCCGTGGCGCGATTCGCAGCGCAGCCGCACTCCACAGCCAGCACATCGCCGGTCCGGACCACCGTTCGAATCGTCCGCCGCCCGTCCTTAAAAGCCCCCGTCAGCAGCTCGTCGCCGCGTTTGAATTCCGTGACCTTTCCGTGTCTGGCGATCGCCTGACCTTCGCGGAAAGCCTTCCACCCTGTTTCCTTGCGGATGCATTCTTCGGTCCAGTCCATGGTATTCCTTAATCTTGCTTTCGGGTTTTGTTTGCCAGCGTGGCCTTGGCCCGGAAGACTCCTCACCCGTTAGGAGCGTTCGATCCAGATGAAAGTCATTGCCGTAGGAAACCAGAAAGGTGGCGTTGGGAAAACCACGACCGCCCTGAATCTCTCCGCTGCCCTCGCCTTGTGCGGTCAGCGGGTCTTGTTGATCGATCTGGATCCGCAGGCGAATACCACCAGTGGACTCGGGCTCGAGGTCGATGGGAACGACAGCGTCTATCCCGCGCTGCTTGGGCACGCCGACGTTCGGGACAAGATCCAGCCTACCGGGCGCGAGAACCTTTCGATCATCCCCTCTCACATGGATCTGGCCGGCGTGGAAATCGAACTCGCCCGCAGCGAGGACCACCTGACCCGCCTCCGGACCCACTTGCAGGGTCTGAAGCCGAACGATCTCTTCGATTTCTGCATTCTCGACACCCCTCCTTCACTCGGCGTGCTGATGACTTCCGCTCTCGCCGCCGCTGACGAGATCCTGATCCCCCTGCAGTGCGAATGGTTCGGACTGGAGGGCTTGGCGAAGATTGTTCACGTGATCGACCAGATCAAGGAATCTGGCGCGAACCCGGACCTCATGCTCGAAGGCATCGTGATGACCATGTTCGACGGGCGCACGAATCTCGCCAAACAGGTCGTCGAGGAAGTCGGCAATTACTTCCCGGATCAGCTCTACCGCACGGTCATTCCCAGGACGATCCGGATTGGCGAGGCTCCGAGTCATTCGAAGACGATTTTTGAGCACGACCCCACAGGATTGGGCTCAAAAGCCTACATGGACATGGCTCAGGAATTCCTGACGCGCCACTCGGTTTCAGGTCCCCTTCTGGCGGGTGCCTGAACGCCCCGATTTCAGGGCTCAGAAGTCCCTAGGAATCATTGAATCATCGGGGATTCCCGCTTGACCGGGTGGGAGCCGGGGACGCATATTTTCCCTCCTCCCGGGGAGCCCCGATGGAGGAGCTTTTCGGTCCCTCTCGCTTGCATTCTAGAACAGCAGCCAGTGGGTCCCATTCTCGCCCGTTAATTTTCTCAACTCTCTCAAATTCAGAATGTTTTCTAAATTCTTCGGAAACTGGTTTTCCAATGATATCGGCATCGATCTCGGCACCGCGAACACACTCGTCAACGTCAAGGACCAAGGAATCGTACTTCGTGAACCCTCAGTGGTCGCGGTTAAGGCTGGCACCAATGAGGTTCTCGCGGTCGGCGACGACGCCAAACGTATGCTCGGTCGCACGCCGGGTAATATCATCGCCATTCGGCCACTGAAGGACGGTGTGATCGCCGACTTTCAGGTGACCGAGGCGATGCTTCGCCACTTTATCCGCAAGGTGAACAAGGGACGCCGCAACAATCCGCGCGTCGTCATCGCCGTGCCATCGGGCATCACCGAGGTGGAGCGCCGCGCCGTCTCGGAATCGGCCGAACAAGCCGGTGCCCGCGAAGTCCACATCGTCGAGGAACCGATGGCCGCCGCGATCGGAGTCGGCCTGCCAGTGATGGATGCGGCTGGAAACATGATCGTCGACATCGGCGGCGGCACCACGGAAGTCGCCCTCATCTCACTCGGTGGGATCGTTTATGCCCGCTCGGTCCGCACGGCGGGCGACGAACTCGACGACGCGATCATTTCCTACATGAAGCGCGGTTACAACCTGATGATTGGGGAGCGCACGGCGGAGGACATCAAGATTCGTCTCGGCTCGGCCGCGCCGATTGCCAAGGAAATCACCATGGAAGTGAAGGGCCGCGACCTAGTTGCCGGCTTGCCGAAAACCGTCACCATCACCTCGCAGGAAATCCGCGAGGCCATGGCCGACCCGCTTGCCACAATCGTCGATGCCGTGCGCACGACGCTCGAACGTTGCCCGCCGGAACTCGCGGCCGACCTCGTCGACCGAGGAATCGTGCTGGCCGGTGGCGGTGCACTGCTTCGAGGACTCGACAAGCTTCTTCGCGAAGAAACCGGCCTGCCGGTCCACGTCGCGGAAGATCCACTGAGTGCCGTCGCCGAAGGGACAGGAAAGATGCTTCAGGAACTCGATGTCCTGAAGCGTGTCACCAACAACAACTCGCGTTAACCGGTCTCCGGACCGGCCTTTCCTAGCTCGGGATGAAGCCGCTCAATCTGCTGGCTCTGCTCCTCTTCCTCGGAGGTGCCGCGTGGGCCTTGACCCAAAATGAGCGCTCGGTGCGCGAAATTCAGGCGACTTACTATCGGGCCATCTCCCCTTTCCTCACGGCCGGCTCCGCACTCGAAACCCATGCCCGGAGCTTCACCGATGAAGTCGAGCATTCAAAAATTCTAGAGGCCGAAGTCGAGGCAATGCGCAAAGACTACGGCCGACTTCAATTGATCGAATCTCAGCTTCGTACCATCGAAGCCGAGAACTCACGACTTCGTAGGTCGCTGGATTTCAAGGAACGCACCAAGTTCGAGGTGGTGGCGGCTCGCATCACCCGGCGTCAGCCCTCGTCCTGGTGGCAGACAGTGGAAATTGATCGTGGTGGCAAGTCCGGAATTGCGGCGGCCTTTACTGTCGTCACCGACCGCGGCCTTGTCGGCAAGATCGACCAACTCGGCGACTATCGTTCGAGCGTGGTCCTTCTCACCGATGAAGCCTGCCAGGTTTCCGCCCGGATTGAAGGAAGCCCTGAAGAAGGCATCCTCAGCGGACAGCGAGTTCATGAAGGTTCGCCCAAGCTCCGACTCCGCTTCCTGTCAAGGGATGCGCGGATCAGCAAGGGCATGCGCGTTTTCTCGACGGGGCGCGGTGGACTTTTCCCTGCCGACCTCCTGCTCGGTGAAATCGAACAAGTGCAGCCGGGATCGCTGGATACCGAGGCGGTGGTCATCCCATCAGTCGATTTTCAGAATCTTGGCACCGTCTTCGTTCTAACCCCCGAAAAAGAGCAGCCATGATCCGCTACACGATTTCGATCCTTCTTCTGGTGGTCGTGGCGATCATTGCTCAGCAGTTCATCCCCTCGTTGACCGGACTCTATGGCTCGCGCTTTCTCCTGCTAGCACTGGTCTTCCTCTGCGCATCGGTGACAGTTCCCGTCCCGGTGATGCTGTTGCTCGCTTTTGTCTGCGGCTTCCTCACCGACGCCCAAAATACCATTGGTCCTCACGGTGGCAACCCTGAGGTTTACACACGCCAAGTCGAACAACTGCGCTTCGGCTATTCCATTCTGCTCTATGGTTTCATGGGATACCTGATGCATGGCATCCAGCCACTCTTCCGCCAGGGCCAGTGGCAGTTTTCCGCGATGCTTTCTGGAGTGGCCGTGTTCCTCTACCTGCTGGTTGAATATCTTCTCATTAACTTCATCCGCGGAGGGCTCGCGATGAATCAGACCGTGCTGCTCAAGATCGCCTGCTCCGCCGCCATCACCATGGTCTTCTCGCCGCTCGTCTTTTGGCTGCTTTTCCGACTCGCCGACTGGTCGGGCTACACGATCCGTATGGATAGATTGAAAAAGGCCAAACCTCGCACCCTCGTCGCTTGACTAAATTCATGGAACCGCGCCACCGGCTTCGCATCTACCTCCTGACCGCACTCGTGCTGGTCGGGTTTGGTGCGCTCTTGTCGCGACTCTATGAGTTCCAGATCACGGACGAAGCCTATTATAAGTCCCTCGAACCCGGTGATAGCGAGGTCACCGTCCGGGAGCCGGGCATTCGCGGCACGATCCTCGATCGAAATGGTGTCGAACTTGCCCGCAATCGCCGCAACTACGAAGTCTACTTCGACCTGGAGGAAATCCACAAATCCTACCGTCGCCGTCATGAACTTGATGCCAAACGTGATGTCATCACCTCGGAAAAAGGCATGCCGCGTCTTGGTGAGGAGACGGATATCGTAAAAATCGTCAACACCTGGGTCATTCCAAAGCTCGTCGAGCATGGCGTTGCCAAAGGCTACAACGCGAATGCCCTCCGGACCCACTACGTCACTCACCGCGGGCTCGTCCCCTTCTCTTACAACACGGAACTCAATTACGAGCAGTTCGCCCGCCTCGCTGAGCACAACCTCGAGGTTCCCGGAGTCTATCTCGATGTCCGGCCCCAGCGTGAATACCCGTTCAAGGCGCTTTGCGCTCACCAGCTCGGCTACACGCAGGAGTGGGAAAAGGGAGACATCCCCGAAGACGCGAAGCGCCGTTTCGATCACTACATCGGCGAGGATCAAGGAAAGCTCGGGATCGAAGCCAAATTTGATGATATTCTGCGGGGGCCGGAGGGCAGCAAAACCTGGATCAAAAACGAGAAAGGCAAAATCGTCAGCCTTCTCGATTATAGCGAACCCAAGGTCGGAGCCGATGTTACGCTGACCATTGATGCCCGTGCGCAATTCCTCGTTTCCAATGTGCTTCGTCGGGCAGGCCGCGCTGCTGGCGTGGTGATGGATGTTAGAACCGGCGAGATTCTCGCGATGGCCTCGATCCCCGATTACGATCCGAATGATTTCATTCCCTCGATCAAAGGTGACATCTATCAGGCCTACCTCGACAATCCCTCGTCGCCATTTACCGATCGCTGCATTTCAGGTTTTACACCTGGTTCCACCTTCAAACTCGGGACCGCGCTGGCAGGAGCACTGAACGGACTGTCGACCCGCAGCTTCTCCTGCGATGGCTACGTCACCTACGGCAACTACAAGCCAGCCTGCTGGCTTTGGAACATGCGCAGGAGTAGCCACGGTTCACTGAGCTTGCCTCAAGCGATTCAGAAGTCCTGCAACCCTTACTTTTTCAAACTCGGCAACACCTTGGGCTCAGACAAACTTGTCGGAGGCTTGAGTATGCTTGGCTTTGGAAGCCCGACGGGGATCCCGCTTCCCAACGAAAGCGGCGGAAGAATCCCCGGGAGTAAGGCATGGAAACAGGCGAACCGTGGGCGTTCATTGACTGCGGGAGACGTTGCCCAGCTTTCCATTGGTCAAGGTGACTCGCTCGCCACCCCGCTCCAACTCTGCGCCATGGTTTCCTGTATCGCGAACGGTGGCAGATACTACACGCCGCGTTTGGTGAAGCATGCCAAGCTCACCAACGGCACCTTCCTTGTTGAAGATAAGCCCAAACTCCGCATCGATCTCATCAAGGAAGGTGTGGATCCCTCCGATCTGGAGCTGATCCGAAAAGGCATGTGGAAGGCCGTGAACGAAGTTGGTGGCACCGCAGGCCGAGCAAGGATTCCAGACGTCGAAGTCGCCGCCAAGACCGGCACTGCTCAGACTTCTGACGACGGCAAGCCCTCGCATAACTCATGGACTGTCGCCTTCGCTCCATTCGATGAGCCTCGTTATGCCGTGGTCGTGCTCGTGCAGAATGGTAAATCCGGCGGCGCCGTTTGCGGTCCGCTCGTTCACTTGATTCTCAGAGGCTTGCTCGCGCGCGACGAAGGCATGCGACTGCCACTTGCTCCGCTCGAACCTGCCTATGGCAACAAGGATCCAATTCTTGAAATCGAGCTCCCGGAGGACGTGCTTGCCGCGATCGATGCCACGGAGCCGGGCGAGACCGGCGACGAAGCAAGCGACTCTGTTGAAGTTCGTCCTGCCGTCACTCTGACGGCGGAACCCATGATTACACCAGAACCCACCATTACTCCAGAAGTGGACGAGGAAGGCGACATCCCGCGCGCCATTCTCGTCGAAGAACCCGAAGAATAACTTTGACCCAAACTTTTTATGATTAAACGCATCAAGCGCATCCTGGGAATCGGTAAGCCGAATCCAAAACAGGGCAACACCATCATCATCAACGTCGAGAAACTCGAACGCCGCGTCGCCCTCCTTGAGGACGGACTCCTCGAAGAATACACCGTCGAACGCGAAGGCGATCAGAACATCGTCGGTGGCATCTTCAAAGGCCGTGTCAAAAACATCGAGCAAGGCCTCAAGGCCATGTTCGTCGACATTGGTCTCGAGAAGAACGCTTTCCTCCACTTCTGGGATGCCATCCCAGCAGCCCTCGATTCCGGCCTTGAAGAAATTCAGCGCGGGAACAAACCGAAGAAGCAGAAGAAGATCACCTCGAAAGATATTCCAAGCATCTACCCGATCGGATCGGAAATCATGATTCAGGTATCCAAGGGGCCCATCGGCACCAAGGGACCGCGCGTCACCACCAACATCTCGCTCGCAGGTCGCTACCTCGTGCTGATGCCCTACACCGAGCAGTTCGGTATTTCCCGGAAGATCGACGACCCGAAGGAGCGCGCCCGCTTGCGCAAAATCATGCAGCGCCTCTCCGTCCCGGAAGGCATGGGAATCATCATGCGGACCGTCGCCCAAGGCACCCGTGCCCGCCACTTCGTGCGCGATCTCGCGATGCTTCTGGAGCAATGGCGTGATGTCGAAGAGAACCGTGACTCCAAGCCTGCCCCCGTTTGCGCGTTCCGCGAACCGGGCCTCATCGAACGCACGGCCCGCGATTTTCTAACAGACGAAGTCGACCAGGTCCTCTGCGACGACGAGGAAACCACCGAGCTTGTTCGCGAGATTGCCGGCCGGATCTCACGCCGTGCCAAACGCCGCATCCACTACCACGCAAGCTCTCAGCCCATCTTCGAAAGCCTCGGCATTCAGAAGCAGATCGACGAAGCCTTCTCCCGCCAGGTTTGGCTGAAATGCGGCGGCTACATCGTCATCGATGAAACCGAAGCTCTCATCTCCATCGACGTCAACACCGGCCGGAACCGCGGAGCCAAGGACGTCGAAAAGATGATCCTTCAAACCAATCTCGAGTCCGCCGAAGAAGTCGCCCGCCAGCTCCGTTTGCGGAACATCGGTGGTCTGGTCGTCGTCGACTTCATCGACATGCGTCACCGACGCGATCAGCAGGCGGTTTACAAGGCGATGCGTGATCGAGTCAGGCGCGACAAGGCCAAGACCCAGGTGCTTCAGATTTCCTCGATCGGTCTCATGGAGATGACCCGCCAGCGTCTCAATGAAAGCCTTCGCGACACCATGTTCGAGCCCTGCCCTTACTGCGAAGGTAAAGGCCGCGTGAAGACGACGATGACGATGAGTGTCGAAATTCAGCGTAAGTTGGTCACGGTCATCAACAAACAGCGCGAACATGGCCCCGGTGATTTGATCGTCGTGGTGAATTCTGATGTCTTGAACCGATTCAAGACAGACGACAGCAAGCTCCTAGTCGAACTCGAGCGCAGCCACTCCGGACGCCTCATCTTCCGTTCCGATCCAGCGCTCCACCGCGAGCGCTTCGCAATCATTGATGCGACCACCGAGAAGACCATTGAAAAGGTCTGATCGTCCGAATAACTCGAATCAATCCAGTCGTCCTTGCCCACCATCGGGGAAGGGCGACTTTCATGTTGAGTGAGAATAAAGCAATAAAGTGTCTGTCCCGAATGGCGCGGTTTTAAGCGATAGCTCGGGGTTTTCCGCGATGGGGCGTTTCTTTGTATTCCGCCCTCGGTTTGGTCAGGTAACTGAAGGGTTTCGGTCGTTTCTT
>Ga0100401_1001229_pt1 | contig 20916 bp, 14 predicted proteins | sample CryGeymeta201525_FD_80421 | JGI IMG/M metagenome (GOLD analysis project Ga0100401, IMG submission 80421) | Groundwater microbial communities from Crystal Geyser aquifers in Utah, USA - Crystal Geyser metaG 2015-25 | ecosystem: Environmental > Aquatic > Deep subsurface > Groundwater | place: USA... | reverse complement strand
TGCGCGCCGTCATCGATCCCACCCTCCACCGCGCCCGCAGTGCAGCCGATCTGGCCACCGAACCCGCCTAACTCCCTCCGCCTCACCATGACTCCCTACCAACCATCCCCAGCTCCCCGTTCCGTCGGCTCACCCATGGGCAGCGCTGGCACGAGTCGCCGGACGCATTTTTCATTCATCGATGGGCGATCTCATGGTCGCCCTCGTTCCCTCTCCTCCCTCTGCTGAGGCAGCAAACTTTACCTTTTACACCCGTCCTGCGGACGGCGGTCATTTTTCGGATAAAATGCTGATTGGACCAAGCAAGCCCGCCGGTTTGAGTGGCGAGTCGGCATTGAGGAATTGATGGGTGACGAAGGTGTAGCGCCCAGATGAAAAAGTCTTCCCGCCTAGCAAGCCTGACTTCCACGAAAGCCTGCGAGCGTTTTTGTCGCCGGCTTGTCGGTCCCCGATCAGTCGGTTGACCCAACTGTTGGCAAGCTTGATGACGAGTTCATTTCCCTTGCTTCGGACCGCGTCGGTGATGTCCACCCGCCAAGGCGCGGTCCAGACGATACCGAGATCCTTCCCATTCAGGGACACCCGACAAATGTCATACGCGCTACCGAGATCGAGGGACATGCGTTTTCCCCCCATCTGTTCCGCTTGTGGAAGATCGAAGCTTTTCCGGTAGGTTGCGCTACCTGAGTAATAGCGAATGCCCGGTTCCTGATGCTGGGACCAATCGACAAGGGAATCGAAGTTCACTGTCCCGGGACCTCCCATTGCCGGATCAAACTCCACTTTCCATCCACCGTCGAGCACCTTGACTTGCACGACATCGGGAAAGTTGGCGGCAGGGTCTTGCTTGGGCTGATGAGGATCGGACTTATGGGGAAAGACCACGAAGAAGCTCTGATAGGGCGCAAAAGTCAGCGGCACCCGGGTGAGGGCGCCTTCGTGTTGGTATTCCTCGAGTGCCCGGGTTTCCCCGGTAACGGCGTCCCATAGCTGGGGAACGCCGCGCTCGATCCTGAAGATACCCTCGGTGGCCAGAGGCTCGTCGCTGCGGTTGGAGACAAAGTATAGGTCGTAATCGGCCGTGATGCGGTGAATGTAGCGCAGCTTGGCGGAGGGTGAGGTGAAGTCCTCGGCCAGGCCCATCTCGGCAAGCAAGGCGGCCGTGGCGGCGTAGCTGGGGTAGGTCTCCCCGGTGGGCTTCAGCGCACCACCACAGTAGATCGCGCCACGACCGAGCGGGACGCGGGTGACGGTGGCCGGGGATGAGGAGGCACCCCACATTTCGGCAGCCTTGGAGGCGACCGCTTGATCGCAGGCGGGGTAGTTGACGAGGCTCGGTGATTTGGCCGGGGCGCCACCAATGACCGTAGCGCCGGCTTTGACCAGGCGCTCGATGCAAGCCAGGGTCTCCGGCGTCATGGTCGGGACATCCGGCAGAACGAGAACCCGGTATGAACTGCCTCCGGGGAAGGCAATGCGCCCCTCATTGACCTCGGCCCGAAGACCGAGGATTCGAGGGCTGACCGCATCAAAGGAATAGCCCCTCTTATCGCGCATGACGGGCTCTCCCTCCATGGCATCGGTCGGCGGGTCAAAGATGACCGGTGCGCCCTCGGGGGTAAGATAAAGGATATCGGCCACCGCCTCGCCCTCGCGCAACAGATACGAGCATCGCGCCAGGTAACGGTGATAAGCCGGCAGGTAGTCCCAGAACGTCTGATTGCGGTTCCAGTGAAGACCGTAGCGCCACAGGCTCATCCCGGGGTGGGCCGCTTCTCCCAACGGCTGGTGCACGTAGGTATGAAACATGAAGCCATTGATGCCGATGGCCAGGGCCCAGTCGGTCTGGTTTTTCATGTTCGCGGGAGTAAAGGAGAAGGTCTCCTTGTGGGCCGTGAAGGCCTCGGCATTGACGATCTCCTGTCCGACAGTATGGGCGATGCTTGCGGCTTCGATGCAGCTGAATTGTCGGTCGGCCATGGGAGGGATGGACCAGAACTCCGCCGAGACAATGTCCGCGATGGATCCCAGGTCGAGATCACTGGCCGGGCTCAGGCCGTAGGGCTCGTTGGAGTAAAGCAGTCCGCGCTGGTGAGCAAGTTTCTTGATCATACCGGCATATTCCTCAAGCACCAGTTCGTTGCCAGTCACCCGCAGGTCCCAGAGAAAGCGCTCGGTTTTTTCCATACTCCCGACCACCATGCCCATGAATGCCGGATAGAACGGTTGGGGATCATAACCCCGGCGTTCTTGAAATTCCCGGCGGAAATCTTCCGTCCAGTTCTGTGCGCTCATTTCCCAACTATCGAGGTGGATGGCCGTGAGTCCCCGGCCCAGTTGTAGGGGACCGCCGAGCGCCACCACTTTATCGATCAGCTTCTGTTGGTAGTTTTGCCAATGGTCGAGGTAGGTTTCCCCGTCGAATTTGTCATGCTCGAATCCGAACCCGGGGCGGGGCGCAGGGCGCGTGGTCTGCCCCGTGCTGCGTGCGACGAAGCGCATGATCGTCCATTCCCCCTCTGGGGCTTCCCACTGGATTCGGCCGTCGGGCTGTAGCAATGCGGTCAGATCCACGACTTGGCGCTCATCAAATACCTTGGACGCTCCAGGTTCGTTGTATTTCTCCATCGGCATCACGAAGCGTGGACTCGGCCTCAACTGGGGAGCAGGGATGTCCTTCAGCGTCTTGAGACTGACCTGGTCGACCTTGGCCACTCCGTCTGGGGGAGTGGGAAAGGCCAAGACTGCCACGTCGCGAAACCAGCGCTGGCGGAGCTTGGCCTGGGCCGGGGCGATGCCCGCGTGCTTGTTGGCCGATTGAGGGGGAGGCACTGGCAGGACTTGATCGACGGAGCCAGGCCCGCTGACCTGCACCGCCGAGCCGACGAGGTGTTTCATGGAGTTCTCGATCTTGACCCAGGGTCCACCGCTTCCGGCCCAGCCGGGCCCGGTGCCAAGCAGGACCTGCATCCCCATTTTACCCGCTTCGACAAAGGCGTAGGCGACGTTGTCCTGCCATTGCTCACTCATGAAATGAACCGGCCCGAGGGGGGCATTCTTGTTGACTTCGAGGAAAATGACGGACCCGATCCCGACATCCCGCATTGCCTGCAGGTCGGCAATCATCGCATCGCGGTCCTGGTTGCCATCGAGAAAATACCAGTAAGCTCCTGGCCGGGCCGAGTCGGGAGGGTTGAGAAATCGGGTCGCCAGGTCGTCGGCAACCGCCGAGTGAATTGCGGCGGAAAGGGCAAAGATCAAAAATCCTACAAACTTATTGCTGGCTGCTAGGAATTTGCTGCTAGGAATTGGCTTTCTCAAGGATCGGTGGAAGGAGCCCCGAAGGCCGGGGGTGCGGGGGAGGAAGGGGCGGATTTCATCGCTGTTTTGGAACACTCGCCGACGGGATACCGAAAGATCCGGGTGGTTGGCAAGCTTCGAGGCGATATCCGGCGATTTGCGAGCTGGTGGTGCCTGAAAAGACCGCATCCAGGACGTGGACCCTCAGGCCCGGCACTTCTGAAGAGGTGGCGAGCTTTTGATCTTTCACCGAAGCCCCTACGCGAACTCGTCTGGCGGAGGTGGTTCCGCATCGACGACCAGGAGAAGTTCGTCGTCCAATGGCACTTCCCGGGGTGTCCATCTGGAGCTTTGGTCGAAGCCGTGCAGGTCAGGATTGGCTGGATTGCGGGGACGGTTGAACCAGTCGAGGTCGGGTTCGCCGTCGGCAATCCATTCTTTGATCGGCTGCCACGGTGGCTCGATGGGCTCCATGGTGTCGATGTCGAAGGGTGGCGGTGGCGGGCGCGGGAGTGTGACGATTCCCTCCCAAAGGCGGTGGAGGCGGAGGAAAAATTGATTCAGGGCCGCCCCACGGCCCTTCACCCCTGCGGGGCACGTCACCCGCGGGGCGGGTTCCTGTCCAAAACGCCTACAAGCCTTCGGCGTTTTTCGATTTCCTCGCGACGGATGACTTTGCGGACGGGTTTCATGGTGCCCTTGCAGCAGGGGCACTGGAGCGGGTCGCCACCCCAGATCTTGAGAATCAGGTCACGCCAGAGGGGGCGCATGTCGCGGGCGGATTGCTTCGGCGGGGCGGGGATGAGGAGGATCTCGGCCGGTGGCTGGGGCTCAGGCACGCGGGCGGCTTTGGGCGGAGGGATGAGACGCTCGGGGACGGGCGAGGTGATCTTCTGGAGGGAGAAAGGATGACGGATGAGGTATTCGGCGAGGCGTTTGCGGCCGGCGTTGTCGTGGGCGGGCACGGGCTTTTCGCCGCCGTGGTGGATGGAGAAGCTGGTGTGTTTCCAAGCGAGGAGGCGGGTGAGCTTTTTCGGGCTGATAATTCAAGTGGGTCGGGAGGTTGATTCTTGGTGATTTTATGATGCGTCTGTGTGAGGCACCGGATGGCGGCGTCGACCATCTCCCGCCCAATTCGTGCGACAACCGGGCTCCGTGGTCCGTCTAAAGCCGCTCGCGCACGGCGTGGAAACACAGCTGACCGGTGCGCGGGCAGGGGTAGGCAAAGAGGAATTTTCGGAAACGGGCGTCGAAATACCAAGTTTCGGTGGTGGCGAGCTTCCACTTCTCGGCAGCCTTGATGCTGACGAGCACCGGCATGGTGGCCGCGCCGTCGCTGGGGGCTCGCACCACCCCACCCTTGCCGGGGTCGAGATAAAGCGACTCGTTCTTGCCTGCTTTGATCGCGATCTGGCTGTTGCATGCGTTGATCAGGTAGCGGTCGCCGCCGCCGATCGCGTTGGCCGGGGTGCGCACCTTGATCACCTTGAAGCTTTCCCCCGACGGGACGAAGAACAGCAGGAGATCCTTGCGCTCAGCTTCCGTGATGGTGAGCACGATTTCGGGCGTTTCCCCGTCGCCACGCCAGAAATCGAGGAACCGTCCGTCGCGCAAACGGACCTTGAACGGCCCGGCGATGGAGGTCAGTGGAATCTCGACGTCGACCCGCTTGGTGGCGCTGCCGACCTCAAAGGTGGGCGGCTCGCCGTCGGCAGGATCGAAGCGGGTGACCCGGAATTCGACCTCGAGATTCTTCTCTTGGGCCAGGATGGTAGGCGCTAAGGTGACGCTAGCCAGCAGGGTGAGGATCAAACAGAATTTCATGTGGAAGTTTCCTCGATTTCGCTCGGGGCAAGCCATCGGAACGATTGGATGATGAATTGTCGACCAAAGATCTTGTTGGTCTTCGAGGTGAGTTCCGCGGGCGGGAGATGGGCCTCGTCGGAGGGATCGAGGTATTCTGGGATCCGCTGGACGACCGCCTCGCACCAGGCACGGGCGAGGACCTTATTGCCATCGGCGGAGCGCGACTCGCCATAGCCGCGGATAAGGAAGGTATCGGAGCGGGCGTTGAGGATGGGGGCGATGGGCATCAGGATGTCGGCTTGGGAAATGTAGGCCGGCGTGCCTTGGTAGCGGGAACCAAGGGCGGCCTCCTCAAAGCGGTAGTTGGCCTTGTACTTTCCGCCGCTGAGATCACCCGGGGTGATCTCGTTCTCGACGCCCCGGTAGCGTTCGTTGATCGAGACGTCGGAGTCCTCGAGGGCGGCCTGGATCGCGCCGTAGCGTGCGAGGTCGGGGTCGGTGCTGAGGCGGCGGTTGACGAACTCACCGAGCGAGCGGAAGGGCCCGCGGGTCTTGACCTGCTCGACGATGGCCTCGGCCAGTTCCACGAGCTCGTCCGCTGTGAGCTCGCGGTATCCGATCCAGCGCGAGTCCTCGCTGCCGGCGGAATTGTCGGCACCCCCGCGCATCAGCGGGGCACTGAAGCGCGAGACGACGAAGCTTGCCCGATCGTCGGCGAGCAGCCGGCCTCGATTGCCGAGGATCACCGGACGCTTCAGGTGGGAGGACGCGAGCATCGCGGTCCAGGCCGGGACCGAGGTCGAGTTGACGTTAAAGCCGCCGGTCGTGATCAGGTGGGCGGCGGCCCGCTGGTGGGCGTCGGCCGGCACGCCGCGGCGGCTGCCGGCGAGGCGGGCGACGAGCTTGTCCGGTTCCACACCTCCGTTGTGGGCGCGGTAGCAGGCGTTGGGCAGCGGGGATTCGCCATTGAAGAAATCCGAGACGACCGAAGGCAGTGCCCGCTCCCGCCCGTATCTGGAGTAGATCATTCCTTCCTGAGCGGCCATCGACGAAAAAAAGTAGTCATCGAAGAGCAGGTGGTTGGCGGCGTAACTGCGATCGATCACTGCGGCAGGGGCGATATCGACCGTGTAGTCGGCATTATTGAACCAAGTCAAACCGCTGTAGAAGCGCCCGGAGATATCGCCTGACTGCCACGGGAAATACTGGCCGAGGTAGAAGGGAAAGTGGCGGGCCTTGATCTCGTCGGCGCGCAGGCCGGGCGAGGCATAGGAGTTGCCGATCGCGTGGTTCTGGTAGTGATAGCCGCTCCAATTGAGCCCCTCGATGGGAGTCTGCGGGAGGTTCTGGAGCTGGGCCAGAGAGGTCAGCGGAGCCAGTGGGATATCCTGGGCGACGATTACCGGGCGGCCGCCGGGGCGATTACTAGGTCCGAAGAATGGCTCGTTTTGGATAACTCCCTCGATGCCGTTGATCTGCGCGAAATTCACGTCGTAGGCGTGGGCGAAGAAGCTCGTTGCGGCATCGACCTCGCGGTGTTTGGAGGTCGAGGTGGCGGCGGCGTAGGGGTGCTGCGGGATATTGTGCAGCCAGGTTTTGTTGGGCAAGCGGGCCTCATCGAGGGTCTTGAGCCGCACGTCGAGGTGGATGAAAGGCGTCGGCGCGTTGTCGAGTTCTTGGAAGCTTGCACCGGGGAAATTCGTCTGCGAGATGAAGTCGGCGACTGGGTTGCCCTTGTCGGTTTCGCGTCGCCAGCAGACCTGGCTACAGAACATCTGCTGACGGAAGCGGTCGGGGTGACCGCGGTGGACCGCCTTGTTTTCGCAGCGGAAACCGAAGGTGGTCTGGAACTGTTGGTAGGAGTTCGAGCTGCTGTTCCAGCTTGATCCGGTGGTTTCGATGCGGATCTGCTCGCTCGGCTGGGCGGTGACCGTGGCGAGCTTACGTGGCTGGCCGACGTGGCCGTCGGGGTCGCGCGAGCTCGGCGGAGTCCACGCCTCGAGCCCTTCGACCATGTCGTGGGCATGGAACCCGCCCTCCTGCGATTTGGTGTAGGTGAGGATCTTCGCCTCGCCGGGGGCGAAGGTGATGCCTGGCGTGCCGGCGTCGCCGAAACGCATCACCATGTTGCCGGCGGGCCAGCCCCAGTTGTAATTGCCGTTGCGGGTTCCGCCACCGGTGAGTTGGATCTTCTGGCTTCCCTTATACAAGCTGTGCTCGAGGGGCATGGTGTGGAGGAACACGCTCCACTGTTCCACCCGCAGGGCGACACTGTAGGGATTCCACAGAATGAGCACCGGGTAGCTGTACATGTAGATGTCATAGTTGTAGCTGCCGCGGGCGGCGGTGCCGGTCTTCCTGACTCCGTAGGAGACGATCATCTGCATGCGCACCAACACCGGCTGGATGCGCATCACGTTGGAATTCCAAGTCGGGTTGCTGATCGGATCGGGCGCTGAAGTGTAGTTGCGCATCGCCATCAGCGGATGCCCCGCGTCACTGCCGATCTGGCGGCGATGCATGTGATACCAATGGTGCAGGGATTTCCACGCCAGCACATCATAGTCCTGCGGGTGGCTCAGGGCGATCTCGCCATTGGGACCGAGCGGGCCGCGCGGTGCCCGCGTCTTCCCCTCCGGCCAACCCCAGCCCTCGAGCCAGTCGATGTCGTTGCGCTCGAGGTAAAGGCTCAGGTCCTTGCGCAGACCTCCCTTGGTGACGTCGGCAATGACGCTTTCCGAATACGGGGAAAGGTCGTGGAACCAGCGGAGCGGCCGCACTTCCTCTTCCTCGACGAGGCCGAGCGAAGCGTGCGAGATGAGCTTGTCGGAGACTTTGGAATTAGTGGGGAAGTCCTCCAACTCCGCGATGCCGCGCAGGCCGTGAGCCCCGGGCGTCGCGGAGCTCGCCAGCAGAGCGGCGACGGTGGCCGAGTCGTCGAGGTCAAGTTCATCACGCAGGCCGACGCGCGCCTTGCAGTTCTCGTCGGCCACCCACCAAGCGTAGCCGCCCTTGCCGCTGCGGACCAAACCGGCGTGGACAGCCGGGCTGCCGGGCGAGTCGCCTTCGCCCGGGGTGGCACCGACCACCAGCACCGGCTCGGTGAAATCCGAGGTGGTGGCGAAGTCGAGGCTGCGGACGCGGTCGTTCTTCGACTCGGAGACGAGCCAGCGCCGGAACGGCTTGGCCCGGTCATAGTCGGGCTTATCACCGAGGGCGTCGTTACGAGATTCCCAGATTCCCGTGAGATTAGGATGGATCACACCATCGGTCGTCTCGCTGTCCGGCACGGTGTCGAGCATGGAGGAGGAAGCGGTGATCCGTTGATCGGGCCCGACACCGAGCTGCAGTTCGCCGATCGCGATGGTCAGGGCGAGCCGGGCGTTCGCCTGGGCCTCGGCACGAGCCGCCTCGTGGGAACCGCTTCGCAGCGCGATCGTGGAAAGACTGAGCAGGCCGACGGTGAGCAGGGCGAGCAGGATCATCATGGAAAGCGTGATGACCAAGGCAAAGCCGACTGGTCGGCACGGCCGCCGGTCGGAACGGTGGAAGCGCGACGACCTCGATCGAGAGTCAATTGGGGCTGCGTTTCTCGTCATCATCGGCGAAAATCGACCAAAAATAGCTACGTGGAGACCGATTTTTGCTACTTGCTGCAAGTGGATTCCTTTTAAGGGTAAGCCCCTAAGCCAGCCATTGGCCAAGCCGGAGGGCGGTGTTTTGGCGAGAAAACCTCCGGAGTTGGCAGGAATATCGCAGTGTTAGGCAATCTCGGAGCGAATATCATTGATCGGCAGGGTAGCCCTCCGGGTCGCCTTGCCAAGATTTCTTTAGCCCGACTTTCGTTGTTAGCTGGATTTTCGGGACCGTAGCGTTGAGATTGCGTCGATTTTCTCAAAAGGTTTCCACCACAGCCTATGGTTTTCTTCTGATTCTGTTGCCAGGAATTTGGGCAGTCGGCTCGATCTGGCTCGAAACGCACCGGGCAGACATGGTCTCCAAGCGATGGACGATTGTGACGGGCGCGGTGCTTTTCGGCGTGCTGGCCTGGATGCTTTTTGTCGCAGCAATGAGAGGATGTTCGCCGCCTCTAATGGAAGTGAGTCCATAGTTCCGCTCTTCACGTCTCTATTTTCCGGATAGGAAAATAGGAGGAACGGGAAGAAGCACCAACTGATAGCGGGTGCACTCGCGCTCTCAGCGGAGCGCACCCAGTTCCGCGATGGTTGCCGACTTGAGGGTGGGGTGGGGCCCATCGATCAAAAATGGTTGGTTTTGATCGATCGCAAGCCTGCTTAGCGATCATCATTCGCCGATTGGCGGGAGGTCTTGGTATTCGGAGGGGAGGGGGGGAAGGTCGGGTTCCAAGGATTCGAGGGCGTCGAGGTCTGGGTTGCCGTCGTTCGAGGGAGGGAGGAGATCGGTGGGGATATGGTTTTCGCTTTGCTTGCGTGCTTCCTCGCTCTTCTTTTTGGCGTCCTCCTTGGCCTTCTTCGCGTCTTTCTTCGCCTTGCGCTCCTTGTGGGCGTCGATGGGTTTTCTGACGGCTTGAGCGGTGCCTTTGGTGACGCCACCGAGGACTCGGAACGGCATTCGGATGAGGCCGCAGGAGCTGAGGGAAAGAACCAGGATCAGGGCGGCGAGTCGGATCATTTCGGGACGCTGACTTGGGTTCCGGAACTAGGCAAGGAATCACGGTCGCGGGAATCACGTTCGCGGGCGACTTGGGGATCTTGTTCCAGTTTGATGGTATGTCGCGGCTTGATCGGGGGGATGATGGCGGGCTTAATGTCGGGCGTGAGATTGGTGAGCTTGATGTTACTGATGCTAGTGATTCCGCTGGTGGCCCAGGAGTCGAAAAAAGTGGCTCCGATGCCACCGGCACCGGCTGGGCGCATCCTCGATGACGCGCGGCTTTTCTCGCTCCATCCGCAGGAGTTGGAAAGGCTGTCGGATCGATTGGCGGAGATCTCGGAGCGGACGGGCTACCAGATCTATGCCGCGATTTTTGACAGCCTGATTGGGACCAGCTTGAAGGAGCAATCGAGGTTGCTTCAAGAAGCATGGATCGGCGAGAAACCTGGGGTGGTGCTGGTCCTTGAAAGCGATAGCTCGGTTTACCAGATTGGCTGGAGCCGCACGCCGGATGCGGTGACGGAGGCTGGCCAGAAGGTGCCGCTGCTTGCCACGAGTGATCTGGCACCGCAGGATCAGGTGAGAATTTTCGATGCGCTCTCGCTGATGGAAAGCGACGGGAAGGGATCGATGGAATCGGCGGCGAAGTTGATCACAGCCTTCTCCGATGAGATCGATCAGGCTTTCAAGGAAGTCGATGCGGTCGAGCCGGCGCGTTGGAATGCGCGCGTGCTGATTTTGGGTGCCGGTTTGCTGGCCGGACTGTTGCTGATCGGCCTGATCATTGGTGCTTGGATCCGGCACACGGATCGGAAAGTGACGGAGCAGCTGGTATTTCCCAAGGTGACCGTCGGGATGCGTCTGGGCGCGCAGTGCGGCGGCGGCAAGATCAGTTGGCGGACCTTCGACGTGCTTCCTCGCGAGAAGGTTTAATCCGGCGGGCAGGTCGGATCGGGTGCCGTTTGATCGGTAGATGTTGTGGAAGGATCGCGGAGAAGAGGCGGACCAGCGGGTAGGAGATGAGGGAGAGGAGAATGCCCATCACGAGGAAGCCGATGATGAAGTTGGAGAAGCCCGGAGGGAACTCGATTTCACCAACTTTCGGCACGGCGAGGCCGAGGTGCTCGTGGAGCCAGCGCCCGAAGGCCAACTGGCTCGCCCGGATCGGGATTTCCGTGAGGGGGTTGGTCACGAAGCAGGCGGCGACGGTGAAGGGGATGTTCACTTTTGCCCGGGTCGCGATGGCAACGGCGGCCAGCGTTTGAAAAGGCATCGGCATCATCGAGAAAAACAGCCCGATCGAGATGGCACCAGCGACGGTGTCTCGGCAGGGGTGCCAGAGGCGGCGGTCGAGAAGTTGGTGGAGAATGGGTTTCCACCAGTCCCGATTACGCAGACGCCGGTGCCGGAGAAGTCGATGGACTTTCCTGACCAACCTCAAGTATCGTACTTTCCAAACCCTCAGAGCCACGCCCCACCATCCTCCGGGTAGGGCGAACTATCAATCGCAAATCCCTTGCCGTCGGCAGACGAGTCTTCATGCTGCGCGCCTTGCCACTACCATGAACTGGATTGAAGCATTCATCCTCGGGATCGTCGAGGGACTCACCGAATACCTGCCCGTCAGTTCGACCGGGCACTTGATTGTCGTTCAACGCTTCATGGGCATCGGCCTGGAAGGGAAGGACAAGGCGGCGGCGGATTGTTTCGCGATCTGCATTCAGGCCGGCGCGATCATGGCGGTGCTCGGGCTCTACTGGCCGCGGGTGAGGCAGATGATCCTCGGGGTGCTGGGGAAAGATTCGGTGGGCTTGAAGCTGACGATGGCTTTGGTCGCGGGATTTTTGCCAGCGGCGGTGATCGGATTGCTGGCGAACGACTGGATTGAGGCGCGGCTTTTCGGGCTGAAGCCGGTGGTCATTGCATGGATTATCGGCGGCATGGCGATCTTGTGGGTGGACCGTTGGATGAAAAAAGGGGGGGGCACCAAGGGCGTCGAGCTGGCAGAGATCACGATCAAGATGGCGCTGGTGATCGGCTTCGCGCAATGCGTGGCGATGATGCCGGGGACGAGCCGCAGTTTGATGACGATTCTCGGTGGGCTGCTGATTGGTCTCAGACTGAGCGCGGCGGTGGAGTTCTCGTTTTTGCTCGGTGTGCTCACACTCGGAGCGGCCACGGCGAAGAAGGCGGTGTGGAAAATCGAGGGCATCGGGGAAAAGTATGACACCTGGGGTGGTGGCTCGCTTTTGATGTGGGATGAATACGGGCTGATTCCGATTTTGGTGGGCGTGATCGCGGCAACGATTTCCGCAGCGATCGCGGTGAAGTGGATGGTCGGCTACTTGAACCGCAAGGGTCTCGGCATCTTCGGATGGTATCGGATCGTGGCTGGGATGGGGGTTGGAATTCTGATTCTTACGGATTTCCACGGCTTTGCCTCGGCTTGAGGAATCAGCTGCGACTGGAGCCCCTTTTCAACAGCCGCAGTCATCCTGGTCCGTGCGGGTCGCGTCGGGCTGTTCGCCCTTGGCAAATTTCCACCGGGAGGTGAAGCCGTCGAAGGCCTCGGCGGCTTGAATGTCAGGGTTGGGTATTGATCCGCCGCTCTCGAAATTTCTAAATGCCACCGTTTTTCATCCATCCCGTCCATGCCATGCGTGCCGTCCTGACGTCCCGCTCATCTCCGAACCCGGTTTCAACCCATGAACATCTCGACTCTCGATCTCGTCATCATCGTCGCCTATCTGATCGGCATCACCGCCCTCGGTATCTTTGTGGGATTCCGCAAGAACACCACCAGTAGTCAGCTGTTTCTGGCGGGCAGGTCTCTGAGTTGGCCGATCATCGGCATCTCGCTATTCTGTGCGAACATCTCGTCGATCCATTTGGTCGGACTTGCCGCTGGTGGTTACAAGGAAGGGATGCCGGTGGGGAACTTCGAATGGGGCGCCTCGTTCTGCTTGATCATCCTTGGCTTGGTGTTCGCGCCGTTCTATTTCCGCAGCAAGCTCAGCACGCTGCCGGAATACGTGGAGAAGCGCTATGGCCCGATGACTCGAACCATCCTCGGCGTCATTTTCATCCTTTCCGCCTTGCTGGTCCATATCGGCATGAGTCTCTACGCAGGTGCTGAGTTGATGGAGGTGTTCTTCGGGATCGATGTGATCACCTCGATTGTCGTGATGGCCGGCGTGGCGGCGCTTTACACCATTCTCGGTGGTTTGCGGGCCGTGATGATCACCAACGTGGTGCAAGTTGTCATCCTGTTGGCAGGTGCGATTACCCTGACCTATCTCGGATGGGAGGCGCTGGGTGAGAAGGGCATCACCAGCTATGGCCAACTCAAGGAAGCGGTGTCGCCTGATATTTCGCCGACGGTGTTGCAGAGCATTAAGAAGCCTGATGGTAGTCTGAACGAATATTCTTGGCTCTGTGTGTTGGTCGGCTATCCGATCCTTGGGATCTGGTACTGGTGCACCGACCAGACAATTGTTCAGAACGTGTTGGCGGCCAAGACCGAGAAGGACGGTCGTGATGGCGCGATTTTCGGTGGCTTCCTGAAGATCCTGCCGGTATTCGTCATGGTGCTGCCCGGTATGATGGCCTACGCCCTTTACAAGAATGAAATCGGCGATGACAGCAACAAGACCTTGATGGTTTTGATGAGCAAGCTGCTCAAACCCGGATTCATGGGTCTGTTCGCCGCTGGCTTGTTGGCGGCGCTCATCAGCACGGTGGCAGCGGCCTTGAACAGCACTGCAACCTTGGCTTCGTCGGATATTCTCAAGCGCCTGTGGCCCGATGCCTCTGAGAAGGCCATGGTCTGGACCGGACGGATCGCATCGATCGTCGTGATCCTCTTGGCGATGGCGTGGTCCACCCAGGGCGATAAATTCGACAGTATTTTTCAGGCGATCAATCAGATCCCGATGATGTTTGCTCCGGCCATCACCACGATTTTTCTTGGAGGTGTGTTTTGGAAGCGCGGCACCAAGCAGGCAGCCATCGGCACCTTGTTGTTCAACATGACCGTGGGTGTGCTTTACCTGTTGGCGGTGCTGGTGGATATCCCGCTTTTCACCGAAACCAAGTGGGTGACAGACTTTGTCGCGATTCCATTCATGTTGGTGGGCGGAATTTTCTTCGCGCTTTGCATGGTCACCTACGTCGCGGTCAGTCTGGTGACTCCGGCTCCCACCGAGGCCAATATCAAGAATTTGGTCTGGGATTCGCCACTGGCATTCCTCAAGGAGGGTAAAATCACCGGCGTCACTGACCCGCGGATCATGGCCTTGCTGCTGCTGGTCATCATGGTCGTTCTGTATCGTGTGATGTGAAGATGCCGACGGCTTTTTGAATGGAGTTGCTGGACAGCGTGGCACCGAGAGGAATCTTTTTGAGCATCATGAAAATCGACAGCCATCACCATCTCTGGGCCATCAACGAAACGGACTACGTCTGGATGACGGAGGACCACGCGAAGATCCGTCGCGACTTCCTGCCGGAGCACGCCGCGAGTCATTTCCAGGCGGCTGGGATCGACGGCAGCGTGGTCGTGCAGGCGCGGCAGATGATCGAGGAAACCGAGTGGCTGCTGGGGCTTGCTGAGGCGAATGACTGGATGCGTGGGGTGGTTGGCTGGGTGCCCCTGAAAGAGAACGCGGGCGAGCCCTTCCTTGAGTGCTTCGCGGCGCATCCAAAGCTTCGCGGGGTGCGGCACGTGGTTCACGACGAGCCCGATGACGATTTCATCCTGCGTGGAGATTTCAACGAGGGCATCACTCGGCTTGCGAATTACGGGCTGGTTTACGACATCCTGATCTTCGAGAAGCATCTGTCGCAGACGATCAGATTCGTCGACCGGCATCCGGAGCAGGTGTTCGTGGTCGATCATGTGGCCAAGCCAGTGATTCGGAAAGAGACCTTCGATGAGGTCTGGGCGAAGCACATCCGCGAGCTGGCGAAGCGGGAGAGAGTCAGCTGCAAACTTTCCGGAATGGTGACCGAGGTAAGGGATGACGCTTGGGATGTCGATCTGTTGCGGCCTTATTTCCAGACGGTGCTCGAGGCTTTCAGTCCAGAGCGCTTGATGTTCGGTTCCGATTGGCCAGTGTGCCTGTTGCGTTCGGAGTATGCCGCCTGGGTCGCGTGCGTTGAGGAACTGGTGTCTGAGCTTAGCGAACACGAAAAAGCCGCGTTCTGGGGTCAGAACGCGGCCAGGATTTACGGGGTGTAGGACGAAATTCCTCGCTCCGGTGGGCTTAGCCTTTCAGCGGAAGCTCAAGCTTGATGAGTTTGCCAGCCGGCAGCTCGACTTTGCGGCCGTCTTGGCCCGGCAGCACGAGATCGATCGTCTGAGCATCCTTGGAAGTCATTTCGACCTGGACCTTGTCCGGCGTCCAGTGGAGGCGGTTAATCTCGATCGCGCCGCGGCAGAGCACGCCTTCGAGGGTGCCGGTGGACCATTCCTTGGGAAGCGCAGGGAGGAGGTGCACCTCGCCAACATCGGAGCCGACCAGCATCTGGATGATCAGCGCCGGTTGGCCACCGCTGATGTCCATGTTGAACAGGTGACGGTGGTTGTGCATCGAGGCGAGGTTGTTGAGCCAGAAACGGTTCACCAGGTGGCGCAGGCAGAGCAGCGAAAGTTCGCCGTCACCCAAGGTCGAAACCACCTGACCGAGTTGGATGAGTCCGAAGGACATGAAGCCGCGGTCCTCCTTGTCCTTCCAGTGCTCGGCGAGCTTGAACTCGACGCTCTTGCGGAAGCCTTCCTTGAGTTTCGGGTTCTGATCGATCTCATCGGGCATCACGTAGTAGAGCGGGTAGAGCTGGGAAGAGTGGCGGTGGGCGTCGTTGTTGCCGAGCTTGGGCGTCAGCCATTCCTTGATGATGCCGTCCTCGTTGAGCATGTAGGGTGGCATCTTCTTGAGCATCGCCTCCCAAAAGGCGAGCTTGTCGGCATTGATGCCGAGGATGCGGGACGCCTGGATCAGGTTGCCGATGACCTCCTTAGCGACGGCGACGTCCATGGTGGCGTTGAAGGTGGCCTGGGACTTGCTGCCGGCCGGCCAGTTCTCGGGGGACTGGGTCGGCGAGAAGATATACTGACCTTTCTCGTCCTCATAGAGGTAGTCCTCGAAGAACAGGGCGACCTGCTCCATGTAGGGCACGGCGTGCTTGGCGAGGAAATCCTTGTCACCGGTGAACAGGTAGTAGTCGTAGAAGAAGCGGGCGGCCTTGCCGGCACCGGCGACCCACATGCCGCCGGCGAAGTTCTTTTCGTAGGCGTTGTTGTAACCGTTGGTGCTGGTGCGCGAGGGTAGCACGACGCCGCGGGCACCGAAGAGATGCTTGGCGTTGAGTTGAAGGTCGGGGAGGAGCGACTCGATGTAGCTGGTGTAGGCCGGCGTCAGCTCGGGCATGTTGCCCGGCAGGTTGGCGGCGATGGCCGAGGGGACGTTGCCATTGTGAGTGAAGTCACTGGCCCAGTTCGGCACATAGGTGCCACCCCAGATGCCTTGCAGGTTAGGGGGCAGTTTGCCGGTTGACGAAATGATGTTGTGGCGGCCGGCGTCGAATTGCTTTTCGAGGAGCGCTAGGTTGATGTCTTCCCAAGTGGAGATATCCAGCAGTTCCTCGGTGCTCTTTTTATGATCCCCGGCGCTGCCCCCGAGGTCGAGTTTCACGCGGTTGAAGAGTTCTCCGTGGAGCTTGGCCTGACCCGCCAGCAGGGCCTCGTAGTCGGGCGAGATCTTTGCCAGCTTCGCAGCGAGTTGCTTGAAAAGGTCGGTGCCCTTCTCGCGGGGTAAGGCGATGTCCACCAGCAGCAGTATCTCATCGGCACCCTCGATCGCCAGCGAGCCGTCTTCCTTGGCAACGGCCTTGCCGCCCTTGGTGATGACACGGGCATGTCCATTGACGCCGGTGATGCTGCCCGGATAGGACTTGAGGCACTGCATGCTGTAGGACAGGGAGTCCTCGGTTGAGCGGCTCTGGATGTCGCCGAAGTGCTCCTTAAACGAGTCGATGGATCGTTTGGCAATGTCGGTATCCTTGTTGAATTCTTCGCTGGTCTCGCGCGGAACGAGTTGGAGGGTGGCGTTGAGACCGCCGGCCTTTTCAGCGCTCAGCTTGACCACTGCCACCTTGTCCATGCGCGAGCAGAACAGACCGCGTTCGAAGGAGCCGAGTTCGTTGCTCCACTTGATTCGGGCCTCGCTGCTGCTGAAGTTGACGGTCCTGGCGTAGTCTTTGGCCTCACCACCGGGCTGGGTGATCCGCAGGTCGAAGGCTGGGACGAAGAAGTCCGGATACATGAAGCCTTCCTGACCGGAATACTCCGCTTGAAGGGCTTCCGCCTCCTTGTATTTGCCATCGGCGATCAGCTGGCGGATTTCAGGAAGGTGCATCGACTGATCCGGCGGGACGAAGGGGGCTCCCATGGGCATGAAGAGCTCTTCATGGGTGAAGATGACGCGCTCTTCGCTGGGGTGACTGAAGGCGAGCATTCCGAGCGTGCCGTTGCCACAGATCAGGCCCTCTTCCCAGTTGGCGGCGGGCCTGTTGCTGAGGAAGCCACGCTCGGGGACGGGTAGCGATGCGGATGGGGCGGTGGTCATGGTAGCGAGAAGGCCGGCAAGCACCGGCTTGAGAATTTGAGAAGCTTTCATGGTCTATCAGTGAATCAGTGAAGGTGTATTGTTTGTTGGGTCACCTACTTTGGCAACCCCTTCCGGTCATCGTTCTCAAAAGCTCGATCGGCCAGCGTCGCTCTAGCAGAGACCCGTTGCGGCCCTTTCAAGTCAGTTCCACGCTTGCTTAAAACCAAGCTTTTTACGCTCTTTCCTTGTCCCCGAAGTAGCCGTTTTGCTAAGTGAATGCTATGAAATTCGGCTACACGATCCTCTACGTCAAAAACGTCCCCGCCTCCGTGGCCTTTTACGAGGATGCCTTTGGCCTTCAGCGCAAGTTCGTTCACGAGGAGGGTTTCTACGCCGAAATGGATACCGGCACCACTACCCTTGCCTTCGCCGCCTATGGCCTAGTCAAGACCAACCTACCCTGCGGCTTCCAGAAAAACGACCCGGAGGCGGCGCCCGGAGGGTTTGAAATTGCACTGGTCACTGAGGATGTCGCGGGTGCCTACCAGCACGCGATCGACGCCGGCGCTACCGCAGTCACCGCACCTGTCACGAAGCCCTGGGGGCAGATCTGTGCCTTTGTCCGCGACAGGGACGGCATCACCGTGGAGATTTGCTCGCCTGCCAGTTAGCATCTGTCTATGAGGCGATCATGACACCGGTGCTCAACGGCATCATGTTCGCCGATCAAATATTCCTTCGCGGACCCTTTACTTCGGTGCAAGAAACCGGTGGATGCTGCGTAATCGGCAGTGAGTTGGAGAAGGAGCGTCCGGGAAAGGCGGGGGGAAAAGCGGGGGAAAAGCGGGGGATGCTTCTCGAACATTCCGGTGATCCACTCATCCGATCCTTCATCATGAAAACAACCGTCCGGCGACTCTCCGTCATCTTCATCTTCATCGCCGCCACGGTCCAGGCTGAGGAACCCAAGTTATGGTATGACAAGCCTGCCGGGAAATGGACCGAGGCCTTGCCGCTCGGCAACGGACGGCTCGGCGCGATGGTCTTCGGCGGCACCGCCACTGAGCGCATCCAGATCAACGAGGAAAGCCTGTGGGCAGGTTGTCAGGTCGAGGCCTATGCTCCGGATTTCAAGAATCACCTCGCCGAAGTCCAGCGGCTCGTCCTCGCCGGGAAAAACCTCGATGCCCAGCAATACGGACTCGCCCATCTCACGCAAACACCGACCTCGTTCCGCTCCTACGAGCCGTTAGGTGATATCTTCCTCGATTTCGGCGATGCCGGCGAGGTGATGCGATATCGCCGCGAGCTGTCGTTGCGCGACGCCATCGCCCGCACCGAATACCACACAGCAGACGCCACGATCACCCGCGAGGCGCTGGTTTCCTCGCCCTCGGACGTGTTGGCGATGCGCGTTTCATCAGACAAGCCCGGCGGCTTGTCGTTCGGCGTGCGCCTGACCCGCCACAAGGACGCGCGATTCACGGTTCTTGGAAACGACCGCCTTTGCATGGACGGGCAAATCGTGGACATCGCCAAGGAGGATGGCGGTTTCGACGACAATGTCGGCGGCTCGGGTCCCGGCGGCGCGCACATGCGCTTCTCAGGCCGCCTGTTCGTCCGTTCCGAAGGCGGCACGGTGGCCGCAGGATCGGACCACTCGTTGCAGGTTTCCGGCGCGGACAGCGCGCTGATCCTCTTCACGGCTGCTACCGACTACCACCTCAACATCAATCTCCAGATGAACTACTGGCCGGCTCCGGTGACCGGCCTGGATGAAACGCTCGATCCTCTAACAGGCTGGTTTCTGAAGCTGGCCGAACGCGGCAAAACCAGCGCGCGGTGCCTCTACGGCGCGGACGGCTGGGTGGCCTTTCTCGCCACCAACCCCTTCGGCCGGGTCACGCCCAGCGCCTCGAATCCGCATTCTCAGTTCCTCAACGCCGTGCTCGATCCCTTGTGCGGCGCATGGTTGGCGGCGCAGCTTTTCGACGCCTGGCAGTTCGATGGCGATCCAGATGAACTCGAAGCGCTCTATCCCGTGCTCGAGGGGGCGAGCGAATTCGTGCTCGATATCCTGACCGAATGCCCGGATGGCAAGCTGCGCATCGTGCCATCCACCTCGCCGGAAAACAGTTATATCGATCCCGCCAGCGGCGAAAAACTCCGCATCACCGCCGGTTCGACCTATCACATGGCCATCGTCCGCGCGCTCTTCAAAGCCATCACCCGCGCCGCCGCAGACCTCGGCAGGGAAGGGGAGTTGACCGCACGCGTCGCCGCCGCCACCGCCAAGCTGCCGCCGATCGCCATCGGCCCCGATGGGCGCATCCTCGAATGGGCGGAACCCTACCGCGAAGCCGAACCCGGACACCGCCACGTTTCCCACCTCATCGGCCTGCATCCGTTCGATTTGATCACGCCGGACACGCCCGATCTTCTTCGCCGCCGCGCGCAAGACCATCGACACCCGCCTCGCCAAGGGCGGTGCCGGCACCGGTTGGAGCCGCGCGTGGACCATCAACTTCTTCGCCCGCCTGCGCGATGGCGACACCGCCGCCGTCCACTGCACCGAACTGCTGCGCCGCAGCACCATGCCCAACCTCTTCAACAGTCACCCGCCGTTCCAGATCGACGGCAACTTCGGCTTCACCGCCGGGGTTTGCGAAATGTTGGTCCAAAGCCATCGCCGCGATGGCGAGGGGAATTTCATCATCGATCTCCTGCCCGCGCTGCCGAAGGCCTGGCCTGCCGGCAGCGTCAGCGGCCTGCGCACGCGTGGCGGATTCACCGTGGATATGAAATGGCACGCCGGGAAACTCCAGTCACTGCGCCTCAGCCATCCCGCACAAGCCGAGGCCCGCGCCGCCTCCGGCGAAACACAGGCCACCCTCAAGGCTGACGCCACATGGCGTGCCTGGCAGCCGAGGTAGGCATAGGCCGATTTCCCGGTGGGCGGGATCCCACCTTGCATTCACCCGCGCACGATGAACTCGCGCGAGACCCGCACGTATTTCTCCGCTCAAGTCTTAACCCGGATTTCTCATGCCGTGAATTGCAGACGGTTGGAGTTGTGGTGTAAGTTGTTGGTGTTTAAATCAATGCCCCACACACAAAACCACCGCCGATACCATCTCAGGCGTCCACAAGATCCATGCTGATCATGCGGCACGATCGTGCGCCTGCTCATCAGCCAGGCCCTCTCCCGCCCGGCCGCCGACACCGAGGAGATCGTGCTGGGTTTCAATGCCGCCAACAGCTTCAGCAGCTCGAATTTCAGGACAACCCCAGCGCCAAACTCACCCCCTCCTTTTCCGTCCTGCTCTTCTCCTTCACGACTCCACCGCTCGCACTCTCAGCGCACGCAACGTAAACAAACCCACTGTCGTCTCGCCGATCTTCCGCGCACCGGCCTTCCGTTTCGCCCCGAAATGCTCCCTCCTCCCAGCAAACACCCCTTCCACAAAACTCCGACTCCCAATCGCCACCCCATCGCTGAAATACCGCACCCGGCACCTCAGCAGTTCCGAAAGACTCAGCTGCCCTCCTTTCGCCAAAACCTGCTTCG
>Ga0100401_1001225_pt1 | contig 20929 bp, 22 predicted proteins | sample CryGeymeta201525_FD_80421 | JGI IMG/M metagenome (GOLD analysis project Ga0100401, IMG submission 80421) | Groundwater microbial communities from Crystal Geyser aquifers in Utah, USA - Crystal Geyser metaG 2015-25 | ecosystem: Environmental > Aquatic > Deep subsurface > Groundwater | place: USA... | reverse complement strand
GGCAATCCGTTTTGGCCAACAGCCGTGGCGACAATTCCGGCAAACCTGATTTCTTCTGTTACTAAATGCTCATCACTGGCATATACTCCCCGAACATTGTTGACTTTAATAACAGCTTCCTGTTTCCCTTTAATTATTACATTGTATTCACCTCGTGCATTCAATGCATCAATTATCGGTTTGTAAACATCAACAAAAACAACTTCGTAACCTCCCCTGCTGAAAAGCTGCCCGATAAACGACCGGCCAATTTTTCCCGCGCCAAATAAAACCAGTTTATTATTCATTTACAAATATTTCGCATAATCTGAAACCAGCAAATGCAACGGCGCTTCATCCTCTTCAATGTCAGGGAAGCGGCCTACTGGCGGATTAAATCGGTTGTCGGTGTTATCGTCGTTAACCGCGCTTACCTCGCCAACCAGCACTTTCCCTTTGCCGGCCTCGCCATAAAACCTGTGATACAAGCCCTGTGTTAAACAAATACTTTCGCCGGGAGTAAGAGTGATTTTGTCGCCTGGCAACAATTTTCGTAAAACGCCATCGGTTTTTACAGTAAATGGTTCTTTCGAAAGCTCTTCCTCAGGAGTGGAATTCCACAATTCAATCACCAGGTTTCCACCGCCGCGGTTAATGATGTCTTCCATTTTGCTCCAGTGAAAATGAGGCGGCGTTTCCTGCATTTCTTCTACAATCATAATTTTTTCGGCGTACGGTTTTTTGTCTTTTTTGATGTTCCCGTTGCGGATGGTAAAAAGAATGAGCCCGCACCGGTGAAAATCGCCGCTGCCAAAATCGGTCAAATCCCAACCCAGCATGTTGTCGGCAATTTCGCTGCAGGTTTCGTACTTTCCTTGCCAGTCTTCGGGTTTCCAGAAAGCCCAGGGCGGAAGTTTAAAATTCATCTGGTCGAAAAATTCGATGGATGATTGGACAAGCCGATTGATTTCGCTGCGTTTCATTTTGCTAAAGAATTAATTGAACAAGTTCAAAGGTAACCGAACTGTTTATAAATAGAATGTGTTTATCATTTTTTTATACTGATTTTACGGTAAACTTTATAATTTTATGAGATGAAAAGTGATAAAAAACCAATGACCGATTTTAAAAATAAAGAGAAAATAATACTTCGCGATTACCTGGCGCTTGAACGCACCCGGCTGGCAAACGAAAGAACATTATTCGCCTATCTCCGCACATCAATTTATCTTATTCTTGGTGGAATCGCATTTCTGCAACTTGAAGGTTTAGAGCAAATTAAATGGCTGGGTTATTTTTCACTTGGTTTAAGCGTGGTATTTTTGGTTGTCGGCATTTATGCTTATTTCAAACTGAAAAATAAATTGAAGAAATATTATGTCAATGACAATCCGGAAGTTTGATACTTCAGCATATAAACCCGTGTCTCTCTTTTTAAAAGCATGAAAATCAGGGAGATCGTATGCAAATTGACACCAGCAGTGGTGAAAATAGCGCAAAGACATACAAAATGATAAAACCAGGAAAAAACGACATCAAAGTAAAAATCAAATTTGAACTTGACGAGTTGGATTTACTCCAGGAAAACACATGGCAAATGGCCGAATCATTTGGGCTGGACATGCGTATTGCCAATTTAACCGGGAAAAGAGAAGTTGGTTTTTATATGTGGGATTTGGACTGTTTGGAAGCAGTTGCCTCGGACATAAAAGAGACAGAGAAAAATTCCCCGCTTTCAGAAAAACTCTACCTGAAAATTAAAAATGCAATGGATTTCATTGACAATCACAGGATTTCTAAAAAACAAAAATGAAACAAACTTACACCGAAGACCAAACATTCACGGGAATCAACTTTCAGAAAACAACTTTTGCAAAAGGTGATTATGAAAACTGTAGTTTTATCAATTGCGATTTCTCCAACATCGATTTGTCGAAAGTAATTTTTATTGATTGCAAATTTACAGGTTGTAACCTGAGCCTGGTTAAACTCACAAAAACAGCAATTCGCGACTGTAAATTCAAAGAGTGCAAAATGTTGGGACTTCGTTTCGAAAACTGCAACGAATTCGGGCTTTCGTTCAGCTTTGAAAATTGCAACCTCAGTCATGCTTCGTTTTATAAAACAAAAATCAAAAACACACAATTTAAAAACTCCCATTTGCTGGAAACCGATTTTACCGAATGTGATTTAACTGGTTCGGTTTTCGATAATTGCAATTTGGCCGGGGCAACATTCGAAAACACCATTCTTGAAAAGACCGACTTTCGGACTTCGTTTAACTATTCAATTGACCCGGAAATTAACCAGATTAAAAAGACGAAATTTTCGCTTCCGGAGGTTTTGGGACTGTTAAATAAATACGACATTGTAATCGAAAAATAATTATGAGAAAAGCAAACCAGGAAATTACTGATCCCAAAATACTTGAAACGATTTTGTCGATAGCTACCATTTGCCGCCTGGCGATGGTTGATAATGGAATGCCTTATTTATTGCCATTCAATTTCGGGAATGCTGAAAACTGCATTTACATTCATTCGGCGCCGGCAGGAAAAAAGATTGATGTTTTGCACCAAAATCCGAAGGTTTGCTTTGAAGTTGAAAATGAAACCGCGACTGTGGAAGGTGATATTGCCTGCCGCTGGGGCACAATGTACCGGTCGGTGGTTGGTTATGGAAATGTTGAAATTGTTACTGATTTTGAGAAGAAAAAGCAAGGGCTTGAAATCATTATGACCCAGCATGGTTATACCGGAAAAATGGAATTCGACCAAAAAGAAGTGGAATTTATCGTTGTGCTGAAACTTTCCATTTCAACAATGACCGGAAAACAATCTTCAAACTGGAATCGTTTACAGGGTTCGGATTCCGGGTTTAAGATTTGAAATTTGCCGTTGGTCTTTGACTATGCTTACGTTAGCACATATCTCCACAAAAATTTGGAATTGCAGCAAATTTGCTGCATATTTACAGCAAAAACATAATCATGGCTTCAAAAGAGGAAAAAAGTACTTCCAATATCAAAGTATTTGATCCCAGGAATAGTATCAACCGGGCAGGAGTAACAAGAGCTGCACGTTCCAAATGGGACATCGTTACTTCAAGAGGCAAGGTTACCTGGGGAACAAAAAGAGAGAGAGTAGAGATTTTTCGCCACGGTCTGCCTTACGAAACGATAGAAGTTATCGGACAAAAAGCAAACCTGCCTGTGAAACAGGTATTACATTATTTTGGCGTTGCACAAACAACATACAACAAGAAAAAAAGAGAAAATGATCTCCTGAGTGTCAGAGACAGTGAAGTTGTTGTGGTATTGTCTGAAGTTCTTGATTTCGGTCTGGAAGTATTCAACAATGAAAAAGAAAAGTTTCATCGTTGGCTGAAAAAACCAAACTTGTCGTTGGGAGGTGTTGCACCTGAAAGCCTGTTTGATTCAATTACCGGAATACAGGAAGTTAGAAACGCACTTAATAGAGTTGAATACGGAAACATGGCCTAATGAAAGTATTCAGAATTGAAAGAGAAAAATATCTCGAAACCACTTTGGAAGGAATTGGTGCAGCATTAACCGAAGGATACAGGTGGAATAGTTTGAATACTTATTTGGTTTACACTGCTGAATCCAGAGCATTAGCTACGTTGGAAGTATCAGTACATCTTGATCTTAGCGAAGATCTACCCATGGACAGATATTACGTGGAAATCGATATTCCAGATGATATTACAATTTTTGAAATAAAAATTGATGATTTACCTAACGGTTGGGATTCAAAACCACCAATATTGGAAACACAGTACATAGGTGATGATTTTGTAAAAGAAAAAAATGCTGCGGTATTAAAAGTACCCAGCAGTATTGTGCAACAAGAATTCAATTACCTGATAAATCCAAATCACCCGGACGCTGAAAAGATATCAGTTATCTCAGTTACACCTTTCAAGTTTGACAGCAGAATGCAACAACCCAAGAAAAATGAGGAATGATTTGAAAAACAAGTGTTAAACTATGAAAGAATACGCTGACATAAAAGCATTTATCGCTGATTTCCCGGTAGAAATACAGGCCATACTCGAAAAAATCCGGGCAACGATTCAACTAGCAGCGCCGGAAGCAAAAGAAGCCATCAAATACAGTATTCCAACTTTCGATTTAATTACAAAAGTTGTAAAATTCAGGGTTGAAGAAAGTTTGAAAAAACGGAAAAAGAAAAACTAAAAAATGGCAAAAAAGAAACATAAACAAAAATCGAAACTAGGATTGGCGCCTGGTTCACTGGTATTTACTGGTCAGCAAAAAATGGCACAGGTTGACATTACAGTACTTCATTATTCTGAAGATCATTTTGAAGAAAGCCATCCGAAAAATATAGCTGAAGTAATCTCTCTCGTTAAATCAATTAATGGTTTAGCCTGGGTTAATATCGACGGGCTTCACGATGAAAAATCGATTGAGGGAATTTGCACTTATCTGGGAATTCACAAACTCAGCATGGAGGATATTTTGAGTGTCGGCCAACGCCCGAAACTCGAAGAATACCAGGATTATGTGCAAGCCGTTTTAAAAATACTCACGCTCGATTCGACAGAAGAAACAATTGAATATGAACAGCTAAGCTTTATTCTGAAAGGCAATATTCTTGTTACATTTCAGGAAAAAACCGGCGATGTTTTCGATAGTGTAAGAATTCGTATTAAAGAAGGTAAAGGTAACATCAGAAAAAGAGGGGCCGATTACCTGTTGTATGCGTTGCTCGATTTAGTGGTTGATCACTATTTTATTATACTTGAAAATTTTGGTGAAAAACTGGAAGATCTGGAAACCGAATTGTTAAATAATCCCGATAAAACGACTTTGAACAAGTTACATCGACTTCGACGCGAAACACTTTTATTAAGGCGAACGGTTTATCCATTGCGCGAAATGATTGGCCGTTTTGAAAAACTGGAAGAACCACTGATATCGAACCATATCAAAGTATTTATCAGGGATTTATACGATCACACCATAAAGGTGATTGAAAATATTGAAGTTCTGCGCGATATGACTTCGGGTTTACTGGATTTGTATATGAACACTACTTCCAATAAAATGAACGAAATTATGAAGGTGCTTACCATATTGACTTCGATTTTTATACCTCTGACTTTTATATCGGGAGTTTACGGGATGAACTTTGTAAATATGCCTGAACTTCAGTTTAAATATGGCTATTTTGCAGTTTTGGGATTAATGGTGCTTGTATTAATTGCAATGTTGATTTATTTAAAGCGAAAAAAATGGTTGTGACAGGAAAAAGCACTTAGGTCATTTTTCATTTCCCAAACGTTCAGTTTCAATTTGGAGTTATCCTGAAAAATAATATCTTGTCGATTGTAATTATTAACAAACACGGAAAATAACCGGACATGAAGAAAAACAATAACCGGATAATGAAATCGATTGAGCGGATTGGGAATGCACTTCCCCATCCGGCTGCACTGTTTGGTATTTTTGCGCTGATAACTTTGCTGTTTTCAGGAATCGGCCATTGGTTAAACTGGTCGGGGGTAAATCCGGCTACAGGAGAATCCATTCGTGTTATCAATCTCATTTCGAAACCGGGGTTACACAAAATTTTACTCGAAATGGTGAACAACTACACCGGTTTTGCACCACTCGGAATTGTAATGGTTGCCATGCTCGGAATTGGTATTGCCGAAAGCAGCGGTTTAATAAGGGCAGCAATTAATGCACTGTTAATCAAAGCTCCACGTAGTTCAATAACCTTTATGGTTGTGTTTACCGGTATTATGTCGAATGTTGCTTCCGATTTGGGCTACATATTAATAATCCCGTTGGCAGGTGTTATATTTCATTCGCTGGGCCGTCACCCGATTGCAGGAATGTCGGCTGCATTTGCCGGTGTTAGCGGTGGATTTAGCGCCAATCTGCTTATTGGTACAATAGACCCGCTTTTGGCAGGATTATCAACTGAAGCAGCAAGAATTATCGATCCGGAATATTATGTAATGCCTACCGCCAATTATTATTTCATGGTTGTTTCAACATTTGTTATCTCCATTGCCGGAACATGGGTAACCAAAGTTTTTGTTGAACCCCAACTTGGCAAATACACAGGTAATGTTGAAAAAGAGGAGATTACAGGGTTACTGCCATTGGAAATGAAAGGCTTAAAATGGGCAGGTTTTACCTTCTTTGTTTTTCTGGGTTTAATGGCCTGGGGACTTATTCCCGATTACGGTTTTCTGCGCGGTGAGGATAACATGATCCTTCACTCACCGGTTTTAAAGGGATTTATTGCTGTTCTTTTCATTATTGCCGGTAGTTGCGGAATTGTTTACGGTTATATTGCCGGAACTTATAAAAAACACGAAGATGTAATTACGGGGATGAATACAAGTTTCAAAAGTATGATTGCGTTTTTGGTACTTGTATTTTTTGCAGCCCAGTTTGTAGCCTGGTTTAAGTGGAGTAATCTCGGAATTTTAATTGCCGTGAAAGGCGCTGCCGTACTGCAAAGCGCCGATTTAGGGTTAATTCCGCTGGTCATACTTTTTATCCTGCTTTCCGGGTTAATCAATATGTTCATGGGAAGCGCCTCGGCAAAATGGGCGATTATGGGTCCGGTTTTTATACCGATTTTTATGCTGATGGGTTATTCGCCCGAACTTTCGCAGGTGGTTTTCAGAATTGGCGACAGCATCACCAATGTTATTTCGCCGATGATGAGTTTCTTCGCACTGATTATTGTGTATTATCAGAAATATGATGCAAAAGCAGGAATCGGAACAATTATGGCAACAATGCTTCCCTACTCCATCGCCTTTTTTGTGGTTTGGACATTATTACTGATAATCTGGATTCTTATCGGAATCCCGCTCGGGCCGGAAGCAGGGTTGTTTTATACAAAATAAAAATCTGGTATTTCCATGTTTATATTTTTGTGACAGTTAAAATCTTTGACTTTGGAAAGTCAATGTCCCGGGAGTTGGACTTTCCAAAGTCCAACTTTTTATCTCAAAGAAAACCTTGTTCAAATCAATCTGCAAAAATTAACTTTTCCAAAGTTTGGAAATTTGGAAAAGTTTTATCAACCGGGAAAAACCGGCGGATCGGAATCCGCCGCACCCAAAAAGAAAAGCCCGAAAAAAATGGGCTTTTCATCCAACCTTTACTAATTTCGTAATAATACTAAAACTACTTCTTTGATTTCCAATCTTCTTCTTGAAACTCTGATGAATAATTTAAATGCTGAATTTTAGTCTTTCGAAGTACTTCTTTTAAAGTAGAATTTTGTTTATCGGTAACACCAACTTCAACATTTACATTTACAACTAAATCATATTTGGTTCCATTCTTTTTGTTTTCTTTTTCCACTAAATCCTTTTGCTTGATTAAATATTCTTGCAATTCTTCCAGATTGACTTTTTTGCTCCATGCTATAACTTTCGTAACATTTCCTGTTTTAGGATAAATATATTCTCCAATAAAAACTTCATTTTCCCTACTGAGCCTGAGATTCACCGGTGACGGTGGGATGTTATTAGTTACAGTTATTTTCTTTATTCCTGCCTTCTTTAATACCTCTTTAACTGCTTTAATATCATCTTCAGAGACACCTTCTTCCGCTTTAATAATTGCAGAACAATTTCCATTGGATTTTTTCATAGCTTCCTCCGCTTTCATCTGAATATCATCCAAATTAAGTTCTTTACCGTCATTTGTAAGAATTATCTGTAATACATGAACAGTTTTTTGAAGATTTGAATTTTTATCAGGATGCGCCATACTATCAGTTATCACTTTTGGAGAAGGCGACGTTGCTGATTTTTTTACGGTTTTTGGTTTTTCAACTGAAAACCAAACTGGAACTGCCAAATCTATAGCTTCACGTTTCTCTTTACTCAGTGAAAAATAGGATTCATTGAAAAATTCTTTCGACTTTTGTTGACGTGCTTCTAAAAAAGCCTCGCCAATGATTTTCAATGTTGAATTTATTGCCTCTTTTGAAGATTCCAAATCGTGTTGAAAAGCAATAACTCCATGGTTAACTTTAACTTTGCCAATCAAAGAAATTTCCGTTTCAACAAAATCAGGTCCCTGCTTTCCTATTGGTTTTTTACCTTTCAAAAAGGCATGCACTATTCCTTTCACATCTTCATTTTTCGCCCTTTCGTTTTCAATCAGAAATTCACCTTTCATATTCATTAAAATAGTTAATTCATTATTGGGCTTCTGAGTCGAAAAGGCAGATTTCATTTCGGGTTGAAAGAATCCATTTCCAATATTCTCAAAAGTCCACTTTTCTAACCATTTTGAAGATAAATCATTCTGAAAAACATCCGGAATAAATTCAGAGGATTTTTGAATCATCTCAGGCTTTGAAAATGCCTGTAACAGTAGCAAAGCAACAGGAACGAATAATATCAGTTTCAATCCGTTCCAGCGGTTTAAATTTTTTCTGTGCATCATTTTAATTCTTTTTAAAATTGGTTTTTGTGTAAAATGGCTTGCCATGGCAAAACGTCTTTCGCCTACAGCTTTCTCAATCACCAACAGTTGGTATTTTGTTGCATCGATGCCTTTGTTCAGAACGGCCTGGTCGGCCTGATATTCATGAATCAGCCTGAGGTCGCGGCGAAGCAACCACATAAACGGGTTAAACCAGTGGATTGCTGTAAAAAGTTCGCAAATTATCAGGTCGATTGCATGAAAATGTTTGATATGAGCGTATTCGTGGGTAATAACCATTTCTTTGTTTTCGGTATAATCTTTTTCAGAAATAACAATGTTTCGCAGGAACGAAAATGGGTGAATAAAATCCTTTACCACCGCCAGAATATAGTTTTGGAAAGGTTGCTTTTCTGCCTTTTGAATAATCTGAAAAACCCGAAATATAGAAACAATTAACCGGGCAAACAGCAAAAGAATTACACACAGATAAATTAGTAAAGCGGGATTAACTGATGCTGTTTTTGTTTTTTGAACAGTTTGAATTTCTTCGGAAATAACAGGCAGTGAATTGTTTAAAACCGGTGTTTCCACAAATTGCCTGAACACTTCAACCTGCGGAATTACATTATTTTCCTGAAAAACAGGAATATCAGCAAATGGAATAATTGCAGACGTAACCAAAATACCCAACAAAACATACCTGTTTACTGAGTGCATTTTGTCGCGGCTGACTGCAAGCTTAAACACAATATAAAACAGCGCCAGACTGATTGTCGATTTTATGAGATAAACAAAAAACGGATTCATTGCAGATTGTTTTTACTGTTTTCAATTTCCTGAATCAGCTTTTTTAATTCGTCGAGCGAGAGATTCTGGTCTTCCACAAACAGCGAAACCACATTTTTGTAGGAGTTGTTAAAGTACTTTTTAACCACATTTCCCAACGCGCCTTTCCGGTATTCCTCTTCTGAAACTGCTGCAAAATAGCGGTGTGTATTTCCAAACTGTTCGTGGTCAACAAATCCTTTCTCTTCGAGTGCACGAACCATTGTTGATAGTGTGTTGTAATGTAATTTTGGGTCGGTGTAAAATTCCTTTAACTCTTTAACGAACATTGGGCCTTTCTCCCAAAACAGGTTCATGATTTCTTCTTCTTTCAATGTCAGTTTTTTCATTTTAATTATAGTATCAAGATAATTAGATATGAGTATCAAGATTTCGGAACGAGTGGTGAACTTATCGAACCACAAAACAAATATAACTACAATTTTTAGTTATACAACTATTATTTATAGTTATTTTACTAAAATATTTAGTTTTTTGAAATTATTCGTCACCCGACTGCGAGTCGGGTGACGATTAGTTCCATTAAATCAGCACAGTTTGAATAATCACCGGCATTCAAATAACTGAATAAAAAAAGGATGCCATCCGCATTTAATCAACTTAAACGGATGGCATCCTTAAAATCTTATCACAATTTATAACCTTATCTTTTCCTCTTCAATAATTTTTCCAATCTGAAAATTAAGCTCCTCAATTTCATTTTCAATAACGTCCCAAACCAATTCATAATCAACCCCAAAACTCATCCTTATATGTTGAAAGAATTCAATTATCGAGCGAGACATATTCTGTTTCATTTAAAATTCGAATACCTAAATATGGGCTTAGAGATTTATTGGTTAAAAGATCGACCTTTCTTCCAAATAATTCCTCCAAAAAATAGGCAAGCTTTATAAAACTGGAGTATGATTTTTTATCTAACTCGAATTCAACAATAAAGTCAATATCAGAGTCATCCGTTTGCTGATTTTTTACATAAGAACCAAACAAACCAATTTTCTTAACACCGAAACTTCTAATCTGCTGTTGATTTAACTGAATCAACCTGAAAATTTGCTCCTTATTTTGTAATTCTTTCTGCACAAAACAAATATTAGGAAAATAAATAAAAGCTCATTCCATATTTATGCGTACACGACATAAACAATTCAGTTGCCAATTTAATCATTTCAGTAAAATATCCTGAAAAGGTTTTCCGATACCCTTTTTCTTTGCATGGAAACACAGATAATCTTAAATAAACAGATATGAAAATCAGGCTCGTATTATTTCTGTTGGTGGCAGCAGTTGCAGGTTGCACCAATACCGAAGTTGAAAAAAAAGAAATCATCAGAAAAGTAAAGATTGCTGCTGTTGAAACCGATGAACCCATTTTGAAAAGCGAATTTTCGGGAATTATCAGGGAAGACCGCGAAAATAATCTTGCTTTCCGTGTGGCAGGCCCCATTCAGGCCATTTACGTAAAAGAGGGAAGCTTTGTAAAAAAAGGCAATTTAATTGCTGAAATCGACCCACGCGATTACCAAATTCAGGTTGATGTGGCGCGTGCGCAGTACGAACAGGTAAAAGCCGAGACTGGTCGTGTTTCTGAAATGTTCAACCGCAAAAGCATTGCCGGCATCGATTACGATAAAGCGGTGTCGGGCGAAAAAATGGTGAACGCCCAGTTAAATCATGCTGAACACCAACTCGCTGACACCAAATTGTTTGCTCCGTTTTCAGGCTATGTTCAGCATATAAATTTCGAAAAAGGCGAAATGATAAATGCCGGGATGACCTTTGCCACGCTCATTAGTCTGAACACCTACAAAATTGAAGTTGACATTCCGACGTCGCTGTTTGTGAGAAAAAACGATTTTACGGCGTTTAAGTGTCAGAATAATGAAACCGGGGACGATGAACTTCCGTTAATCCTCACTTCATTCACCATGAAAGCCGACAACAATCAGCTTTACAAACTCTATCTCAACCTCGACCCGCAACTCAACAAAAAACTGGCCCCCGGAATGAATGTAAAAGTGATGATATATTACAAAAACCAGGCGGAGCAATCATTTTCAATACCGATGGAAGCTATTTTCAACGAAGATGGAAACACTTTCGTCTGGGTTTATAATCCTGATTCTTCAGTGGTAAACAAAAGAAGGATTGAAACCGCGGCCCTCACCGGGAATGGAAACATCAGGATAACAACCGGTTTGACCGGCAACGAAAAAGTTGTGGTTGCAGGAGTAAATGTGCTGAAGGAAAACCAAAAAGTAGTACTGCTTGAAACCGCAGGAAAAACCAATATAGGAGGGCTTTTGTGATGCACATTTCAGAAATTGCTTTCAAAAATAAACCCATTTTTTGGTTTTTGCTGATTTGCATTGTTGCCGGCGGAGTGCTGTCGTACCAGGCCATCAGCAAACTCGAAGACCCGGAAATTGTGGTGATGTTTGCCAAGGTTTACACCATATACCCCGGAGCCTCGGCACACGAAGTGGAGATGCAGGTTACCAGTGTGCTTGAGGAAGAAATCAGCACTTTGGCCGACATTGAAAATATCCGCTCAAAATCATCGGCCAACATTTCAGAAATCGATATTGAACTAAAAATGACAGTTCCGCAAAACGAGATTCAGCAACGATGGGACTTTTTGCGGAGAAAAGTTGAAGCTGCTCAGACTAAATTACCCGAAGGAGCGCAGAAATCAATGGTTATCGACGATTTTACAGATGTTTATGGCATGTTTTACGCCATGACCGCCGATGGTTACTCTTACCAGGAAATGGCCGACTATGCAGGTTACATCAAACGCGGAATGCTCGAAGTTGAAGGTGTGCGAAAAGTTCAGATTTACGGAACACAATCCCCGCAAATCGAAATCAGGCTTTCATCCGAGAAAATGGGAGAAATGGGTGTTTCTCCGTTACAGGTTATTAACGCCATTCAGGGACAAAATACGATGGTTTATCCGGGTTCGGTGCACACCGGCGACCAGCTTCTGAAAGTGAATGTGAGCGATAAACTCAACGGAATTGAAGATTTAAAAAATCTTGTGGTTCAGGACATTGGAGGAAAACTGATTAAACTTTCGGATTTGGCCCATATTTCGAAAACGTATCCCGAAACACTTCGGAATACGATGTTCATGAATAACAAAAAGGCCATCGGGATTTCCATATCGATGGAATCAGGAGAAAATATTGTGGAACTTGGCAAAAGAGTTGACAAACGACTGGCTGAATTACAGAAAAATATGCCTGTTGGTTTCGAATTCTCCAAGGTTTTCTTCCAACCCGATAAAGTGAACGAAGCCATTAACGGATTTATGATTAACCTGATTGAATCGGTAATCATCGTTATCCTTTCGTTGATGATTACCATGGGGTTGCGAAGCGGGCTGATTATCGGAACTGGCCTGTTGCTGACAATTTTAGGCACATTCCCCTTTTTGCTGGTTGCCGATGGAAGTATGCAACGCATTTCCCTGGGAGCTTTTATCATTGCCATGGGAATGCTGGTTGACAATGCCATCGTGGTGCTCGATGGAATTCTGGTGGATCTGCAGCGCAACGGCAAAAATAAAAACACGTTTGTAAACCCGGCAAAACGCACTGCCTGGCCGCTTCTTGTCGCAACCCTGATTGCAGTTTCGGCTTTTTTACCTGTATTTATTTCGAAAGACACCGCCGGTACGTATGCCCGCGACCTTTTTGTAGTATTGTGCATTTCGCTGCTGATTAGCTGGATTCTGGCGCTGACACAGGTTCCTCTGTTTGCGGCAAAATTTCTGGTCATCCCGAAAAACAAGAAAAACAAAGCCCCCTTCGATGGTGTTTTTTATCGCACATTCAGCCGTGCACTTTCATTTTTTATGAGCCACAAAATTACCACGGTAATTGCCACTACACTGCTACTTGCGGTTTCAGCTTACGGGTTCACCTTTGTCAAACAGACTTTCTTCCCCGATATGAACTACAACCAGGTTTATATCGAATATAAACTTCCTTATGGCACCAGTCCCGATAAAGTAAGCTCCGATTTGGCGGAAATCACGGATTATTTTTTAACACTTGAAGAAGTTAAAATGGTGGTTTCAAGCGGTGGAATGACGCCAACCCGTTATTGTCTTGTCCGTTCGATGGGCGAAGTGGCCGACAATTACGGCGAGTTGATTGTCAATTTCGATGATTACGAAACCATGGTAAAAATGAAGCCGGTGCTTGAGGAATACATCCGGCAAAACTACCCCGACGCTTATTTCCGCATTCGCAAATACAACCTGTCGGTGAAATCGACTCACCTGGTGGAAGCGGAATTTTCGGGGCCCGACCCGGCTGTTTTAAAGAATTTAAGCCGACAGGTGGAGGAATTTATGAGGCAAAATCCGTATGCTGACAGCTACACCATTAGTAACGACTGGGAACCAATGGGAAAAGCGCTGTTTGCCCGGTACGACCAAAATGCAGCGCGACGAACGGCAACAACCCGCTCCGATGTCAGTAACACCATTCTTGCCGCAACCGACGGATTGCCGCTGGGAACGGTTTATGAGGGTGAAACACCGCTATGCATCATAATGAAAGTTAGAAACAGTGACGGTTCGCGAATTGAAAACCTGAACAACATCCCGGTTTGGAATATGATTCCCAATTTTCAGCAAATAAAAAACGAGGATGTCACCAACCTGATGTATGGAATAAAAACCACCGAAGAACTGACCGGCGAACTGTTAAAACCCGTTCCGCTGAGCGCTATTACCCAAGGTGTTGATTTGGGCTGGGAAGAAAGTGTGGTTCAACGGGTAAACAGCAAACGCAGCATCCAGGCGCAATGCGACCCCATTGAAGGTTACAGTCCGGCATTGTTAAGAAAAACCCTGATTCCCGAAATCGAAAAAATAGATATTCCTGAAGGTTACATTATGAAATGGGTTGGTGAATACGAACTTCAAAGTACCGCTTTGCACAACATTTTCAGGTATTTACCGGTGGTGATTATGCTGATTATTTTTACGCTGATCCTTTTATTCAACGACATCAAAAGGCCTGTAATTGTGCTTGTTTGCATTCCGCTGGCTATCATCGGAATTGTTCCCGGGCTGCTCATTACCGACCGTCCGTTTACTTTCATGGCCATCATTGGTTCCATCGGTTTAATGGGGATGCTGATAAAAAATTCAATCGTGCTGCTCGACGAAATACAGAAACAAATCCACGAAGGACACGGCAGTTACCAGGCCATTATCAATGCCACCATTTCGCGCACAAGGCCGGTACTTATGGCTTCGTTTACCACCATTTTAGGGATGTTGCCGCTTTTCACCGACCCCATGTACAGCAGCATGGCCGTGGTCATTATCAGTGGATTGCTGGTTGGCACACTCATCACTTTGATTTTTGTACCAATTCTTTACGCAGTTCTGCACAACATTCACAAAGAGGAAAATGTAAAAATTTTAACCGATTAGTTATGAACACTTTCATTCAAAAAACAATATTTACTGTCCTGCCGGTTCTGTTCGTATTTGTTTCGAATGCCCAGGTAAATCTGTCGCTCGAACAATGCAGGGAACTGGCTTTACAGCGAAGCGAGGATATCAGGATTGCAGGCAAAACACTGGAAAAAGCGGATGCTGAAAAAGCGGCTGCCCGCAGTTATTATTTTCCTTCACTTTCGGGAATGGCAACCGGGCTTTATCTGGCCGACAAAATTAAATCGGATATGTACCTGCCAACCGCTGTGCCCGATTTGTCCACCGGACAACTGGTGCCAAACATCATGGTCGATGCTGCGGGGCAACCCATTATTGGCGCCGACGGAAATCCTGTTTTTAATTCGTACGCCTGGTTCCCGTTGGAAATCAGTTTACAGGGAGCTTACGTTGCAGGTGTCAGCGTTGAGCAGCCGCTTTACACTGGCGGTAAAATTTCGGCAGGCAACAAAATGGCTGCCATCGGTTACGAAATGGCGGGTTACAACCTCGAAATGCAAAAAATGAACGTTTTGGCAGAAGCAGAACAAACCTACTGGCTTCACGTGTCGGTAAAAGAAAAGGTTAAACTTGCCGAAGCTTCGGTTGAAATGCTTACATATTTAGTCGCAAAAGTAACCAATGCCTACGAAACAGGTCTGGTTCATCAAAACGAAGTTTCAAAGGTTCAGGTTCAGTTAAACAAGGCAGAATTGGATTTGCAAAAAGCCCGAAACGGATTGGAAATTAACCGAATGTCGCTGTGCCGGGTAACCGGAATCAGTTTCGATACACTGATTGTGGTTAACGATTCACTGATTTCAGTCTCAACGCAGGTTTTGCCTAAATTGGGTGGCGAAGATGTTTCATTCCGGCCCGAATTTAAAGCCCTGCAAAAAGACATTGAAATGGAGGAACAAAACATCAGGCTGGTTCAGGCTGATTATTTGCCCACGCTCGGGCTTAGCGCCGGTTATTTTTACTTTGGCGGAATGAAAGTCAGCGATACAAATTTTGATGCCGGTTACGAAATGATAATGGCCGGGTTGAAAATCCCCATATTTCAGTGGGGACAGGGAAAAAACAAGGTTAATTCGGCAAAAGCAACCAAAGAAATCAAAGAACTGGAGCTCGAAAAAAACCGGAAACTACTTAAACTTCAAATTGAACAAGCCAAACTGAATTTACAGGATGCACTTTTGCGAATCACTATTTCTGAAAAAGCGCTGGAGCAAGCCAACGAAAACCTGCGCATCAGCAACGACAATTACGAACTGGGTTTCGAAACCATTTCAGATTTGTTGATGGCCCGGCTCGACTGGCAAAAAACGTACAGCGACCTGATTGACACCAAAACCGATTTCAAAATAAAGGAAACCACCTACCTGAAAGTTACCGGAAGGCTGGGAATTGAATAATACGGATTAGGAAACATTGGGATGATTTATTGCGCGAATAAACGTTACCAACCATACCAAAAATCACTACTCAAAGAAAAAGTTCCCAAATTGAGAATTTTACTTATATTTGCTTTATGATTTAGAATACATGGATAGAATTTTTTCAAAAAGTACACTAAAAGAATATTGGGAGAAACATGCTGATTCGGAGCAGTATTTAAAAACATGGTTTGATACAGCTATGAATGCAGATTGGAAAACTCCTAACGATGTTAGGCAGACTTATGCAAATGCCAGTATTTTAAAGGATAGCAGAATTGTTTTTAATATAAAAGGCAATTCATACAGACTTGTTGCCAAATTTAATTTCGAAAAACAATGGATTTTTATCAGATTTATTGGGACTCACGATGAATACGACAAGATTGACGCAAATACGATATAAACATAAAAAGACAAAAAAATGAATATAAAACCTGTAAAAACGGAAGCTGATTACAGAGATGCTTTAAAAAGACTGGAAATAATTTTTGATGCAGCGATTGGTACACCCGAAAGCGATGAAGCGGATGTGCTTGGATTAATGATTGATGAATACGAAAAGAAACATTATCTGATAGAAGCGCCTGACCCAATTGAAGCCATCAAAATCAGGATGGAAGAAATGCAGCTAAAACAAGTTGATTTAGTGGATGAAATAGGTGGAAAGAGCAGGGTTTCAGAGGTTTTAAACCGCAAAAGGAAATTAACAATTGATATGATTAGAAATCTTACAAAACGATTAAATCTTTCTCCTGGACTTTTGATAAAAGATTACCAACTGGCAAGATAAAAAGCCGGGTACCAATATCCAAATTATATAACATAAGGGAAAATGAAATCAATTCTTTTTCATAAACAAGAGAATTATTATAAGTATTGAATATCTGGGATATTTATAAAACTAAAACAAGAAAAATCTGATGATAGGGAAAAACCTGCTGTTTATCAGCAAATTGCCTACCTACACTTTAAAACACACTGCCATCCGCATGTTGCTTGTAGGATTCACCGGATTTTTGTTTCTTTTTATTGCAGTCAGTTTTTCACCAAAAAACAGCATGGAAATTACTTCCATCAATTATGTCAGGGTGATTCTGATTTTCATCATAGGCAGCGAAATCAATGTTTTAATAGACAATTTGGCTGAACATTTTCTTCCAATTCCAGAAAAGATTGGTCTACGTATTTCCATGCACCTGTTTTTCAGTATATTGTTTGCATGGGCTGCTGTAATTTATTTTGAAAGGCTTATGGATAGTGGCAATTTGCTGAAAGAACCGGTTGTAAAAATAATGCTGGTGTTGGGTGGAATTTTTATTTTTATGCTTCTTGTATTTTCCGTTGGTTTGCGTATTACTGAAAAATGGATAAAATCGGTAAATGAACTCGAAGAATTGAAACAGGTAAAACTGATGGGTGATTACAATGCTTTGCAGGACCAGTTAAACCCTCATTTCCTGTTCAATAACCTGAGTATCCTGAAATCGATGATTATTTACGACCAGAAAGCCGCGGTTGATTTTACCCAAAATTTTACCGATTTTTACCGGTACGTTTTGCAAAACAGTGGAAAAACAACTGTGAGATTGAAAGATGAAATTGAATTATTGCGCTCTTTTATCGCCATCCATAAAGAAAGGCTTGGCGAAAATATTCAGGTAAAAATAGATATCGGCAATGTAATAACAGAAAAAAATATACCACCACTTTCACTCCAGCTTTTGGTGGAAAACGCGATTAAGCACAACATTGCAGGAAAAGATAATCCGCTGGTGGTCGAAATCTTTTCGGATGAAAATTCCATAACAGTCAAAAATAATCTGCAACCCAAAGAATCGTCCTACTCAACCCGAAACGGATTGAAAAACCTGGTTCAGCGCTACAAAATTCTTTCTGAAAAAGAAATCATTATTACTCAAAACAATTCCACTTTTGCTGTTCAATTGCCATTGCTATGAAGAAGGAAACATACATTGTAATTGTTGAAGATGAATTGTACAACCAGCGTTTACTGAGCGGAATGATTGCTGCTTTGCGTCCGCAATGGAAAATTGCAACAGTAATATCCAGTGTAAAAGAAGGTGTTGAGTATTTTTCGCAATCCGTGCCAAACCTTATTTTCATGGACGTGCAATTACAGGACGGTGTTTGTTTCTCAATTTTTGAAAAGGTGAATATTGAAAGCCCTGTAATTTTTACCACAGCTTATGATAATTATGCCATTCAGGCTTTTAAGGTGAACAGCATCGATTACCTGCTGAAACCCATTAAAGAAACGGAGTTGGAAAATGCCATCCTGAAATTTGAAAACAGAAATTATTTTTCACGAAAACAGAACCCGGTGGATTACAGCGAAATTTTAAACGCCATTAAAACTGGTGAAACCAAATTCCGGAAACGCTTTCTTGTGCCGGCAATTAACGGTTTTTACAAACTCGATGTAAAGGAAATTGCCTATTTCTACAGCGAAAACAAGGTAACTTCGGCGGTGACTTACGAAAAAAAAGAACACGTACTGGAAACCACGCTGGAAGCGTTGGAAGAGGAACTTGACCCGCGCGGGTTTTTCAGGGCAAACCGGAGTACCATTGTGCATATTGATTCAATAGTTAAAATCGAAAATTACTTTGGAGGAAAACTTCATGTCAAACTATTGCCCAAACTGAACACCGAATTGATTGTGAGCCGTTTAAAAAACATGGCTTTTAGGAATTGGATTGAGAAGTAGTTTCCAGAAAATTAACTTTTCCAAAGTTTTGGAACTTTGGAAAAGTTTTATTGACCGGGAAAAAATCGGCGGATCGGAATCCGCCGCACCCAATAAACAAAGGATGCCATTCGTATTTTTTCAATTTAAACGTATGGTATCCTTCATATTTTTTCACCCGGTGACCCTAAGTCAACGGGTGAAACAGCAAGTTGCCAGCAACCAGATGCCAGAAGCCAGTTTTACTCTTTCCAAACCGGCAGCCTTCCCGGAGTCCAGGGAGCGCCGATTTTGTTGAGTTCGGCTTCAAGCGCCGGAATATCGGTTTCCACAATTCGTTTTAAAGCTTCCAAAACTGGTGGAAACTCCGCTTTCAGAATTTCATAATTCTGTTTTTCGGTAGTTGTAATTCCGCTGGTTGAACCCATGTGGGCATAAGTAATATTACCTAACCTGTCGTTTATCGGCACTTCAGCCGGTGGCACTTCCTCACCGCTTGCTTTTGCCGGCAATCCGTTCATTTTAAAGTTCAGCGCCTCAAGTTCAACACCCAAAGCACGGGCTTTATTCATCAAATCCTGACTGGCGCCAGGTGTGGAATAAATGGCCTGTTTAATGTGTTCAACTTTATTGGTTGATTCAGTAATCATTCGTCCGGTACCAACCACCGCAATTGCCAGTTGGCTGACCTGCTTTGCAAACTGAACATTTTCGTTGTAATCTTTTACAGGTAAAGTTGTATTATTCAGTTTTTTGCAGGTAAAATCGACCGGTTCGGCCAGTGTTTTCAGTTCACCTTCGTGCCACAACTGTATTCCTACTTTGTATTTTCCGGGCATTGCCAGAATTCCACCTCCACCGCCGCCACCGCGACGCCCACCCCTTTCACCACCTGCAACCGGGGTAAAACTTCCGGAAACATTCACACTTGATGGCATCGAATACCGCAAATCCCAGTTAACCTGGTTAATTCCTTTTGATGGCGCTTTAGTCAGTTGACGAACCACATTGTTGCTGGCATCGGTAATGGTAAAAATCAGGTGCGATTTTTCTTCTTTTTCTTCCAGTTGCAATTCTCTCCAGGTGGGTTGTGGAATTGGTTTTCCCTCTTTAAACAATTCCTTCTCTTTTTCCAACCGAAGTTCTTTTTTTGTTTTTGGAGCCTCCTTAATGAAATACGTAAAAGTAGCGCCAAATTCAGGATTGGAAGCTTTGTAGTAAGTGGCTCCCTGGTTGTCTTTATTGCTGGTTTGAACGTACATTAGCGCATCCTTTATTTTGAAAATATACGCTTCTTTGTTTTTCAGGTCTTCCGAAATTTCGCGCAACGGACTGTAATCGTCCAGAATATAAAATCCACGACCAAAAGTTGCAGCCACCAAATCGCTTTCGCGTTCCTGAATGGCAATGTCGTAAATCGCAATGGTTGGGATTCCTGATTTTAACTGAACCCAGTTTTTGCCGTCATCGATGGTAAAGAAAACGCCAAATTCGGTTCCCGCAAACAGTAACTCAGGTCGAATAAAATCCTGAACAATGGTATGAACTGAACCATTTTCGGGCAGATTGCCACTGATTGAAACCCAGCTTTTCCCTTTGTCGGTGCTTTTAAAAATGTATGGTTTGAAATCGTCGCTTTTCAGGTTGTTAAACGAGGCGTAAACCACATTTTCGTTAAAACGGTCGGCGCACAAATCGCTGACATAAGTGTATTGCGGAACTCCAGGAAACGATTTTACCTGAGCCCATGAACTACCGCCATTTTCAGTAACCGAAATCACACCGTCATCGGTTCCGGCATAAAGCAAACCTTCTTTCAGTTTCGATTCTTCAAGCGAAACAATGGTTCCCCAAAGTGAAGTGGAAACGTCTTTCGCAACTGCATCGGCAGGCCAGTATTTTCCCATCACCGGGAAACTGTTGCGGTCGGTTTGTGATGTCAAATCATCGCTGATAACTTCCCATGTATCACCACGGTCATCACTTCTAAAAACCTTGTTGGCAGCCATGTACAGTCGGGTTCCTTTGTGCGGGCTTGC
>Ga0100401_1001222_pt1 | contig 20954 bp, 7 predicted proteins | sample CryGeymeta201525_FD_80421 | JGI IMG/M metagenome (GOLD analysis project Ga0100401, IMG submission 80421) | Groundwater microbial communities from Crystal Geyser aquifers in Utah, USA - Crystal Geyser metaG 2015-25 | ecosystem: Environmental > Aquatic > Deep subsurface > Groundwater | place: USA... | reverse complement strand
TGGCCGCATCCAAACACCAGTCATGTCACTACCAACCAACAGCCCGGCATCGTTGCCTCAGGCTTTAGTTACCCAGCCTTGCAGACTTCAACTTGATCTCCACAAAAATTCGCCGCCCGAAATCCAGCACGTCCCTAGCTGCGAATCGGTGTCAGGTGAACCCAGTATGGCCCCAGCCGCGCGAGCTTCGCGGTATTTTGAGAGCGCCATGCTCCACGCCCAACCCTCACTTGGGCTAGTCCAGTCAAAACCGAAGGGCCACCACATTGACGTGGCTGACCGGCGGCTTAAGAAGCAGACTCCTGCCTCGCGTCCTACGACTCGTTCCGTCGCCCGATCCAGGCTGGAGGATCTGTTCGCTCTAAAGCGGCAGGAAGGAATGCCGGAGAATTTCATGAGGGATTTCATTCTGGAGTTCCACCGGCGCAATGATGCCGCTACTCCCAAGTCCCCCCATTCTACTTCAAGGAGAACCAGCCACCCAAATCGAGTCGCGCTTTGCGCCGCCCTGCTTGTTTCAAGTTTCCAATTCACACCGGAAGCCAATGCTTTCGATCTGCCAGCAACCGAAGATTCAATTTCTTTAGGGTTTACACAGAGCGAAACCGAGCTTTCTACGAGCACTGCGACAGCGCCAGAATCTATCGACAATGAATTGCTGGGTCGAGGCATGGAGGTTCAAACGCCCAGCCGCTTAAACGGCGTGAACATCAATCCCGGCGACATCAACCGTGCCGTCGCCTGGAAAAATTGGACTGGCAAAACTCCAGATGTCATCGGTGATAATTCCTGGTCCAATAGTTGGACTGAGTTGAGCGGTTTAACCGGAGGCGGCGTTGGGTGGATTTTAGATAAGCACGCCCCCAGAGAGAATCAGCCAGCCAACCCACTCGCAGGCACTTACATCCTGGAACTCGCCGTCCCCTTCTTTCCCAGTCGAGATAGCGACGGGACGCCCTTTTCTGCCATACAGGACCGATTCACAAGGGCAGCTTCTGGCAATTACAACGAGCATTGGACCGCGCTTGCCACCCAGTTAGTGGCTCGCGGTCTTGAAGATACTTGGTTGCGTCCTGCCTGGGAATTCAACATCCCTGACCCTCAAACCGAAGGCTGGGATGACGGAGGATATAAAATTGGCAATGCCGATATTTCAAAAATGCGGGAATTCGCTGCTTACTGGAGAAATATCCATCAATCCATGATGGCCGTACCAGGGGCCAAATTCAAGTTTTCATGGTCTGTTCTTGCCGGTATCGACACTCCGGAGAACTTCCAAAACATCACTACATATGCATGGCCAGGCGACGAATACGTCGACCACGTCAGTCTAGACATTTATGACTGTAATAATTGGGTCCGATACTGGCGAAGCAACTGGCAGGGAAGTAATCAGAATTGGTTAAACCAAACAACACTCCTCGAAATGTCCAACCGTGTATGGGAAGAACTCACTACCGGAAAAAGAAGAAATACTGGAGTCGCCGGAAACCTCGTGAAAACCATCCCCTGCTTGCAGGACTACGCGGACTTCGCCGATGCTCACAATAAACCTATTGTGATCAGCGAATGGGGAATTGTGGAAACCGACAGAGCTCTTCCATCAGCACCGAACTGCGGGGACTCTGCCCCGGGAGGGAACGATAATCCCGACTTCATTCTCCACATGAAAGAGTGGATCGAAACCCATAATGTCAAAGCCAATATCTACTTTGAGTTTTTCCTCAGCCGCCAAGTTGACGCTTATGGAGAAACAAGCCCGGTCGTTGTCGATCATGCCATCCTTCCCGATTTTTGGAATCATTCCGTCAATTCAGAAAATCCACTCAACCCTGAAAGCAACCCTCATCCAAAATCCGCAGCGGCATATCTTGCGGCTTTCACTGAAAGATTTTTAAATCTGGACGAAATCTCTATTAACAAAGGCACGACAAGAAAAGTCCGCGCCTATCAGATCGAGGGCGGGATTACTCGCGAAATCAGCGCCTTGACCGATTCCAACTGGCGAACACTCGGAATCGATCGATGGCAATCAATCGGCTGCGGGACTGACACAAATCCCGCGAAAATCCTTCGTCAGCACGCAAATGGTAGTCAGACTGCAAAATGCCGATTTCAAGGACTACAGCTCGGTGATGAGGCTGGTATCGTCACGTGGGCCAACACCACTCCCGAAAGCGGTTACACCTTTCTTGCACGCTGTGGCGCAGATGGACTTCCCGACCGTTACCGGTTGTTGCGCGGCAATACTCAAATATGGGAATCCGACAAGATACCGATGATGAACAAGACTCTTAACAAGGATTGGAGAGTCGAACCTATGGCTCTTTCGATTAAGACACTTCCCGGTCCAGATAATACCCTTCGCATCGAAATGCACTGCGACACTGATCTCGTGGGACAACTCAATGATGTGACGCCCCCCCGCCCCGAAGATTTTCAGCGGATCGGAATCCATGCATCCTGTTCGGGAATTATCGCCGAGGGACTCGAAATTATGGAAACTCTTTTTGAAGATGACTTTGATGACGGCCATACCCAGCTCGTGGGTTACGGTTGGAAACCTGAGCGACTCCAGTTCAGAACCGACAGCAGTATGGGCAATAAAAAGGCGCTTGCCGGAGCTTGGTCCGACCATGATTACACAGTGCGGGCAAAAATTGGAATGTGCAGCCCCGGAAGTGCCGGCCTGCAAGTTCTCACCGACCCGCAAGGGAACTCCTACCTTGTGGAAATAGAAGCCACCAATACCAGCGAAACCCGGATACAGATAGCAGAAATCAGGCTCTGGAAGTGCGCTTCGGAAGGTAACATCATTCTCGAATCTTGGACGCCGTCCGAAATCTATTTCGGTGCCTACATGCAAGATCTCGAAATCATCACAAAACAACTGAATGACAAACTCATCCTTGCCGTCACTTTCAATGCGGATGAAATCATCAGGATTGAGGACTTGAATCCGGAAACGACTTCGGGGCTCTTTGGTGCATGGGCATCCAGTGACACCTTGGCCTTTATTGACGACCTAACCGTCACTTCTGTTACTGTCGATGAATACACCGACCCTCAGGCATCCTATCATGCCGCAAAGTCTTCGATTCCTCAATTGGACAGTAAAACCCCAATCACCGAAACCCAAGAAGAATGGGCGTTCCGAATCTTCAACATAGCCCAACCGAACGGAATCTTCTGGGATGCGGACGCGGATGGAGATTCCCAGAGCAACCTCTATGAGTATCTTACCGGTACCGATCCCCAAGATTCCGCCTCGTCTTTCGGCCTGCGGATCACAGGTCGCGCGGGAGATGCTGCTCTCGTTTGGTCGACGATTCCGACCCGAATCTATCAACTTCAGGAGAGCACCGATTTGGTCAATTGGCGTGGTGGTCAGAATATTTGGAGCGGAGCAGGCGGTACTATAAATACCTCGTTTGGCCTAATGGAAGACGCCCAGCGATTTTTCCGATTGTCCATCGATCTCGATCCAGACTGTTTCCCCCAGCCTCTTAGCTTTCCCGAGCCTTCAAATAATCTGCCGTAGATGATTAGGTTCTTATTGTGAGGCTGCCCCATTTAGGCATTCTTAGAGGATCAGACATCCTTGACCTCCCCCCCAGAATGCGCAGTTCCGGCCAGCAGCACTACCATCTCAACCTGCGCCCCGATCTGGTTTCCCTGAATACTTAGAAGAGCGTGAACGCGATGTTCACGCCAGCGGTGACGATGGAGACCATGCTCATCAGTTTGATGAGAATGTTCAAGCTAGGGCCGGCGGTGTCCTTGAAGGGATCGCCGATGGTATCACCGATGACGGTCGCTTTGTGGGCGGGCGAACCTTTGCCGCCGAGATGGCCTTCTTCGACGTATTTTTTGGCGTTGTCCCAAGCACCGCCGGAGTTGGCCATGAAGACAGCAAGCACGAAGCCGGTGGCAAGGCCGCCGCTTAGCAGACCGAAAACACCCGGAACTCCGAAGATCAGGCCGACAGCGATGGGTACTAGCACGGCGAGCATCGATGGCAGGATCATTTCACGTTGGGCCCCGAGGGTAGAGATAGCGACGCAGCGCGCGTAGTCCGGCTTGTCCTCGCCCTTGAGGATGCCGGGCTTCTCCTTAAATTGGCGCCGGACCTCCTCGACCATGCTTTGGGCGGCGCGGCCGACGGCGTTGATGGTGAGTCCACAGAAGACGAAGGACATCATCGAACCGACGAAGACACCGAGGATCACCTTCGGATTGAGCAGATGCACTTCAAAGTGCGTCATGAACTGGGTGAGCGTGGCGCTGATGATAGGAACTTTCACGGCGGCCACTTCCATGGTGGTCTGGCCGGCATGGATCATGGCCATCTTGAGTTCCTCGACATAGGAAGCGAGCAGTGCGAGGGCTGTCAGGGCGGCGGAACCGATGGCGAATCCCTTGCCGGTGGCGGCGGTGGTGTTGCCGAGCGAGTCGAGCGAGTCAGTACGGCGGCGGACCTCCGGCGGCAGCCCGGCCATTTCGGCATTGCCCCCGGCGTTGTCGGCGATTGGGCCATAGGCGTCGGTAGCAAGGGTGATGCCCAGCGTGGAGAGCATCCCGACGGCGGCGATGCCGATGCCGTAGAGTCCCATGCCGATGCTTTCCGGCGCGAAATGCCAGCTTCCCGCAGCGAGGCAGTAGGCAAGCGTGGTTCCAACCACGACGGCGGTGACGGGCACCACGGTGGAAAGCATGCCAGTGCCGAGTCCGGAAATGATCACCGTGGCGGGTCCGGTGGCGGCGCTTTCTGCGATGTCCTTGGTCGGCTTGTACTCCTGCGAGGTGAAGTATTCGGTGGCCTTGCCGATGACGATACCAGTGAGCAGTCCGACGACAATCGCGCCCCAGATGCCAATGAAGTTCGGAAGATCGAGGGTTTTCAGGATGAAGAACGAGGCGATGAAGATCAGCAGCGAGCTAAGGTTCACGCCGCGGCCGAGCGCGTTGAGCAGGTCTTTCTGCGAGGCACCTTTTTTGACATGCACGGCGAAGATGCCGATGATGGAAAGCATGGTGCCGATGGCGGCCACCACCATGGGGGCGAGCACGGCCTTGAACGCCGATTCGTTGTCGCCGATCTGGGTGAAGGCGGCAGCACCGAGTGCGGCAGTGGCGAGGATGGAGCCGACGTAGGATTCGTAAAGGTCGGCACCCATGCCGGCCACGTCACCGACGTTATCGCCCACATTGTCGGCGATGGTGGCGGGGTTGCGCGGATCGTCCTCGGGGATTCCGGCTTCCACCTTGCCGACGAGGTCGGCACCGACGTCCGCAGCCTTGGTGAAGATGCCGCCGCCGACACGAGCAAAGAGCGCCTGCAGCGAAGCGCCCATGCCAAAGGTCAGCATGGTGGTGGTAATCACCATCAGCCTCTGGCCCTCGGTTGCGGCTTCGACGAACTTGTTCAGCACGAGAAACCAGATCGAGATATCCAGCAGCGCGAGGCCGACGACCACCAACCCCATCACCGCACCGCTGCGGAAGGCGAGGCGCAGGCCAGCGTCCAGCGAGTGGTTGGCGGCGTGGGCGACCCGCGCGGAAGCGTAGGTGGCGGTTTTCATGCCAAAAAAACCGGCGAGTCCGGAAAACAGACCGCCCGTTAGGAAGGCGAAAGGCACCCATTTGTTTTGCAAATGGAGACCATAGGCCAGCCAGACGAAGACCAGGGTCATGATGGCGAAGACGATGGCCACCACCTTGTACTGTTGTTTCAGATAGGCCATCGCGCCCTCGCGGACGTGCTGGGCGATCTCCCGCATGAGCGGAGTACCCTCGTCGCAGGCGACCATCTGTTTGAAAAACCAGAAAGCAAAGCCGAGGGAGAGCAGTGAGGCGGCTGGGATCAGCCAAAAGAGATTGGAGTGCATGTGAGAAGCGATTGAATGGTTGGTGGATGGAAGGAATATCAGTAGCCGGGAGTGCGGAGCGCGGAACGCCACCAGGTGTAACAAGTGGTTTCCAGTTCCTCGCGGGACGGCATCGGGAAAAAGCGGAAGGCTCCGCCTTGGCAAGCGACAAAAAAGCCGCGCGTGATCGTGCGAAACAGGACGTCCTGCTCGAGATGGCGAACGACGAGTTTGGTGTTTTTACCCGGCTTCGCACGGAGTTCGCGGAGACAGTCGCGCAGGTGTTCGAGGCTGCGATAGGGCAGGTTGTCCGTGCTGTTTGCCTCGGGGTCATCGCCTAGGCGCTCGAGCATCAACTCGGCGAAGACGAGAGCAGGCAACGAGACGGGGCGGCTGGCATCCGTGATGTGAGCGGCGAATTCCTTTGGCTCAAGATTGCTGGCGACACGCGGCGTGACCGGACAAAATTCCTGATAGAGGTGGAAGCGGGGACCCGGCAGGGTTTCATACTCCGCCGGTTGAAGGGTGAGGACGTGACCGTCGTTGGTGGTCAGGTGGAGCGACTCGATGGCGTCAATCGGCGTCTGTTCGAGCACATCATGGATGCTCAGGTAAGCGGAGCGGCGCAGGCGCCCGTCGCGGAGCTCGGCGATGTCAGGGAACGCGTCAAGTTTCTCTTGGGCGTAGGCCTCGGAGAGTTTGAAGAAAATCGCCTGGCCTTGTGAGCGTTTTTTCGGACCGAGCGCGAGGTAGGCACCATATTCATCAGGTGGAAGGTGGGAGGCAACGAGGGCCTCCGGAATGACCGACAGATACAAATGAATCGTCATGAACTGGACGCTAGAGCAGTTAAGCCCACCAGACTTCGCGCAGGCCGTGAAAGACTCAGCAGGAATTGCGCAGCTCCCAACACGGACGAACGCAGCTATCAAGGGACGCGTCGCCATTCGACCTATTCTTGAACGTTGGCACTCCTCGACCCTTATCTGATCGTCTGGATTTTCGCCGCCATCGCGATTGGATTACTGATTGGTCGTTTTCTCATTGCCGATCCCTCGGCCTTTTTCGCGCCTCTAACCGTCGGCACCACCAATCTCCCTCTGGCGATCAGCCTCATCGTGATGAGGTATCTCCCCGCCCACCAAAGTCCGCTACGGCAGGCTACCACAAGTTTTTTCAACCCACGACTCCTCGGCCCCTCGATGCTCCGAAACTGGATCATCGGACCCGTGGTGATGTAGATTCTTGCCGCCCTCCGCCAACGCCTTTTCCCCGTGATTCGGCATCGACCCGCGAAGGCAGCTTGGCCATCGGGGCCGCAAGAAAAGTCAGCCCCGTCGAAAAAATTCATTTTCCCTGAAACGGGCCGGTTCCGGTGGCGTCACTGATTCTACATGGACGCCCATGCCTCATCGCTCTTTCGCTTCTCAGGATTGTCTTGCCGACCCAGCCCCTGGATCGGCATGGTGCGAGTGTCAATTCCCGCGCGCCCTGTGTCGACTCCCCATCAAGAGACCAGCACCCTCCTCCAGCGCTGGCTTGATGGCGATGAATCATCCGCCGAACGACTCGTCGAGCAACTCTATCCACTCGTCGCCCGCATCGTTTCCGCCCACCTTCCCTACCGCGAGCAGTCCGAAGACCTAATCCAGGAAATTTTCGCCAAGGTCTTTGCACGCGCCACCCAGTTCCAAGGATCCAGCCCGCTCGACCACTGGGTTTCCCGCATCGCCGTCACCACCTGCCTCGATCGGCTCCGCCACCACGCACGCCGCCCGACCGTCCTCTGGTCCGAGCTCTCACCCACCGAACAAGCCGCCCTGAACCACGAATCGGAAGAAGCACGCCCTCACCCTCTAACACCCAGCGAGGCACGCGCTCTGTTAGAACGTCTCCTCGCCCTTCTACGCCCGCAAGATCGCGCGATCATTATCTGGCTCGACCTTGAGGAAAAATCGATTTCCCAAGTCGCAAAGCTCACCGCCAGCCCGGTGGCACTCGTCCGCCTCCGCGCCTTCCGCGCCCGCCAGCGACTCCAAAAAATCGCCACATCCCTTTTACAAAGCTCGCATCACCCATGACACCCATCGGATCCCTCATCGCCCGCGCCAAAGAGGCCCCCGATGCCCAGCCCATCCCGCCCACCACATTGGCGAGGCGCGCACTCGCACAGGCGCGTGCCGAAAGCCAGCCATGCCCGGCTCTCCTTCGGACAACGCTTCTCGCCGCCGCCTGCTCCCTCCTCGTCGCCGGGATCTCGATCCTCCGTCACCCGGCACCCTCCACCGCCGACATCTTCGAGCTCGCCCCCATGTCATCTAAAGCCCCTTTCTGAGCCTCCATGAACTGGACCCAACGCCTGCTCTTCGGTGCCGCCATCGCCGTCATCTTCGCTTCCGGTTTCCTCACTGGAAAGAGCAGCATCCAAGCGCCGGAAATACCCAAGCGGTCGGACTCCAATCCATCGAAAGCCCGAACTCACGCGGAGCGCCTCGAGTACCTCGACAGCTCACTTCACCTCAGTGCCGAGCAAAAAGACCAACTTATGACCACCTTCCGCAAATGGGAAAAGGACATCCGCTTTCTTGAGCTCGATACCGACAAATCCCGGCTCTCCATCCTTCAAAACCACATCCCCGAAATGCGGACCATCATGAACGCCAAGCAACAAGACCGCTTCGATAGCCTCATGGCCGATATCCTCCGGAAGAAGGACCAACAGATCCGCCGCAAAACACGTCAGCTCAAAAACGCTCCCAACTTCTAACAGCCAAGCTCACGCCACCGTCATGACCCGTCTTCTGCTCATCTGGCTCGCCGCCATTCTAGCCGCATCCCCGGCGCTCGCCCTTTACAACTCGACCGTCACCAATTTCACCATCGACAGCGGTGACTACGTCATTGACTCCGACGCTTCCCGCGCGGGCCCTAGCTACGAGCGTGACCTCATCAAAACCTCAGCCAATCTCACCTTCACTTCCACCGGCGTTGGAGCCTCTCTTGTCAGCTACCGCTGCGACTACCAACTTCTCAACGATTCTTCCGTCCCCGTCCTCCTGAAAGACGGCTCCGGTGGCACCACCACCACCTTCCAAGGCACCCCCTTCGTCATTAATAGTAGTTCCGGCCGCTCCGTTGCCGATAGCTTTTCTCCTGCAGAAAAACTCGATGCCTCACGCCACTACTTTGTCCGCATGCTGCTCAAGCGGAACGTCGCACCCGCCGTTATCTACACGACTCAGACCCAGTCAGACACCGCACTCAAACGCCTCATCCATTTCACCAATACCAGCTCGAACGACGCCGCAGTCAACATTCGCTGTTACATCGAGTCCCTCCAATTCTCCAAGCTCTTCGCCTGCGACACCGATCCCGACAACGAAGCCTTCGTCGCCACCGCCACCCTCAAGCTCTTTCGCTACGACGCCTACCTCGCCCCCACACCAAGCACCGACACCGTCACCCACCGCATCATCTATGAACTCGTCGATGCGAGCACCGGCGTCGCGATTGGCATATCTAACAACACCACCGGTCCAGGTTACAACATGGACCAGCACGCCACATCCGGCCTCGTGGAAATCCCCTACACCCGCACCGTGGAGCGGGACTTCAACCTGAATCCCAACGTCCAACTCGACTCAGTCAACAAGTTCTACTACGTCCGCGCCACCCTCACTCATGATGAAGTCCCAGGTGAGCCCTTTGTCACGGACGGACTCACCGTGAACGCTTCACCGCGGCGCCTTCTCCACTACAACGGAACCGTCATCGCAGACAATGATGGCGATGAAATCATCATCACCTCCATCACCAACGATCCCGGCACACGCGGCACCAACCTCCTGCCGAATCCCACCACGCCGACCCACATGGAAACCATCGTCGAAATCGGATCTTCCTATATTTCCGGCAATGACACTTTCGAAGTCGACTGGGGTGCTTCCGAGTATTTCCTCCATCTCTATCCCGACGGCACCGCACGCTATGTGCAAGCCAACGATCTCACCGTTATCCCACCCGCCACTCCCGATGTCGGCACCACCTCGAATGTCCGCTTCCAGCGTGACGGCATGTTCTTCGACAAAGATGGCCTCCAAGGAAACGTGAAGGTCTTCCTTCCCGCCGGCCTCGGAATTTATGCAGGTGACCCTCGAGCACCATCGAATCACGTCCTCGATTCCATCCTCGATACCGGTGCACGAAGCTTCACTCAGGAACTCCGTCCTCAAGCCGCCTTCATCACCCTTTCACCACCCCCCTCCACCGCCTGGCAAATCCGCGAGGAATCAAAGCCCGTCGAAATCACCGCACTCAACCTCCTTTGGAACGTCAATACCGGCGAATTCGCCCCCGGTGTTCCTGTCCCCGGCGTCGATCGCGCGCGCTACACACGCCGCTTCGAAATCGACTTCCTCGACGCCGCCCCCATCACCGTTGCCGACAAGCAGCTCTATTCCAACGAGCTCTTCTACAACCACCTCAACCCGGTTCCATCCGCCTTCACCACCTGGTCCACCGACTCGAACGGCATCGCCGAAAGCAACCTCAGCCTCGACATCGACCCCGGCTCATTCAGCACCCACTTCCCCTACAACGCGGAAATCTCATGGTCCTCCACCGGCACCCTGAAAATCGATCACGACCTCGTCGTTCCCGCCACCTCCTCGCTCCCCGGTGCCGATATCGTCAGCATGGATTTCGCCCGCGATTGTGATGACACCTGCGGCACCATCGGCGATGCCACGGTCAAGCTCGACCCCACCCCGACCACCGCCGCCTTCCAGTTCACCCGCGATGGCGGCCTCGACCTCGTCGGCACCTACATCGCCGCTGGCTCCCGCCGCGATGTTGTCATGGGCTACATCGATGCCCTCTCATCCGGCACCCCCACCTACGCCCACGATTCCTCAATCTTCCTGAATGGCCGCTTCCTCATGTCTGGTCACCATCTCGATGCCGCAGACTTCAGCCAGACCGCCGACGATGGCCCCGGCGTCCTCCTCAACTCCGGCTTCGATCCCGCCGACCTGAACAACCCCGAGCGCCCCGGACAAGCCGCCTACCTCACCGGCCTCGGCGACTACCCCGGCATGAACTACCGCGTCTCTGCGGAAGCCGTCGCACCTACGGCAGTCTCCGTACTTGGAGGAGAAACCACCCCCACCTACACCCTCAGCCAGAGGTCGAAATACTACACCCGCGCCGCAGGTGTCTCGGGCATTCACGAACCCACCGCCAACCCCTTCACCGGCCCGGTCTTCATCTACGACTACGAGTTCGCGTTCAGCTCCTTCGGACTCTCCTTCCTCGATAGCGAAGTCCACGATTCCATCACCGCTGGCTCGCTCGATATCCCCGCACCCTCGAACTTCACCCTGCCCTTCGACCCCCTCTTCTTCAACTGCCTCGGCGGACTCACCACCGCCGAAATCACCGGTGGTTCCTTCACCGATGACCTGGATTTCTGGAATGCCGAATTCACCGGCATCTCCGCCGAATTCCAACCCGCCATCGGCACCACCTGTGATCCTTCGGATGCCAGCCTCGTCGTCGGCATCCGCACCTTCGCCTCTAACATCGCCCCCTCACTCGCAGGCTCCATCGGCTTCCATCCGGACGGAAACCTCATCACCGCCGAGGACGCCCGCCTCGAAGGCATCGACTCCCGCCTCAACCTCCCCACCGTCATGGAAATCGCCGGACCCAAGGGCGAAAAGTATAACTTCTTCCCGACGCACGACGCCTATTATGAAAACTTCGAGCACTCCTCATCCGCTGTCGGTCAGCTCTCATTCGCAGGCCTCCTTGATGTGCCTTTCTTCGAAGACCTCGAAGTCCACTTCCAAACCGGCACCACGGAGAACAACACCACCGACAACATCCACATGATGGGCGGATGGCCGGGAGACGGCGAAATCACCGCCGCTGCCTTCGATCTCGACAACCGCTCCTACCCCGCCACCACCAATCTCGATGACTACCGCGCCGGTGCGAATGCCGCCCACCGCATCCACGCCACCCAGAACTGGATCGGCGTCGTCAACTTCGACTACGAACTCGAATGGGACACCATCACCCGCTCATTCCGCGCGGCGGCTCCCGTCACCAACGATCTGCTCGTCCTCACCACCGAGCACGAACTCACCTACCTCTCCCCCGAAAACGCCGAACTCGACTTCGGCGCGAATCTCGACCTCGGCTTCCCGGAAATCAACCTCTCCAACATCGCCGTCGACCTCGTCGAAAACACCGGCGTCACCAGCGCCATCGAGACCGCCATTTCGGAAAACGTCACCGCCGCCCTCATCAGCGGGCTCGACTCCTCTGCCGAGCTCCTCAATGACCGCATGGATGTCTTTTACGACCGAGTCTTCGAGGAAACCATCGATCCCATCATCGACGCCCTCTACACCGAGATGGACAACGTCACCGGAGTAAGCATTGGCTCACCCTACAGCCCAATCGTCGAAGACTATCTCTGCAACCGCGCGGACTCGGTTCAGAACGCGCTGCACGATATCGACGGAGCCGTCGGAACCGCCGGATCCATCATTGATGAAGTCGATCAAAACCTCGCCCGCCTCCAAATCGCCATCCGCGCGATCATCGGCCGAGTCGAAGTGAAAAACGGTGAAGTCATCATCTCCAGCGGCGAAATCACCGTCCCCGAAGAAGCTGTTATTACGGCAGGTGGTGTCCTTCGCGAAGGCATCTTCGCCGATACCGATGGCAATGGCTACGACCTCGCCGAACTCCTCACCGCCGCCCTCATCGAGGAGCTCGCACCCGACATCGCCAACTCCCTTTCCTCCGTCCTCACCGCCGCCGCAGGCTCCCTCGCCGACAAACTCGAAGACCAACTCAACGCCGAGTTCGAGGACGCCGGACCCACCATCGTCCAAGTAAAAGAGATCCTCCTCGAACTCCACAACACCATCCAGCAGATCCGCGACTCCGGCGCGCTCTACAGCGAAATCTCCGACGTCATCCTCGCCGCCACCGGCGACCTCGATGCCGCCGTCACCGCAGCCAAGGACGACGTCACTGCCTTCATCGAAAGCATCGACTTCGATGAATACACTCCCGACGAAGTCAAAGCCGTCATCCGCACCGCCATCCGCGACCGCTTCAATGCCTCACCCGCCATCGCCTCGGTTCAGGCGACCTTGAAAGCATCCATCTACGATATCAATGCATCCATCAACCAGGCCATCTCCTCCGGCTTCGGCGAAATCAATCGCATCATCACCCGCCTGTTAGATGACGCCATCCCCGCCGATGCCGCCCTCGCCGGCATGCTCGGCGATGTCTCCGAAATCTCTGCCGCCGGATCCATCGACGGCTACGCCCAAATCAATGGCGACGCCCTCCGCACCCTCCGCCTCGATGCCGCCCTCCAGCTCAAGCTGCCCGACGACTTCGAGTTCGCCGGATATGTAGAAATCAACCAACTCGATTCCGATGGCGACGGCTCCTGCTCATTTGCCGGCGAAGGTGAATACGCAGCGGAAGTCAAAATGGGTGCCACCGACATCCCCGTTTCGTGGAGCGGAAACGGACTCCAGTTCGATGTCGAAACCAAGTTCACCTTCGATACCGCCTCAGGCTTCGCCCTGCGTGGCTTCGGTGGATCCTTCGAAATGACCGACGGCCAAATCGGCTTCGAATCCATGGCCGTGACCTCACTTGGTGCGGCCGCAATGTTCGGCAAGGATGAAAACTACCTCGCCGCCCAGGTCGGCCTGAAATTCGAATCCTACAACCTCGCCGGCGGCATCTTCTTCGGTCGCACCTGCACCGCCGATCCCCTCGAACTCGTCGATCCAGACGTCGTCAAAGTCCTCGGAAAACCTCCATTCACCGGCATCTACGCCTACGGTGAAGCCCAGATCCCGATCGTCAATGCAGGCTGCTTCTTCAACCTGTCCGCCAAGGCCGGTGCCGGCGTCTTCTGGTTTGAGGAAGGCAATACCTTCGGCGGCAAAATGGTCGTTGGAGCCACAGGCCGCGCCCTCTGTGCCGTCGGCGTCGGCGGCGATCTCACCCTCGTCGGTGCCAAGAGCGGCAACAACTACTCCTTCCTCGGCCGCGGCCGCGTCTGGGGCGAAGTCGGCATCTGCAAACTCTGCACCACCTTCAGCGAACAAGTCGAACTCACCTACAAGAACGACAAGTGGTCCTACGATTTCTAACAGCACTCCCGCAACACTCATCACCTAACTTTCATCCCCATGCGCCATCTCCTTCTGTTCTTCATCCTCCTGACCGCCCTGCGCGCCCAGGAAGGCCTGCGCTTCTTGTCGTCCACGACCTACCATGACGCGGCCACCGGCACCGACCACGCCTACCTCCTCTGGCAGGCCGAGGACCTCGCCCAGCTCAAGAACCTCCAGCTCGACGTTTACGCCAAACAAGGCCAGCCCACCTCCCCCGCGCCCTTCACCCGCCGCGGAAGCATGGCCTTCCAAACAAACTCCACCATCATCGCCGCACTTCTCGATTCCACCCCGGACATCCTCGTCCAGGCCCCACTGTTAGAAGAACGCATCGATGACCTCTTCGGCTCCCTCCTCCCAGGCGAAAACCTCAGCCTGCCACTGAAGATTTCCGGCATCCTTCAGGTTGCCCAAAACGACCCCGTCGTCTTCCGCCGCCTCGTCTTCTTCTCCCGCACCCACCCATTCCTCGGAATCGTCATGGGAACCGCCGGCACTTACCCGATGACTTCCAACACCCAGACCTTCGAGCTCCGCTCAAACGACGGCGATGCCGCCACCGTGGAAGGACGCGTCACCCTCAATCTAACAAGTCCACCCGTCATCCCCAAACCTGGCGCACCCGTCCACGTCATCGATGCCTCCGCTTCAGGCCACCTCAACGTCAAACTCCGCTGGGGCATCCCCGATCCCCTCGCCCGCAAGACCGCCCTCACCTACGGCTACAACATCTACCGGATCTCCCGCACCTTCGCGGAAAGCCGCGGACTTCACACTTCATCACCCACTCCCGCCGCCATCACCACCCTACTTGCCTCGGCCCCCGATGACGTCGATCTCGTCAACGAAGTCCCCATCATGCCCATCGCCATCATGACGCCGACCGTCGCCGCCGACCTCGTCGCGGACCCCGACACCGCCTTCATCACCGATGACAACGGCGTCATCCTCGATGGCGGCACTCCACTCAACGACGGCGATCAATTCTACTACTACGCCGCCGCCCGCGACATCCTCGGCCGCCCCGGCAATCTCTCAGATGCCACCCTCATCACCTTCTGCGATCGCCAACGCCCCGAAGCGCCCTTCCGCGTCCGCGTCAATCACATCCACGAAAACGGCGCGACACCCGAAGACTTCCTACGTGTCTCATGGCAAGCACCCCGAGAAGGAGACACCCCCGATTTCTACTACGTTTACCGTTGGGAAAACCCTGCTGAAATGCTCGCCGCCGCCGAACCCTTCGATCCCCCACTCAACCGCGTTTCCGGCATCATCCCGCACAACCCCGCCACCAAGCGCTATACTTTTGACGATACCGGCTCCGGTGCCCCCGCCCTCACACCCGGCTTCTACCGCGATGCTGGCGATGATGGAAAGACCTACTGGTATTCTGTTAGAGCCGTCAAAAACACCGCCTGCGGCATTCTTAGCAGCGCGAACTCCAGCCCGGCCTGGGGCGTCCTGCGCGACCGCTTCGGTCCCTCCGCCGCCGGAGCCTCCTCGATTGTCACCACCCGCATCGGCCCCGAAGTCTCCGGTGGCCCCATGACTCGCCGTAGCCTCCTTCCAAACGAAACCGCCGACTCCTACGAAGGCAGCGGCGATCATTTCATCCGCATCACCGTCACCCGCGTCGATCCGCGCATCGATGGGGCCATCGTTTACTTCGTCGTCGGAAATGGCAACAACCCGCCCACCTACACCCGCCTCGGCTCGAAACTCTTTACCACAGGAGACGAAGTTCTCGAAGTCAGGGTCAGCGTCAACTCCAATTTCTTCAGCCTTCAAGACAGAGGCATCCTCGTCCTCGCCCGTGACAACGAAGGCAACATCGCCTTCAAATCCCTCACCGGCGCTGAAATCGACAGTCCTGACAACAACCGGGTCGTCGAGGTTCCCTTCTTCGCCGACATCGCGGAAACCCAGCGCACCTACAGCGGCGGTGGCGTCGCCGGTGACGAGATCCACACCTCCATCGATTCCACCGGAGCCATCATCCCGACGGAAGTCACCTTCAATCCCTCCGATGAATCGAAGGAGTTCAAACTCTACAAACGCATCGATGGCGGCCCGCTCCTCCTGTTAGATCAGGGCGAGGTGGTCGACGACGACCTCGACATCACCGTCGAGGACTACGCGCTTCCCGCGAACTCCGCGCAAGTCTGCTACTTCCTCCAGTATTTCGACGAACACGGAAACCCAAGCCCACTCGTCGATCTCGGCTGTGTCCAGACCACCAGCAAGGTCGACATGCCCGTCCCGATCCTTTCCCAAGGTGAGCGCACCGGCACCGAAGCCGCCCCTCAAGTCAAACTCCACTGGTTCTGCGAAACGGAGGGCGTCGAACGCTTCCGAGTTTACATTCAGGATGGCGACACCGCCGTGCCGGTTGGCTATTCCCGAGAACTGACGACCACGACACTTCGGAGTCCCGTTCTAACCTCCCCAAGCTCACCTTCATTCGGCAGCGGGTTCCCCACGCCTTCCAGCGGTTCCTTCGGTGGCACCGCCATGGGCTTCTCCTCCTATCAAACCGGGCGCGTCGGCGGCAACTTCGGCAACCCCGCCACGCCAAACGAGTTTGAACTCACCCTCAACCTTGCACCCGGCCGAACCTACCAGTTTTACATCGAGTCCGAGTCCGCCGCAGGCGACCTCTCAAAGCCATCCAACACCATCGACTTCACCTGGTCACCCGCCGCCCTTCCCACCGGCCCCCAAGTCCCATGGCCCGCCCGTTCCCTTCCTCCACTTGCCCCCGGATTCATCGACGGCGTCAAAGCCCAATACCTCGAAAACGATTACGAAGGCCGCTTCTACTCCGTCGTAAAAATCGGCGAGATCGTCGGCAGCAATCAGCAGTTTGGAGCAGACTCCGGCAAACACGAATACGAAGGTGGTGCCCCCTTGCGCACTCCACCACGCTACTATGAAGACTCCACCGACCTCAGCCTCTACACCAGCGACGGCGGAGAAAACGCCCTCCCTTTCGTCCTCTATCGCTACCAGACCGCCAACGAGTATTTCCCCGAAGTCTCCGGCGACGTCATCCAGGTCTCTCCCCTGTTAGATCGCATCCGCACCTCTCCCGGTGTCGGTGACCTATCTCCCGTCCTCATTCAAGATCCCTTCCTCGAACTCCTCTACGATCCGGAAACCGCAAGCTACGGCGTCTATCTCAAGGACACCCAGGGCGTCGTGCGTGGCTCCACCTACGTTTACGTCCTCCTTCGTTTCAAAGAGAACGGAGAAATCGACCGGGCCATTCCCACCAACCCCCTCTTCATCCCCTTCATCGATCCTTGAAGAACAGGTTTCGCCCTTATCCACCTCTTCCAGCCGAGCCCAACACTCAGCGCCACAAACTCCAACATTCCCGACCCGCCATGCGCTCCCTTTTCCTCATTCTCCTAACAGCCCTCCCGGCCCTCGCGCTCAATTCACGCCACACCTACACCACCGCAGAAGAACTTCAGGGCTTCGGCGATTTCAATGGTGACACCCGCCTCGATGCCATCGTCATCGAACGCAGCACCGGCAACTACCGCATCGGCCTCGCCCAGCCAAACGGCTCGCTCGTTTGGTCGAACTCCAAACCCACCGGCTGCCCGAACGCGGAATCCCTCGCCGTCGGCAAAATCAACTCCACCTCCACGACCTTCGCCGTCACCGGAAAATCCGCCAACCAGATTTTCCTCATCGATCCTTCCCTCAGCTACACCCGCCCGCTCACCCTCACCCCACCCGGCATCGGTCCCGCATCCATCGCCGCCGTCGACCTGAACCTCGTCGGAAACGACCCCGCCCTCCTCGACCTCGTCGTCGCCACCCACTGGAACTCCCCCTCGATCCCGAACCAGCGCCACTTCCTCCAATCCCTGAGTTCCGGCATCACGGCAGTCTCCACATCCAGCACCGCCACCTCGGCCATGGAACGCCTCACCCGCGTCCAACTCGACACCGCCGGTCCCGAGCAATTCGGTGCCGTCCTGCGAAACTCCACCGACACCCTCCGTCTGTTCAATGCCACCGGCGCCGTCATTCCCATTCTCTCCTCGCTTCCCTCACTCGCCCCCGGCACCGATTTCGTTCACGCCCCATTCCTCGGCAGCACCCTCTCCCAGTTCGTGCTCTTCGTCCCTGGAAACTCCGGCATCAAACTTTCCGCATGGAACGGCAGCGCTCTAACAAGCGCCGCCACCAAGTCAGTCGGAATCGATCCTGTTAGATCCGTCCACCTCACCCATGATGGCACCAAGTTCGGCATCGCGGTGATCTACAACGATGGCGACTACGCCAATCTCTACACCTTCGATGCCTCCGAAAATCCCGTCCTCGCCGGAATGATCACCCCACCCGCCGGTGAGGAACTCAATGGCATCCTCGCCACCTCCAACGGCCACTTATCCTCACTCTCCGGCCCACCCGGATCCCCATCCACCACCACCACCCCCTTCACCCGCAGCGGCGGAGCATGGACACCCGGAAGCCCCTCGACCCTCCCCGGGCTCACCACCTCCAGCACCCGCGCCAACGTCTTCATCTACGACAAGGAACCCCTCGTAAACCCCGACGCCAAACTCGTCGAAACCCTCAACGTCCCGGACTGGACCAACAACTTCAGCTTCGCCCTCTCCGCCGGCTCCGGACCGGACGAACTCCGCATCACCGTCGAAACCTTCCAAGACCAAACCACCGGCCTCGACAGTTCCACCCTCAGCACCATCCCCGGCCTCCCCGCCGGAGCAGGCTTACCCCAGGCCCTTATCAACCAGTCCTTCCCCGAAGCCTCCGTCTCCACCGCCTCCACCTTCCTCGGCACCGTTCCCATTCAGATTTCCATCGATCCCCCGCCCGGCACCTACACCCGCTCCATCGCCCCCCAACTCCGCGTCCCCGACCCCACCGGCATCACCGCCCACTACCGCACCAGCCTCAGCGATGCCTGGAGCAGCTACACCTTCGGCACCTCCATCACCCCTCCCGGTGACACCCTCACCCCCTTCACCATCTGGTTCTACGCCGAAGATAGTACTTCGGGAAAACGTTCCACCGTTCAGCAGGCGGACTACAGCTTCGCCGGAGATCCCGGATCGCTCGACTCCGATGGCGACGGCGTTCCCGACTTCGTCGAAATCCAAAAAGGCCTTGATCCCCTCGCCGGACCCGACTCCGATGACGACGGCCTCTCCGACCTCGAAGAACTTCTGTTAGGCTCCGATCCAAGCAACGGCAGCGAGACCGCCACCTACGGCAGCAACACCCTCGAACTCCCGCCCTCGCGCACCATGGACTCGGACAGTGATGGCTTTTCCGACTTCGAAGAATGGGCCTCCGGCTCCGATCCCTTCGACAACGCCTCCACCCCAAGCGCCTCCTCACTCGTCGAATACCGCAACACCTTCGATCTCAACGTCCGCCCTCTCTCCCACAGCGGCACCATCGGCGCCGCACCGACCAGCGAATCCTTCCGTTCCGGCCACCCCACCTTCTCCCCCACGGACATCCGCGTCCATGACCTCGCCGCAAACCTCATCGGCTACGCCCCGACCCGCAACCACGCCTCCGGGCCGCTCCAGAATCCCTACGCCAGCATCCCCGCCGTCCCCGCCACCGGCCGCGACCTCTTCGTCCTCGCCTCCACGCCCACCACCTTCGACTGCGTCCAAACATCCAGCCTCCCGGGTTGGGGCCGCGAACTCATCGGACTCGTTCCCATCCCCACCCTCGATGCCGGCCCTGTCCCATTCACTGGCAGCCCCTCCTCCCTCGCCGCCGATTGGATCGCCGCCGCCCAAGCCCACTACGCCTCGCTCCCACGCGAGGAAATCTCCGCCCCCCTCGATCTTAACGACACCCTCATCTACCTCCTCTGGGAAAGGATCGTCGGACTCAAGCTCGAAGCCCGCGGGATCATCCCATCACCTCTCCCACTCGGCCTCGCCTCTTTCCGCGATACCCTTCCAGATGAATCCCAATCCGCCAGCATCGACGAACTACTAGAACTCCAGTCCTTCGATGAAAGCAGCACCGACATCTTCCTTCTTCAAACCATCGAATCCTCGATCCGCGAGGAGATCACCAACCCCACCGGCCCACCCACCACCGGACTGAAGAAACTCGCCAACGAGATCTACCGCATCTCCGCAGCCCTCAACGACACCGACCCCGGGCTCTACCCCTCCCCTTTCGAAACCCTGCGCACCATCATCCGCACCCTACCCACCGACTCCGGAGACATCGATGGCCTCATCCCATTCCCCGGCACCGATGCCACCCCGTCTCCCACCAGCTACGCCACCGCCCACACCCTAACATCCACCGATCTAACACGCGCCGACTCCTCGCTCGCCCGCCTCCTGACGCTCCTTCCCTCGCGCCCCACCCAGACCTTCCTCGCCACCGTCACCCCCACCACCTTCTCCAGCCGCATCCCCGAACTCAAGGACAGCACCACCACCAGTGTCCTGCGCCTCTACGACTCCGACGGCAACCCCTTCACCTTCCCCCAATCGCTTGACCTCCCCGTCGGCACCACCCTTGAAATCCTCGCCTTCACCGACCGCAGCGACCTCCCCAGCGGCACCGGCACCGCCCTGGAAACCATCAGCGCCACCATCACCGGATTCCCCGCCGGCACCATCGGCGACCTCAATCAAAACGCCATCGACGACGAATACGAAAACTACTTCTTCGGCGGCCCCGTCGATCCCTTCAGCGATGCCGACAACGACGGCTACATCAACCTTCAGGAAGCCCTCGACGCCACCAACCCCATGGATGCCAGCTCCACTCCCGACTCGCCGCCACTCCCCAACCGCATCCCTCCCGTGACCATCACCCGCAGTGGCGGACAAGTTCACTT
>Ga0100401_1001219_pt1 | contig 20984 bp, 21 predicted proteins | sample CryGeymeta201525_FD_80421 | JGI IMG/M metagenome (GOLD analysis project Ga0100401, IMG submission 80421) | Groundwater microbial communities from Crystal Geyser aquifers in Utah, USA - Crystal Geyser metaG 2015-25 | ecosystem: Environmental > Aquatic > Deep subsurface > Groundwater | place: USA... | reverse complement strand
GGATTCTCAAGACCCTCCGCACGCTTTGTGCGGAGGGTTTTTCCTTCCCGCTCAGTCGTAGGATGCTTTGTGGGATGCCACGACATCGACCTTCGGCTCCGAATCCCGCTTCGTGCTCCGGAGCCCATCTCGGCTTCATCTCCCAGATCAAATCCGGCGTGCATCACGTCTCCTTACCACTTCGAGCAAACCACTGCGTAGGTCTCTTACCTGCGTTGCCTCAGCGGAGGCTCCAAGACTTTGAGGAAAACGAGCTGTTTTCACTCCTCTTCCGCCTCCAGAAATCGGAGCACAGCCTCGGTCCGGCTGCGGACATTGAGCTTCTGATAGATCTGTTTCAGGTAGTCCCGCACGGTTTCGTAACTGATCTGGAGATCGGCCGCTGCCTCCTTGGGAGCCAATCCAGTCGCCAGGAGTTCGAGGACCTGCCGTTCGCGCGGCGAGAGTGAGGGAAGCGGGATCGACGGCTTCTTCACGCCGTCTTTCTTAAACGCCCGGATCACCATCCCGGCGATTTCCGGGCTCAGCGGAGAACCGCCACGATGGGCCGCGTGAATACCCTCCACCATCGCCTTCGGAGAAAGCCCCTTGAGAAGGTAGCCGTTTGCCCCTGCCTGAAGGGCATTGAAGACCCGCTCCGCATCCTCATGCACAGTGTGCACGATAAAGGCCGCACACGGTAGGGTGTCGGCCAGCGCACGAATGCAGTCCTCACCGGAGATTCCCGGCAATTCCAAATCGACCAACACCACATCCGGCCTGAGACCATGCAGCGCGGAAAGTGCCTCTTCACCCGTCGCCCAAGCTCCACAAAATTCAAGATCCGCCTCTTTCGCGATCACCTTCTCTAACAGATTGCGTATGATGCACTCATCCTCAATCACAGCCACACGAAGCGGGGCTGGATTGGAGCCTGTTTGGGGGGGAGTTTCAACTCGGTTGATTGCTGTTGAAATCAAGATCTGTCTTGCAAGTCCAGCAGAAACAAACATTGTAAAGTTCATTCGTGGGATGTCCGTTTCCGATTCCAACCAAATCTTGAGTCGCGATGCGGTTCCGGAGCGCCCCTGGGCTCATCGCTTGCCGCCACCGATTGTCATGATGGGGGTGCCATTGGATCAGCTGACGACCGCACAGGCACTGGAAATCATCAGCGAGATGATCGCCAACCGCACGCCGCACCTGCTGGCAACCGCGAACGTCGATTTCCTCGCACAGGTGCAGAGTGACGAAACCCTACGCCGCATCCTCGTCGATGCCGACCTCATTCTGTGTGATGGCACACCGCTCATCTGGATGTCCAAGTGGCTCGGCGACCCACTACCGGAGCGACTTGCCGGAAGCGACATGGTGCCATTGATGCTCGACCTCGCTCAGGAAAAAGGACATCGGGTCTTTTTCCTCGGCGGCCGAGACGAAGTGGTCGCCATCGCCGAAGAGAAAATCAAAGAGCGCTGGCCCGGCCTCCAGATTGCCGGGATGTATTCGCCTCCCTTCGCCCCGATGGACGAGATGGATCACGCAGGCATCTGCAAGCGCATCCGCGAGTCAAAGGCCGACATGCTTTTTGTCTCCTTCGGCTGCCCGAAGCAGGAAAAATGGCTGGCTCTGAATTTCCGTGATGCTGGCGTGCCGGTGGCCATCGGCGTGGGCGCCACGATCGATTTCATTGCCGGTGCGGTGAAGCGCGCGCCGGTCTGGATGCGCAAAACGGGTCTGGAATGGTTTTATCGTGTGGCCCAGGAACCGAAGCGATTGGCGCACCGATACTGGACGGATATCTGTGTGGTCGGCCCAGGCTTGCTCAAGCAATTGCTCAAAATGGGCCCGCAGCATCAGGCTGCGCCGAAAGCCGTCGCTAACACCGCCCCTGAAACCGCGCCCGAGCCAGCTCGCGAGCCAGCTCCGTCTTCTCACCCGCTGATCGTTTTACCGGAACGCTTGGATGCGCTGGCCGCTAGGGACGCCACGCTCTGGCCTACGGTCGAAAGCCGCACCCTCATTCTGGATGCGACCGGCACCACCTTCATCGACAGTACCGGCACCGGAAAACTCGTCCGTTTTGCCAGAGCCTCCCGCGAGCATGGCGGAGTCTGCATCCTCATGGGTGCCAGCCCCACCGTGCTCAGCACTCTGGAGCTCATGAAACTGCGCAATCTCTTCACCGAGGCTGCCACCTTAGAAGAAGCTCACGACATCGCCGCGCAATGAAGGTCGGACTCACCGCCACGATGATCCAAGGCGGGCGCTCGGGCGTCGCACAGTATGTCTTTTCCTTGGTCAGAGAATTGAACCGAGCCGGAAACGTGGACTTGAACGTCTTCGTGCTTGAAGACGAGCTGCCGCTTCTCGACTCCGCCAAAAGCGCATGCCGCCTCATCCCCGTGCCGCGCGCAGCCGCTCCGCCGGTGAAAAACATCCTCTGGCACCAGCTCACCCTGCCCAAGCTCGCTGCCGAACTGAAGCTCGATGTCCTGCACGTCCCAAGCTACCGCCGCCTAGTCCGCAGCGCGCCCTGCCCGACCGTCGGCACCATCCACGATCTCGCCCCTTTCCAAGTGAAGGGAAAATACGATCTCGCCCGGATGTTCTACGGTCGCGTGGTGGTGAAATCCCTCGCCCGCGCCCAGAGGGAAATCATCGCTGTCAGCCACTGCACCGCCCGCGATATCGAGAACTTCTTCGCCATCCCGCAGGGCCGCATGCACGTCATTCACAACGGCATCGATCACGACCGCTTCTTCCCCGGCGACATCGACGTCGCCCGCGCCTGGACGGCGGAAAAACACCAGCTCACCGCCCCCTACTTTCTCTACGTCTCGCGCCTTGAACATCCCGGGAAAAACCACGTCCGCCTGATCGAGGCCTTCGTGAAATTCAAACAGACAACCGGTTCCGACTGGCAGCTCGCCCTCGGTGGTGGCGACTGGCATGGCTGCGAGGCGATCAAGTCCGCCGCCGCTGCCTCACCCTTCGCGAGCGACATCCGCTTTCTCGGCTTCGTCCCGGATTCCGATCTCCCCCACCTCTATCGAGCCGCCCGCGCCATGGTCTATCCCAGCCTCTTCGAAGGCTTCGGACTGCCACCCGTGGAAGCCATGGCCTGCGGCACACCCGTCATCAGCAGCATCCGGGGCGCCCTGGAAGAAGTAGTCGCCAACGCCGCCCTCATCGTGGATCCCGAGGACGTCGTGGACATCGCCCGCACTCTAACAGAATTCATGAGGGATCAGGATCTCGCGGATTCCTTGAAATTAAAAGGCATCACCAATGCCGCGCGCTTCCACTGGAGCCGTACCGCCTCGGAGGTGACGGAAGTTTACGAGAAAGCCGCAGGCCGTTAAGGCTTAGCCCTGAAGCCCGCATCGGTTCCGCGCTCATTGAAAGCCAAGCGCAGGCAGAAGCACTTGCCGGACCCGTTGCCAGTCTGCCTCCTCACCGGGCGGCACTCGTAGCATCACGAGCAAGGGCTCGGACCCACTGAGACCACGAGTCGCGCGACGCAAGCTGGTACGCCACCAGTAAGTGAGCGGCGAAGTGAATTGTCTCTTACCATCGTCGTAAAACCATAGGGACTCCATGGTAGCTCCGTCTTTTTCCATCGAGATCCATGTTCCCTCGCCCGAGGACATCGCCATTTTTTTCTCACTGCGAACGACCCACCCGCTGCCGGCCAAGCAGTAGCTCGGATCATGCACGGCATGTCGATTGCCATCACCGTCAATCACACTGAACATGATCGGACCGCCGCGGCGTGGCTGCACCAGTCGCTGCACAGCGCTGGCACCTGCGAGAAACTCCTTGTCAGCGTCGCTCAATTCCAAAGGGGTCGAATGAAAATCCGGACCATCGAGAGGGATCGCCGCCAAGCGGTCAGGGCCGTCGGCCATGGGCAAAGCGGGCCAAATCAGCGCAACGACGGCGGCGCTGCCGCATAGGATCATTAAGAAAATGCGTTTACGATGGGGTTTCATCTGAGCGAGGTCTTTGGAATGGATAAAGGCTGCTGAGCCAGATGATGGCGGTCATGGCAGCAAGTGTTGGGCGCTCCCATCCCGCCAATCCGCCCACGGAAACACGGCTGATCAGCCACCCGGAGGCGGGCAACCAAGACAAGGCGGCCGCCGCTGCGAGCCACCCTTGCCTTGGGGGTCGCGCCAAACCACTCAGCGCACAGGCAAGGGCAAGATGATGGCACACCCGCAGCGAGGTCATGGAGCCAGCCATGCAAAGCAGAGCAGCGAGTATAATCCAGAAGGTGCTACGATCCCTTCTTACGTGGCACCGCCAGAAGGAAGCCATGCCGAGCGAAGACAGCCAGACGAGGAATGCAATGAATCCACCGTAGGCATAAAGATCATTCTGCCAGGCATCCCAGAGTGATGGCAGCGCCAGCACCGCAGTGAGAATCGATAGGAAGAGGCCTGGTAGCAGGTCTTTGAACGCGTCGCTTATGGGAGGGATCGATTTCATCGGACCAGGCGGCGGCGGATGAATTCAGGGGCGCTTGGGTTGATCGCACGGCAGAGCAGTTTAGCCATGCCAACCACCACCGCGATGACCAGCAATCCGGTAAGCCCGTGCCAAACCCCTTCGGCCGTCTCGACACTGAACGACAAGGAGACGACTGAAAGCGTGATGATCCGAAGCAAGTTCGCGGTCCATGCCAAGATGGGTAACAGCGCCAGAAAAAGTAGGAAGCGAGAGCGCTTCGGTAAATCATGAACACCAATCGTCACACCGGTGAGCAGCGTCAGCTGCAGAAGATTCCAGCCGGCGCAGCCGGGCTCGATCCGAATGGTCTCACCGAGCACCAGCAGTTCGGTACCGTTTTTCTCCACCGGCATTTGCATCAAATGGAAAAATCCCTCGGTGGCGGACGCCGCCGAAAGCCGGAACCACCACCCGATTTCTGACCACTCCATCACCATCCAGGGAAAGGAAAGAGCCAGGATGACTAACAAGCTGATCGAATCCGTGCCCGGCTTGTACCAACGCTCCATCCAGTAGCCCGCCAAAGCCGTCCATGCCAGTGCCAGCACGGTTAGGCTGGGAAGAATCCAAGCCACTGCGAAGGCCAAGCCTGCGAAGAGCGGCCACCAAATCGAGGACGGGTTATCCGCATGATCAGCGGTGCAAGCTCGCCAAGGTGCGCCAAGCCAAACTGTTAGAGGAATACCGACCGCAAGCGGAAGCGTATCGGCAGCTCCCGCAAGCCAACCGGTATCTCGCCACCAGATCAAACCCGCACCGGCGAGGAGGCCAGCCGCTGCGAGTTTCCCTGATATCGATATGTGGCTCATGGCTCATTCGTTTCCGCCTGATCAATCCTCAACAGGTTTTTCCTGAATTGCGGTTCCGCAGGAAAACGGCGTGCCAGTGCTCCCGTCCACTTGCGTGCCTGCTGCCAGTCTTTTTGAGCGAATGCCTGTTTGGAAAGATAGATCATCGCGTCGACCGACTCCTCGCCCAGTTCGCCATAAATCCGTAAGGTCTCATCGAGGTTTCCTTCCGCCAAAGCAGCGCGGGCCAGGATCTCTTTCCCACTCACGCTGGCGCGGAGTTCCGGGGAAGCTTCGACCCAGCGGCGTGCTTCGGCGGTATTGCTGCGATCCAACTCCGCAAGCGCCAGTGTCCAAGCGGCGCGGCCGGCATGAGGACTTTCGGTGACGGCCAAGGTGGCTAATTTTTCCATGCCAAGCTCCATATCACCCCCGGTGAGAAGAATTTCCGCAAGGGTAAGTTCCGCCGCCGCCGTGAGCACCGGCAGCGATTCGAGCCACCGACGTGCGGCGGCCGGACCCTCTCTAACAAGCAAACAACGGGCATAACCAAAATCGAACCACGCTGGAGCATCGCTCACCGGTGCCAAGTTCGCTCCGCCCGCCACATCCAGCGCGGCCCCATGCCAGCCGTGGGCAAAAAGTGTCGCCACGAGTGAGGCGGGATTCGCAAGCCATCTGGAAAATGAATCATCCTCCGTAGAATTGGACCGCTTCCAGTCATCAAACTCGCGTAGAAATGGATGGGCTTCCGGAGACAGTCCAGGAAGATCCCGACCCGCCAGCGCGACCTGCGGCGAGCCACCAGAGACCGCAGCCAGATTGGCTAACAAACGAGTCGCCAAACCCGGTGCCATGGCTTGCGCAGATTGGGGAAATCCCAAATCGAGCTGCTCAGTGGCAGACTTCCAGTCGGCCTTGCGAATGGCTTCCAGCACATCCAGCCATACCGCCTCAGGCCGCTGTGGCAGGCCCCGGATTCCGGCAATCGCATGATTCAGCTTGATCGTCGTGAAGGCTCCGTCCGGCAAATTTCCGACCTCCTCCATCACTTCTTTCCAGCCCGCTTGATTGATTTCCGGAAGCGGGCGAGACAAGGGGATGCCGCAGATCTTCGACCAAAACCAAGCCTTGAATGCATAGATCCCGAGCCCAGTCGCCTGCGCCGCATCGCGCCAACTATCAGCCGCATTTGATGGCTCGCCCGTGCGCAGTTGAAAGTTTGCCAACACATCGCGGTACAATGGGCTGGCAGGTTCGCTCAAAACCGCCGCGACGTAGTCCAAGCGTGCATCGGCCACTCGCCCGGCGGCCTCTTGGATTTGCGCTCGAAATGACAGCAATTCCGCATTCTTTGGTGCCGCGCGTAGCCCTTCATCAATCGACTCCATCGCCTTCCACGGCTCTCGAAAATCAATCAATGCCAAACGTGCGTATCGCAGCGAACTTTCCTCACCAAGCAGTTCTGCCGCTTCTAACAATTTCCGGGCTTGCTCGTTTTCCCCACGCGCCAACAACAGATCGGCCGATAGCAGCGTCCAGCGCCCGGGAAAGGCGGAACGCCCCTTCCAGCGCTCGGTCAAAGAGGTGCCAGTCTCGAAATCCCGGTTCCATAGAGCTTCGCGAGCCAAGACCAAATCCGCTTGCTCCAACAATTCGGGTGAAAGTTCAACTGCGGCGGTACTCAGAGTCGCCTGACGGATCACGCCCCCGTCTCTTCTCTTGATCGCGTCACTCAACTCTCCAGCGCGGATTTCAATCTCCTTGGCGGCCCGTTCCACGGGGTCGGGGATGGCCGTGAGTGCCGATTTTGCCGTCACAAAATCGCGTGTCTCAAGGGCCTGCACGAGGGTCTCGTCAGCCCATGCGGCTCGTTTTTTGATGACCGAGTGCCGCCAGAAACCCAGCGCACCTGCCAGCAATCCCAGTATCAAGACACCGACCCCCATTTTTTTGACGCCAGACGTTCTCATATACTTCTGGGATCATGTCCGATGGCCGGCCGCGAGTGAAACCAATTATTGAGGCAAACGGCGGCGCGTGCAGCTGGCAAGCAGCCCGAAGGCGAGGACCGCGCCCATCGCCAGCGTTGGTTCAGGAGCACCCAAGCCAGCCAAGCTTTGCACATTAACTTTGCCGATTTCCACCGCAACGAGCACATCGTTGTAATCCCTATCACCGCCGTTCAAGAGATCTTCGAAGCCAATGATCAAGTAGGCTGAGCCATCGGGCGCAAGGCTAACGGCGTGAACGATGCCGTCGCGGTTCAAGCTAAGATCCGTGGAGAAAAAGGTGGAGCCGCCCTTTGCCCCGTTGGCGATCAGGAAGAAGTCCAAGGAGGTGCCGGCACTGTAGGTGCCAAGATCGACGAAATCTCCTGGAGCGAGTGGATTGGTCGAGCTTCGTATGGCAGTGCCCGTGCCACCAAAGCCGGTCGAGCTGGACGCATTGGGGAAGATCAAGGCGGCATCGGGGGCGAGGGGGCCGCCGTCGGTTGTCGAAATGCCGAGCGAATTGCTGTAGCCGGCACCTTCATTCAGGAAATACACGCGAACCGTAGCATCCTGAGCGAGGACCAAATTGGATGGATCCAGCGCAATCGAATTGAAGTTCAATGGCGCGCTCTTTTCCGAGAGGCTCTGATTTGCCAGCTTCAAAATGCCAGGCAGGACCTCGGCTTGAAACGTGGCAGATGCTTCGTCCGAACCGGCCAACTGCACAGGTGCCACAATATCGAGATTGTACGGGCTAGCCGGAGACTGGAAGGGACTCTCAGTTTGGCTGAAGGCACTGGTGCAGAGTATTACGGAAAAAGCGATGAGCAAACGCGAGTTTCGAAACATGCTGACGAGGTATCAGAAACCTGAGGAAGTTACAATTACTCCTTTACGTCCCCTCATTTGGGGGAACCGCACGCGAGCCACAAAATACAGTTCCGACGGTCCTCTGAGTCACCGCACTCTGAATTCTCCAACCTTTGTGGATGCCCTGGTTCTGATTGCTGCATGCGGGCTCAGGAATGCGCCATTTCGCGGATCACCTTGCGTCCCAAAATGAGCAGTGGGATCATGCAAAGCATCCCACGCCAGCCCAGTTCCAGAAATCCGCTCTCGCCGGATGCCGGCACCCAGATGGCAAGCGCCGTGAGGATCACCGAGAACACTAACAGTGGCACCAGCGTCCCCTGCAAGTGATGCAGGAGGTAGGATTTCCACGGAATCTTTAGCCGGTTCACCGTGAGGGGGACCACCCACAACCAGCCCACCAGAGTGGTCGGAATCATTGTCCCGAGCGCCACACCCAACACGCCCATCTTCAGGGCAAGGATGATGCTTAAAATCACGTTCGCTACGGCATCGCTGATCGAAATGTAAAGGAGTCGCCGCTCGTCGCCGCACATCATCAGCACCCGCTTCGAGCAGCCGTTCGTGAGCTGCGAACTGAACACAGCAAAAAGCAAGGCCTGACCCACCCACCACGTTTCGATGGGGACCGTTTCCATCCCGGTCAACAGCCGGATCAAGGGCTCCAGATACACCGCTGAAAGCAGATAACAGGGTGTCACGAGGAAGAAGGTCAGCCGGGAACTACTCAACAGCAGCTTTTGCAAGCCGGAGTGATCGTCCAGCGCATGCATCGCCGCCGCCGCAGGGGAGAGCACTTGCTGGAGTTGCACGCTGAACAAGCCAAGCATCTCGCCCATCTTGAAGCCCGCCTGATAGACCGCCACCAGCGCGACTCCGACGGTCAGAGAAATGACCAACTGATCGCTCTTCGCCATCAGCATGTTGCTGAAGGTGATCAGGTAGGCAGCGATCGAAAATCCCATCTGTGCCTTCACCGTGCTCCAATCGAAAAACTTCGGTAAGAACGAAATCCCCGGCAAACGCCGGAGCGCAAACACCGCTGCGACCATGTTCGGAAACGCGCTCGTCGCTACGCTGATACCCATCAGCACGGACAAGCTCCAACCCGCCGTCAGGCCCCAGTAGAGAAACCCGAAGTTGAGCACGGTCGAAAGCGTGCCTACCCAATTCGCGATATCGATCCGCTGCAAGCCGCGCAGGATTTCCGGAAACAGTCCCAAGGGAAACATCACCGCCAGACCGACGAAAAACACGATGTAGGCTTTCCCAAACTCACCGCGGTCTGCTGCCAGCACTCCCATGCGCGAGAGGAAGGGCTCGCGGATCAGCATAAAGACCACCAGTAACATCACTGCCATCCCAATGAAGGTCCACAAAATCGTGGCGAGCAGCCGACTCAGCCCCGCCATGTCACCAGTGGCTGTCTTCTCCGCCACCGCCTTCTGCGCTGTGAAACCGAAACCAAAATCTAGTAAGATGCCGTAGCCGAAAAGTGACCACAGCAAGGCCCAGAAGCCGAACTCCGCTCCGGAAAAATTCTGAAACATCATCCGGAACAGCACCAATCCGAGCAACATCCGCGTGACAAAGCTGATATATCCACTCGCGGTGGTGCTCCAGAACCTGCGTTGCCACTCAGCCATGCCAGATGTGGGTTATGGTGACGCCCGATTCTGGCGTAAACCTTTCCAAAGTTTTAGATATTCATTTCTGCAAGAATTGTCACCACCCAATCCCGTCAAAATTCGGACGGACGCTCAGCCCCGGCACGCTACGAGTAGCGCTTCTCGCTCATCCTTCAAAATCGGCGAACTCACAGACATCATCGCCAGTTCTCGCTGCGGCTCGACGAAGCGGGTGTGCATCGGCTGCACATGCTCGGCAAACTGCCTCCTAACGGACTCCTCGGTTCTGCCACGCGCAAGCACATCCCGCTCCAACCGCCGATGCAAGCGGACTTCCTCCGGGCAGTCGATAAACACGCTGAGGGCAAATTTTTCCCGCAACCACATCGGATGCAGAAGCCACAAACCGTCCAGCACGATCAAAGGCCGGCTCGCGAGTTCGACCGCTCCATCCTTTCTGACGTGCTCCGCGAAATCATAAACCGGCACACGCGCGACCTCGCCCCGTTCTAGGGATTCCAGTGCCCTGCGCAGCTCGTCCCAATCGATCGCCGCCGGGTCGTCGAAATTCACGCCTTCCCTTTCCGGCCCCGGTAGGTGACCGAGATCCCGGTAAAAATGATCGAGACCCAAGTGCGCTGCCTGATCACCAAACTCCCCGGCCAATTCCTCTGCCAGCCAGGTCTTGCCTGACCCGCTGCCACCCACGACCGCGATGAACCGGATGCTGCTCACTTCTTCTTGATCTATCAAGCAGCGTGACCACCAACGAGGGCGAGCAGAATGCCTGCGGCGACGGCGGAGCCGATGACTCCGGCGACATTCGGCCCCATGGCGTGCATCAGCAGGTAGTTGTGTGGGTTGGACTCCAGGCCGACCTTGTTCGAGACACGGGCCGCCATGGGCACGGCGGAGACGCCGGCGGATCCGATGAGTGGGTTGATCTTATCCTTGCAAACGACGTTCATCAGCTTGGCTAACAGAACGCCGGAAGCGGTACCGATGGCGAAGGCGACGAGGCCGAGGGCGATGATGCCGAGGGTCTCGGCTTTGAGGAACTTGTCGGCTGCCAATTTTGAACCAACGCCTAGACCTAACAGGATGGTGACGATGTTGATCAACTCGTTGGAGGCGGTCTTCGAAAGCCGTTCCACGACACCGCACTCACGGAACAGGTTGCCGAGCATCAGCATGCCGATCAGCGGCGTGGCCTTGGGCAGAAGCAGGATGCAGAGCACGAGCACCGAGAGCGGAAAGACGATCTTTTCGATCTTCCTAACAGGTCGCAGTTGCTTCATTTCAATCTTCCGTTCATCCTCAGTCGTCAGTAGACGCATGATTGGGGGCTGAATGATAGGAACGAGCGCCATGTAGGAATAGGCGGCGACGGCAATCGCCCCGAGCAGATCAGGCGCAAGCTGGCCGGCGAGGAAGATGGCGGTCGGCCCATCGGCCCCTCCGATGATGCCGATCGCACTGGCATCCTTGAGGGTGAAGTTGATGCTTTCGAAGGCTCCAGAAAGAGCCAGTGCGCCGATCAGCGTGGTGAAGATCCCGAGTTGGGCGGCCGCGCCGAGAAGGGCGGTTTTGGGGTTGGCGAGCAGTGGACCGAAGTCGGTCATCGCTCCAACTCCCATGAAGATCAGCAGGGGAAAGACGCCGGAGGTAATACCGACTTCATAGATCAGCCCGAGGAAACCCATGGCTTCCGGGTTGGCGATGTCGGCGTAGGGGATGTTGGCGAGGATTCCGCCGAAGCCAATCGGGATCAGCAGCAGAGGCTCGAATTTCTTCGCAATGCCGAGATAGATCAGCAGCAGACCGACGAGGATCATGATGAAGTTCTTGCCGCCACCATGGAGGAAGCCATGGATGCCGGTGCTCGTCCAAAGGTTCTCCATTTTTGAAACTTCGGATGCCTCATTGGCCATGGCAGTGGCTGGCAGCAGAATCATGCCCAGCATGACAAGGGCCAGCGTGGTCAGCCAAAATTTGCGTGAGTGATTCATTAGTTCAAGGTGACGAGAGTTTGTCCGGCAACGACATGATCGCCCTTGCTTACTTTGAGCTCTGTGATCGTTCCGGTCACGGGTGAGGCGACCGCCATCTCCATTTTCATGGCTTCAAGCACAATCACCGTTTCCCCTTCCCGGACGGCATCGCCGGGGCGCTTCTTGATCTCGAAAACGACACCGGGCATCGGTGCGTCGAGAGAGGTGCTAGAACCCGCAGGCGTGGCGCTTTGGTCCTCGCCTTCACCAATCGAGACATCGTAGGAGCGACCGTTGACCGTTGCCTGATCGCCGTGGAACTCAACAGTGAACTTCTCACCACCCACGTTGACCGTGAGTTTGTCGGGAACGTTTCCTTCGCAGGCTGCGAGGTGCTCCTTGGTGATCTTGCGGACGTTGGTTTTCATTTCACCCTTGAGGAACGAGATGCCCTTGTCGCCACAAGCGGCGACGATGAAAATGTTCTCTTCGGTGACAGGCAGCTTCTCTTCTCGAAGCTTTGCTTCCGCCGGAGCGAGTCCCTTTTTCGGATTGCGCTCATCCATTTCGAGAGGACTTTCGGTGGTGGGCTCCATGCCCATCTTTTCGGCGGCTCTTCTGACGATCTCAGGATCCGGCGGCACCGGGGTCTTGCCGAAATAACCGAGCACCATTTTCCCATAGCCTTCTGCAAATCTCTCCCACTTGCCGAACATCACATTATTGAAGGCCTGCTGGAAATAGAACTGGCTGACGGGCGTCACGGAGGTGCCGAATCCGCCGAGCCGAACGACTTCGCCCATCGCCGCGATCACTTCGGGATAGCGGTCCATGATGCCGTTGTCCCGCATCATCTGGGTGTTGGCGGTGAGCGCTCCGCCGGGCATCGGACTCCATGGGATGAGCGGCTCCACCGCTTTCGCTTCAGGCGGCATGAAGTAGTCGGCCATGCAGTCCTTGAAGACCTCTTCAGCGACCATCACCTTCTCAATGTCGAGATCGAGTTCGAAGTTGGAGCCACGCAGCGCGTGCCACATCGAGGCGACATCCGGCTGGCAGGTGCCGCCGGAGCAGGGTGCCAGGGAAAGGTCAATCTGGTCGATGCCGGCATCGATCGCGGCCTGATAACAGATCACGCCGGTGCCCGCGGTGTCGTGGGTGTGAAAGACGAGGCGCGTGCCCTCGGGCAGCCTTTTACGAGCGGCCTTGACCGTCTCGTAGATCATCGAGGGGTAGGCCGTTCCGCTGGCATCCTTGAAACAGACCGAGGTGAAGAGAATTTCGGCTTTGAGGATATCATCGAGGGTCTTGGCGTAGAATTCCGCGTCATGGGCACCGGTGCAACCGGGCGGCAGCGCCATCATCGTGACGCAGACTTCGTGATTGAGGCCGTGATTGGTGATGGAGCGTCCAGAGTCGACCAGGTTGTTGACGTCGTTGAGCGCATCAAAGTTGCGGATCGTCGTCATGCCATGCTTTTTAAAGAGCTTGGCGTGGAGGTCGATCACGTCGCGCGGTTGTGAGTCGAGGGCAACCACATTGATCCCGCGGGCAAGGGTCTGCAGATTCGCGTCGGGACCAGCCTTCTCGCGGAAGGTGTCCATCATGTCGAAGGCGTCTTCGTTCGAGTAAAAGTAGAGCGACTGGTAGCGGGCACCTCCACCGGCTTCGAAATGTCGGATTCCGGCATCACGCGCCGCCTCGACAGCGGGCATGAAGTCCTTGGTGAAGACGCGGGCGCCGTAGGCGCTCTGGAAGCCATCGCGAAACGCGGTGATCATCACTTCGATTTTCTTGGCCATGGGTTGGATGAGTTTGTGAGTTTAACAAGAGATCCTGAAGATTAGGCCCCGCGGCGGGCTCGATAGGCAGCGGCGAGTGCAACCGCCTGTTTTTCAGAGGAATGGATGGGCTTGGGCTCAGGGCTGGGACCACTTGCCTCAGGCTCAGGAAAGAGCTTGGAGAAGCGAGTGAAGAAGTTCCCGCTGAGATACATGAAGCACACAAGGAGGACGAGGAAGGCGAAGACCACACTCATTCCGACAAACATCAATTCAAATCCTTCCGTAATCATTTTTTGTTTTCAGGTTTGGTTGAGGCAGCCGAGGGAGAGAGGAACGCCTCCAAGGTGCACCGAGGTGCTGTTAGAGGACTTCTAACTGGGCACCGGGAAAGCTCTGAAAAACCAGGCGGCATGTCCAGCAGCGAAAGAAAATGAAGGGAGAATAGCAAGGAAGGGGCAATTGAGTGAGACCGATGGTTCCGATTGGCGGGAGAGCATTTCGTTGAGCTGGGTGCTGGCGCGGATGGCTCAGTCGGACTTACCCCGCCGGTGGCCGATCGAGGTGGATTGAGTCGCTGGATTGCAAGTCGTTGGCCGATACCAATCCGCTCTTTAAAAGGCGTAAAAGCCGAGGAAGCAAAATATGCGGAATCTCAAATAATGGATGGGAAGACGATTCGTCACTTCATCACTTTAGTAGTTCTTGTAATGACAAAAGAGCAGCTTCAGGCAATCAAGGACGAGTTCGAGCAGAATCAGAGCGTCTGTCAGAACGTCGTCGGCCTTTGCCACTTGCTTTCTAACAAGTCCCGCTTTCGGATCGTCTGCATCCTCATGCATGGTGAGGCTTGCGTTCAGGACATCGCCGATGTGGTGGGTGAGAGTCAGGTTTCCAATATTTCCCAGCAACTCCGAATGCTACGGCTCGCCGGCATTGTGGAGAAACGGCGGATTAAAAAACAGATGCTTTACACGATCGCCGATCCGCGGGTCGGCGGTTTGATCAAATTCCTCCGCACCAACTATCTCGAACCGATACCATCCAAATGAAAAATCTACTGATTCTCGGGGCCGGCACGGCTGGCACGATCATGGCGAACCAGATGCGCCGGAAACTGGATCTGACGAAGTGGCAGATCACCTTGCTCGATAAAGATCCCGAGCACTACTACCAACCCGGCTTCCTTTTCCTGCCCTTCGGAATCTATTCAGAAGAGGACATCGTTCGTCCCAAGCGCAAGTTCATCGGTCCCGGTGTGACTTACCTTCAGGTCGCGGTGGACCGCATCGACGCCGATGACAACAAGGTCTACCTTACAGGCGGCGACAGCCTTCCTTATGATGTTCTGGTGGTCGCCACCGGTACCGCTCCTACTCCGGAGGAAACAGAAGGGATGACAGGATCCGACTGGAGGAAGAAGGTTCATGAATTTTATACCTTCGAAGGTTCTCGTGCCTTGCGCAGCGCGTTGAATGGTTTTCAGGGCGGCCGACTGGTCATCCATATTTGTGAGATGCCGATCAAGTGCCCAGTCGCACCGCTTGAGTTCGCCTTCTTGGCCGATGCCTGGCTGTCCGAGAATGGACTGCGGGAAAAAACGGCGATCACCTATGTAACCCCGCTTTCCGGTGCCTTCACCAAGCCTGTGGCCTCGAAGGTTCTCGGCCGCCTTCTCGAAGAGAAGAGAATCAAAGTCGTCACCGACTTCAACATCGCCAAGGTCGACAACGAGGCGCACAAGATTGTTTCTTGGGATGACAAGGAGGTCCCTTACGACCTGCTGGTGACCGTCCCCACCAACATGGGGGATCCAATGATCGAGCGCTCCGGTCTGGGCGACGAACTTAATTTCGTGCCGACCGACAAGCACACCCTGCAGTCCAAGGCTCACAAGAACATTTTTGTGATCGGCGATGCCACCGATGCCCCGACTTCGAAGGCCGGATCGGTCGCCCACTTTGAAGCCGAAGTGCTCACCGAGAATCTGCTCGCCTTCATCGAGGGCAAGCCACTGGAGACCCGCTTCGACGGTCATGCAAACTGCTTCATTGAGTCCGGCAATGGCAAGGGCTTCCTGCTCGACTTCAACTATGATCTGGAACCCGTCACCGGAAAGTTTCCGGTTCCTGGGATCGGTCCGATGTCCTTGCTCGATGAGTCACGGCTCAATCACATGGGTAAGATGGCCTTCAAGTGGATCTACTGGCACGTCCTGCTCCAAGGGCTGCCGATCCCGATGGTCGGACACAAGATGTCACTCGCAGGCAAGAACATTCCGAAAGGAATGAAAGTTCCTGCCGCTGCCGAATAATTTCACCAACACCAAACCAATCAAAATCATGTCTGACAAAACTATCAACGGAACGGTCGTCACGCTCGGCGAAGACGGCTACATGACAGATCACTCCCAATGGAATCGTGATATCGCTGCCGCACTTGCATCAGAGGAAGGAATTACCCTTACCGAGGCTCACTGGAAGGTCCTCGACTTCATCGCCAATGACTTCGTCGAAAAAGGAGTCGTCCCCGGTATGCGCCGGATGAACAAGGTGGGCGGCATCCCGACCAAGGAGCTTTATGCCCTGTTTCCGGACGGACCGATCAAGAAGGCCGCAAAGATCGCGGGCTATCCGAAACCCGCCAGTTGCGTGTGACGGAATCACTGCCGGAACGCCTACGAATTGCAATTTCAACCACTCGAAATCATGTCTGATGAACCCATTAAAAAAGTCTCGATCATTGTCTCGCGGGGATCCCTCGAAGGGATCTACCCGGGGCTGATCATGGCTAACGGTGCCCGTATGGAGGGCATCGAAGCCAATCTGTTTTTCACTTTCTTCGGACTCTACGGAATCCTGACGAAATACATGAACAGCCTCAAGGTTGCGACCGTCGGCAACCCGGCGATGCGCGTCCCTGATGCCAAGGGTTTTCCGCTTCCCACCTGGATGGGGGCGCTTCCCGGAATGTCGGCATTCGCCACTCACATGATGTGCAAGGAAATGGACAAGCTCGACATTCCTCCGGTCGGCGAATTCGTCGAAATGATATCGGATGCCGGCGGCAAGATCTTTGCCTGTAAGGCAACCGTTGACATGTTCCACCTAACAGAATCGGATTTCTGTCCGCAATTGGACAGTGTTCTAACAGTTGGTGAGTTTTACGAACTCTCAGCTGGATCACAGATTATCTTTACCTGACCAAAAACGGGTGGGCACCATCGGTGCTGCCACCTCCAACCGCCGGGAATACCGGCCTCCTAATGTTCAAACTTTCAACAACATGCGTGTCGCGGCCTTTGGGTCGCTGCACGCATTTTTTATTTTCACATACCAAAGAAGAGATGAAAACCAAGAGCACACTCCTGGCGGTGACCGCGATCGGTCTCGGCCTCACCAACTCCACATGGGCAACCAACGGGGATTTCCTGATCGGTATTGGACCCATTTCACGCGCCCTTGGCGGGACCGGCGTCGCCGCTCCGCAGGATGCAATCAGCGCGGTATTCTCCAACCCCGCAGCAATGTGTCTTAGCCCGATTTGCGCCGAACCTCAAGCAGACTTCTCGCTGACTTTCTTCATGCCCAAGCCGGAAGGCTCCATCAGCAACAGTCGTGGAAATTTTGGCGGAGAAAGCCACGATATGATCTATCCGATTCCTGCGCTGGGTCTATCGTTTCCGATTGGCGAGGGCGCATCCCGCTGGCGGGGTGGTTTCTCGATCTATGGCGTGAGCGGCCTCGGGGTGAACTACCGCCAAACGACACTGAATCAACCGGGTTTCTTCAACTTCGGACCGGGAGGCACGGCTCCTTTGGCAAGTGGTGAGTATACAGACCTGGCGATCATGAAGATGGCTCCATCAATCGCCTACGCGGTCTCTCCGGAGCTGTCGGTGGGTGCCTCATTCCACGTCGATTATGCGACGCTTGATCTCGGGCAGGGCCGGAAGAACGACTTCGGCCTTGGTTTGCAACTCGGGGTGGTTTGGAAACCGGTCAAGGACTGGTCGTTTGGTCTGACCTACATTTCGCCACAGTCGACGACCTTTGACAATGTGGCTTTCTTTGATGCCAATCCGACACCGGACTCGCTCGAACTCGAGATGCCGCATCAGGTGGCAGCCGGCATTGCCTGGACGGGTCTGGATGATCGCTTGCTGATCGAACTCGATGGCCGCTGGCTGAACTGGTCAAATGCCGCAGGATATAAGGATTTCGATTGGGAGGATGAATGGGTGATTGGGCTTGGTGTCCAGTATTCCATCATCCCTCGCAAGCTCTGGCTGCGCGGCGGCTACAACTACGGCAATAACCCGGTGAAAAACCACAGTGGTTGGAACGGTGCCTTCGGTCCAGGCATGGACATGGTGAACGTGCAGGGGAAAAACATTCCTCGTTACTACTATGAAAGCTTCCGGGTGATCGGATTCCCTGCGGTAGTCGAGCACCACCTGAGTCTGGGTATGGGCTGGCAGATCAATGATTGTCTGACCTTCAATGTCTCGTGGGTGCACGCCTTCAGCAACACTATCACGGAAAGCGGAACCGATCCCTTCGGTCAACCGACCACCTTGAGTTCGAAACTTTCCGAAGATACCGTCGATCTCGGGCTTAGCTGGAGATACTAAGTGAGCGATCCGCTCCCCGGGATTGCTTCCGGGGAGCCTGCTTGCATTCCTTTCAATCAAGATCATCGTTCTGCAATGAATCGCATCTTTTTCTTCATGATCGTGGTGTTAACTTGGTCGGTGACCGGTTGCTCTAGCTCCGGCGGTTCTTCGTCGGCCGCGATCGCTCCGGCTAGTTCATTCCTGCAGACCAAGGCTTCCATCGTCGTCATCGATTTTTTCGACATGTATTGCCACACCTGTCAGACCGAAGCGAAGGATGTCAATGAACTCCACCGCGCGGTGAAACACCGGGGCATGGATTCAAAGGTTCAGTTTTACGCTATCGGTTGGGGGAATTCTCCGCTGGAAGCCGAGACCTATCGCACTCGCTTCAAGGTGCCCTTTCCCGTCATTTCCGACCGCGATTTGGCGATTTCAAAACGCTACGGGTCATTCCGTCCGCCGCTGCTGATCGCGCTGCGGCGGGAGGGCGGGACGTGGAAGGAGTTCTATCGAACCCAGCACGTCATGGGACACACTGACGAGATTCTTGCTGCGATTCTTCCCTGATACTAACATGAAATCCTATCCTCTCCTGTTCGTCATGGGGCTGCTCTATGCCTCATGCGCGACCCCCGACAGTCCGGTGCCATCGTCGATGGTTTACAATCCGGGGAAACTGAAGCCGGTTGATTCGCGGCTCGCGGTTTCGGTCGGCCAAGTGGCACCCGATTTCACGCTGCCTTCGCTGTCTGGTTCTCCGGTCAGCCTTTCATCCTATCGAGGCAAAAAAAACGTGGTGATCTCGTTTGTGCCTGCCGCCTTCACACCGGTTTGTTCGGCTCAGTGGCCGGGCTACAGCTTGGCTTATGATCTTCTTGAGCAGCATGACGCCGTGATGCTGGGCATCACCACCGACAACGTGCCGACGCTGCATGCGTGGACCAGCCTGATGGGCAAGCTACGTTTCGCGGCGCTCTCCGACTTCTGGCCTCACGGCAAAGTGGCCTCAGCATACGGGGTTTTGCGCTCGGACGGAACGACCGAGCGGGCATTGTTCCTGATCGACAAGGAAGGCATCATCCGGTGGATCGACGTACATGACATCAACAAGCGTCCCCCGCTTGAGGATCTCGTGGATCAGCTTTCCCGGCTGGATGGATGAAGGGGCGGCATGATCGGCGAAGAACATCCAGGAGAGGTGATGACCATGATGCCGGTCACAGAACAGCGCTCCCACGGGACGCTCCTTTAATAACTGCGGCCCCAAAGGGCGCGAAGTTTGGTGGGCTGGCCGGTGACGAGGCAGGGTTGCTCGGGCTCGTCCTGCTTGTCGAGGGGGAGGCAGCGGACAGTGATCTTGTGCTCTTTGGAAAGGGCGTCTTCTTCGGCGCTGCTGCCGCACCATGGAGTGAGGAGCCAACCGGGGTTATCCTGCTTCCAGTGATTGTGGAAGGCTTCGAGGTCGCGGCACTCGACGATGTTATCGTCGCGGAAGGCGGTGGCAGCGTTGAGGAGGTTGTCGTGGATTTCCTGAAGGATGTCGGAGACGTTGCGGAGGAAGTCTTCTTTGTCGATGAATGCCTTGGCATTCGAATTCTGGTCACGGCGCTGGAGGCAGAGCTTGCGGGACTCGACGTCGCGCGGGCCGATCTCGATGCGGATCGGGGTGCCCTTTTTGACCCATTCCCACTTCTTGCCTTTGACGTCACGCTCGTCGACGAGGACGCGGAGCGGTTCGCCGTGGAAGTCGAGGTCCTTGCGCAGGGTGGTGGCGAGGGCGCGGCAGCTTTCAAGTACGGCGTCTCGAGAATCTTCCTTGGGGGTGATGGGAATGATGACAATCTGCTGGGTGGCGACGCGTGGTGGGAGGACGAGGCCGTCATCATCGGAATGCGCCATGATGAGCGTGCCGATGAGGCGGGTGGAGACGCCCCAGGAGGTGGTGTGGGCGTGTTCGACGGTGCCTTCGCGGCCGGTGAAGGAGATATCCTGGGCTTTGGAGAAATTGGTGCCGAGGTAGTGTGATGTGCCAGCCTGGATGGCTTTGCGGTCCTGCACCATGGCTTCGACGGTGAGGGTCATGTCGGCTCCGGGGAAACGTTCGTTCTCGGTTTTTTCACCGGGGACGGCGGGGATGGCGAGGTGGTCGCGGAGGAAGTCGGCGTAGAGCTTGTGGATCATCCGGGTTTCCTCGATGGCTTCGTCTTTCGTTTCGTGGGCGGTGTGGCCTTCCTGCCAGAGGAACTCGGCGGTGCGGAGGAACAGGCGCGGGCGCATTTCCCAGCGCATGACGTTGGCCCACTGGTTGATGAGTAGCGGGAGGTCGCGGTAGGATTCGATCCAGCGGGAGAAGGCGGCACCAATGATGGTTTCGGAGGTCGGGCGGATGACGTAGGGCTCGGCGAGTTCGCCGGTGGGGATCATCTTGGTTTTTCCGGTCTCGGGGTCCTTGACGGCTTCGAGGCGGTGATGGGTGACGACGGCGCACTCGGTGGCGAAGCCTTCGGCGTGCTCGGCTTCCTTTTCGAGGTAGGAAAGGGGGATCAGCAGGGGGAAGTAGGCGTTCTGGTGGCCGGTTTCCTTGAAACGTCGGTCGAGTCCCTGCTGGATGAGTTCCCAGATGCCGTAGCCCCAGGGTTTGATGACCATGCAGCCGCGGGTCTCGGAATTTTCCGCCATGTCGGCGGCTTTGATGACCTGCTGGTACCACTCGGGAAAATCTTCGGCGCGGGTCGGGGTGATGGCGGTCTTGGGTGCGGACATGGAAACTTTAATCGTTAAATCTTAAACTCCACAAGGGAGATGCCAAGCGGCGGGGGG
>Ga0100401_1001209_pt1 | contig 21064 bp, 19 predicted proteins | sample CryGeymeta201525_FD_80421 | JGI IMG/M metagenome (GOLD analysis project Ga0100401, IMG submission 80421) | Groundwater microbial communities from Crystal Geyser aquifers in Utah, USA - Crystal Geyser metaG 2015-25 | ecosystem: Environmental > Aquatic > Deep subsurface > Groundwater | place: USA... | reverse complement strand
AGTCAAGTGGGATTAATGTTGATAAGGTGATCCCTGTGAAGCCCTTTAAATTGTACAAGGTGATTCAAGGAACTAAGATAGATGGACTCGTAAAAAGTCAAAATTAGGATGGCAAAGTAAAAAGCTCCAGATGCAAGGCGCGCAAATCCTGAGGAGTGAAGCGTACTTAGGGATACGCTGCAACGACGAAGGATACAGCGCAACGCCGCAGGTGGACTTTTTACGAAGCCATCAAAGCAGGAAGCTGAAGGATTGGGGAGCAGTAAGACCGTAAAGAGAATTGGAGAATGGGTATGTCCGGTAATTTAAGATGGAAAGCCTTGCTGATTGCGATAGTTACCATAGTTTCTCTGGTTTATCTATCTGCTTCAATTTCTGACCAATTCCCTGAATGGTGGCCAAAGAAACAGATAAAATTGGGATTGGATCTTCAGGGGGGTACTCATCTGCTTTTAGAGGTAGAGACTTCTAAGGCAGTGGAAAATGCGGTTGAGAGGGTTTCAGGGGATTTAAAGGATAGCCTTTTGAAGAAAGGGATCAGATACAGTAAGCTGGAAAGGGTCAGTGGCAAGGAGATACTGGTTGAGTTTCAAAGCTCCGCGTACATGGATAAACTTAAAGAGGTTCTTGATTCTGAATTCTTCAATCTGAAGGAGTTGCCTACGAAGGATGATAAGGGGAGTCTCTCAGTTAGATTAGGGCTTTCTGATAAGGAGGTCGAACATATAGAGAAGTTTGCAGTTGACCAGGGTCTGGAGACCATCAGAAACAGGATTGACCAATTCGGTGTCAGCGAGCCGATTATCCAGAGGCAGGGTGAAAAAAATATCCTTGTGCAGCTTCCCGGTATCAAAGATATAAAGCGGGCAAAGGACCTTATAGGGAAGACTGCCCTTTTGGAATTTAAATTAGTCGATGATGAGCATAGTATTGAGGATGCATCAACGGGTAACATCCCTTCAGGAGACGAGGTTCTATACCAAAAGATCGTGGACAGAGAGGCTGAGAGGGTTGTAAATAAACCATATCTATTAAAAGAGAAGACCTTGATGACCGGTGATGTTATAACCGATGCAAAAGTCAGGATTGACAGCCAGTATCAGACACCGTATGTGACTATGGAGTTTGATAACAGGGGCAAACGGTTGTTTGACAGGATTACCGCTGCAAATGTAAATAAGCGTCTTGCCATAGTCCTGGACAAAAATGTCTATTCTGCCCCGGTTATCCAGGAGAGAATATCGGGCGGCAGCGCTCAAATTACAGGATCGTTTACTGCTGAGGAAGCACATGATCTTGCCATTGTTCTTCGGGCAGGCTCTCTTCCAGCCCCTGTGAGGTATATTGAAGAGAGGACTGTTGGCCCATCTCTTGGCAGGGACTCTATCCATAGCGGCGTTATATCTATAATTATTGGGGGGATAGTTGTTATCTTATTTATGATGTTTTACTATAAGCTCTCCGGTGTTGTTGCAAATATGGCATTGATCCTTAATATCATACTGATAATGGCAGCAATGGCAGCCTTTCAGGCAACCCTCACTCTGCCTGGAATAGCAGGGATTGTTTTGACTATAGGCATGGCTGTGGATGCCAATATTCTGATACTCGAGCGCACAAGAGAGGAGCTTTTGCTTGGTAAAACACCCAGGTCCGCCATTGATGCTGGTTACGACAGGGCATTCCGAACAATACTCGATTCCAATCTTACTACATTGATTACTGCTGCCCTTTTATTTCAATTTGGAACAGGGCCTGTCAAAGGGTTTGCAGTTACTTTAACCATCGGTATTGTTGCAAGTTTCTTTACTGCGCTCTTCGTGACCAGGTTCATATATGATCTGGTCCTGACAAAGAGGAGAGTGAGGACACTGAGTATATGATAAGCATTGTTAAGCCTGAAATAAATATAGATTTTCTCGGGAGAAGATGGATCGCCTTTATGCTTTCTTCCATATTGATCTTAGCCAGTATTCTATCTATAGTACTTAAAGGAGGCCTGAATTTTGGTATAGACTTTGCCGGGGGGGCATTAGTTCAGGTAAGGTTTACGAATGAGACAACCCCGGGCGAAATAAGAAAGGTTTTAAACGAGATCGGGTTGAGGGACAGCATTATTCAGCAATACAGCGAAAAGGGTGGCAATGAGTATATAATCAGGTTTAAAAATACATCCTCTAAGAATGAGGGACTGTCAGACAGGGTTCAAGAGACTTTTCAAAAAAGGTATGGACAGAATGGATTCGAGATAAGGCGTGTAGAGGTCGTTGGTCCTCAGGTAGAGAAGGAGCTCCGTTATAAAGCGCTTATGGCTCTTATCTATGGGATGATTGGTATTCTGGTATACATTGGATTTAGATTTGAATTCAGGTTTGCCCTGGGAGGTGTTCTGGCACTGGTTCATGATGTAACTGTTACTATAGGCGCATTTTCTATAACAGATAGAGAGTTTACCCTGCCGGTTTTGGCTGCCGTCCTGACCATTGTGGGCTTTTCCATAAACGATACTATAGTCATATACGACAGGATCAGAGAGAACCGTAGAAAGATGGCCGGGAAAAAACTGGAACTAATTATGAACTCCAGCATTAATGAGACACTGAGCAGGACCATTCTTACTTCAGGTACCGTCCTTTTTGTAGTCATTGCATTATTCATTCTAGGTGGCAGCGTTATACATGACTTTGCCTTTGCCTTAATAGTGGGGGTTATTGCCGGTACCTATTCCACTGTTTTTGTAGCCAGCCCCATAGTGCTCTTATGGGAGAAATTTTTCCCAGGAAAGAAAGGTAAAAGGCGGTAACCTTTCTTTCGATCCAGAGTTGCTTCCGATAGCCGGTTAATCCCATTTCTTAAGAGAGCGTTGAAGAAGTATCCCTTTTCGCTTCAACATCCATTTTTTGACCCATCTATGATCGTAAATCGTAAGTCGCGAGTCGTAAATAAAATAAATAAAAAGTATAACACCCATTTACGATTCACGATTTACGACTTCCGGTTTTTGACGATGTTCGCCCTCAGGGATACTTTTTCAACACTATAATTGATGAAGGACTTTGATGGATAAAATAACGGTAAATCTTGGTAACAGAAGCTACCCTATATGCTTTGGTTATAATAACCTTACCGAATTAGGTAAGGTAATAAAGGAATATGATTTCAGTGATAAAATCAGCGTTGTCACAAATCCCGAAGTGGCAGGGCTTTTTTTAAATACTGTAGAGAGGAGCTTGCTAGATGCAGGCTTCAGTGTCTTTCCAATTGAAATCCCGGATGGAGAAGGATACAAATCGCTGGAGTGGACAAGCATACTTTATGACAAACTTGTCTCTCTCAAGATGGATCGCAAATCTGCCCTAATCGCACTTGGAGGAGGGGTTATTGGGGATATTACCGGTTTTGTTGCAGCTACCTTCCTTCGGGGGATACCTTATATTCAAGTCCCTACAACCCTTCTCGCCCAGGTAGACAGCAGTGTCGGCGGGAAAACAGGGGTAAACCATCCAAAAGGCAAAAACCTGATCGGTGCCTTTTATCAGCCAAGTCTTGTTTTTATAGATGCCGATACCCTTAAGACCCTCCCTGAATCAGAGTTTATTTCTGGTCTGGCTGAGGTAATAAAGTATGGAATTATATGGGATTCCGATCTGTTCAAGGACTTAGAGGACAATCTGGAAAGGATTCTCGGACTGGATCGAAAATACATCTTAAGGGTCGTAAAGAGGTGCTGCTCTATTAAGGCAAAGATTGTTGAGGAGGATGAGAAAGAGAGTGGACTGAGATCGATCTTGAATTTTGGACATACAATAGGTCACGCAATAGAGGCATTGACGGATTATAAGAGTTATAAACACGGTGAAGCAGTGGCTATCGGTATGGTAACTGCAACCCATTTATCGGTTAAAATGGGGGTCTGTAATGAAAGTGTTTTTCATAGGGTTAAGACATTGATTCAAAGAGCCGGCCTGCCAACCGATTTGCCTGAATTTTCCAAAGATGAATACGTTAATGTTATAGAACTGGATAAAAAGATGAGATGCAATAAGGTCAAGTTTGTTTTGGCAGAGGATATTGGCCGTGTTAAATTTGCTGATTTAGCAGCAGAAGATATCGCTGAGTATCTAAATTAGTAACCGTTCACGGTTGTCGGTTCACAGTTAACAGTTGGCAAAAATGTTCCAAGCTTTATATAACAGCGGGCTTAAGCCTGCTGTTGTAATTACTGTAAACTGAGAACCGTGAACGGTTACAAGGATGGTATGCTAGACAAGGTCATTCAGATATGTCTCGATAGGCTCAGGGTCAATCCCGGAGATTGGAATGCCAGATTGAGTTTGGGCAGATTGTACTTTGAAAAAGGAATGCTGAAAGAGGCACGGAAAGAGCTGGAAAAGGTTGCTAACTTCATTTCCAATAATATAATTATTTATAAGATTTTAGGGGAGATACATGAAAAGGAAGGCAACATAGAAGAGGCTTCAAGGTTTTATCGTATGTTCTCTGCGTATGATTCAGAGGATTCAGAGATTAATGGGATAGCGAATTCTTTAGAAAAAACCTTCTCAAAAGAAATTGAAGAGAAGTCTGATGGTAAGATAAAGATTTCTACAAGTACAATTGCAGAGATTTACATAAAACAGGGGCACCCGAAGAGAGCACTGGAAATCTACCGGGATATTCTTGCTGCAGACCCGGAGAATACTGCAATTCAAAACAAAATAAAGGATTTAACTGAAAGGATAAAGGGATCTGGCTCAACTGGGGTGGATATCCCTCTTTATTCTTCTAAGACTGGAAGTATTATAATCACCCTTAACAGATGGTTAAGGAATCTTGAAGGGTTAAAGGGACAGACAAGGAGACAGGTATGAAAAGAATACTTGTGTTGCATGGCCCAAATCTAAACTTATTAGGAAAAAGGGAGCCTCAGATATACGGTAAATTTAGCTTAGATGAAATCAACAAGGAAATAGAGAGACTTGCGGAGAAAGAAAAGGTGTCGGTTGAAACCTTTCAATCAAATTCTGAAGGGGAGCTGGTTACCAGAGTACAGGAGGCAATGGGAAGGTTTCATGCCATAGTTATAAATCCCGGTGGTTATACTCATACGAGTGTGGCTATCAGAGATGCTATTGCTGCCGTGGGCATACCTACTGTAGAGGTTCATCTGTCTAATATATATCAGAGGGAGGATTTTCGTAAGAAATCCATGTTAGCAGATGTGGTTGTGGGGCAGATTGCCGGTTTTGGATTGGACAGCTATCTTTTGGGGTTAAGAGCAGCAATTGGTATTGCAGAAAAGAGGTAGCAGTGAGAAAAAGCGCCCTTAAGAAGATAGGAGAAAGGTTTGAAAAGTATAGTTTAGATGCTATTCTTGTTTTAAATCTGGACAATGTAAGGTACCTGAGCGGCTTTACCGGAAGTGAGGGAGCCATATTGGTCTCCCAAAACAGGAACTACTTCCTGACAGGTACCAGGTATACAACTCAGGCATCAGAACAAACCAAAGGTTTTATTATCAGGGAATATGACAATAGAGAAGAAGAAATCTCAGATTTGATATCTAAGCTTAATATTAAGAGTCTGGGATTTGAACCTCAATACATTACTTTTGAGGCTTACAACAGACTATTGAAAAGGCTGCAGGACACTAAATTGATCCCCATTGCTGAGGGATTAGACAGTGTAAGGAATAAAAAAGAGGGGTCCGAGATTAAGCTCATAAAAGAGGCAATAAGGATTGCATCAGAGAGCTACCTTGATATTGTAGGCAGGATCAAAGTTGGCATAGAAGAGAGGGAGATTGCCCTGGAAACAGAATATCTCATGAGAAAAAAGGGGGCAGAAAAGGTGTCGTTTGATACTATAGTTGCCTCTGGCAAAAGGGCGGCATTGCCCCACGGTATTGCCACCAGTAAAAGGATAAAAAAGGGAGAGTTCGTTGTAATAGACTTTGGAGCCAGATATCAAGGTTATTACTCTGACGAGACCCAGACTGTGGTTGTTGGCAAACCTACAATCAGACAAAAGAAGATTTATCAGATAGTGAAAGATGCCCAGGAAAAGGCATTTGAAGCGATTAAGCCAGGAGTAGATGTTACAAAAGTTGATTCTGCGGCAAGGGATTACATTGGCAATGCCGGTTTTGGGAAGTACTTCGGGCATGGAACAGGCCATGGAGTAGGATTGGCAGTCCATGAAATGCCCCACATTTCCCCTTTAGGGAAAGAGGTTATAGAGGAAGGAATGGTATTTACTATAGAGCCTGGCATATATATACCGAAATGGGGAGGGGTTAGGATAGAGGACATGGTAAGGGTTACCTCCCGGGGATATGAAAGATTGACATTTTTACCAAAGGAGTTACAGGTAATTTGAGGATACAAAGTGGCAAAGGCACATAGGCACAAAGCAGAGCGGAGCAGGGTCGTTTCGTTGTTTTTTTCCTACTTTGTGCCTTTGGTGCTCTGTGCCTCTGTGCCTACCTGAATAGTTACCTCAAAACAATAGAGAGGAAGCTATGTATTCAACATCAGATTTTCGTAAGGGCTTAAAGATCGAACTGGACGGTAAGCCTAATGAAGTAGTGGATTTTCTGCATGTAAAACCTGGTAAGGGTGGGGCGTTTGTAAGAACAAAATTAAAAAACCTTGTCACTGGAAATGTCATTGATAGAACATTTAGATCAAGTGAGAAGGTTGGCATACCTGATCTTAAACAGAGAAAAATGCAGTATCTATATAATGCCGAAGGCAAGTTTTACTTTATGGATCAGGAGACATATGAACAGATTTCTCTCGATGCGGAGCAGCTTGGGGATAACAGAGGCTTCCTCCATGATGGCATTGTTGTGGACATGCTATTTCACAACGATCAGCCTATAACTGTTGAACTCCCAATCTTCGTCGAGATTCCTGTTTCCAGTACAAACCCGGGAGTAAGGGGTGATACGGCATCCGGAGGGAGTAAACCGGCTACCCTGAAAACCGGGGCTGTTATTAATGTGCCTCTGTTTGTAGAAGAAGGGGACATACTAAAGATCGATACCCGAACACGGGGATATATTGAAAGGGTTAGCAAAGGGGATCGTAATCTATAGTGAACGACTTAAATAATTTGGGGAGTAACTATGGAGGATAAGTTTGAAAAACTAGTAAAGGCTTATTCTGAGGGGGCTTCCAGGCCGAAGACATGGTCAGGGTTTCCGGTAGAAGAGGTATACACACCTGAGGACACAAAAGATATTGATTATAAGAGAGAGATAGGAGATCCAGGTGATTATCCTTTTACCCGGGGTATTCACGCAACAATGTTCAGGGGTAGAGTCTGGACTAAGAGGGAGGTTGCGGGTTTTGGTACCCCAGAGGACACCAATGAGCGAGTAAAATACCTTATAGATCAGGGACAGAGTGGTATAAATATCATCAATGATCTTCCCACTGCTATGGGTGTTGATTCTGACCATCCTATGGCTAAAGAAGAGGCAGGTGCTGTAGGTGCGCCTTTTTCGTCTCTCAAAGATATGGAGGAGATGGTTGAAGGGATTCCTCTCGAAAAGGTCAGTATGTCCTTTAATGTCTCGACTACGGTCTCACCCATAGTGGTAGCCCAGTACCTTGCTATTGCCCAAAAAAGGGGGATTGACTTAGCTAAGTTAAGGGGAACCATACAGAATGAGCCATTGAAAGGGAGGTATTGCGGCTACTCTCCAAGTACAAATCATGTGGACCTGTGTTTACAGACATCGGCTGACATCATAGAATTTTGCAGTAAGTATATGCCCCTTTGGTATACTACCAACGTTAACCTATATGACCTCAGAGAAACCGGTATAAATGCCGCTCAGGAAATCGCCTTTGGATTTGCAATGGCAATAGCCTATATAGAAAACGTCCTGAAAAGGGGATTGGATATTGATGAATTTGCGCCAAGGATTGCCTTTTACTGCAGCGCCCATATAGACTTTTTTGAAGAGATAGCAAAACTCCGGACGGCAAGGAGGATATGGGCTAAGATCATGAAAGAGAGGTATAAGGCTAAAAACCCCAAGTCGCTTACCTTTAAATTCGGTGTCCATACTGCGGGGTGTTCTCTGGTGCCCCAACAACCCATGAATAACGTAATAAGGGTTGCATATGAGGCCCTTGCAGCAGTCCTGGGAGGGGTTCAATCCCTTCACTGCTGTTCTTATGATGAACCCATAGCCATACCCACAGAGGAGTCTCACAGGCTGGCGCTCAGGACACAGCAGATTCTGGCTTGTGAAACAGGGGTTGCCAACGTAGCCGACCCATTGGCCGGGTCTTACTATCTGGAGTCTTTGACCAACAGAATAGAGGAAGAGGCCACGATGATACTGAAAAAGATTGATGATATGGGAGGTATGATTGTTGCCATTGAAAAGGGATGGATAGATCAGGAGATGGAAAAGGCTGCATACCAGTATCAAAAAGAGGTAGAAAGCAAGGAGCGGATAATAGTTGGTGTGAATGAATTCACTGTCCCCCCGGAAGAGGATGTACAGGGAGACTATCACAAAACCCCGTCTGAGGTATCAGAAAAGCGGGAAGCTGCCCTTAAGGAACTGAGAGAGACCAGAGATAACGATGTGGTTAGAAAGGGATTGAAGAGATTGAATGAGGCGGCTGAGAAGAAACAGAGAGAAAACCTGCTCCCTTTCATTATAGAGGCTGTTAATGCCTATGCCACTACAGGAGAGATACTTGGAACTATACGCATGGGTTTTGGATACACCTACGACCCGTTTGAGGTGCTAAGCCACCCCTTCTTTTCTTAGTAGTCTCCGTTGATAGTTGTTCCACCTTAGGTGGATTCGTTGCAGTACATCAAAAAATCAATAAATTCAACTAAATAACAACAAAGATGCTTACATTTTGATACTTCGCCTAAGTATTTAGATATACGATCACAATTGACTACTGACAACGAACGACTGACACTACCGAAAAAAAAGAAAAAAATTTATTGCATGTAATGTGTCTTTATGGTAAAAAACAAATCTAATTCTTATTAAGGTAGAGATAAAAAGGGTTTTATTTCATTCTGTGTAGCGTTTTCCATCTGAATTCTGGGTAGTTTTACCTGTGGTACTACATTTCTGATCCTACTATTCCAATCATGCTCATCTTCATCCTGTATTGATATTCCAATTGTGTAATGAAGCGGAGCTAAGCTTTCTCCCGATCTTCAAATACTGGATAAGGGGTTCATTTGTATGAGAGATCAAAGTAACACGGCCAAACTCAAGGTTGATGATCTACATCTCAGTTTTGGCGGCGTAGGAGCGCTTTCAGGCGTGAGTTTTGAGGTTAAAGAAAAGGAGATTTTGGCTATCATTGGCCCAAATGGTGCAGGAAAAACCTGTATCCTGAACTGTATAACAGGGTTTTACCGTGCCCAAAGGGGTGATATTTATTTTGAGGGAAAAAGGATAACCAATTTACACTCCCATAAGATTGTGTCTCTAGGCATAACAAGGACCTTCCAGAATATTGAACTCTTCACCGGACTTACCACCCTTGAAAATCTTATGGCAGGAAGACATATACACATGAAACACGGGCCTATCGCTGGATCTTTATTTTTTGGGAGAGCCAGGAAAGAGGAGATAAAACACAGGGAAGTAGTGGAAGATATAATTGACCTGTTGGAGTTGGAACCTATCAGAAAAAGTGTTGTAGGGTCACTACCCTACGGGCAGCGAAAGAGGGTCGATCTCGGCAGAGCCCTTGCTTTGGAACCGAAACTGCTTTTACTGGATGAACCTATGGCAGGAATGAACGTTGAGGAAAAGGAGGATATGGCCCGGTTCATTTTGGACATCCATGAACTCAAAGGTATCTCAATAGTGCTGATAGAACATGACATGGGTGTCGTCATGGATATTGCAGATAGAATCATTGTGCTCGATTTTGGAGAAAAGATCGCTGAGGGTATTCCGGAAGAAATAAAAGCAAATCCAAAGGTTATAAGTGCATACTTAGGTTCAGATCAGAGTTCTGTTTTTCAAGATACATCGGAGGTTAAATAATGCCTAAAGATACGCTCCCCAAACTTCTGAGAAGAAATTACTTACGGTATGGAAGAGATACTGTGGCTATGAGAGAAAAGGATAGGGGTATATGGAAGAGATATACATGGGAAGACTATTATAAATCGGTTAAGTATCTTTCACTGTGTCTTATAAGCCTTGGTTTAAAAAAGGGAGATACGGTTTCAATACTCGGGGAAACAAAGCCTCAGGCATATTGGGCAGAATTGGCCATCCTGTCAGCAGGAGGAGTGACCGTTGGGATATTTGCTGACTGCATACCAAAGGAAGTAGAATACTATGTGACCCATTCTGACTCTAAATTTATTATTGTCCATGATCAAGAACAGGTAGACAAGGTATTACAGATCAAGGAATCAATCCCTCTTATCCTAAAGGTTCTTTATTGGGATGAAAAGGGACTCTGGTATTATGATGATCCCTTATTGATGAGTTTTGAGGAGGCATTATCTGAAGGTCAAAGATATGAGGGGTCACATTCGAACCTTTTTGAATCAGTTATAGAAGAGGGAAATGGGGACGATTTAGCTTTGATTCTTTATACCTCAGGAACAACAGCTCTTCCCAAAGGAGCCATGTTAAACCACAGAGGCCTCGTCAGGGCTGCGAAGGCAGTGGAAGAAGTGGATAATCTGAGTGACAGGGATACCTATCTGGCTTTTATCCCGATGGCATGGGTAGGTGAACAGGTTATCGGGGTAGCGTGTTCTCTGTATTCGGGGATGGCTGTAAATTTTCCTGAAAAGCCTGAAACAGTTCAGGAAAATATTCGTGAACTCGGTTCAAGTATATTGTTTTATGGACCAAGACAGTGGGAAAGTGTCAACCGCATGGTCCAGGCAAAAATGGCTGACTCAGTCAGGATCAAGCGTTTCTTTTATCATCTTTTACTCCCTCTCGGACATAAAATGGGTGAGATGCGTCTTGTCAAAAAGAAACCAGGACTTCTTTTCAAGTTCCTGTACTTCATCGCCTATTGGATTGTATTCAGGCCACTTCGAGACAAATTGGGCTTATCGAGGATAAGAATATCATACACCGCTGGTTCAGCAATAAGTCCTGACATTATTCGTTTTTTTCAGGCGATAGGCGTAAACATCAAACAACTATACGGCAGTTCAGAGATGGGGCTCGTCACCGCCCACAGAGAAGGTGACATAAAGCCCGAGACCTCTGGTATTGCACTTCCTGGGGTAGAGATTAAGTTGTCTCCGGAAGGAGAGATATTGGTCAAAAACGAGGGCTTATGTGTAGGCTACTATAAAGACTCCGAGGCTTTTCAGAGTAAAACGATAGATGGCTGGTATTGCTCAGGGGACTTTGGCCATATAGATGAGGATGGCCATCTTATTGTCATAGATCGGATGGAAGATCTCAGGGAACTTTCCAACGGTCGTAAATTCTCACCGCAATACACAGAGATCAGGCTGAGGTTCAGCCCCTTTGTAAAGGATGCTATTGCCATAGGGGATAAAGATAATGACTACGTTGGCGTATTAGTAAATATAGATATGGACAATGTAGGCCGCTGGGCAGAGGCAAAACGCTTACCCTATACAACCTTTGCCGATCTGTCTCAGAAGGAAGAGGTTATAGGATTAATTGCAGAAGAGATAAAAAAGGTAAATAAATCCCTCCCTGATTGGGCCAGGATAAATAAGTTTATTAACCTCCACAAGGAATTAGATCCCGACGAAGCAGAGTTAACCAGGTCCAGAAAACTGCGGAGGACGTTTCTTGAAGAAAAATATGGAGATCTCATCAACGCACTCTTTGGAAACGAAGAAGAATACGATGTTGAAACAGCTGTAACCTATCAAGATGGTCGAAAGGGATCGATGAGCTGTACACTTAAGGTTACGTCTCTTTAATAAAAGGAGAGGATATGGAGCTATTTCTTCAGTTTTTTGTCAATGGGGTTATGGTGGGAGGGCTATATGCCTTTGCAGCAATAGGTATCGTGCTTATATACAAAGCAACACGAGTGTTTAATTTTGCTGTTGGTGAGTTAGTGTTGCTCGGAGGGTTTTTTTGTTGGTCTTGCCTAACATGGTTTAAGTTTCCGGTCTGGTTGAGTTTGCTTTTGGCTTTAACTGGAGCGATAATAATTGGATTTCTTATAGAGCGATTAACCCTTCGTAGACTGATTGGGCAGCCTATCCTGGCTGCTATTATGGCTACTCTGGCCCTTTCTCAGGTCTTTAGAGGATTGATGCTGTTTACATGGGGACCATCAACTCTCCCCTATCCGACAAAGGTAATCCCGGGTTCTCCTGTAATGGCCGGTTTCGTCGTCATATCGAACGAACTTCTCTGGACGTTTTTCCTTTCAATCATCGTATTCCTTGCCCTGGGTGTCTTTTTCAAAAGATACAGGATGGGTATGTTTATGAGGGCTACCGCAGAAAACCAACAAACAGCCCAATCCATTGGAATCGATGTAAAGTCGGTCTTTGGTGTTACATGGGGAATAGCTGCGTTTGTTGCCGCCCTGGGTGGCATCTTTATGGGTGCCAGGGTTGGACTTGGTGTGGGACCTACCCCTCTCATAGCGCTGAAGGCCTTTCCTGCCGTTTTATTTGGGGGGCTTGAATCGATACCAGGGGCGCTCATAGGCGGTCTTGTAGTGGGAATTTTAGAAAACCTATCAGGAGGCTACATCAGTCCTCATTTTGCAGAGATTACCCCTTATATAATCTTGCTTTTAATCTTGATATTTCGCCCTGAAGGATTATTCGGGCTAAAAAGGATAGAAAGGATATAACTATATGTACCGTCCCTGCGGCACTTTTGACGAAACCTATGCTCAAGATATTGCTATTATCAGGACTCCAGTACATTGGGTTTCTTTTGTTGTTGGCATTGTCCTCCTTTTTTCTCTTCCTCTCCTTGTAAGCGGAAAATACCTGGCCCTAATAAATCTGATTGGCATTTCCATCATTTCCGTACATGGCCTGAGTATATTAACAGGCTATACCGGACAGATTTCCCTTGGACAGGCTGCTTTCATGGCGGCTGGTGCTTACAGCACAGGACTGCTTTCAGTTTATTTGAAATTTCCATTCTGGTTGACATTACCATGTTCTGGGCTGAGTGCAGGAATAGTTGGCATAATTTTCGGGTTACCATCATTAAGGATCAAAGGGTTCTATCTTGCAATGGCTACACTAGCCGCGCAGCTTATTATTCCGTGGCTCATCGTCAATATAAGACCTGATCTGACAGGAGGGACAAATACACTGGTTGTCCCCTCCGCCAAAATTGGCTCTTTCGTTTTTAATAGCCAGGGACGTATTTTTTATTTGATCATGCCTATAATGATTCTTGTAACATTCCTTACTAGAAATCTGGTGCGTACTCGCATTGGCAGGGCCTTCACTGCCATTAGAGATAACGATCTGGCAGCGGAGGCAATGGGGATAAGTCTGTTTCGTTATAAATTGCTCGCCTTTTTTATCTGTTCTTTTTATGCAGGGATTGCAGGAAGCCTCTGGTCGTATTGGATGAGGGCTATAAATATTGACTATTTCACGCTAATTGACTCAATATGGTATTTAGGGATGGTCATTGTAGGAGGGATGGGCAGTGTACCAGGGGCAGTATTTGGTACGGTGTTTATACGTACATTGGACCTGCTTGTTAAGAGTATTGGTCCATGGCTGGGAACCGTTGTGCCTTCATTGGCCGGTGTTGCTGCTGCTGCCTTAGGACCATTGGCGTTTGGATTGATTATTCTTGTATTTCTGATTTTTGAGCCTAGAGGGTTAGCTCACAGATGGGAGGTGATAAAGAGTTATTTTAGGCTATGGCCTTTTTCGTATTAACCACAAAGGTAACAGAGTAAAACCTATTGATTTCCAGGCACAGCCTTGGAAGATTAAAAAGGAGGGTAAGATGAAACGTCTATCTATCTTATTAACAGCAGTATTTATTTTAGTTTTATGTCTTTTTGGATCATCGTATGCCAAGAAGAAGCCCAAGGAGATAATACTTCCACTTATTATCGATCTCTCTGGCCCATATGCACCCATTACCGCTCCTGCATTTTCTGGGTTTTCCGATGCTGCCGAATATGTTAACCAGCAGGGAGGGGTTAAGGGTGTGCCCTTGAAACCATTAATCAGGGACTGCGGGGGAAGAGTAAATGTTGCCATCTCCCATTATATGGGATTTAGAGAGATGAAACCCAAGCCACTAACAGTGTTCATATCTGTCTCCGCCGAAGGAGAGGCCCTGCGGGAAAGAATAGTTGAGGACAATCTAATGGCCATGTCTGTACCGGGAGGGACCTCTATATATCCTCTTGCCAATACATTTGGTCTCTATCCACTGTATCAGGATATGTTTGGTGGCTTTATGGATTGGGTGGTTGAAAATTGGGACTTCAATAAGATGGGGCGAAATCCAAGAATAGCAATACTTACCTGGGATACAACCTTCGGTAGAGCTATCTTGACCCCTGAGGTAGATGACTATGCTAAAAAGAAGAATATCGATATTATTGATAAGGTTTTGTTTAGTATCCGGGATCTGGATGTCACTACTCAACTCATAAGGATTAAGATGAAAAAACCTGATTGGGTATATACGAATATTGCAGTAGACGGAGCTGTTGCTATAGCAAAAAGCGCACAAGGCATAAGGTATAAGATTAAACTCGGAGGCAATACAACCTTTGACTGGTCTACTATCATGCTTGGGGGCAAGATTATGGATGGGGCTACGCTGGTTTGTACCTTCAAGAGCTGGGATGATGCTGCTGACCCAGGAATCAAACTCATAACGAAATGGTTTAAGGAGAAGAAGAGAAAACCAACGGAAAGAACCCTGGTCTATCAACTTGCGTGGGCCAATGTTTTGACGATGCAAAAGGTGATATCCAAGGCCGTCGATGAAGTGGGGTGGGATAAGCTGGACGGTGCGGCAGTAAAGAGACAGATGGAGAAATTGAAAGATTTTTCGCCTTTGGGTCTTACTTATTATTCCTTCAGTCCGAGAAAACATGCTCCTGGTAAAGGATATATTGCCCAAATCAAAAATGGTAAAATAATTCCTATCAGCGGATGGCGTGAATTGCCCGATCTGAGGCCTGCTAAGCATAGGTAATAAATGAGATTAAGTATGGGGCTTGATCCCTTGAATCCTCATGATCTTATCAACTTTTTTAGAGATGATCCTAAATATAAAAGGTGTTTTATGCTCTTATTAAACAACGTCGAAGTGATTTACAGTAATGTAATTCTGGTACTAAAAGGGGTTTCCATTGAGCTTGGAGAGGGAAAGATTATTGCCCTTCTTGGCGCTAATGGAGCTGGAAAGACCACGACTTTGAAGGCGATATCCGGATTGCTTCATACAGAATTGGGCGAGGTAACCGATGGAAGTATCGAGTTCGATAGCTCCAGAATAGACAAGATGCCCCCAGAAAAGATAGCAAAAATGGGTATCCTTCAGGTAATGGAAGGGAGGCAGGTACTGGAACATTTTACTGTTGAGGAGGAGCTGAAGGTCGGTTTTTATGCTATTATGGGAGATGGAAGGAGTTTGAGCAGAGATCTGGATATGGTCTATCATTATTTTCCCAGGTTGAAGGATCTGAAAAATAATACCAGCGGTTTTCTTTCCGGCGGTGAACAGCAGATGCTGGTAATTGGTCGTGCCCTGATAGCCCATCCAAAGGTCATGCTTCTGGATGAGCCGTCTTTGGGGTTGAGTCCTATGCTTGTGCATAAGATATTTGAGACAATAAAGAGAATAAACGCTGAGGAGAAAACGTCTATCCTTCTGGTTGAGCAGAATGCTATGGCTGCTTTATCCATTGCCGACCATGGCTATGTTATGGAAAATGGTAGAATAGTTCTCGATGGACCTGCGGAGAAATTAAAAGAAAATGAAGACATAAAAGAATTCTATCTTGGACTGACAGAGATAGGGGAGAGGAAGAGTTATAGGGAAGTAAAACACTACAGGCGCAGGAAGAGATGGCTCTCTTAGTTTGTTAGAAAGACAAAGACTATTTTGGATAAATCTTCGAGTTTCACCGCATACCCCATGCTCTGTAGCTGCGTTTTATTGTCCCACTCGGGGAATGGGAGAAAAACCCTCGCCTTCAGGCGAAGACTTTAGTTTAATCTTTTTGTAGCCGCAAGGGTTCAAGGGGTCTAGGATTCAAGGGTTCAAGGACAAGAATGGATAGCTGTTTTCACTTGACCCCTTGACCCCTCGAATCCTTGGCCCCTCAAGCCATCGGTTTCAGCCGATGGTAGTTGACTTGATCAAACCAGATTGATGGTACCTGTTTGATGAAGAGTTGGAGGAGACCACTGACTTTATGGGGAAGGAAACCCGGAATGTGGAACCTTCTTTTGGATGAGAGGAAAAGGTTATCTGTCCACCTAATTCGTCGACAATTTTTTTAGTTACCAGCAGTCCCAGACCGGTGCCATAGCGTTCCTTGGTGGATAATATCTCGGTGAATACATAACTTTTCCATTCCTCGGGTAGACCTGGGCCGTTGTCAGAGACCTCGAAAATAGCTATCGGCCCCTTATGGTCGGTTCTGATCATTACCCGATGTTCTCGCCGGTTCAGATCGAACTTACATGCTTCCAGGGCATTGTGGACAAGATTACTCAGAATCGTGTGAAGGTCTTCAGAGTTAAGCTGTACCGAACCCAACTGTGGGTCAATATCTACATTTAGTTGGATTTTTTCCAGTGCAGCGGTTTCGTGAAAGAGATCGAAGACTTCCAGAACTACTTGGTTCGGTTCGATAACACTAATCTCATGCCCCCGTTTTTTAGCGCAGTAAAGTATATCCTTCACCAGGCTGGAAATTCGAGCCACATTGCGCTGCACGATGCCCCAACCCTTTAAGGTTTCCTTCTGATCTTTGTTATTCAATCCCGAATTCACCACGTAAATTCCTCCATCCAGACCGGTCAGGATGTTCTTGATGCCGTGGGCCATTGTTGCAACCGTATGCCCCATCATGGTTAGCTCAGTTTGCAGACGTTTTACAGGGGTGATGTTGGTAGACATCTCCATTACCGCAACAATTTCCCCCTGCTCATTTCTTATAGGACTGGTGTAAACGATTACAAATGCCTCGTTGCCATCACGGGTGATTACCTGCTCTTCGCTGGAATGGACCTGGCCATCGGCGAATGTTTTAGCCACAGGACATTCGGGACAGGGGTCAGTTTTTCTTTTATAGACGTTGTAACAGAGTTCTCCTACACGATCGCCAAAGTCTTGTCTAAAAAGCTCGTTGGTCTGGATAATGCGCAATTCAGGATTTTGTACTGAGATATAGCAGGGAACTTTTTGGAAGAGCTGGCGATAATCATTTCGGGTCGGCTCCCAACCGTCGATGTTGATTCGGTCCACGTTCTCTCCTCACCCAAATTTGCTTGAGTCTATTTAACGTAAGTAAGCTTCCACCTTACTCAGTAGTTCCTCAGTAGAGAATGGTTTCTCAACAAACTCCTGGGGTTTGGGTAGCCCGCCGCGTTCACGGGCAAAGAAATCTTTATACGCAGTAACTCCAGAGAGAATAATCACAGGAATATCACTGTATATTTTGCTCTTTTTCAGGTTGCGATAGAACCCCACGCCGCTCTGGTTTGGCATTATGATGTCCAGGATGATTAAGTCGGGGGAGAATTCCTTGACTTTGCGAAACGCATCCTCTCCGTCCTCCGCCATCTCTGTTTCATAACCGTTATTGCTTAGCAGAGAATTTAGATATGTTCGTACATCTTCCTCATCATCCACGATCAAGACTTTTTTTGCCATTTTTTCCCCTCCTTTTTCCCCTGAAAGGTTGATGGCTTCGTAAAAAGTCCATCTGCGGCGTTGCACTGCATCCTTCGTCGTTGCGGCGTACCCCTAAGTACGCCTCACTCCTCAGGATTTGCGCGCCTTGCATCTGGAGCTTTTTGCTTTGCCATCCCAATTTTGACTTTTTACGAGTCCATCAGGGTTTATAGTGGATAATTTGTTTGGCTTCCAGAACTCCTGATCCTTGCCAATGCTTCCCGTGCCTTCTCTTTTGCTTCTGGTGGCTGGCTCTTATCTCTAACCACTTTCTCTAGAGCTATTATCACTTCCTTGTTGTCTGTACTACTTATCGTTCCCAGAGCTCTTGCTGCCGAGATACGCACCTCAACCTCGTTATCGGTAAGGCAGGTGATCAGCGGTCTACATGCGTCTCTTGCCCCGGCACCTATTTCCCCCAGCACCCAGGCCACAGTCGCTCGGACATACCAAACCGAATCGGACAGAGCTGCCGTAAGGGCTGTTACTGCCTGCGATGCCTTGGTCCCCATGTCGCTAATGGCAAATGCCGCATACTCTCTGACATCCTCGTGCTCATCCTTAAGCATTGGCACAATCTTCTCTATAGTTATATCCGATTCTAGTCTAATATCCCGTAAGCTCTGCAGTGCGGCCAGGCGGACAAACCAAATGCTGTCTTTCAAGGCATCAATCAGGGCATCCAGTACCACAGGGTTGTCGGCTCCAACATCTCTGAGGGTACGAGCAGCGGCAAAGCGTATATGACAGTCCTCGTCTTTTATGTCGCGGATTAGCTGGGCTATCGCCTTTTCCATAGTCAGGTTAGTTGTCGGTTGCCAGTTGTCAGCAATCGGCTGTTCTTTCTCTCCTCATGACCCCTATGAACCCAACATACGATATATGACATACGATATACGACAGGTTTTTCTCTACCCCTGATCACTGATCCCTGTGAACTGTTACCCCAATGGCCACTTAACCTTCTATGAGACTCCATTCCCCTTCCTTAATCCCCAATTGATCCGCAATGTCAGCTGCCAGTTTATTGAGGTGGAAGGAGTTAGGCTTATCCGGCCCTACCATGACAACCGGGGTCCTGAAATTAGAAGCGAATCGCTCAATAACCTGGCCGCCAAAGTCTGCCCCCCGATCAAGGTATCCCATTACAAGGAGGTCATACTCTCTCCGGCGGAGACAACGGGCTAGCTCAGCCCCTTCGTTGCCTTCGCAGAGTCGAAAGCCTACCTTGACAAAGTCTCCTAGCTTTGCCTCATAGTACTCACGGAGTTCCAACTCCTTTTTGACCTGAAATTCATCCGTCACTCGAACCACTTCTTGCTTTTTGCTATCTGCGTAAACTATCTCCCTGCGGAAACGGAAAGGTGACTCCAGCCAGTGGAATATATTGAGTTGGATATCCTTCTTGCTGGCCAACCCAAAAGCATAATCAAATGCCCAGTCACCCTGACGGGAATAGTGTGAACAAAGTCCGATTGCTTCCATGTGTTATACCCCTCTAAATTGTTTACTTTTTCTCATCCTTTTCCGGAATAACTAAAGCCTCTGCCACCAAGTCTAATATCTGTACTACCTGCATGTCAAGTTTATAATGTTTGATCAAGTCACTCAGGCCATCAACGCAGTTGTGGCAACTGGTGCATACAAGCTTGGCTCCAGTGGCCTTTAGTTGATCAGCCTTAATCTTTGCTACCTCCATCCTGAGAGGTTTATACTCAACCATCGATAGGGCTCCACCACCACCTGTGCAGCAAAAGTTGTCCGACCTGTTGGGATACATCTCCCGAAAATCAGTACATATCCGCTCCAGTATCCAGCGAGGCTCCTCGGTGATGTCGCCGGAACGAGCCAGGTTACACGAATCGTGATAGGTAATGGGCAGAGGGTTTCGTGAAGGGTCCACCTTTATTAGTCCCTGATTTATGTAACGGATCAAAGTAATCAAAACGGACTCACTTGGAATATCCTGCTTATATTTGGCCCAGTTATAACCCTCCCAACGGGTAGATCGGTATCCATGACCGCACTCAGAGATGACGATCCGTTTAGCCCTCAGTCGCTTGGCTGCCTCGTAAAGGTTCTTGGCTATATAGCCACCCAGCTTGTCGTCACCGGAGAAAAGCCCAAAGTTGGTCTGGTCCCAGCCGAAGCTTGGCATGGTCCAGCTTTCTCCGGCTATATGGAATATCTTGCAAGCGTAGCCGATGGAGCGAGGATCGTACTTGATCTCACGAGGGTTAACGGTGTACATGAAATCGCAATCTTCCTTGTCTATTGAAATCTTGAAATTGGGGTCGTCTAATTCGGCCTGGACTTCCTCCTGCTGCCATTCCAGAGTTTCAAGGTAATCCTCCTGTGAAACTCCCATCTGGTTGCCCGTTTCCCATGAGTCCTTATCCACTACGAAGACTCCCTCGGGCACAATCCCCAGTTCTGTGAGAAGACCCCTGGTGAGTCGAACAAGAGTTGCTGTATCCACGCCCATAGGGCAGTTGAGTGTGCAACGCCTGCAACCGCTACAGGTTCCAAAGACAATATTCTTGAGACGGTTTAGGTCTTCATCATTCTTTGGGGTTTTCGCATGGACCCACCAGGGGAAAATGCGGCCAGTCCAGTCAATATACCTTTTAAAGATTTGTCTGATCTGGTCGGCCTTGTAAGCCGGAGTCATAGTTGGATCGTGAGGCCGGGCTAACGCATAATGGCATGAGTCGGAACACATGCCGCAATGGACACAACCTACCAATGAACTCACTATCTGCCGACTCAGCCTGTTCTTCAGCATCTCCAGCAGGTTCTTTACATTGTCCTTGTTAGGGTCATAGACCTTTACTTTTCCCTCGAGCACCGCAGTAGATTTTTGTTCTAAAGCCTTTTTCTGCTCTTTTAAATCCAGGGGTAAATTAACTACATCGGAAATATTTATGGTTTTATCGCTCAATTATATTCTCCTTTCCAAGGCTTGTTGTATTTGGGTATGTTATTCCAGGCCGGCAGGTTTTTCCCCACCCTTTTTACGTGGGAAGACACCTCGATGCCCCATTGTTTTACCAAGGAAATACCGGGTAAAAGGATAATAGAGGTAATGAGAAATCTTGGAAAAGGGCACGTAAATCAAGAACAAAGTCGTCATGCCGAAAAAGAGTATCAAAGGCCACTCACTAACCTCATACT
>Ga0100401_1001198_pt1 | contig 21153 bp, 19 predicted proteins | sample CryGeymeta201525_FD_80421 | JGI IMG/M metagenome (GOLD analysis project Ga0100401, IMG submission 80421) | Groundwater microbial communities from Crystal Geyser aquifers in Utah, USA - Crystal Geyser metaG 2015-25 | ecosystem: Environmental > Aquatic > Deep subsurface > Groundwater | place: USA... | reverse complement strand
CTACCGTCCGCTCATGGCCGAAAGTTTCAGTGATCCCGAAAGCCACCACGGCACCGTTTACAAAGTCACCAACTGGACCTGCGCGGGCGACACCAAAGGCTTCTCCCAGGACCACACCGACTACTACCCCGACTTTCGCTGTTAGATGGATTTTCGGGTCGGAATCGTTGAGATTTCATTCGTTTTCGCAAAAGGTCTACACCACAGGCTTTGGATTTCTGATTTCGGGCGGGGGCTGAGGGGGCAGGGTGAAGCCGAGCTGGTTGAGCAGTAGATGGTGGATTTTCTCGGGTTTTGTGAAGCGCTTCATCCGCAACTCGCGTCCGTCGGTGGCGGGGATCGTCACGTCGAGCATCTGGATCTCGCTCAATCGTTCCAGCACGCTGCGGGAACTCAGGCCGGTGGCCGCCTTCTTGTTGTATTTCTCAAGGGTGACGTGCAGGCAGTACGCGAGGAAACTGATGAATATGGAATCGTTGCACCCCAGTTTTTGCCGGAATTGAGGCTCACCCAGCTTGATGGACATCAAGATGCTCGGATTTCTTGGCCTTCATCCTACTCATACTATCCATCCTGGTCCGATTTCTTCCCGCGCTTGATCGCTCCGAAGGAGGCTCCCCCTTTGAGGTTTCGAGTTTAAAGTTTCCGCCCGAAAAGCGCAGCGAAGTCATGTCGCGGATCCGCAGCAGGGACACGAAGCCGGAACTCATCGTCCGCTCAATGCTCCATCAGCTCGGCTACCGTTTTACCGTCAATGGCCCGAAGCACCGCCAGTTTCCCGGCCGCCCGGACATTTTGCTGTTGAAGTTCCATACGGTGATTTTTGTCCACGACGACACTCCTTGGTGATGAGACCGGTAATTTGCACGACATTTCCAATTGAATGCCGGAGCATTGCGTGCTTAGTTCGGGCGGGTTGGGATTCTCAGCCGGCAACAGGTCATCGGGATTCTCGGTGGCCTTTTGTTTTGTCAAAATTCCAAGTCCGTCTGTTTGTATTTCACGGGAAGTGACTTCTTCTTCAAGACCTCAAAGGCTCGGTTTGGTTGATCAGGCCTCAATCGATGGAGCCCTATCGGACGGGCAACGAGATCTGCGAATTGGAGGCCTGTTGAGTTCGCCTTCTTCGATGCGAATACAGGGACGAAGGGATAGCTTCGCTGATGGTCGTTTTCACCATTGCAAATACGGAGGAACTCCAACTCCAGAAGCTTGTCCTCCTTGTTCCCTCGCATTTCGAAAACGACATGAACCGTTTTGGATACCTTCTCGATCTCCTCAAGACGGATAAAGAGCTGCCTCAAGCAACTACCCAAAGCGATGTGATAAAGGTTGTCGTCAGGCAGATGATTGCCCTCCTTCAAAATGGTCTCGGAAAGGATGTCCAATTCGGCGTGTTGAATCAAACGAGTCAATCTCTCGTGAAACTCCTCCCGTCTTCTTGGGTCATTCAGGATTTCGAAAGGTTCCAACCGTTTCCGGATTTCCCGCTCGTGAAAGATGACCATGTCATGGCCAAAGAAACTGAACTTCAGTTCCTGTAGCGCCGGAGCGATCTTGGATAGGTAGTGTCGTTTTTCGAATAGACAGAAGGCGAGCACGAAACAGGGATAGCTTGGGTCTGGATCCGGAGACGCATGGCCGCTCTCGTCGACATAGACGATGAAATCACTGTAGTTCGTATCGCTGCTCATGTTCTACTCGCCTGAAATTGCATAAGCATCCCAGTTCCCAATTTGCTCGCAAGCTTTTTGGCCCAGTCCCTCCGCTTCCCCCGATTTGAAGTTTCGAGTTTGAAGTTTAAAGTTTCCGCCCGAAAAGCGCCGCAAGGTGATGTCGCGCATCCGCAGCAGCGACACGAAGCCGGAACTCATCGTCCGCTCGATGCGGCATCAGCTCGGCTACCGCTTCAAGGGCAATGGGCGGATGACCTGACCTACCGGTTGCCGCCTAACAGTTGCGACGGGTGAGTGCCCGAACGTTCCAATTCCGGGACCGACCCTCCCGAGTCGGGGCCCTCCCGAGTCGTCAAGTTCAACCACGGAGGCGAAGCGAAGTCGAAGCCCGTGACGATCAACGCCTCCAAACCCACCGAACTCCACATCCCCTGAATTTCGGGAAGGAAGCTCGCCGCCGCTTTCCGCGCCCTTCATCTTGTTCGTCCCCGCATCTCCTTTCACTCTCCGACTTGCCCTGACTCTCGCATTGGGCAATATTCGGAAATGGATATCGACCACGACAAGATCGATGACGCCGTCCTCGCCCTCTTCTACCTCACCCTCCACGACCAATGCCGGGCTTGGAAAGGCTTCGACTGGGACGCCCTGTCCCGTCTCCACGAAAAGGGCCTGATCCTCGACCCCGTCGGCAAAGCGAAGTCCGTGGTGCTGACGGAGGATGGCTTGGCTCGCTGTGAGGAGCTGTTCCGGAAGCAGTTCACTCGCTAGACGGGCAGGGGAGCGCGGGCATCCTGCCCGCATCTTGATCTTGCGGGCTTCTCTCGACCTTCTGATTCTGGCTTGCATCCGTATTCCGTTGAAGCACCGACCTGAGACAATCCGGAAAAGCAGAAGCAGGAAGGCAAAGGCTCGATCTCTCATCTCCCTATCGCCCTCGATTTCTACTTCTCACGGACCCTCCCGAGACCTCTGACCCTTCCGAGACCTTCGACTTTTGACCTTAGACTGCCTCCCCATGCCCGACGTCTTCACCCCTGAAAAGCGCAGCGAAGTGATGTCGCGCATCCGGACCCGGGACACGAAGCCGGAACTCATCGTCCGCTCAATGCTCCATCGCCTCGGCTACCGCTTCACCGTCAATGGCCCGAAGAACCGTCAGCTTCCCGGGAGGCCTGACATCGTGCTGCCGAAGTTCGACACGGTGATCTTTGTCAATGGCTGCTTCTGGCACGGTCATGAACATTGTGAACTCTTCCGGCTGCCTAAGACACGGACTGAATGGTGGAAGAAAAAATTAGAGGAAAACCGAAGGAGAGACGAACTTAAGCAGACGGAGCTGGTGTTACTGGGTTGGAACATCGTTACCATCTGGGAATGTACTCTGAAGAATACTTCGAATCGAATGTGGCTGCTGGAAAGAATACCAAGATTGATAAGGTGATTTCCCCGGCGTCACCGACTTAAACTGACATCGAAAATCATGCGCAGTACAGGAATGGCCGATTTCTGGGGCGGACAATCTCGGTAGCCTAACGCTAAATAATTCTTCAGTCGCATCAGAGGTCTTCAGCCGCAATCGCGAAGATCTCTACCAAGGCCCTTAGTCTCGTGACACCAAGGCCCGGTCTCGCCCTGAGGGCTTCCCAATCGTGCGCGGCTAAAGTTGCAACCGCTTCTCTTCGGTAGCTGTTCACCCATTGGCGGTTCGTGTAAGCTTCTAAAGCCTGCATGGTCCGATTGTCGTTGAGAAAGGCACTCCGCACCCTTTCCCACTCGATTGCGAGCGCCTCGGCTTCGTTCGCGGGTGCGGCAAAAGCGGCGTCCGCCCACTCGTTACGCCAATCGGTTGGTAGAGCAATATCCAGCTCCCGGAACTCTAACCAGAAATCGATTTTCTTCGAGCGTTCTCCCGGATTGCCTTCGGTTTCCGTGATATGTTCGTGAGCAGCTTCACAGACTAGTCCAAGGGCTTCAACCAGTGCTGGCGATAGCCGTTGCTCATTCCAGATGCGTTCGAGATCGATCCGCCTGCCCGAGTGCTCGGAAAGCCAAGCGACTGAATAGGCTACACTGTTCGCACGAAACCCAACTAGATCCCGCGAACTGAAAACCTTCTCCGCTGTCCTGAAGAAAATCGCCTTCGCTACCAGATGGCGAAAATAGTTCAAATCCACCAACGGCTCTCCCTCCTGCTCCATGCGCTCGGCGAGCTTGTTGAAATTTTTCTCGGCTCCCATGCAGACGAAATGCGGTAGCCCAAGCCATGCGTGCTCGTACTTCGCGAGGTCCGTCTTGGTAAATTTCTGCGCGGGAGGGTTCTCGATCGCCCACCTTTTCTGCTGGGACGGTGTACCTTGACGGGACTTGTCGTCTGCATAGGAACCCCGCGCCCGCTCGTAGTACCAATGCGTTCCCCGCTGCAGGCCGCTGTTGGCGGGTGCCCATACAGAGCGGGAAAGTTGCTCGAACAATTGGTGAAATTTCCCGTTGGCCGAGAAGTCGGCACCGTTGACCTTGTTCTGACTGTTCGCGTAGCGGGAGATCAAAGGCACTATCTCAGAAATTTTCGCGGGATCACTCAGAACGGTCAGCTTTACTTGCACCATCACCTGACTTATATCGACCTTTTCCTTTTTCAAGGCGTGGTGGATGGAGGCCGTGGTTTGTCCTCCATTGACGATTTGGAAGTCCTTCAGCCATTCGAGCTTACCATCCCGGTATCGTATCTCCGCCGCCGTGCAGCAGAGTCCGTTGTTGTATGCGAGAAAGCGGTGAGGCTCTTCCTTCAGTGTCTTCTGAAGACCACGATTGATCTTGCCCCTCGACTGGAGGAATGCCCGAACATTCCGTTCCAGCAGGCGTTGGCCATGCTCGCCATAGATCCGGGCGAGGATCGGAGCGGGCAAGAAGGCGAGGAAGGTCTTGTACTCGCCGGTAGGATCGGAGTTCTCCAAGCACGGAATCGCCCCGTGGTAGTCATTCACGAAATCAAGCTCGATCACCTCCCGGTGGCCGACGCGCAAGCGACTCAACTTGTCGAGGTCCCACGCCACATAGCGGACTTCCACGCCGGGAAGCTGTTCTTCTGTCAGGTCGAGCCTCCGCACGATCCCATCGGTGACAAAAAATAATCTGATCGTGGTCAAGGATTCCCTCGCCTCATACAACTCTTTCATCACCCTGAAACCGTCCGAGGATTCCTCCATCTTGGTGTGAAATCCTTCAAGGGCGCGGCGGAGAAATCCATGGACCCGCTGGAAGTGGTCGCGGGTTTCGGGCAGTCCGACTTCGAAGGTCGTACCATCGCCCCGATAGAGAACGACGAACAGATCGGCGGTGGCCCCATCGCCGGAAAGCGACCACGCGTTGAGCTTCGCCGCTGGAGCGCTCCGCGTGCCACGCGCCTCATAGTAGGTCGGTTCGATTCCGTCCGCCTCATTGTGATCACTCAGCAACTCAAGCACGTGCTCAGTAAAGGCTTCCTCGCGGAGCAAGGTGTTTGAGTCTTCCGTTCCAGTGCCATCGACACCCGCTTTCGCCAGCACTTCTTGGTGGAGATCGGCAGCAAATTGTTCTATTCGAGGATTGGACATGACGATCAGTGGTTGGAATCGGCGTTGGAGCATGGCCCACCCACGAGAAGGGCTAGCATTTCCTGAAGCGGGACGGTGAACGGGCCACAGGCGGCGAGGGCGAGGTCGTAGGACACGTCTCCCACCCCGGTTGGAAAATCGCCTTCGACCAAGCGTGGGAAACCCTCCGCGACCTGATAGGTGAATTCCTCGCGCAAGGTCAGGCGATGACTTTCGTAGCGCGGCGTGTGCTCGTCCAACCAGCCGCGCTGGAAAAGAAGGTCATTGAAAAGCGCAAGCGTGGCGGAGTCATCCACAAGATCGGAACGTATCCCTTCGACCAGTCCCGACAGGCTCATTCCGGGCGCGTTCGCCAACATAGCGACCTCGCGCTCATCGACCACGACTACGTGGAGAAAGAGCACACCCACACCAGTGTCATCCAATTGGCGTTCGCTGGTGATGCGGACGCTTTGCGGCTGTTTCGCGGCGGTGGTCTTCACCTCCACGGCCGCATGGGCGAGTTGAAAGTCCTGATGAGCGGCGGTTCCGGCTTTCCAACCATCAACCGCAGCTTTCCCGCCCAGCGTCGGCATCATGCCGCTCCGCAGAACATACAGTTCGCCCCACAGGCCACGCCGCGCCTCAAGCCCCAAACCATCCTGCCATGCTTTCAGAAACTGCTGCCAGCGCTTCAGCCGGCCAAGTAGTTCAGCCGCCCCTTCCTCCGTACCGGTGGTGGTTTCGAGCCTAGCATCTAAGTCGCGGGCAAGGGCGGTGAAAACATCCGCACAGGTGGCATCCCTCAGACGCACTCCCCAATAGGCGGTGTGATCGAGACTGAGGGAAAGCCACTCGAGACCACGGCATTCGGGCCATTCCCGCCGGGCGGGCAACACGATGCCCGGCACGGGAACCAATAGCGCCCGTGAATGGTTGCCGGGTTCAAGCGCGAGTACCAACGGATTCGACCCGTGCTTCCGGGCAAGCCGCATCCGCCAGGATGACCCGCCTTCTTCCTCCATCTCCTTCCACAATTCCTCAATCTTCATCGTCATAGGAGTCATCGTCCTCAATCTCACTCTGCCAGACCCGGTTGACCCGGTACTCGCAGCCCAAGGCGGTTGCGCTGCTGGGAAAACTCAAAGCCACCCCGATGATCGGCGGGCCATCCTCCGAGAGCCCGGTTTCTTCACGGATCCTCCCTTTCCGCCCCAATGTTTCATCGAGTGCGGTGATCTCGGTCGGAGGCTGCAGAGGATAAATAAGAAGTAACGCTCGCTCGCGTGGCCTCAAAACACGAAGCACCCTTCCGTTGGGCCGATCATACTCACCGGACTTAGGGGCCCGAATCCTACTCGCCTCCATCCAGCGGTTGGTCAACCCGATCGCTACTTGCATGGCGTCCCGCTTCAGATCCGCCTGCTCCTCAAGCCAAGCGATGTCATCCAGTAAATCCGCTTTCCCCGAGATTTCATGGAACCAAGTCCGGTCAAAGGCGCGCGTAGCAAAGTCACGACCTTCATCGGCGGGACTGAGGATGGCGGATTTGTTGAGCCGGTAGGTGGTCGCGGTCTGGCTCTCCGGATTCCGTACTAGCAGACCCACATCGATCCCAGCAATGGTCACGGGGCGCGCATTCTTCTTTGAATTGGAAACCAGCGCGACAGTCCAGTCTTCCAGTTCGACCGGGTACTTGGCACCTTGCTTGCGAATATAGGCCGCCAACTGCTCGCCACCTGCCCCTGCTGAAAGCGCGGGCAGACGCAGCTGAGCTATGAACTCCGCTACTTCGATACCCGGAACGTTCTTCCAGATCCGCGTATCCCGCGCAGTGTCGGATTTCGGCTCGCCCAGACGGCTTAGAAGCTGCTCGGTCGCCGTGAGGTTCGCTAGGATCTTCATATCCTCCTTCGGTAGGTCCGTGGTCTGGACAAGAGTTCCCTCCCAAGAAAGCTGACGGTTCACACCATGGCTCATCTTGTTGAGCGCCGTTACGATCATCCCGGCAGGGTGTGTCCGCACCCGCAAGCCATACTTCTCGGGGGTCAGCCCGGCGGCCACCATGTAGTCAAATTCTCTTCTGAGCTCCTCGTCGGCAAGCGCGATGTACCGGTACCAGTTTGAAAGCATCCGTGTGGTGAATAGGCGGCAGAGATCTAGGTAACCCGGCCGGTAGCCGAACCACCGGCCCATCTGCATCAGCGCGTCATACATCCGCGTTGTACGCAGGAAATAACTGACCGAAAGGCCTTCCAAAGTGAGTCCGCGTGAAAGCTTGTCACCGCCCACAGCGATCACGCTGCGTCCCTCCGCCTCATGATCCCGGTAATCAAGTGCTTCCTTCGCGAAGCCGTTGATCGTCGCCACGGAAATCTTTGCAGCCGCCGGATGCAACTCCGCTTCCACCTTGCTCCAAGCAACAAACGCACCCGCCTCTTCTCCCATTCCCTCGGAAACCGGAACAAACTCTTCTTCCCAAAGCTCGCGCAACTCGTCCTTCAACGATGGGCTGCGACTCCCGTCTCCGAACTCGATCCGCCGCTGCAGCGCGATCAATTCGTCCCTCACTAGGCGGACGACGTGACCCTGCACGTTCACGAAACGGGTGACGTGTATTAACATCGAGTTGTGCTTTCTGTCTTGGCCGCGCGCCCGACGCGCTGCGCAACTGAGGACGAAGCAGCGAATCGCCTTCCGCAAGGAGGATGGCAGCTCGGTTGGCACATGGTCGCTCCGGTGCTTCGGAGGAAAAGCGGTGACAGCGGCGTAATCGTCAATCTCCCTGACAATATCCAACCCGTCCAGCGCCTCTATCCCCGCGTCCGGATCCCCATCGAGACCAAATACCTTAGCGGGACCAACGTAGTTCGACGGTGGTTTGACATTGATAATGAAACTGCGGGGAAAGAGATCATCCCCGTGGTCGGGCGTTTCGGCCTCAGGATTGATAAAAATATTGGCAAACGGTGTCGCCGTATAGCCAACATAGGCCGACTTATCGAACGCATCGAGGAGATGCCTGATTCTACCATTGATCGCAGTTACCTCGGGAGACACCGCTCCGACCTTATCCTTTGTATTGATCGAGGCATTGTCGGCCTCGTCGTCGATGAGCAACAACGGCACATTCCGAATGACCTTCTTGCCCGACACCGGGTCGTCACTTCCGCCGACATGGAGAACCCAGTTGACCAAGTTTTTCAGAACGGATGAATTCTTCTTGATTACAAGGACAATAGGATCGCCGCCGATCATCACGCCCACGGTGTCCGCCATCTTTTTGTTGAAGTCCCCCTTCTCATCACTGCTCGTGAGGGAGTGAACTACAAGTTTGTCTCCCGGTAGCTTGCCCACCCCGACCCACTGACTTTGGTTGTCAAGTTTTCGGGTCTTTTGCGTATCGAAGCCAAGGACACCTTCATCCACCCTGAGCTGGGTCTGCGCCCGGAGATTGCTGTGAATGCCAGCGAGGATGATCACTAGCTTATACCCGGAATCGACCGCCTTGTTGATCAGCCCGACGTAGTTCGCTGTTTTTCCAGACTGAACGGAACCAACCACCATCCCCCGACGATCCCATGGGCCTGGTCTCGCCGGCTCTTCCAGTCGCTCCAGAACCATATCCGTCAATTCATGAAGGCTGTTCACAACTGTAGGAGGCATGCCAAACTCACGCTCCAAATAAGTCATATACCGCGTCCAAAACCGCCACTGGATCGAGGCTTTCTTGTCAGGAAGCCAAGGCGTGTGAAGGTTGGGGTCGTGGTCCTCGAGAATCGTCGCATCCTGAACCGTGATTGAAAACAAGTGCAAGAGCTCGGTGACCAAGGCTTCTATGTCGATGGCTTCTTCGGGAGCAAAGAGGAGCGTCGCCTGAACCGCTGTTTCCGCCGTAGCTCGGACCAACTCATTGCTTCGCACTATCTCCTTTCGGAGGATATCGACGGCCATATTGCGCGCGTTCTCGTAGTAATTGTGCATATCAAGAATTCATCTGTTCCTCGACTAGGCTTTGTAAAATTGCAGGAAACAATTCGAAGGGCCAAAGTGTTCTAAGTCGATCCACTGCGTCACTTTTCCCGTATCCAGATGCAACGAGCGAATCAAATGCTTGGTTCATAACCGTTCTCACCTGTGTCTCCGATGCGCTTTCAAACGGACCGGGAAGAGAATTGGGTTCCTCGCTCGCACTGATAGAAATATGGGGAAATGGAACCGTCTCTTCCACAAGGCGTGGACAGCGCATTCAACGCTGGTCGATCCGAACTTTGTGCCAATGCTTGCCGTAGCAAGGGGTGGTCGCGATTCAGCCGGTAGAAGGTTTTATTATGTCTCGCAATTGGCTCCCACAAGAGCATCCGCTCCTGCTCGGCTCTGGGAGCGAGCCTCGCACCTCTGTAGGTATACACACGTCTCGCTTCCTTCCTCGCACGCTCTCCAATGCTCCGTAACTCATCGCGTAGGGAGATCGGTGGTCTAGCTCGGGATTTGGTTACATCAATTCCCCAGTCGTGATCCAGTTCGTTGGGGATCTCTACACGGATGCGGGCGAGCTTATAGTGTTCTTCCTTAGCCCAGCCAAACCCCAGCCATTCGCCTGCAACAAGAAGGCGGCGGTTGCGATAAACATAAAACCCTTGGTGGGCGTTCCAACCGTTTAGCCCGCCTGCCTCATCGTGCTTCGATTTGGAAAGCTTCGAGTGGTGGGGTAGGATGTAAGGCTGCACTTCGACGCATTCACCCCGCAGTGTAAGTTTTGATTCTGGAAGAATCTGCGTCGCGGGTTCGCGAGCAAGGAAGGGATCCCACGGCTCCACGATGTTTTCGTTCAACAAGATGGTCACCCGTTTGTTTCCTGACATCAGCTGATGAAACACCATAGCCAAATGACGACGCACTGCGTCCGCTCGCTGTAGGAAAACTTGCTGGGCTTTTGAGTCATCTGTCACCTGGGTTGCGACCAATCGGTCGAGATTCTGCCAGACTACGGCGGTTCCACTCTCCAAATTGGTTAAACGTTCGAAAAATGGTTCCGCGTTAGTATCGCCGGATCTAAGCAACTGCCACGCGTTGACCTTCGAAATGTGATCGTGGTCCCAGCATCTTGTTGCCCAACCTCTTCTGGTCGACTTGCTTCTAACCGTGACCCGCCGGCACTGCGAAAAGCTCGCGGTCTTTAGTCCCAACCCGAAACGCCCCAAGTCGTGGGGCTCCCTCCGCTCCAGCGGGCTTTGGCTCCCTGGGCGCATCGCCGCAACAAGTTCCTTCTCATTCATTCCCGATCCGTCATCCGTAACAACGATGACCGAGTTTGCTCCATCCCAATGGAAGTCCACCCATACCCGATTCGCTTTAGCCGTAATACTGTTGTCAACAAGGTCGGCTATCGCAGTAGGCAACTCGTAACTGAATGCACGAAGAGATTCAGCAAGCGATGCGGCATTCGGCTCAGCAAGGTCGTAGTCCATCTTAGGGAAGTGACGCCGTGAGGGAATCAGGCTCTCAGTCTTTGCTGTTCGTTCATCAGTTTTGCCAGCTGGGGATCTCGGAAGTAAGCACCTGCCATTTGTGCGTCAGAGCAATAAAACTCGTCATCAGCCAACTGTTCCAATTCGTAACGTCGCCACGCTTCGTTAGCTAAGTTTTCCAGGTAAACTGGCCAGCCACTCTGTTCGTAATAAGGATTGAGAAGACGAGGTTCTATCGCCCAAATCGTCTCAACGATTTCGGCATCGTTCAAGGTAACGCTGCCATGCTCCCCTATGCTGTCGGGGTGTAGCCCCCTGTAAAGAAATGCCACTGAACACCATGCACGCTTCAGTTCTACTAGCGGAATCTTACGCAGCTCGCAAACTTCAAGGTCTGCGACTTTCTTTATCCAACGTGCGGCCTCAGCGTCCGAGCTTGGGAAAGCAACCAAAGGTGCCGGCTTTCGTTTCGGTGTTCGGGTAATTGCCTTGAGATAATTTTTGACCGCAGTTCCGACTGCTTCGCTAACCAACGGCGGTACTGCATTTCCGATCACCCGGAACTGGTGGGTGCGGGCGACGGGAAAGTGGAACCAATCCGGGAAACTCTGTACGCGTGCTGCTTCACGAGGGGTTAGCGTCCGGTTCTGGGTGGGGTGGATGAACATCAGCCCGTCCTTTGCGAGATGGGCAACAATTGTCGAACAGGGGCGCTTTCGGTGCTGGCGCGTGTACCGATCCTTGAAGCTCGTCTTGTCGTAGGGAAATTCGAATTCGACTCCGCGCCGCATGGCCTCGGCGGAACTCTCTCCTTCTTTCAGGAGAAGGAAGTCGCGCAGGTCGCGGTCGTTGTGCGGGCGGGCGCGGTGGGCGCTCAACTGTTCGGCTCTATCCACTTCCAGAACTTCGTGAAGATATTGGTAGGAACGTGGAGTGATGGACTTGATCCGGCGTTCAAGATCGTAGGGCCGAGTCTCTTCTCCCTCACCGGCCTTCAAAAGAGGGAGATCGGCAATCGCTTCCCAGAGCGTGGCATCCGCCACCGCACGGGCGGGCAATTCGAGCTTCGGGCGGAAGCTTTGGGGAATCTCCATCCGTGTGCCGATGAAGAGTTGGCGGCGGCGCTTTTGTGGGACGCCGAGCCTCACGCATTCCTCAATCTGGGCGTGTACTTTGTAGCCGAGCTTCCGCGCCTCCGCCTGGACTTTGGAAAAGTAACTGCCTCCGGATGCCGAGCGGATACCGAGGACATTCTCCATCACGAACACCTTGGGTTCGAAGTGCTCCACGTATCGGAGAAATTCTTTGTAGAGATGCCGACGGGGATCCTCTTTGAGGCGCGCACCATGGTTCGCACCATCGACCTGCCGGGCGGTGCTGAATCCTTGGCAGGGCGGCCCGCCGACGATCAGATCAACCTGCCGCGTGCCAATCACCTTTTCCAAGAGCTCGGGGCCGAATGTGGTGAGATCCTTTTGGAGAACATGAGGAATCTTTACCAGATTCGCCCGGAACACTTCGATCGCCTCCTTGTTGAAATCGAGAGCGGCGAGGCCTTGAAGCCCGGCGCGTTCGAGACCGAGCGAAAAGCCGCCGCAGCCACAGAAAAGATCGATGAATGTCGGCTTGGTTTTCATGGAGTATGATTGTAAACCCAGTCGTTAGGCATTCCGTAGCGTCGCGGCAAGACGATTGTCGCAACTTTGATTGCTACAAGGTTGCCTCAAGGGGTAGGTCAGGCATGGGGGGATAGTAGCAAGAGATGCCAAATATTAGGCACGAAAAAAGATGCCAGGCAATCAGTAGTATGACAGTAAGTGGGGATTTGCTGGAGTTTTCTTAACATTCAAAAAACCAATGAGTCGCAGGTGATCGCGTCCTCGGAAAGCAGGCTTTCTGGTGGCTTCGATGCCGGGCTAATTGCGGATATCTCGCGACAGTTTACTTGGCAGCTTTCTCGGGACGCACCGCTCGGCCGGAATTCCTCGACATACGTTCGATCTCCACCCCGTGAGAGACTGTGAGTGCGATGGGAACAAGTCGGAATAGATCGTGGATACTTGGCGTGGGTTCACGTCGTGCCTAGCTTTACCCGGACTCCTTCGGGGGTTCTTCGCAGGATGCTAATCGCGTGGAATCCTAGAGCGCGTAGGTGGAACAGCGATTTTTCCCACTTATTCACATGATTAAGAAGGAGAATCTATCGGCTTACCAAATGGAATCCTCTTCTAGTATGTGCACAAGTGGTGTTCAGGCCCATTGGCTGGTGAGCATCATTCGGAAAAAGAAAACGGCGCATGCCGGAGAAGATCCAACATGCGCCGCTCATTGGGTGTGGGAAATGTTAGATGAGCATGAGGGCCGGCTGCTCGAGGAGCTTCTTGAGCTCGGCGAGGAACTGGGCGGCCACGGCTCCATCAACGACGCGGTGATCGCAGCTGACGCCGACGTTCATGCGCAGGCCGGGAACGATCTGGCCGTTCTTGACGACCGGCTTCTCGGTAGCGGCACCGACGGAAATGATTAACGACTGGGGCGGGTTGACGATCGCATCAAAGCTCTCGACACCCCAGGCTCCGAGGTTCGACACGGTGATGGTGCCGCCGTCGAATTCGTTCGGCTTGAGCTTCTTTTCGCGGGCGCGGATGGCCATGTCCTTCACCTCGCGTGAGATCTGAAGAAGTGACTTGGTTTCGGCTTCCTTGATGACAGGGGTGACGAGGCCGTCGTCCACGGAGATGGCGATGGACATGCCGACATGCTGGAACTGGATGATCGAGTCGCCGTTAAAGGAGGCATTGACTGCAGGAACGGCTTGAGTGGCGTTGATCGCGGCTTTGAGCACGAAGTCGTTGACCGAGTACTTATTGCCATGAGTTTGTTCGGCCTGCGCGTTGATTTGTTTGCGGAGCTCAAGCAGCGGGGCGACGTCGACTTCCACGTGGAGGTAAAAGTGAGGGATCGTCTGCTTTGATGTCAGCAGGCGCTCAGCGATGATCTTGCGCATCGTGCTGAGTGGGATCGTCTGATCACCTTCCTTGGCGGTGGCTTCGATGGCCTTTGCGGGGGCTGGGGCGGCCGCAGGGGCTGTCGGGGCGGGAGAACCGGAGGTCCGTGCCTTGATGGCGGCGACGAGGCCTGCAGCGGCGTTGGCAGCTTGCGATGGTTTGGAGCTCGCGGCGGCATCCACATCGGCGCGGATGATCCTCCCGCCAGGGCCTGTGCCGGTGAGCGTGGAAAGATCGATGCTTTTTTCTGCGGCAATCTTGCGGGCGAGTGGTGAGGACTTGATCCGTGAACCATCGGCTGCGGTGGTCGCGGGCGGGGCTGGCTTGCTTGAGGCAGCAGCTTCGGCTGCGGGTGCTTCACTAGCGGGTGCTGCTTCGTCGCTTGGTGCTTCGGCGGATGCGGGGCTGTCGGAACCGTCGCCATCGAGAACGGCAAGAACCCCACCGATGGGAGCCTTTTCGCCTTCTTGGACGAGAATAGAAGTGATGGTGCCTTCGTCGAAAGCTTCGACCTCCATGTTGGCTTTGTCGGTTTCGACCTCAGCGATGATGTCGCCAATTTCGACTTGGTCGCCGACTTTTTTGTGCCAGGTGAGCAGGGTGCCCTCGGTCATGGTGTCCGAGAGTTTCGGCATATCGATGTTTGTAGCCATGTGCAGGTAGAAAGGTGTTCGGCGGGAGCTTGGGGGATGTGAGCGGGTTTTCCAGTGTTTTTGCAGCCCTAGGTCGGGATGATGAGTTTTTGGTACGAAAAAGGCGGAGTCCCCGGTTCTGGGAACTCCGCCTGATTGAAAAATTCGTGGTCAGATCAAGGTGTTGGTGGAGCGATCACTTTCATCGTTGGGATGAGTCCGATGAACGGGCTACCCGATGAAGGTTGGGCGGTGGCCATCTTGCGGGCTTCTTCGGAGCTGGACCCGCAGCAGCCATCGCTGAGCCAGTAGTAGTGGGTGCACTTTGGACAAGGAACGCGCTCTTTTTTGGTGACGGTCTTGTAGCGCGGAACCCTGGTCTCACGGACTTCAGTCAGGCCGCTCTTGGCGTCAACGAGGACTTCCTCTCGGACAACGTCGTAACCACAGAGTTTGCGTTGTGAGGTGGTCTCGTTGTATCCGGCGATGAAAGACGGACGGGAGAAGGTTTTGCAGGAAGAAAGACCGAAGGAAACAACGGCGAGTGACAGAAGAAGAAGGAGGTTTTTCATGGGATGGTTCAGTTGAAGAGGCAGCAGCAGGAGCTAAGGGCCATGCAGAATGTGGCCACAGCGATTAGTTTCACAACATTCATTGTTGGCGGTGATGGTAGGGACGAGCCTTGGACTGGCAACGAAAAATCTTGTCACAGTGAGGCTTTGAGCTCGTCATGCGATCGTCAATACCTGCTCGACGATCCGTTTGGGATTCGGAAGTTGATCGTTTTCGACGTATTTCGAGTAGATTGCTGGCGCATCGAGAGTGGTGACGCGCTTGATCGGAGCATCGAGATAATCGAAAGCGTGCTCTTGGATGAGGTGGGAAACCATCGCGGAAACACCGCCGAAGCCTTTCGATTCGTCGACGAGGACAACGCGGTTGGTCTTGCGAACGGTTTCGAGAATGGCGTCTTGGTCAAGTGGGCGGATCGAACGGAGGTCGAGTACCTCGGCGGAGATTTGGTGCTCGCTTTGGAGGATTTCAGCCGCCTCGAGGGCGTGGAGCACCGAGCGGCCGTGGGCGATCAGCGAGATGTCGGAGCCTTCGCGTTTGATGTCGGCCTTGCCGAGAGGAATAACGAAATCACCGTCGGCGGGATCTGGCACGGGGCCGGTCATGCCGTAGAGGAGGGTGTTTTCCATGACGTAAACGGGGTCGTTGTCACGGATGGCGGCCTTCATGAGGCCCTTGGCGTCGGCCGGCGTGGCGGGCGCGCAGACTTTGAGACCGGGGAAGGCGGCGAACAGGCCTTCGGGAATGTGGGAGTGGGTCGCGCCGACGTTGGTGCCGCCATTGGCTGGCCCGCGCATGACGATTGGCACGTTGATCAAGCCACCAGACATGTAGCGCACGCAGGCGGCGTTGTTGACGAGTTGGTCGAAAGCGACGGAGTGGAAGGACCAGAACATGAGCTCCATGACTGGGCGAACGCCGAGCATTGAGGCACCGATGCCCATGCCGATGAAGCCGGCTTCGGAGATCGGGGTGTCGACGATCCGCTTGCAGCCCCATTTTTGCCAGAGGCCTTCGGTGACTTTGTAGGCGCCATTATACTGGGCAACCTCTTCGCCCATGATGACGACGTTCTCGTCGCGGGCGAGTTCCTCGTCGAGGGCTTCACGGATGGCGTGGCGGTATTGAAGTTCGCGTGACATGGAAAATCTGGTGCGGGAAAAAGTTGAACTACTACGTTTGCCGTAGAATCAGTCGTTGAAGAAGTGGCGGCCGATTTTGGATGCCTCGGTGTTGTGGTCGGACTCCCAGTAGACGTCATCCATGATATCCGCGATCGTTGGTGGCGGTGATTCCTCGGCGAACTTCACGGAGGCTTCGGCTTCTTTCTTGGCGGCCTCGTCGATCTCCTTGGAGGAAGCATCGGTCAAAACTCCTTCGGTAATGAGCTTTTGACGCCAGAGGTTAATCGGGTCGTGGTTGTCCTTGTACTTCTGGATTTCTTCCGGTGTCCGGTACTTCTTGTAGTTTGCATCTGCGACGCTGTGGCCGTAGTAGCGGTAAGTGGTGATCTCAAGGATGCTTGGTTTATGTTGCTTGCGCGCCCGTTCCATGGCGATGTGTGCCTTGGCACGGACCTGATACATGTCGGAGCCGTCGATGACGTCCCAGTCCATGTCGTACCCTTCGGCGCGCTGCGCAAGGCATCCGCGGTAGGATGAGGATCGCTTTTGGGAAGTCCCCATCGAGTAACCGTTATTTTCGATGATGAAGACGACCGGGATCTCGAAGAGCGCGGCGATGTTGAGGGATTCGTGGAAGGCACCTTGGTTGACGGCCCCTTCGCCCATGAAAGAAAGCGCGCAGCCTTCGAGGCCTTTGTATTTCAGGCCGTATCCAAGGCCGAGGCCGAGCGGCGTCTGACCTGCGACGATGCCATGTCCGCCCCAGTAGTTTTTGTCGGGTGCGAAGAAGTGCATCGAGCCGCCCTTGCCCTTTGAGCAGCCGGTGGCTTTGCCATAAAGTTCGGCCATGCACTCATTCATGTTCATGCCGGAGGCAAGCGCGTGGGCGTGGCAGCGGTAGGCGGTGATGTGGTGGTCGTTGTCACCGCAGAGAGAGAGCGTGCCGACGGCGACGGATTCCTGACCAATGTAGAGGTGAAGGAAGCCGCCAATCTCGCCGCCGCTAGCGTAGGCCTTGAGAGCTGCTTGTTCGAAGCGTCGGACGCGGACCATTTTGCGGTAGAGCTCGATCTTATCATCGGCGCTCAGGCTTTGATTGATCGGAGATCCGGAGAAGTCGAGTTTGTGAAGGTCGGCGGACATGGGCGCGGCTGAAATAGAGGCGATTGCGGAGTTGGGGCAAGAACTTATCGGCTCGAAAGCGCCTGGGCGGATACCGGCGCAGGAGCGGGAAGCCAAGCATGGCGGGCAGCAAGGAACAGGCTCGTGAAGAGGACGTTTGCAGCTGCCAGATTTCTGAGGAAAGCCCAAGAAGGGATTTCTGTAGCGGTCCGGCCACTCCAGAGAGCTTGGCAAAGTCCTTTAAGTGTCTTAGCGTGAGCGGTATATGCAATCCAAGCAGCGACTCCACTGACGAGATGGAAGAGCAGCGCGGCGACGAGACCCGCACCGAGCCACATCGGACCACTGGCGTGTTTTCGCAGTGGCAGTGCAAGAAAGAGTGGGACGAAGGCTGGAAGCCAGGATGAGCGCATGCCCTTCAGTGCCTGAAATGGAGCGCTGGAGCGAGTCGAAAATTCGCGTGCTTGCCAAGTGCCATGAGGACTCGCTTAGCTTGCGGAATGGATTGGGAAAGATGGATTCCGCAGGCATGGGCGGCACGCGACAGGGCCTACGCGCCTTTCTCGAAATTTCATGTCGGTGCGCTGCTGGTGGCGAGCGACGAACGGATCTTCACTGGCTGCAACGTCGAGAATCTTTCCTATGGTCTGACGATGTGCGCGGAGCGCGTCGCCATCGGTTCAGCGGTGGTAGCGGGTGCCACGGAAATCATCGCGGCCGTGGTGGTGGCGGATACCCAGGAGCCGATCTCTCCGTGTGGCGCTTGCCGGCAGGTGCTGGCTGAATTTGGCGATCCAAGGATCTTGTTGGTGGGGAGAGAAGGGCGGGCGGAGTTCCAGCTGTCTGAGTTGCTGCCGAGGGCGAGCACCGGGATTTTGGATCTGCCGGGGTCGGAAGGGTGATTCGCTCGGGGGGTTGCCTTGGTGGTCTTCACTGGTGAGCGGTTTTGGGGCACAGGGGTCGGGATTCAGGGCTTAGAAAGGCAGGTAGAGCCGTGGTTCGCTGCCTTTTGTCTTTATGACCACTGTTCCCTGAATCCTGAACCCCAAGGCCCGAAGCACGATCGCAGGTTCAAAGCACCAGCAACTTTAGCTGTTCCACGTGGAACTTCCCCCCGCACGAAGCCTTGTCTAAGGCCCGGGGCCTGCTAGCTTCTTGGCCCTTTATCATGTTTCGCTACCCTAAGCGCTACGACGTGCTCGTCATCGGTGCCGGCCATGCCGGTGTGGAAGCTGCCCTTGCTGCTGCCCGGCTTGGCTGTGAAGTCGCGGTCCTGACCCAGAACCTCGACACCATCGGCCAGATGTCCTGCAACCCGGCGATTGGGGGCTTGGCGAAAGGACACATGGTCCGGGAGATTGATGCCCTTGGGGGTGTGATGGGGCTCAACACCGACGCCACCGGTATTCAGTTCCGGATGCTGAATGCCTCGAAAGGACCCTCGGTCCGTGCCCCGCGCACGCAGTGCGATAAGAAGGCTTACCAGTTCCGGATGAAGTGGGTGCTCGAATCGACACCGGGCGTGGAGCTTCATCAGGGAAACGTTGCTGAGTTGATGGTCGAGAACGACCGCATCACCGGCATCCGCACCTCACTGGGGATGGAGATCGAAGCGGCCTCCGTGATTCTTTCCGCAGGGACCTTCATGAGGGGTCTGATGCACGTTGGGCTGAAGAATGAGAAGGGTGGCCGGATGGGCGATGCCATCTCGACAGTCTCGGATTCCTTGAAAACACTGGGGTTCCACGTGGAACGTTTCAAAACGGGGACGCCGTGCCGACTCCACGGGCGCTCGTTGGATTTCTCGAAATGCGAGCGGCAGGACGGCGACACACCCGCTCCGATGTTCTCTTACATGGCCGACACCTTGAAGTCCGAGAGGGACGAGGTGCACACGCTAAATACTTGGGGCGACTCCGGGTTCCACGTGGAACAATCGCCCTGCTGGATCAGTTACACCTCCCACGCCACTCATGACATCATCCGCGACAACCTCGACCAGTCGCCGATGTACTGCGGGGTCATCGAAGGGGTGGGGCCGCGCTACTGTCCCTCAATCGAAGATAAGGTGGTCCGTTTTGCCGAAAAGGAGCGCCACCAGATCTTTCTCGAGCCGGAGGGTCGGCAGACTCACGAATACTACGTCAATGGCGTCTCGACCTCGCTACCCTACGAAGTGCAGCTGAACTTCCTCCGCACGATCCCCGGGTTGGAGAAGTGCGAGATCCTGCGGCCGGGCTACGCGGTGGAGTATGATTACTGCCCGCCGACCCAGCTGCACCCGACTTTGGAAACCAAGCGGGTCGAGGGTCTCTACTTTGCCGGTCAGATCAATGGCACCTCCGGCTACGAGGAAGCGGCAGGGCAGGGGCTGATCGCGGGAGCGAATGCGGCGCTCAAGGTGCTAGGCCGTGAGCCGATGATTCTGCGTCGCGATCAGGCCTACCTCGGTGTGATGGTCGACGACCTCGTCACCAAGGGCTGCACCGAGCCCTACCGGATGTTCACCAGCCGCGCCGAATACCGACTCCTGCTCCGCCAGGACAACTGCGACCTGCGTCTCACCCCGCTGGCCGCCGAGCTAGGTCTGGCTTCCGGCGAGCGGGTCGAGCGGGTCCAGCACAAGCAGTCCGAGCTCGACCGCGCCAAGGCGTGGAGCCGCAAGACGAAGGTCGATGGCGTGAAGCTCGACCACTGGTTCCGGCGGGTCGAAAATACCGCCAAAACGCTCCCAGCCTCCATTCTATCAGCGTTCCATGTGGAACTTTGGCCGCTGATCGAGACAGAGTTGAAGTTTGAGGGGCATCTGGAGAGGCAGTTGATGCAGGTGGAGAAGATGTCGCGGCATGAGGGAAAGCGGATTCCGAGCAGTTTGGATTACTCTTTGATTGGCGGTCTCAAAGCCGAGGCGAAGCAGCGGTTTACCGAGATGAAACCGGCGACCTTGGGTCAAGCGGGACGGATTCCAGGGATCACTCCAGCGGATGTGGCGGTGCTGGCGGTCTGGATGGAGAAGGGGGTGCGCGGAGCGCAAGTGAGCAGTGAGCAGTGAGCAGTGAGCAGTGGAAGACGGGAATGAAACGACCACACGGAATACACGGAAGGAAGAGGTTCTGGCGTTCGCGGCTGTTCTGGCTGGGAGTGCCGGGTTTGGTGTTCTTGCTGTGGGTCTCGATCGCCGTTCCGCAGACCTTCAACTCGCTATCGTGGGAAACGGCACGGTACCAGATTGTGGCTGCAATTCAGTCTCACAACCTTGTTGTGGTGAAGCGTCCGTTTCCACACAAGATCCCCGCAGCAAACAGAGGAATCAAGCTCAGACCTGGACTTCTGTCGTCGTTTCCAGTGGGTGAGCCTTCTGGCCTGCCACTTAGGGTGCGGACGAGAGAGATTAATCCGGGAACTGGAGTAAGCGAGGTGACGGTTTCAACTTGGGTTTTCGCTCCCGCTTACGTCGTCGTCTGGTTAGGGACGCTGGTTTTTTGGCAGCGCTGGAAGCGGAAAAAGCTCCAGGAGGTGGAGCCATGATGCGGCCTTGGTATCGTTCGCGGATTTTTGTTGGAGGGTCGCTGCTACTCGGTCTGCTGCTCTGGTGGGTGGACTCGGTCCATTCAAGGACGATTTGCAGCTTGTCATCGAGCGAGGATGCCGTGGTTTTTGCTCTGAGAGACGGGAAGACCTATTTCGGCTTGGTGGTTGATTTTCCCTACATGATCGAGGTTTCTGGAGTGCACGGATCTGGTGTTGAGCGCACGGCAGCCGGAACTGAAGCACGGCAATGGATTGTGTCTCCACTGGATTTCCGGAGAAGCTCAAAGGGCGAGGAGAGGGGATTGACCGGGATGATTCAGATCTGGGTAGGTCTTTGGGCTCTAGCAGTCTGTCGGACTTAGATCTCGATCTTATAAGCAGATCCTTTCAAGCTCCCGCATGGCAGCGAAGTTCGTTCATATTGATCACGACACCCCATTG
>Ga0100401_1001185_pt1 | contig 21225 bp, 21 predicted proteins | sample CryGeymeta201525_FD_80421 | JGI IMG/M metagenome (GOLD analysis project Ga0100401, IMG submission 80421) | Groundwater microbial communities from Crystal Geyser aquifers in Utah, USA - Crystal Geyser metaG 2015-25 | ecosystem: Environmental > Aquatic > Deep subsurface > Groundwater | place: USA... | reverse complement strand
GTTCCACCGCCGTCACCCAACAGAATGTCGTAGACGGCACTTCTGCTAACAACGATGTCCTGTACTGCTCCACCGCCATTACCGGCTATTACGTCATAGGCAGTCCCTCGTCGTATTGACAGTTCCAGGAACACTCCCCCGCCGTCGCCCAGGAGAACGTCGTAGACGGCACTCCTGCTAACAGCGATATCCTGCATCGTTCCACCGCCGTCACCCAACAGAACGTCGTACACGGCCAACCAGTTAGCCGTTATCGGAAGTCCTTTACCGCCACCCTCTCCATCAGCCACGTCGTAACATGTCGATCGCCCCGTTGCTGTCCACACATCGGTAGGCGTGCCATTCCACTCCACGTCGTAGACCGCAGACCGTGACAGCGTAAACGTCAGGGATGCCGCTCCGCCGTCTCCACAGGCTACGTCGTATTGCATTGACCGAGACGTGCCTACATCTACGACGGAACCTTTACCCTCACCGGCTATCACGTCGTACGCGGCGCTTCGGGTCGCGGTCATCTCTTCGAATGCCCCCCCGCCATCGCCCAGGAGAACATCGTAGACGGTGCTTTGCAGTGCCACCACGTCCTGATAAATCGTTCCCCCGCCGTCGCCCAGGAGAACGTCGTAGACGGTGCTTTGCAATGCCACCACGTCCTGATAAATCGTTCCCCCGCCGTCGCCCAGGAACACGTCATACCGCGCGCTTCGCGACGCTCCTGTCGATATATAGGCCGTACCTTCCTCGCCGACCGCCACGTCGTACTCCGTCGACCGGGATATCCCGAACCACTGAAACTGACCGCCCATGCTCCACTCGGCCAATTCCACGCCAAATGAGTGCCCCAGCCACAGGTCCCCCTGAAACGGCAGCCATACGTGCCCCTCAATCGGGTCCTCGGGGTCGCCCCACGGGTTGAAGGCCACCGCTTCCCACGTGACCAGTAGCGGGTCGTAAATCTGCCACTCGTTCGTCATTAGAACGAATACATTTCCACCCAGCGTTTTGATATCAACGATTGCCACGCCGCGGTTGCTTAACAACGCCCACGTGCCGTCAGTTTCAGTATAAATGTTTCCGCCTTCCGTGCCAACATAGAGAGTGCCGGAATCCGAATCGAACGTTCCTGCCGTCATTATCTCTCCGGTCAACGCTGTCACAGTGGTAGTTGTAACGTTAAACTGCCAGTCGTATACTAATAATGCCCCAGCGTCTCCGATAACCCACGTTTCGTTCCCGTGTCGCTTCGCAATACGTAGAGACTCACCCTCAAATGTTCGTATACGCCACGATCCATCTGATGCGTCGTAGATATGTACCGATTCCGGCTGCACCACAAATACGTGGTTGCCCCAGGTCACAATATCACGAATGTCATCCTGAAACGTACCTACCACGGCGCGTTTGTGCTCGGCGTCCATTCGCCACAGTTTTTCCCCAACGGCCGCAAACGCGTAACTCGGCGTCGCCGCCATGCGCGTAACGGGAACCTCCTGCCCGGAATCAAAAACCTGCCAGAATATTCTGCGCGATGTATCGCATAGATATACTGCGCCGCTTTCGCTGCCAACGTAGAGTTTGTCATTGAACTCAATACCGGCAGTAACGGAAACCGACCAGGAAAAATTCGGATCGTCATAGAACGTGATTCCGTCATATAGCGCGATGACGCCAGGAGAATATAATCCTTCCAGGCCCTCACCATGCCATACGCCATCCCTATACCAGCGTCTTGCCCATGCAGGAATACGTATCTCCAACCACCCACCGCCAACTGCCTCCACGGTCTGCTGAACGGCGAAGCAATCAAATCTTGGTTGATCGGTGCACCCCCACGCAAGCCCCTGTGTTGGCAATTCAATGAGTTTTTGGGTATCATAATTTTCGGGGTTGAGTCCCTCCCCTCCCATCATTACATGATTCAGCATCCACCCAAGTCGCTCAAACTTCACTATCTCCCACTCGCTCAGGTGCGTCATCATCTTCGCCAGATACGTCCGGTAGAACTCGCTACTCACGAATGGCGCGGTAGTTGTTTGCAGACTCGTCCACGGCGCGGGGAGTGGAGCGTTGGGGAATCCCTTCGCATGGGCAGGGCCATTCTCCCATTCCTGCACGAAGCAATAGTAATCGCCGTTGATACGTGAACTCGACATTACCTCATTGCCCTCATTGTACAATTATCACTCATCCAAACAACCCTGTCATCGTGTCGTAAGGCATTGTGCTCGCCGCGTGGATATGATTCGTCAGCCCAAGCGCGGCATGATCGGCTACAATAAAACGCATCCACGGGAACTGTCCCTCCAACCCCGGCTGCATGCGCACCAGCATCATGGCCGTTTGCATTTGGTTCGCGATGAACTCATCCCACACACTAACTACGGTTGTGCCCGTTCCGACTCCAGACTCGCCGGGTATCAACGCAATGACCTCGGTCTTAACGTCCGCGATCTCCGCGTCCATGTAGGTCTTGCTATCGGTCGCATCAATAGGGCTCACCGGCAGAGCGGTGAGATACGACGCCCCGCCCCCACCTCCATTTGCCGGGTCTTTGGGTTTCGTCCCGGACAGCGATTGCAACCACGACTTAATCGTTCCAAGTTCCTCGACACTCCACGGGTAACCAATCACATCCTCGATGTCGCTGACCTGCCCCGCCAGCGTCACGATGTCGTTCAACGCGTCTTGCAGTGGCCAGTAGTCGCGCAGGTCTTCAATCTCCGTCACGCTCCCGGACGCGGTAGTCACCTTGGCCAGCAACAACGCGCCGTCTAACGTATCTGAATCATTGACAACAAACTGCGCGAACTGATATTCCCTGGAATCCAGAACTCCGATGCGGATAGCCGCGAAGATGTAGTTGTCCGACGAGTCGTCTGTCAAATCTTCTACTTCGTTGGCGACCGCGGACTTAATGAAGATGTGTCCGTAGGTGGAATGGAGAGCAATGCCTGCGCCCGCGGCTACGTTGACCAATAGCCCACTCCCGGCACTCACCTGCCATGATGTTTCATCGGGGATGGCGATGATGCCCGCGGCAAGTATTTCCATTGCTCCCGTACCGTAGGATTCCAGAATGCGGGAGAGAATGTCCCACTCTACGCCGTGCAGTGCGTGCCCGTCTTGATGGGTATCGTCGAGTTGTAGTTTTTGCGTTGCCATGTTTGGGGCCTCACACTGATGGTTTCATTGGTTTTGTTCCGTCCACCAGGTCGCCAAATTTCCAGTAGTCTACCCATTCATCGTTTTCGTCGTATGCCCCGCCTTGTGGCACGTGAATTGGAGCACCGCCACGCAAGATTGCTTGTTGTAACTTCACTTCGTTAGCAGACATCTGAATCGCTTTTTGTACGGAAACGTCTACGATGCGTTTAATGGCATGTTCCCAGGTGATCGTTGACATATCTATCAGTTTCCTGTCGCACTTAGAGGGAAGCATGTCGCCGTCGTCTGGAACGACTTGATTCCCCCTGATTGAATGTCATAGTTATTTTCCAACCGAATCACGCGAAATTCTTCATTGTGAATCCCTAACGTCGGGTCACTGGTGACCTTGCTCATTAGCGGCATGACTTTGTCTCCCCACCACATTGTCTCTCGCCCAGGGAAGCGCAATTGGACGCGGCGAATTTCCTTCCCAATGAACTCCCGCATCGTGAACTCCGCCGTTGCTTGCGCGGACCCTGGATGGTAGAAATGCGTGCCTTGCATCAAGTGTGTTCGTTCCCATGAGTTTTCAGGGGCCTTGCTGTCACTCATAGGCAATCTTGCCTCCCCTGACCAAACGGCGGGGAACGGTAATTGCCCGGGATCACCAGCGGGAGTCTTCCCCCATACCAATACCCGGTTTACGTCCCATTCGGGGAGCGTCTGTGTTTCTGCATGACTAAGAACTTTGCTGGCGTCTCCATCTACATAGATGGCATCGGGGATGCTGATAGCATTTGTACCGGAGAGAATGTTCCAGTATTGCCCATACACTGGAACAGGCCATTGAACGCCCTCAATAGTTATCCCCTGACCGCCCGTGTAACCGAAATAGAAGACGGCAAAGTCGTACCCGCAGAAGTTCTGTATCCATGAAAGCGCGTCACTTCCCCAGGGAGGAGGAAAAAGGAATCCATTCTGCACGGGAGGCTGCGTTGCTTCAAAGTATCCGGCCACGTCGGCTTGTCTGGAGTACAAAGGATAGTGCATTGTGTTTCCAGAAGGCATTCGTCCGAAGTATTCCAACGGATCGCCGGTAAGATTCATCGCGTCTGCCCAATCATCGCCCAATGCAATTCGTAGAATCTCCTGGACGCATGTGCCTCCGTAAAGAGGCTGATCGGGATTCTCCACAAGAATCGCATCTAACGGGTAATAGTAGCCATCAATCAGTGCTGCGGGTTTTTGCAGTCGGCACACCATGTCACGCAGCGTCAAGCTCATCTTCCATTGATGGTATCCTGAGATGGTCTTACTCATTTGCCAGATGTACCCCATCAGCCGTCCCGTCCACGGTCCAGAGGTTCCGTCGGAGTAGTGCCATCGAACGGCAACGGAGATGGGATTGTAGGGTTTCACATATTCCTGCCAGTTTTCGATATGGGTCTGGAGAATATTCCTGCTTATGTCCATTGTCCACTCAGCGCCATTCATTACTCCTGGCTCGGCAAGGCTCTCTTTGGCATTTAGAAGAGCCGAAGAAATGTCCAGTGGCTGGTGGGAATCAGTGACAACGGTTCCAACGTATCGGGCAACAACTTTAGACACGAGGGGGGTATCAATGCCGCCTTTTAGCGTACAGCGGTATTGCACTGAGCGATCCATCGTTGTGGGCAGTGTCACCTGCACCTGAGTTGATGTTCCAGCGGGGGTGTACCCTCCGGTATATCCGACTGTGTTGCTGGATAGTCCAGAAAGCGTCGTCGGCCATGGGAGTTTGCGGTCGAAGTAGCCCTTTGATCCTCCGTCATATCGAATCAACCCTATCCCTACGGACACCATCGCCCCGCACATTTCAACTTTGAGTTTTCCGGCATTCCACTTTGCCTCGCGCACTTCATAAGTGGCTTTCTCCTCCGATGCGCCGTTATTCACCTTGTGGGAGTCCAACAGGTCGAAGGATTTTCCATTGACGGAAATGACCATCCTTCCCGCGATCCGCCGAATCATTACGAGCCAGACAGTCCCATCCTTGAAGTTCGTCTTCCCTAAGTCAGTCAGCTTGCGCCACACCTTCCATTTTGGCTTCTCCGTAGGGTTCCCGGATGTCTTGGTGTGTACAACTTCATCCTTGCGTTCAATGCAAGGAGAACCATCTGAGCGCAACATGAGGGAATAGGTGTCATTCGCCCAGGAGAATCGAAACCAACTGGGCTTTTTTTGTTTCCGACATGTTCCGTGGAAACCAAGGTCGATGCGAAAATGCTGATTGGCGTCCAGACGTTGAGTCGTTCGTATGCTAATGGTCTCATCGGGCCGCTGTGTGGTGTGCATAATGCAAGTGCGCGCAGGTTTCTTGTCAGGGAGGATGGTCTTCCATTGGCTGCGTTTCTGCCGCGTGGTTCCCGGGAAGAATTCATTCTTGAGGTATGACGGGTATTTTGGGTCCACTTCGGGCTTGATAGGCATCCAGTCAAGCCCGGAAAAAGTCGTCTCCCCGCGTGGGTCGGTGCGAATGACATCGCCTGCTGTGTTCCGTATCTCAAACAACGGTGCTTTACAGTTCCAAAACTGCGTCCGTGGCTTGAGCGCGAATCCAGAAATGCCCTTGTCGTCTTCCGAGGTGGTTGCCTTATCCGAGGGGCCCTCCTTCACGTTACCGCGCAGTTCCATAAACTCCAGATCGGAACCGATATAAGGGAATGCGGGCTGTCTGCCCCACTCCTGCGATGCGGTGGTTGTGTCTGTTTGAACGTCATCTGTTGCTTCTCCCTGGTCGCGATAAAGCAATCCACCAATCACGTCCGCAATGGAACACGTGCGCCGCGTGACCTTGGGAATAGCATCTTGCGGATAGACCAGAACTCTCAATTCTGCATGTACCTTACTCGCCACCGTCCAACTCCTCGAAACTGCCCATTTCGTTATCGCTGGCCATCAATACAACGTCATTCCCCTTTTTCGCAAACCAGTAGAACGCCATTCCCGCGCGCTCGATGTCGGCGACAAGATTGGCAATGCCAGATGGTAATGTTCCCGTTACCTTCTCCTTGATCGTGACTTCCCATTCCTTATTCTCACCTGTGCGCCGCAACACGATCCGCACCATGTCCCCCGACTGGATAATCCCCTCCGGCGCGTCGTCGGGATTTGTCTCAGCATCAGTGGCAGTCGCCTTGCCCAAAAGGTACATTGAACTGCCGTCTTCACTAATAGTTGCTCCGAACAGTTTTACGTTGGTTGCGACCAGCATGGGCATCTCCTGCCACGTCTCCCCCGCGTCCAGTGAGTAGTTGAGTCGAAGAAAACTTCCGACACTGTAAACACAGTAGAGAATCCTGTTAGACATAAACGCTCGTACTCTGTCTGGGCTATTTGCCGACAAGCACGTATCCACTTCCGAATCCAATGGAAAATCCACCAGGCGACGCTCGTGTGCGCATCGCAAGCTGGGACCGTCAGCGTAGAACACCCACGATTCCCCTGTGTTGGCATCTCGGACAACATCCAGACTACCGGTAGACTGTGTCTGTGTCTGGATATTTGCCGCCTTCGTGACATACGGTCCACCTGCATTCGCCTGAACAATGTGAATGCGGTCACCGGCTGCCAAGTCGAGCAGGTAAATCGGAGAAATCCAGTCAGTAAGAATTGTCGCCCATAGGTCTGAATAGTCGCCGCCAGTCGTCGGATCAGAATACCCCTGCTCTGCCCCGATGGTCTGCACGGGCGATGGGATGCTTGTGGCAATTTGCTCCTTCGATGAAAACCAGAAATAAAAAGACACAACCGGAATCCCAAAAACAGACTCCAGAATAGCCACGAGCGTATATTCCAGGTCCACGCGCTGCTGGAAGATGACCTCGGCATCGGACGGCTTCTCCACTGTTTCCCATAACACGGTGCCATCGGAAAACGTCTGCCCCAAAACTGTCCCCCATGTAGGGGCTGTGGTCCCTGCGTGTCCGGCAACCGCGCAGCGATAGGCAAAGCCTGTCTCATTCGTAGGGTAGATGACCTCACCTGCGTCATAACCATACGAAGCGATCCAGTCCAATGCACCGCCACGAAGTATCTGAATGATCCAGTGCTGCTTGAGCATTCCTGCCGTAAGTGACGTAATCGGAGGAACCCCGCCACCCGTGACGGCAACCAGCTCGGAAAGGATAAGACCCGCCGCGTCACTGAATGGGAAGTAGAGGAAGATGGAATACTTATATTGAAACTGGCCCGCGGGCAGGTCTTGAATCCTCCATTGGCTGTCCAGTGCTTTCCAGTGTTGTTCCAATGCCATTTCACATTACACCGCCCGGCTTGCCGCTCTCCACGTTGCCAGCGCTTCGTAGGCAGCCACTTTCGCGAAGAAATCATCCATCGGGCTGATGTGAATATCCGACTTAACATTCACGTCCAGTCCTTTTTCCGTGTTATCCTTGATGTCCCGCAGATGAGCAAGCATCTGGTTAAACTTTTCATTGCGCTTGGATGGGTCAAGTTCGCCCTGTGCCGTTCCCATTTTGTCTGCCCAACTTTGCGCCTTGTCTGCAAAATCGCTTCCCTTACTCCACCCCCATTTGCTCATGCCGAAATCATCTTTCCCAAAGGGAGTTACTGCTTTTGCGGATTCTTCCTTGAATGCGTCCCAATGTTGCCCACCTTGTTGACCAATACCGGTCAACGCACTCTTGGCCGCTGCAAGCTGCGCTTTGGCATTGAATGGATTGAGTACGGCGGCAATTAGGTGACCCAGCGCCGAGGCAAGCGCATTCACGGGAGCAGTCAACATTTGGAATACGTGATACAACGCCATGAATCCATGAGCAACCCTCGAAAGGATTACCCGACCCAATTCAAAACCAAAAAACAATGGGGTGAAACTCCGCGCAAACCCGCGCAAGGCATTTCCAATCGTCTGGAAGAATCGCGCAACAGAAGCCACATTTTGCATGATCGAGTGTAGCCCCCCAACAATCAACCGAGGCGCTTCGATGTAAATCCATCTGGACGCGCGCTGGATAGCACTCTCCTTTGCCGCGCCTTGCCCCTGTCCTTGTTGCCCCCCGCTGGTGAATGACCGCCATACTGCACGCGCAGTGTCGGCAATCGCGCGGAACGTGGTGTAGAATCCGTTGGCAAGGTCTCGCAGAGCGGTAACAATTTGTTCTCGACGGTTCTTGAAGTAACTGACGACAGCATCAAGCCGTTCCTGGAGCAGGGGCAGTAACTCTGTCCCAAAAGTCATTTTCAGGTACTCCACGAACTGTCCGAAAGATGTTCTCGCAAGAGCAAAATCCTGTTGCCATTTCATCACTGCGTCGGGGTCCATGCCCAGGTCGCGGGAGAATTGGAATTGCTTCTGGAGTGCCTGTGGGGACATCATCATTTGGGGAAGTAGTTGCTCCATCCCCATTGACTGAAGCATGACCCTTCCTATCACCGGGCCCATTTTCTGAAATTGCGACTGCATGGAGAGAATCATTGCCTCCATGTTCATCTCTCCGCCAGCACCAACGCCCTGAATCCCCCACGCTGTGCCGCGTGCGGCAAGGAAGGGGGACATCTGACTCATGCCTTGAAACATACTGGCGGCCTGTTGAGGCGCAACCCCAAGGCTGCCCAGTGTCCGGGTAACGTTGTTCGCTGACGCTAACGACATTCCGGTATGCGCGGCAATACCCAACACAGCACTGGAATACTGCATGGCCGATTGGGTCGCATCCTCGATGACAGTCTTAATAGTAGAGATTGCCTGACTGACAACCTCCCCGAACTCTCCGAAAGCTTTGCCCAGCACACCCAATACGCCTCCCACAAGGTCGGCAATGGCCGCGATGCCCTTCATCGCAAAGACTCCAAGCAACGAACCAACGGCGGCCCCAACGGGACCAGCAACGACAGCCCCAATGATTGCCCCTGCCAGCCCGACGCCTCCGCCAACAAGACCTCCTGCCATTCGCATTCCTGCCCCCACAACATTGCCCACCAACCCCATGACGGAACCCATAAGACCGCCAATCGCTTTCGTTACCGTGAGACCCAGTTCGACAATGGCTTGCCCCCCGGGCCCAAAGGGTTGAGTTACGGCCTTGAGTAGCGTTTTACTGATCCGCATTCCGGCTCCGGTCGCCTCGCGCCCGAGGGACCCGGCGCCCTTCAGAATCGAGTTTACTAACCGCTTCCCCACATCATAGGATTCCTGGACGTTATACGCGGCAAACGCATATCCAGCTACCGTTGAGGCTAACTGTTTCCCCCCCATCCCGGCAATTTGGTCAGGAAGTCCCTGTACGCGGGCATCAAGGCCGGGGCTGATTTTGGACATGGGGCCGGAGAACATCTGGGTAGCCTTACGTGCTTGGTCGCTCTTGAGCCATGTGAAAAGCTGCCCCGTTGATTGATAATGCCGTCCCCGCTTCCCCATGAGTGCCCCGAAGACATTCAGAATGGGGTCTCCCTCATTCTCGGTATCATCCTCAGACGGTGTTGATGCTTGCTGATTCGGCAAGTCATACGTGCCTCCAGTGGGCGATTCTGGGCCAAGTGTGTTCTCAGAAACCAACTCGTCTATTACGCCTTGCAGACGTTTGCGCTCGTCTTTGCCTGTGCCAAGCCCAAGTTGTTTTCGTAGCCAACTGCGGGACATCACTCCGTGCTTAGGATTGATGCCGCCAATGACCTGTCGCGCCTGATCTATCATTTGCTGGCGTTCTTTTTCTTCTTTTTGCTGCTCATTTTCCTCATTTTGTTGTTCTTCTTGCTGAGGGGAAAGCTCCTTGGGGTTTGCCAAAAACGATTGAACTCGTTTTGGTAGCCATAGACGTTGCCGTCCCTTGCCGCGTCGGTAAAATCCATGCTCAGGAGTATATCCTATAGGGATTCCAAAACTCGACTCCGCTTCTTGCATCCTGGATTGCCTATCGGCTTCAGGCGCGGGTTGTTCAGGAGCAGGAGCAGGCGCGGGTTGTTTAGGAGCAGGCGCAGGTTGTTTAGGCGCGGGAGCGGGTTGTTCGGCTAATAGGTCGGCCAGTGCCTGCTCTTTTCTCTTCAGTCTCTTCCGTAATGCGTTGATCTGGTCCTCGACAAGCGGAGACGAATGACCAGAAATCCAGGAATAGAGGTCATCTCCGGTCATTGTCCTGGTACCCTCATGTGGAAGGTTGACCGTAATGATCTTTTCGCTTACCTTAAGCGCCTGTGGATCAGCGATGCTGCCGTACTTGTTTGCAAATTCACAGTATTCTTCAATCGCCCACTCACGCTGGTCAATCAGAATCCGTATCTCGTCTTGAATGGTGGAAATCGAGTTCTTCAACCTACTTTGGTCTGATATTGTCGCCATAACTCATCACCCGAACAGGGCATCTTTTCTACTGATCCAAATTGCTTTTACCTGCCCACGCGCACTTACCGGATTGTAGCTTTGTCAGTTCCCACGTCATTGACAGTGTTCGCATGGCTCGCCTCCACCGAGGGGGCTGTATCGCAAAGTCAATCGCCATTGGTATGCTTTGCAGCAAGAAGAAGTCGGAAAGATACATCATCAATTCCGGTTTCTCCTGTAACTCGAAAAACGGATCATCGCCGTTCGCTATCCTGCCGACGGCGCGGATAAAAAATCGTCATCACTCATTCCAAACGAGGACGCTCCTGTAATCCGTTCCGTCAGTTTTCGCATAACGCACCATGAGAGTTGCAGCTTGTTTTCCACGGTGCATTCACGATCCAAGCTCCAGTCTACAATGCTTTCCGAGACTACACGAGTCCATACCTGACGCATGAGTTTTCGAAGTTTCTGTATGATCTCAGGGTCTTCACTGACCCGACCTGCCATTACGTCATCCCGGCTAATTCCGCATTGAGTCGCAATGTGATCTGGCATCCCGTCCAACCATTGTTGCGTTTCGTCAGAAATCTCGCGGAAGTAAAATACTGCATCGTTGATCGTCATCGATCCAGCGATATGATTCGGATCATCCCTGAACATGGAGTACGTTGTTTCACTCAATTGAATGTCCTTTCTATGTTCGTTTAGTGTTGGCAATCTCGACTTCCAAGCGGCGTTTCATCAGCCGGACTTGTTGCCAAAAAGCCTGGGCGCTCGGGATAGGGTCTTGACCGGAATACCAACCCTTCACCAATTCCTCGCGCCCAGGCTCATCAACAAACTCGAAAACACCATGCCCGTTGCCCTCATGGACGACCTGGTACAGTGGTACTCCCGCAATATCCAGATACGCCGCTAACGGTAAATCGGACGTGCGAAAGATGTCATGATTACCATTGGTTTTATCAGTCATGTCTGTGTCTTTGTCCCTTCTCCCCATCCTACGAAATAATCAGCCCGTAGGACGCCATGTCTGCGGTGTATGTCAATACGGCGTTTGCCCCTGCCTGCTGCCCTCCTCGTCGAGACAGATGATTGTTTGCAATCGTCAAGGTCAACGACGCCGTCGGGTTCGTGGCTGTCAACACCGACTGCCCTTTGGAAAGGTTGAGGGTCGCCGCCGCGCCCATAGGGGTCCGAAACTGATAGCTCACTTGCAGCTTTTCCATTCCGGGGATCAGTATCCATGCAGCACGGGGATAAGAGGCATCGCTATCTGGACGAAATCCATCACGCAGTATGTTGTTGGTAATCCCAATGTTCACACTGCGGAGATACTGCAACAGATTCCCGCCTTCATCAAACGAGAGGAAGTCCAGATGTTGCCATCGCAACACAGCACTTGTTTGCGCTACAGGAGTGGCATTACCGGCGCTCGGTGCAGATGCGTAGAGCGCTTGTATCTGGAAGTTCGCTGTCACATCCCCATTCTCCTGATATTGCAGCCGGAACTCCTGAAAGTAGCATTCGTGGAACACTTGAGTGTGTTGAGGTGTCACAATGCTGCATGTGAACGACTGCAATACTCCAGTTATGGAGTTGCGCACAAGGAGATTGGTTTTCAGGGGAGCAGGATCGGAGATACGCACTACTCCAGATAGGGATGGCTCATGACGACCGGGAGTCTCTTCAATATCCCGATATGAACCGATACCCTCCACTGCCTGTGCATTTTCATTGATTTCATACCCGGGCAATTCGGCTGGACCAATGTAATTTCCCATCATTGTGCCCCCAATGTAGAATTTTGCTTGATGCCCAGCACCATACCATTGAGGATTTGCGATAAGGCTCATTTTATTCCACGCTCCTTTTCAGGGTTATTACGAAAGAGCAACAGTGCGATCCGGCGCGACGCCGAACGTCACATCGTCTCCAGCGTTGCCGGTGGACGCCGTGCAAGCCGTCACGTCCTTAAACAGCGGCGTCACTTTTGCGCTGGCCGCTGTGGTGTATGTGTTCCGCAGATTTTCAGTGAGAGTGATACTGGTGTTTGAGATGATGGTATCCACCGTGCCCCACTCCGCCGCGTTATCATCTTCGATCAACACTTTTTCAGCCGCCTTGAACTGCGCCGTTGCTGCTACAAGGATTACCTTCTGACCGGAAGCAGCATTTCCACTCAATCCTTGCTCGCCCAGGATCGCCGCTGTGCCGACAATGGCATTGGAGAGCAATGTCGCGGCAATAGCAACGGTCGTGTCATCCTCCCGCTTGCAGGTGATCGACATAACGAGATTCGTACCTGCACCGATCGCTTGATTCGCAACGACGACTCGCAGCTTACCCATCCCGGCTACCGCGGTATCCACCGCCGATCCGGCAGCAAACACGGGACCCGTGTAAGCAAATGTCCCCATTGCGAGGTCGGCTGCCGGAAACACGTTGGACAGCGTCAGATACCGATTGAAGTGCGTGTAGAACATCTCGTTGAACCGCTGGCTCACGCGCCAAAGGTAACTCGACAACGCGCCGTCCATAGTCGACAAGGCGGTTCCGGAAAAGTAGGTATCGTGCAACTGGAACCAGTCTCCGATGCGCCCACTTATCACCCCGTTGTCAAGGTCTGTATCTACGTTGGTAATCGTCAACCCCTTGACGATGTTCTCATACGTCTCATCTCCGGAGGCATCCACCATACTCCATAGATGCGACCGACCGGTTATCCCGGTCACGGTTGCTTGCCGATAGGCGGCCAGATGATCGCATTGGGCTTGAAAGGCTGTTTCAACACTCATTCGAACTCACTCCTTTTCATCTTCTTCGGTTTCTTCGTTGCCTTATTGGGTACTGCTTCTTTTTCCGGCAGTTCCTTTGTGGCAAGGTTCGATTCCTTGTCGGTTATCACTGAATTCCCGGGGTAGGGTACTGCTTCTTCTTCCGGCAGTTCCTTCGTGGCAAGGTTCGATTCCTTGTCGGTTATCACTGAACTCCCAGGGTAGGGAGGCAATGGTATTCTCATGGTCTCATCACTCCGTCCACCATAGCCCGCATCCGGGCGTTTGTCTCATCTGAAAGTGCGCGGCATAGCCGCTGTAATTCGAAAAGTCCGGCGGGATGGGACTTAACCCGGTTGGTAGAAAGTCGTTCCAGACTACCCTGCCGTCCGGGTCGGTCTGTGCGTCTTTGTAGTAATGCAACACCGCCGTCGCCAATTCTGCTATGTCCACCGACTCCCGTATCTGCTTCCTCGATTCAGTTCTCTCGTAGACCACCCATACAACCACGTTGTGGGTGTCCATGTGCCCGGCCCCAAACTCCACAGTTTGCTTTGCCGTCGAAACCATAATCGCTGGGAATGCGTCGTCTTCCATTCGCGCCTTCGCATAGTCCCACTGCTTGACGGCAGGTAAGCCCCGGTCGAAATTCGTGTTTACATAGGTGATCGTCCCCGGTAGGTCCTGCTTCAGCAGCCGCAACACATGGTCAAGCGCCGGGGCGGTTCTGCCCAGGTACAGGTTTGCGCGAGCGATGATGTCAGCAGGATTAGCCGCCATTCGGTATCCCTGCCATTCTCATTGCGCGTTCCTGCCCCATGACACCCGCCATCGCAGATGACTTCCGCCACGCGACATTGGTCACAGCCAGCCAGGCCATGTTCAACTCCTGCTCAAACTGCTTCGCCACATGTGCCCACGGCCCGTGAGGCTGCATCTTCGTCGTTCCATGTACGAGGAACCACGGGTACGGCGCGTCGCGCTCTGACTTCGCCGTGTTCCAGAAGTTCACGGACAATCCCGTTGCGTCCAACGTCACAGAAAACCTCCAACTGCGTAACAATTTCCCGGATTGAACGTTGATAACGGTCATATCAGGAACCTTTGATTGTGTTGGCAAGTTGGGTTGTGGCTTCCCTGTCAGTCGTGCTGTACGATATCGGGATACGTTGCCGAGCGTTTTCCCCTTGTACCGGCTTGGAACGACCTTCCCCAGCCCGTAGGGATGTCCCATCTTGCGAAGTAACTTCATCGTATACGGCCCAACGGACATCCCCTGAAGCCAATCAAACATCTTCTGCGCGGTCTGCCGGATACCGTCGAGGTTGGCATACTCGACCATCTTCATGAACCGGCTCCGGCGACGAATGCTCATCACGGTGTTTCCCGAGGAGTCCTTCTGCCAGATACCGGCGGAGGGCATGGTCTCAATCGCAAGCTGCAACGGTTCGCGAAACTTTGTCTGCGATGGCGTCGATATGGGCGACGCCTGCATGTCCGGTTTCCGTGTCCCTGCCAGCGAATCAGGATACGTGTCACGCAATGGTTCACCGACGACAGCCGCCCCCTCCATCGTTGTGTAGAACGGGTGCGTCATGTCGGCATAGTCCCAAAGTGTAAGGTTGCGTGGCATCTATTCCTCTCCCCCCGGTCGTTTCCAACTCAACATCCCTCGTTGCGGTAAAGCCTCACCGAACCCCGGTGCAGGACGGTTCCCACTTTGCGCTGCACCGATGTACCAGAACGTCGGGCGGTACAGGTACGTCACGGTGTACGTCGCCTCCATTGCCGGTATCGGCGTGCCATTGAAGGTAATCGCGCCGGTTAAGAGATTAACTGCATACCTTGCTGTTTCAATGACTCCATGACTTTCATCCCTGATTTCGGTGACACTCACAACCGGCGTAAACTGTAACGTGTCGCTGGTTCCCTTGACGTGCCGCTCCTTTGTCTCCCATGTGCGGTTCGAGAGCACAACCTTGTCCATAGCTCCGATCCGCACCTCGTCGGGCATGGTGGTCAGAAACAGATCGCCTTTCTGCACCGCCCCAAAGTCTCGGTCGGTATACTCTCGCTGTGCCTGTGTAATCAGCACCTTGACCGAGCTTGACAGACTGACGGTAGTGTAAAGCGTGTCATCCGCCGCTTCATCAAAATCATTCGTCCCCGGATTGTTTGCCGGATTCGGCGTAGCGCGATACCAAAGGACCGTCTCGCCATGCCTGTGAATGACTCTCCGAAAGTGTTCCGGCTGCAATCTCATCGTTCATCACAATACCTTCATCCGAGGCGCACGCATGGTTTGGTTGTACGACCGGACGAACTTCTCCACGGACTCCCGCATGACTCGCTGTTGTTCCGCCAGCCCGGACACGTCGGCTGACTCTGAAAGCCCGTCCAGACTGATACTGGTAGCCCCCCGAGAGATCGCGTCAATGATCGCTTCAATGACTCGCTGAGCGGCTTCCTTGACAATGCACTCCCGAAGATCAGCATAGTCCGGGTTACTCAGAATGTCTGTTACGCCCGCGGTGTAGTCAATGGCCACCATTTGGGGGACAATCCCCATGCGCTGGGTCCCGCCCAGCCACGAGAGCAGGTGATACCCGCTTCCCACTGTTACCGCAGCAGCAGAACCGGACGGCACAAGGGAAATCACTCCTAACTTCTTCCGCAAGCGGACAAAATCAAGTGGGATGGACAACAGCCCTGAACCTTCGCCCCACTCGACAGCCACACGCTCAACGGAAATGATCGGACGCCATCGGGTCTTGAACCGCGGCCATCCCTTCCAGTGCCGTTCCTGATAGTCAAACGGGTCTTCTTCGAGGTCGTATTCATCGCCTTCAGCCGGGTTCATCTTGATAATGGTAGGTTCGAGTCGGGTCCCGGTCAGTCGTTGAATCTCGGTTTCCGCGGCTTCCATGCGGGAAAACATCGCCGCGTCATTCCGGGCGTAAGTAGTCCAAGTAATTGTGCCATCGGTCACGGTATGCCCATTTGAGGTAGGCCAGGTGGGCGCAGCAATGCCAGAGGTTCCGGCCACAGTACAGCGGTACACGTATCCGTTGCTCGTGGTCGGAATAACCATCTGACCTACCACGTAGGTAGTGGAATTCTGCCGGACACTCTGAGAAGCCTCAAAGTCTTCACCGAGTACGTCGAGGCTTTCAGAGAGTCCGGCCAGCAATCCCTTCACATTTCCGGGAGTAATAACCACGGAGACACCTCTTTAAGCGGCAAACGTGATCGCACCCGATGAGTAGGTCTTGTTGCCCTTGACCAGGTTCAGATAGAACGTATCCGTGCCGGTTTCCGTGAACCGAATCACGGCTTTTCCGGTGGAGTCCGTCTGAATCCAACCCACGGTGTCCGGGGTCACTTCGAGGTAACTTACACCAGAAGCAAACCCAAACAGGATTCCGGTTGTCGCGGTGACGCCGCCGGAGGGCGGGTCAGTGGTAGGAGCACCTGCCGCGGCATCGGATACGGTGAAGTCCATCCTGAAGACTCCAGCGAGGTTGTCTGCCTTGGCATCCTTCATCTGGATCGTCACGTCAATGGTGTTAGTGCCTTCAGGCTCGATAGAAATGGACGGGTAGCCCAACTGGTCGGCCAGCAGGTCAATGATGGTTCCCAGCTGGACTTTCCATGCCGCCGGGGCCATCCGATTGAGGTCATTCCGCTTCTTGTCTGTGATCGCTGCCATTAGTTACCGTCTCCTTTGGAGTAGATTTGGCGGCTCTTTTCCGGCCGCCGGTAGCTTTTCCCCCCGTGCGGGGAATGGCTTTGTGAATCTCTGCGTTGTCAGATGCAGGCTCTTCGGTAGTCTCCGGTTCAACAACCGAAAACTGTCCTGAAAGACTGATCGCGCGGTTGAAATCCTGATCGCGCAACGGCTGAAGATCATCATCGGAAACGGGAGTCATATCAACATCGGGGCCTGCTACCCGAACAATGCCAGTAGCCTCGCCGTTATCCCATCGAATCAGGGCGTCGCCAAACCATGCTTCTCCCTGTAGACCCTCACTAATGATTCTGCGCATGATGCCGCGTCCTTTGTAATGTCATGGAGGGGAGACGGTACAAGCCCGTCTCTCCTCATCGCGCGGGAGGTTAGACCGGAGCGAAATCATGTCCGGTCGGGACGATGTTCTTGAACAGAACATGCTGCTTCGGCTTCGTGACTCGCATATACCCGTAGAGCATGAGCAAGAACGGATAGGCGGGAGCCGTGATCGCAAGCGGGAACTTGATGAGCGGCAACAGTTGCCGCCAGTCAATCGCCCGGTACTGTGGAAGCGTGTTCAGCATGTACGCGCGGGTTGTGCCCGGCAGATCGGCGTTGGTGTCAACCAGGTTGTCGTCACCATCACCATACGCGTAGGACTTCATGAACCGGCAGTCCGCTCCTGAAGCCGCGCCACCCTTTGAGCGGTACACGTTGAATCCGGTTGTCGTTGCGTCCGCCGTGGTCACTCGTACAGTTACCTGCTCGCCCGATGCAACAGTTGCCACGTTGGTTGCCGACGTTGCAGCCGACTCACCATAGGCATTGACCGCGGTCACCTTGTAGTAGTAGTTCTTCGCGGCAAAGGCGCCGGTGAACTGCGAACCAGTACTGTCAGCAACAGCCGACACGAGTGTTGGAGTGATTGGAACGCCACTTCCCGGTGTCGCTGCCGCAGGCGCCGTGGCCCCTGGTTCAATGAACACGTTGCCGTGGAACTTCACAACACCGGAGATCAGGTTGATTCCCGCAGCAGGAGCTCCAATGATGACCCCTTCCCCTTCTTTCGAGATGGGAACAATGGTCCGTTCCTTGGTGTCCTGAAGCATGTCCAGGTCAATCTGGTCAAGCGTGGAGTGAAGCAACGCGGAAGCCCGACCGTAACCGACCTGACGGATAATCTGACCGGCATTGGCCAACAGCTTCTTCGTCAGCGGTCCGCCGTCTCCGTCAGTGTCGCGGTACACGTCAATGACGTTGCTTGAGTTCGCTCCAACGAGGGTGTCCAGGCCGTCATACTCTTGCGGGATGATGGTAGAGTTGCCAACGTAGAACAGCTTCTCAGCAGTCCGCAACAGAGACAGAGTGCCAGACTCTTCCTCTTCTGCTATCGCGTCTGGGATGGAGTCCACCACGGTCATCACATGGGAGATTTCCCGGTGAACGCGCAGGTATTTCACATTGGCCGTTTTGCGAGCGAGAGTGGACACTGAGTTGTTCGGGTTTGATGTCTCCCCAACAGCCGCACCGTAACGCGATCCACCATGATCGCTTCGCTCGTTCCACATGTCCACGACGCTGGGAGTGCGGGATTTCTTGAGCATCCCCCACAGGATGAACTCGTCCTTGAACTCGAATGTCGTGGTTATCAGGTAGTTTTCGAGACTTTCCGGTTGCAGGGCACGACCGCCAGTAAACGAGGCGGCGTCTGTACCGTAACCGGATGTCAGAGCCTTATTCAGTTCTTCGACAAGGGCCAAATCAGCCATCCCGGCCACTCCAGGACCGCCCGGTGAACCCCCCCCGATAAGTGCTTGTGTGTTAATCATTCAGATCATTCCTCCTTAGCTTTCGCTTTGTTATGGTGCTTACGCGGTTCCCGCTTCGACCTGAGCGTAGAGAGACTGCATTTCAGCGTTCCAGAGATTGCTGGTGGCAGCAATCTCCAGCCGTCGCGCGTCTCTGGCGCTCAACTGGCCCTTTTGCACTGCCGCTATGCTCTTGTTGATGATGGTGTTCGCGTCAGGAGCGCCGTTGCCGTTGGCCCTGCCCTTTTGCAGCAGGGTGTAGGGAGCGACCCGCTGAGACTGATGCTGCCCGATGTTCTCGAAGAACCCGGAGACGGACTTGTTGAGTTCTTCCTGCTTCTGAAAGGACTTGCAGAGAACAGCGTTCGACTTGCGGAGCGCCTTGACCTCCTGCACGAGTGGCTTGACCGTATCGTAGATATGGTCGCTGAACGACTTCAGCAATTCTCGGACAATCGCCACGCCGTCCACGACTCCAGACAGCGGTTCGGATTGAAGAGCCCGGTCGTAGAACGAGCGGGCGAGCGTTTCGTCGTCTTCCTCGTTCTCGTCACCTTCCTTTTTCTTGTCCTTGTCTTCCTCGTCGCCTGCTTCCGCGGCCAGGGCAGCCAGCTCTTCCTCGCTGAGTTCCTCGTCGTCATCCATTTTATCTTTGCCTTTCATGGACTTGACAAGATCCCCCAACGCGGAAAATGCCTTTGCCACCAGTCCGCTCGACGGTGTTTCCTGATCCTCCAATTCGGTCAGGATTTCTTCCAACTGTTCGCTCATGTTTAATTACCTCCTTGAGCTTTCTATTATTTCGGCCAGATTGATTACTGGACCGTTGAACCCATCTACATGCGCAATACCATTTTGGAAAACTCGCGCAGCCCGTCAGCCAGTGACTTCCCAAGATGCAACACGCCCCCACACGAGGGGCAGTGCCGCATCCCCTTCTGCACCTTCGCGGCACATTTGGGACAGTCAAATGTAGTCGTCTCCATCCCGTGCAGGGATTCCGGTTGCAGAGCACGACCGCCGATGAAACCCGCGGCATCGGTTCCGCTACCAGCCTCCATCCCCTTGGCAAGTTCCACCGACGGAACCAACAGTTTGATAGGAGTATCATCGTTTTCCCAATCAGTCTGAAGCATGGCAGAGAGAGACTTGGCCATGCGACAAATAGCATTGGGATTGATTGGCTGGGTGGTGATAGCGACCTGATTCACAAACTCAGGATGAATCAGAGTTACTTGTCGCCCGCTTTTAGTTGTGACGGACTGATTCTTCGACTTGTTGACTCCGCCCTGAATGGAGAAGAACAGGTCCGCACCCACTTCTGCGAGGTGATGCACCATGCGAAGGTCTTCGGGAGCGTATTCCGTAACGGGATGCACCCACCCCTTTACCCACGTTCCGGTTCCGTTGAATGCTTTACCTGGGAACATGGACTTGAGAGTTATAGCCGGAAGCTGCTCGGCGTCCTTCACGTTACCAATCGGATACTTCCCGTGATCGTAGTTCAGAAGCCCGTGCTTCTGGAGTAATGGGAGAGACTTCTGCACATCCGACGCGGCAGTGATTTCGTTGGTCCAGTCAATGGACTCATCCGTTGCCACGCCCTCTACCCAAAAGCCCCCCGTCTTAGGGTCTTTGGTCGCTTTGCTGATCGGAACAAGAATTTCGATGTCTGCCATGCTTGTTGTCCCCGAATGCAAAAAAACCGTCCTTGCGTTCTCCGCGACGCGACCTTGCGTCATGGAAAATACAGGGACGGTTCTGCCGTCGTTCTGTAACTCGTTCCCCGAATGCCGGGGCATCTATTCAGTTGTCATTACTGTGAGTCTAACAAATTGCTGCCACCTGTGGTAGTGAAGACATGTCTACACTTTCAGGTAGTATCTCTGCGTTTCAATTCATCCAATGCCGCCCGGCTGACACCGACAATTTCGCGAACCACTTTCTTCCGGTAGACGATACCATCCTTCAATGACCCGGACTTGTGCAGACGAGACAACCGCTGGTGAAGACTCTTGCGTTCGATACAGAGCGCATCTGCCGCATCCCCAAAAGGAATCACATCGTCACGGGGAAACGATATTAGCAATTCCGGTTTGTCGGTTCTAACAGACATGACTACATCGCCTCCGCAATCGCCTCCTGTCGCCGTGCGCGCTGGTAGGCTTGTTCACATCGGTGCAGGTTCTGCCGCGCCCCAAAGTACTCGGAGTAAGCGCGCTGTCGATCTTCTTCTTCTGCCGACTCGGCAACGCGCGCCAAGTCGGGAAGCGCGGCATTGAGTTTGTCCTGCATGGACAACGCGGATTGCTGTAACCCGCGCGCCGTCGCAATGATAGACGCGCGGTGAGTTTCACTGTCGCGGAGAGTGTCAAGAAGTCGTTGCTTGCCTGCCGTCATACTTCCCATCCCAATTCCCGTGCCTTTTTATGGCCGTAC
>Ga0100401_1001182_pt1 | contig 21255 bp, 23 predicted proteins | sample CryGeymeta201525_FD_80421 | JGI IMG/M metagenome (GOLD analysis project Ga0100401, IMG submission 80421) | Groundwater microbial communities from Crystal Geyser aquifers in Utah, USA - Crystal Geyser metaG 2015-25 | ecosystem: Environmental > Aquatic > Deep subsurface > Groundwater | place: USA... | reverse complement strand
GCCGGAGGTCGATGGGATGAGGCCGAGGCAGGCTTTGATGAGGGTGCTCTTACCGGCACCGTTTGGTCCGACGATGCCGACGAGTTTGCCTTCGGGGATATTGAGCTCGATGTCCCAGATGACCGGCTTGCGCTGGTAGGCGACGGTGAGGTCGTGAATCGCCAAAGGACAATTCGGTGGGTGTTCCGCATGAACCCCCGTGGCGATGTCGACGGTTGAGGTGGTGGCGTCGTGCATGATTGGCAAGGAACGGGAATTTGAAATTCCCCATGGAAATGGTGTGGTTGATGGGAAGTTGCGCTGAGCTTCTTTGATTGAATTGGCGATGAGCCTCGAAGGCTCAGCCACCGCCGAGCTTTCCATTAAGTCCTTTCTCTGGGGCTTCGCCGCCGAGGGCGCGGGTGATGGTGGTGACGTTGTGATCGATCATGCCGATGTAGGTTCCTTCGTAGCTTCCGGTCGGCCCCATGGCATCCGAGTAGAGTTCGCCGCCGATTTTGACTTCGTGGCCTTTGGAGCGGGCGCCTTCGATGAGCGCCTTGATGTTCTTTTGGGAGACCGAGCTCTCGACGAAGACGGCGGGGATCTTCCTTTCAACGAGGAAATCGACAAGCTCACTGATGTCCTTGAGTCCGGCCTCGGACTCGGTGCTGAGTCCTTGGATTCCGCGAACTTCAAGATTGTAGGCGCGTCCGAGGTAGTTGAAGGCATCGTGGGCGGTGACGAGGACACGCTGGCCATCGGGAATGGTGGCGATCGACTTGCGGGCGTAGTCGTCGAGCTTCTGGAGTTCGCCGAGATAGGTCTCGGTGTTCTTCTGGTAGAAATCCGCGTTTGGCTGGTCGAGCGCAGCGAGGGCCGCACCGATGACCGGGCTGGCTTTCATCCAGCCACTGACATCCATCCAGACGTGCGGGTCGTGGTGGTCCTGCTCGTCGCTTATCACGTAGTCTCTGCTCTCGAGAATCTTTTCGGTGACGGCGTGGACGGGCTTGCCGCTGGATGCGACACGGACGAGGACGTCGCCCATTTTGCCTTCAAGCATCAGGCCGTTGTAAAAAACGATGTCGGCAGCCTGGATCTTCTTCACGTCCGAGGCGGTGGGCTTGTAGAGATGGGGATCGACACCTTCACCGATCAGTCCCTCGACTTCGGTTTTGTCTCCAGCGATTTGGCGGACGACATCGGCGATCATGCCGACGGTCGCGACGGTGCGGTATTTGCCGCTTTGTGGCTGCTCTTCTCGACAGCCCGCGGTGAGAGCAGAGAGGGCGAGGAGAAGCGGGAAAAGGGTGGCACGGAGTGCTGACATGGCCGCAACAAACGGTGCAGACTTTGAATAGTCAAAGTTAATTTCGATGGGTCATCAAATGCGAGCTGGCAATTGACTTTCTTCTGGCTCGCATCGGGGAGGGAGGCTGGCAATCTCGCGCCCATGTCTGAACGATTGGCTGGGCTGTTACTGCCTGCATTTTCACCGCGTCGAGAGGGCGATCTCGGGATTGGCGACACCAGGGCGCTGCGCGAGTGGATTGATCTCTCATCTGAGCATGGGGTGGGCTTTCTGCAGTTGCTTCCGATCAATGAGACGGGCGCGGACGACAGTCCTTACAATGCGATTTCGTCGGTGGCGCTGGAGCCCTTGTATCTGACGATGGAGGAGGTGCCGGGTCTCACAGCAAGCGAGTTGAGTGATGCCCGGGATCGAGTGGAGGCTGTCGGTGAGATGGGGGTGGGATTGGATTCAAGCGCGCCGGTGGTTGAGTATCATCAGGTGAGGCGCGTGAAGAGGGCCTTGTTGGAGTTGGCATGGGCACGTTGGAATCGGGCTGAGCCATCTTTGCATGAGGCCTTTGCTGCGTTTCGCCAGAAGGAGGCGGGTTGGCTGGATCACTACTGCGTGTATCGTTGGTTGATGGATCGTGCTGGTGGCACCGAGGCGTGGGACTTGTGGCCGAGGGACTGGCATTCGGTGACGGGTGCCCGGCAGTTTTTGCAAAAGCAGCGGGAGGTGGATGGGCCGATGGTCGATTCACGATTGAGCTACTTTGCCTGGGTTCAGTGGCTGTGCTTTCACCAATGGCGCGAGGTGAAGAAGTATGCGGACTCGAAAGGTCTGAAACTGATGGGTGACATCCCGATTGGGGTGAGCCGTTACTCGGCGGATGTATTTTTTGGGCGCGAGGATTTCGATCTGGATTGGTGCGGTGGTGCTCCACCAGAGACCATGTTCAAGCATGACCGATTCATCCAGAAATGGGGTCAGAACTGGGGGATTCCACTCTATCAGTGGGAGAAAATGGCGGACGAAGGGTTTCCCTGGTGGCGTCAGCGGATTGACAAGCTGACCGATATTTTTCGGATTTTCCGGATTGATCACGTTCTCGGTTTTTATCGCATCTATGCATTCCCTTGGCGACCTCAACTGAATGCTGAGTTCCTTGAACTGAACGAAAAGGAGGCGGCATTGAAGACCGGTGGCGAGTTGCCCGGATGGTCGCCAAGGCCGGATGATACGGATTCCAACAAGGCGGCGAATCGCGCGGATGGAGATCTTCGCTTGAAGGTGATTCTCGAGGCAGCAGGAGAATCTGATGTGGTGGGCGAGGACCTTGGGTGTGTGCCGGAGTATGTCCGCCCGCATCTGGCATTACTGGGAATTGCGGGCTTCCGAATCCCGCATTGGGACTTTGATGATGAGGGGGAAGTGATTCCAGGTGATCAGCTGCCGGAGTGTTCCTTCGCGACTTATGCGACGCATGACCATCTGCCGATTCCCGCGATGTGGGAGGAGTTTCGAGCGCATTCGGTGGACGAGTCGTTGGAGGATCACGAGCGCCTAGATGCCGCCGAGCATTTGCGTTTGATGATGGAGTTTGCCGGGATTGAGAAAGACGAGCCCTTTAATGATGAGATCTTGTGGAAGCTGATTGATGCCTTGATGGCCTGCAATTCCCGCTACGCGGCGATCATGGTGAATGACCTTTTCGGAATGACCGAGCGGATCAATCAGCCGGGGACAGTGGGGCCGCAGAATTGGACCTTTAGACTTCCGAAGACGGCAGCCGAGTATCGAAATGATCCGGCGTGGGGCTTGTTGAAGGCATCAGTCGCAAGTAGTGGTCGTTGTTTGCGATGAAGATCACTTCTGCCACCTTTTTGACGAGTTCTCCGGATTTGGAGCACTGTCCTGATTCCAGCCTTCAGGAATTTGCGTTTATCGGACGCTCGAATGTCGGCAAGTCCTCGCTGCTCAACCTTCTCGCGGGGCGCAAGGATCTGGCGAAGGTGTCGTCGACTCCGGGGGCGACGCGCTTGATCAACTTCTTCACGATGAACAAGGATTGGCTGCTGGTCGATCTTCCGGGCTACGGTTATGCGAAGGTGAGGAAGGAAAGCCGACAGGAATTCCAGCGGGCGGTTTCGGACTACCTTTCGCAGCGCGGACAGCTGCGCTGTGTGTTCGTGCTGATCGATTCGCGGCTGACGCCTCAGGCGATCGACTTGGAGTTTTGTGATTGGCTGGCGACGGGAGAGATTCCTTTCGTGCTGATCTTTACCAAGACGGATAAGTCGAAGGCGACGAAGGTGGGGGTGAATGTGGCGCTGTTTTTGGAAGCTCTCAAGGAGCGCTGTGAAGGCGAGCCGAGGTATTTCCAGACCTCGACGAAGACGGGCAAGGGTCGTAGTGAGGTGCTTGAGTTTATTGAGCAGGTGCTGAAGGTGTGAATTTCCACCCTCCGAGCGAGTTTTCGGGCGGATGCGCATGAAATTCAGCGCGCCTGCAAGCGAAATCTGAGGGGAAATGGCACGGCTGGGCTGGCAAAGCTTGGGATTTCCGTCTGGAGCTTGTGAAAACTTTCACAAACGGCTTGAGACTGGGGCGGGGGATGGCATCTTCGCGCCGTTCCCCATGGTCACTGACAACAATTCCACTGCCCACGCGGCCTACGATTCGAAGATCGAGGGCAATGTGATCGTCACTCGCGTGGATGCCGCGATGAACTGGATGCGCAAGAATTCGATGTGGCCGATGCCGATGGGCTTGGCTTGTTGCGCGATCGAGATGATGGCTTCGGCCTGTTCGCGCTTTGACCTTTCCCGTTTCGGGATGGAGGTGATGCGTTTTTCTCCGCGTCAGGCGGATGTGATGATCGTTTCCGGAACGGTAACCTACAAGATGGCGCTGGCGGTGAAGCGGGTCTGGGACCAGATGCCTGAGCCGAAATGGTGCATCGCGATGGGCGCGTGTGCTTCGAGCGGTGGAATGTATCGCAGCTACGCGGTGCTTCAGGGGATTGACCAGCTGATTCCGGTGGATGTTTACATTTCCGGTTGTCCTCCGCGCCCGGAAGCATTGATTGCCGGCCTGATGAAATTGCAGGATCAAGTCGCCAAGGAGCCTGCTTTGGCCAACCAGAAGAAGGAATTCTTCGAAGAACTCTCCTCCTAATTCACGATGTCCTCCGCTCATGATATTGAAGCCCTCAAGGGTAAATTTGGTGACGCTGTGACGGGAACGATTGAGTTCCGGGGTGAGCAGACGATCTGTGTGTCTCTTTCGTCGCTGCACGAGGTGCTGGCGCATGCGAAGAATGAACTCGGCTATGATTTTCTGCTCGATGTCGCGAGTCTGGACCACTTCGGCGAGGATCCTCGTTTCGAAATGGTCTATGAGTTGACGACACTCGACGACTCCAAGCACTTGCGCGTGAAGTCGAAAGTGGCTGAGGATGAGAAGGTGCCAAGCGCCACGGATCTCTGGCTTGGTGCGGATTGGCACGAGCGCGAAGTTTACGACATGATGGGTATCGGCTTCACCGACCACCCGAACCTGAAGCGCATTCTGATGTGGGAAGGCTATCCTTTCCACCCGCTGAGAAAGGATTTCCCGTTGGCGGGTCGTCCAAGTGAAATGCCGGATGTGGCCTTTAGCGGAGTTGCTCCGCTTGCCGGTGGTCCATTTGTGACCGCTCCGGGTTCGGCGGATGTCGCCAAGCGTGAACCGCGTTCACGTGCGATGGATTGAGCCCTCGATTTTACGTTTTCCCTAACCCCGCCATCTCATGCAGACTCCTCCGATTATGCGTGGAGGATTCATGTCCAAATGGAGCACGATGGGGACCGATCTCATCGCCGCTCGGGTGACGCTCTGCGTGGTAGGCCTGCTGGTGCTGATTCAGTTTGCCATCGAAAGCGTAGGTGGCTTCGTGGAGAACCGGGAGCTTTTTGGGAAGCTGGGGCTGAGTCGACAGGGGCTCGCAAGCGGGGCGCTCTGGCAACCATTTACCCACGCACTGATTCATGGGAACTGGGTGCACTTGATCATCAATGCCTTTGGTTTGCTGGCGATCGGCCCTCGAATTGAGCGGATTGGTGGTGGGCGCTTGTTGCTTGGTCTTCTGGCCTCCGGCTGGCTGATGGGTGGTCTATTTCAGCTGATCTTAAGTGGTGGTCCTGAGCTGATTCCATTGGTGGGGATATCGGGGGGAGTAGCCGCTGGATTGCTGTGGCTAACGGGCGTTTCTCCGGGATCTTGGATGTGGCCATTGCCCGTATCCGGAAGGAATCTGGGTATCGGGGTCATGCTCGCATCGGGCTTTCTGGCGCTGATGAATCCAGTTTTGGGTATTCCAGTGCTATCTGAGTGGGGTGCGGCTGTCGGGAAATATGCTGACGGAGGCGTCTCCCACGCCTGTCATTTCGGCGGGGGATTGCTCGGATGGGGGATGGCACGCTGGGCGCTTAGGCCTCGGGTGAGCCTAGCGAAGCTCCAAAAGGAAAGGGCCCGCCGCGAAGCTGCGGACGGGCCCAATCGTCGTTTGACTCGTTAGGGGCGACTCAGTTGACGTTGCGACGATTGCGGATCTCCTCCAAGCGTTGACGCTGGGCATCTTGGGCTGCCCTTAGGCTTGATTGGCGTTCGGCTTGCGCCGCTGCTGCCCGTTGGCGATTGGCCTCTTGATTTTGTTTGGCTTGTGCATTGATCTCGGCATTGCGAGCACGAACGGCCTCGACACTCGCTTGGCTGCGAGCCCGGGTATCGGCGATGATGGCCTCGCGGCGGTAGTGGTTCTCAGCCGCTCGCGCATCCAGATTTCGCTGGGCCTGGTTCCATGCCGTTGGCTGACCTTGGTAGCGACCGGGCGGTTGTGCTTGGTTCCGAACTGGCTGCCGGGATTGATCCCCGCGGAAGTTGGCTGCCGCTGTGGCCTGATTTCGCTGCCAGCGAGCGACATTGGCATCGTTCCTGACTCGAACCTGATTGGCCCATTCGTAGTTTCTCGCCTGAAGCTGAGCGACTCGGTCCTGCTGTTGACTCAGGATGCGCCCATTGACACTGCGAGGAACGGGGGCATAACCGCTTCCTCCCCAACCGTAGGGGTGGGGGCAGTTGGAAATCGGACGAGGGGTGTAGCCCCGTGGGTAGTATCCGTAAAGGTAGGGGTCGTAGTAGGCGCTCCGGCGGCGATCATAGTAGCAGCGGACAGCCGGGTCGTAGAACCAGTAGTCGCTGCTAGTGGAAACAAAACTCGCACTGATGCCCGTGGTTCCGTAGCTGGTGGCATAGCCACCGTATGAAGGGTCGTAGTAGCACGAGCTGAAAATCGCGGCGGCTGCTGCGATGAGCGCGGATTTGATCAAGCGATTCATATTCATTGCGGTGGGTATGACGGTTCTTTGGAGAATCTATTCACCGGAATCAGGCCGTTGTCTAGAGGTTGGATTGACAGCAGGGCCCCAGGACTCTTTTTTGGGGTAGCCCTGCGGGGATTCTATGAGCAAACCTATCCTTGTTACCGGAGGAGCCGGATATATCGGCTCCCATACCGTCAGACTTCTCGCCTCGCAGAACCGCAAAGTTGTCGTCTTGGACAACCTCGCCTACGGACATCGCGACGCGATCGTCGATGAGGGGGTCGAGCTTGTGGTTGGTGATGTTGGTGATCGAGCGTTGCTGGAGAAGCTTTTTGATGAGCACGGCTTTGAGGCGGTGGTGCACTTCGCAGCCTTTGCCTATGTCGGCGAGTCCGTGACCGATCCACTCAAATACTACCGAAACAACACCGCTGAGCCGCTGACTTTGCTTGAGACGATGCAGGCAAAGGGCTGCAAGTCCTTCGTGTTTTCCTCAACCTGTGCGACCTACGGGGTTCCGGATGCGATTCCGATTGTTGAATCCAACAAGCAGGACCCGATTAATCCCTACGGCCGAAGCAAGCTGATGCTGGAGTGGGTTTTGCGGGATTGTGAGTCCGCTTGGGGCTTGAAAAGCGCTTGTCTGAGGTATTTCAACGCGAGTGGATCGTCGGCCGATGGAAAGATTGGTGAAGACCATGATCCGGAAACCCACCTGATTCCTCGGGTGCTGATGGCCTTGAAAGGTGAAATTTCCCACGTGGATGTCTTTGGCACGGATTATCCGACGCCTGACGGAACCTGTATTCGCGATTACATCCACGTCGAGGATTTGGCCGATGCTCACGCCAGGGCCATCGACCATCTCGCTGGAGGTGGCGATTCGATCCGCTGTAATTTGGGGACTGGTGTCGGCGTTTCCGTCAAGCAGATCATTGATGCTGCTGAGGAGGTGACGGGTCAGAAGGTGCCGGTCAAATATGGCCCGAGGCGTGAAGGCGACCCTCCGCAACTTCTTGCAGACCCGAGGCTTGCAAAGGAAATGTTGGGCTGGGAGGCTAGCCGAAAGGACGTTCGTGAGATGGTCAAGGGCGCCTGGGCCTGGATGAATGGCCCCAATGCCGGTCACTTTGAAAAATAATCTCATGCTGCGTAATCGCGATGTAATCACATTCTTGCTTGCCAACTCGGCTTGTTGGGGGCACTTGTTTTGAAAGCCAAATTTGAGATGAAAAGAACCTCCGCCTACCCAAGAGCAGGTTTCACCTTGGTGGAATTGCTTGTCGTTATCCTCATTATCACCGTGCTGCTCACCCTCGGCGCAGCAGGTTTCCGCAATGCTGGTGGGAAAGGCGTGAGCACGGCAATTCCTTCCACGGAGGCGATTTTCGACGAAGCCCGCTCGGTGGCCGTTGGCAAGGGCACGAGGTCGCGAGTGCTGATCGACATCGATGACCCCAAGATCGAAGGGAATTATCTGAGGCGGATGTTCGTGATTTTTGAGAAAACCGACGATAATGGCGACCCCATTCCCAATGCATGGGAGCTTTCGGGCAAGGCCTATATCTTCCCAGCGAAGACCTATTTCAGCCGTCAGTATAGCAAGAAAAATCACAAGTCGCAGTCTGGTAATCTGGACACGATGACGCTCAACGGAGTGTCCGGCATGTATAATTCAAAAAAGGCGGGGTATCTCTACTACGAGTTCAATTCCGAGGGCATTTGCACGACAGGATTGAATGGTGACGGTTACGATGCCCCTAGCTTCGTGATTGGTAGCGGAGCTCGCGGCAAGGGCCAGGAAGAGCCGAGAACGACCAGCGAGGGCCGTCGGGACTTCGGTGGATTTGTGATCTGGCGTAACGGGGCGACTTCCGTCTTCCGCAATCCTACCCAAATCATCGGTTCTGAAGAACCCACAACTTTCTGACACATGAAAACCCCAAGTAGTTCAAAAGCCCGCAGGGGTTTCACTTTGATGGAGACGGTCATCGCGATTGGAGTGCTGGCATTGCTGCTCACTGGATTCCTCGCGGTGTTTGCTCCTGCAACAGCTGGTATTCGTAAGGCGGTCAGTATTCAGGAGGCAGACCGTCTGGCATTTGCCTTGCAGAAGGAACTGGTGCTGCTGAGAGGCAATGCGTCAGAGCAGAAAACCGGGTTCGAGAAGGCCTACGATTGGATCAAGGGTTCGACGAACAACAACACGGTTCTGCTGGTGTATCAGTATCGCTCCGTGATCGATGGGTCACTTCGCAGCGATGGAACTCCTGAGCCCTACACCTCTGCGGGTGGAGTGGCAGGTCAGGATTTTATCGTTCAGCCGATCGTTCGTCAGAAAAGCGATCCGGAGTTGGAAAAGGATCTTAAAGCGCTGGAGGGTCGGATTTACGCGGCTAAGCTGGTGCAGTTAGTTTTTAATAGTAAAGGTGAGCTTGCACGCGGCAAAGAGGGCGAAATCACATCCCCTGACGGTGGTGCGGGTGGTTCGACGGCAGACGCTTATCCGGAAGCTGTGATCGCGTTCGCCGCCGAGTTTCACATGCTGCCGAATTCCGCCTACAGCTACATCAAGGGGAGCCAATTCAACGTGGCTAAGCTCGATAGTCCGGTCTTTACCCGCAATCTCGCGGTTCGTCGTTGATCCCCCAGAAACCTATTCGCCATGAAAACCTTTTCAGCAAAACCCCGGAAGTCCGGCTTCACCCTTATTGAATTGATGGTGTCGATGGGGATTACCGCCATCATCATCACCGTGCTCGTGACCATCACCGGAGTCGCCACGGATACTTGGACTCGCAGTCGTTCGCAATTGCGCGCCTCCCGTCAAGCGAAGGTGCTGATCGACACGATGGCCAAGGACTTTGAATCCTTGGTTTCGCGCCGTGGGGACAACATGGAGTGGCTCTATGTGTCCATGGATTCGGGGGCTAATCTTCCGCAAGTTGTGAAGTCAGGAAACGGTAATTCCAATGTCGCTGCATTTACCTTCTTCACGGCCGCCACGGACCGCTACAACGGACAGATCGGGCAAGCGTCGGATGCTGGAGGTGATGTGTCTTGTGTCGCTTATCGGATGCGCTTTCAGGACCCCATCGAAGGGGGCTCTGGTGACAAGGACACTTCCACCTTCGTGGTTTATCGGAGTCTCATTAATCCGGACGAAACCTTTGAAAAGTTGTTGGGAGAAGAGGATCTTCGTGCCGCGTTTTCATCATTTGAAAATGGCGTGGATGACGAGGCAAATTTCATCTGCGAAAACGTTTTCCAGATCACGGCAACCTTCTTGGTTGAGGTCACTACGGATGGAGGCGCTGGCGGATCTGCCAGGCTTGAAACCGCCCGGGTCACTCTGGATAGCTCATCAACTAGCGGTGAATTCCGACTCCTAGGTAGTGGAATCAAGGTTCAAAATGCCGAGCTCGGCACCTATACTGAGGAAGAGATAGCTGCTGGTCGTTTGACGGGTGTTGAGTTGAGCGTTTCGGTGCTTTCCGATGCTGGCATGATTCGCCGCAATGCCGCGGAAGGGTTGAGCGATAAGGATTACGCACGCCAGTCATTCAACTACTCTCGTGTGGTTGATGTTCCCGGGAACTGAGGATTTGAATCACAGCGTTTGCCGCAGGTGCTCGATCGCCTCGGCAAGATCCTCCTGAGTCACGGTGTCTGCCAAGTAAGCGTCACCTGCTTGGCGAAGGAGGACGAAGCGGATGGCTCCGGCGGCAAACTTTTTGTCGCGGGACAAGCGCTGAAGGATCGTGGAGGATGCGATTTTTTCGGGTATGACAAGTGGGAGTCTGAAGTGTTCGAGAAGTTTGAGCACGGCGCGGGCACCTTCATCGCCTAATCCCGAGCGTTTCTGACTGAGGAAGAGAGCCGCGCGGAGACCAAGCGAGATGGCTTCGCCATGGAGCATCTCACCATAGGGGACAGCGGCCTCGATGCCGTGTCCGATGGTGTGTCCGAAGTTCAGTAGCGCCCGAGTGCCTGCGGTTTCGAGTTCGTCCTCTTCCACGATTCTCGCCTTGATGGCAATGTTGCGCGCAATGAGGTCGGCAGGAACGTCAGGTGAATCCGGGTCAAGTCGCGCGAGTTCGCTGAGCATGGCGGCGTCGCGAATGGCAGCGTGCTTGATCACTTCGGCAAAGCCTTCACGGAATTCACGAGAGGGAAGGGTGCGTAGGGTTTCGGGGTCGACGAGGACCAGACGTGGCTGATGAAAGGCGCCGACGAGGTTTTTTCCTTCGGGGAGGTTGATACCGGTCTTGCCTCCGACCGATGAGTCGACCTGAGCAACGATGGTTGTGGGAATCTGGACGAAAGGAACGCCGCGATAAAAGATGGCGGCGACGTAGCCTGCGAGATCTCCGACGACTCCGCCTCCCAGCGCGATCACCAATGAGCTGCGATCATGGCCGGCCTGGGCAAGTGAGGAACAAAGCGCAGCGGCCTGGTCGAAGGACTTTGAGGCTTCGCCTGCTGGAATGACATGTCGGCTCACTTCAATGCCAGCGGCCTTCAGTGAGGCGGCCAAGGTGTCGCCGTGATGGGGGTCAACATGACTGTCGCTGATGACGGCGGTTTTGGTGCCGGCGCGCAGAGCGGCGATTCGCTCCCCGGCTTGTGACAGGATTCCATTTTCGACGACGACATCGTAGGAGCGTTCGGCGAGATCGACATGGACGGTAGGCATGGGCGACAGAATGGCGATTCGAGGATGGGATGCAACTCTGACGCGCGATCTAACGAGATCGTTGCTGGTGCCATTCCCGGGTGTCCGGGAAAACGAGCTGGGCGAGGGGGCGGTCGGCGAGTTCGAAGCTTTTGACGATGTCTTCGAGCAAGGCAAGGGAGGCGATGGTGTCGAAAAGGGCGTCGTGCCAGCTGCCTTTGGGCGCGAGCTCCCGAATACGGGCCTCGAGATTGCGGCCGATGCAAAGGGCAGAGAGTGAATGGTCGGGCAGTTCGGGCCACGCGGCGCGTGCGAGCAGCAGCGTGTCGACCCAGGGCCCGAAGCCATGGCCGGGGAACGCACGGAGGAAACGTTTCTCGGTGCCTTTTCCGTGAGCAACGACGACGGCGTCACCGAGGCGCTTTTTCACCACCGGCCAGAGTTCGAGGAGGGAGGGCGCGCCGATCAAGTCCTCATCCCGGATGCCGTGAACCTTTTTTGCCGACCAGGTGATTGGACTCGTGGAGCTGAGGTAGGAAACGAATGGCTCGGTGTGACCGGTGCGGATCGACCATTCTGCCAATCCAATCTGGACCGGGACGTCGGTCTTCCCGCGTGCCGCACCTGCCGACTCGAAGTCGATCCCGGCAAAGCGAACTTGGCAAATGGGGGTATCCGGCGTCACGGGAGAAGCGATGCATTCGCCGTGGGGAAAAGGAAGTTCTTTCCTGTAAGGTGATCAAAAGGTCTCGCAGAGACTGGACGAGGCAAGAAAGGCTCTCTCGAGCGAGCCTGCACCGGGAGTTCTGTGAAAGTATTCTATGATCCCGGGCTTGCCATCGCGGCGGGCCTTGCGAAAGGTCCGCTTCCGCAATGCCGGATCGACGAACACCATTTTGGCTGTGGCCGAATCTGTTGAGCCTGGACGCCCCGCTGGTCGCGGTGGCGTGGCTTTTCATGTTCGCGCGTGCGTGGCGGGTCGACTTCCACCCGTGGCATGCCTATGCGGCGCTTGGGTTGACGGTTTGGGTCATCTATGTGGTGGACCGCTTGATCGATGTCAGGATGCGCCCGGCCGATGACCCGACGCTTGGTCTCAGGCACCATTTTCATAACAGGCATTGGAAAAAGTTCTCGGTGGGAGTGCTCCTGGCGATCGTAGCCGTGCTGTGGCTGACGCTCACGTATTTACCTGTCGAAATCATCGGCTACTCGATCCCGATCATCTTTTTGGTTGGAGCGTTTTTCGCCTTGGTGGTGCTGGTGCCGTCAACCCGCGACATTCCCTACTGGAGGAATATCGTGGCTGGAATGACTTTCGGGACGGGGACTGCCTTGGCAGCCCATGTTTATGTCCCGACCGAGCCGTTCTGGGACATGATGCAGAGCCGGGAGGTGATCAGTTTTGGCGTGCTTTGCGTGCTCAATATTTCGGCGATTCATCTATGGGAGCATTCGAGGCGTTCGGACGATCCGGAGGTTCGGGCTGCGGATGAGATCAGTTTGACCTTGCCGCTGATCCTGCTTGGAGCGGCTGCCTTGTGGTTTGCCTTCCAGGATAATCCGGGGATGTTTGGTGGTACGGTCGCCGAGACGGAGTCATTAACCCGACCGTTCTTTTACGGAGTGCTGGTTTCAGCGGCTCTACTGCAAGTGATCAATCGAACCCGGGATCGCTATTCGATGGATGCATTGCGGAGTTTGGCGGATGCCGCGATGATTGTGCCGCTGCCTTTTTTCATTGTTTTCGCGGGCAATTGATCGGCGCTTGCGGGGCGATAGGGGCTTCCCTAGCTTCGCCGTTCCATGACCAAGGCGCTTGAAGTAAAACGACCGGTTTTCCTGATCCTCGGAGCACCGGGATCGGGAAAGGGAACTGAGATCATCGCAAAGATCGTGACCTTGCCCGTCGATCGGAATACCGCAGATCATATCGTCTAATGGAACATCCACGAATCGTCTTTCTAGGGACCGGTGAAATCGCCATTCCGGCCTTTCGATTTCTTATTGAAGAAGCTCCGTGCTCTGTCGCGCTGGTGACGCAGCCGGATCGGCCGGCCGGGAGAAAACGCGAACTCAAGCCGCCACCGATCAAGGAAGTGGCGGTGGCCGCAGGCATCCCCGTTTTGCAACCCGAACGGGTGAAGGAGGAGGGTGCGCTGGAAGCGATCGAAGCTTTGAAGCCAGATCTGATCGTGGTGATGGCTTATGGTCAGATTCTTCCCAAGCGGCTGATCGAAATGGCTCCGCTCGGCTGCGTGAATCTTCACGCCTCCTTGTTGCCGAAATACCGCGGGGCGGCCTGCATTCAGGCCGCGATGGATGCGGGTGACTCGGTCACGGGGGTAACGCTCATGCATGTCGTTCCCAAGTTGGATGCCGGCGATGTGATTCTTGCGAAGGAAACACCGATTCGTGACGACGATACGGGTGGCACCCTCCATGATCGCCTTGCCGACGTGGCGCGGGAAGCGCTGAAGGCGGGTCTGCCGTCTTTGCTGGATGGATCGGCTGGAAGGACGAGTCAGGAAAGCATGGGGGAGGTTTCCCATATTTCGAAACTCGATCGCGAGGACGGTCGCATCGACTGGTCCTGGCCTGCTGAGCGAATTGAAAGGCGTCTCCGAGCCTATGACCCGTGGCCAGGATGCTTCACGACCTATGACGATGGCTCAGGTCCCAAGCGCTTGAAGGTCTTTCCGGCCAAGCTCGGCGATGGTTCGGGGCAGCCGGGAAGCATGACGGTCGTGGATCGTCAGGTCAGGGTCGCTTGCGGAGATGGGCTTCTCCTTCTTGGTGAGGTGCAGGCCGATGGATCCCGCCGGATGCCGGCGATCGACTGGAGCAGAGGATGGAAAGGTCAATCCGTAACACGTCTCGATTGAAAGTCGCTGTTCTTCGTGCCACCCTTTTTCCTTTCGTCATGAAAGCTCTCCTCGTCTCCGCGGCATTTCTTAGCCCGCTCGCCGCCACTACCATCTCGGTGGTTCCGATCTTTGAACCAGTCAGCCTTCATGAAACGGATGTTGATGAAGTGATCACCGACACGGGTGAGGCACTTCAAGCGACGGTGGTTTCGCGTCCGATGGCTCTGACTGGAGCCTTTCCTGAGACTCTCATCGAATCGATCCGTACGCCGCTCAAGCTTCCGACGAACAATCCGAATTACACAGTCGAAGAGGCAAATCTACTGGTTCTTTGCATGATTGGGATTTCGGCGGAGGTGACACAGGACGGGCTCTTGGTGAAATTTGATGTCTCCAAGCTGGAGATCCCGGAGGGTGTCGATCTAACCGTTCGTCAGGTGCTCAAGCTGGGAATCGTTGCCGTGCGCAAGACCTTGGAAGTTTATCAGGCTCCCCAGTCCGACACCTTGGTCATTCGGATTCGCATCACGGGGACAGACGAAGGGACGGCATCTCTGACAGAACTGGATTCGCAGTTTGAGCTGGGGGGAGCTTAGTCAATCGACGGCTCACTCGAATCGTGTTGGTTCAGGCTTTCGGTGCTGAACTTGGGTTGTGGTGCTTTTTTCAAGAGTCTCCGGTGGCCATGATCCGTGTAAAAGCACCTTCTTGTGGTTTTTGCCCTTTCCCGGAGGTCGGTGGATTGCTTTGATCCAAGCCACATCGCATGAGTTCTGAAGAGCCTTCCACAAGACGCCGCGTTATCCTGAAATTGAGCGGTGAAGCCCTCCGGGAATCGGGGAGCCGAGACAATATTTCGCCAGAGATCGTTGATCGCATCGCCAACGAGGTGAAGGAGGCGATGGAGACGGGCCAGGTGGAGTTGGGGATCGTCGTGGGCGGTGGAAATTTCTGGCGTGGAGCATCGGCGAGTGCCCGCGGCATGGATCGCGCGACGGCGGATTATGTCGGCATGCTGGCCACGGTCATGAACTCACTCGCGCTGCAAGGGGCGCTGGAACATAAGGGAGTCCCTTGTGTCGTTCAGTCGGCCATTGAAATGAAGAACGTGGCTGAAACGTTCATTCGTCGGAAAGCCGCGAAGCAACTCGATGATGGCAAAGTGGTGATTTTCGCTGCTGGAACGGGAAGCCCGTTCTTTTCGACCGATACGACCGCGGCCCTCCGTGCCAGCGAAATGGGAGCCCATCAGGTGCTCAAGGCGACGATGGTCGATGGCGTCTATGACGCTGACCCGAAGAAAAATCCCGATGCCAAACGCTTCGAACGCGTCAGTTTCCAAGAATGCATCACCCGCCAGTTCAAGGTGATGGATGCGACGGCTTTCAGTCTCTGCATGGACAACAAGATTCCGATTGTGATCTTTGATCTGGGCAAGCACGGGAATGTCACGGAAGCCATTCTTGGAGCCGATGTCGGCACCGTGGTCGATTCCCAAGGCTGAACTTTTTTGGAGAACCCTAAATACCGAACTGTCATGGACCCCGCTGAAGCCATTCTTGAAACTGAAGTTGCAATGCAAAGTGCCGTGGAGCATTTGGTGCACGAATTCGCCTCCGTCCGCACGGGTAAGGCATCGCCTGGTCTGATTGAAAATCTTGACGTCTTTGTTCGCAGTTACGGCAGCCAGATGAAGTTGAAGTCACTTGCGGTGATCAGCTCGCCCGAGCCCCGTATGTTGGTGGTCTCACCCTTCGATCCGGCTACTACACCCGAGATTGAAAAGGCGATTCGCGAGTCCAAGCTGGGTCTGAATCCTGTGGCTGCGGATCGCTCGATCCGCGTGCCGATTCCTGAACTTTCTGAAGAACGCCGTCGCGACATGACCAAGCTGGTCAAGCAACTCGGTGAGGAAGCCAAGGTGCGGATTCGCGCGATCCGCAAGGAGGGCATGGACGCCGCCAAGAAGATGAAGGCTGACAACGACCTCACCGAAGACGGTCAGAAGGACCACGAAGCCGAAGTTCAGAAGCTTACCGACAAGCACGTCAAGGAGGTCGATGAGCATGTCACCGCGAAGGAAGCAGAAGTGATGAAGGTCTAGGCGAAATGGACACTCAAGTCCCGCCAGTCGGGGTGATCGGACGGAAGGCATCCTCCGCACGACGGTCACCATCCGCGGTGAGTCGCTCGTGTGAATCCTGCATCCGGAAGCAATGATCATGACTCCACGGCAGAGTGAGCAAGATCTATCACATGGGAGTTATCCTGCCTCGCTGCTGGTTTTGACGATGCGCTTGTAGCTGACCACCCGTTCCTCGCCCCGAGCAATGCCGCTTTTCATCGAAACGTTCAGCGTTTCAGAGAATGGATGAGGAATTGGGTAGGATCGGGATATTTGGGTTTCTTGGTGCCTTTGTGAATCAGGAAACAATCAACCCCGACTTCATCGCAGTGCTCCTTCAGCTTGAGCCCGAAATTCGAGGTGTGGGTGGGATCCTTCTGTGGCTTTCCGATTTCCGGCGTATCCTTGAAGAAGAGCGCGACCGGCGGGTCTCCGGCACTCACCAGAGAGTAGGGCGAGTATTCGGCGATCCAAGGCAAGATTTCCTCCCGTGCGGCTAGGAACTGATCGAAGTTCGGTTTGCCGAAAGCGTGACCTCCATATTTGCTGTTAGGCGTCCATGCCTTCATTTGCGCCGGATCGAGCGTCGTCTGCGGCGCGAGTAATGCCGCGCAGAACAGCCGGGTGGATTCCCGGGCGACCGGATCGGAGCTCTGCGGATCGGCGAGATCGTTGTGGAAGGCCAGCCACAAGCTGGTGCAGGCACCCGCCGATCCGCCGGCCGCACCGATGCGTGTCTTGTCGATGTTCCACTCGGCTGCCTTCGAGCGTACGAATTGCAGGGCGCGTGCGGCATCCTCCATCGGTGCCTTGACGGGCGGCACCACGCCGTCGGCGTGCTTCATCAGTCGGTAGTTGATCGCCACCACCGAGATCCCGGCATCGAGCAGTGCCTGCGCGGTGGCACAGCGATTCACAAGCTCCTTGCTGCCATTCATCCAGCCGCCGCCGTGGATGACGAAGACCAGCGGTGTCGCTTTCTCGGATTCGGCTTTCCAGAAATCGAGGACATGCCGCGGGTGCTTTCCATAGCGCACTTCCGTGAGGGTCGGCTTCGGCACGCTTGGGGGATAGGCGAAATCCTTGTCGGAAGTTTGGGCCAATGCTGACAGGGTCATCGAGCCGAAGGTGAAGCACAGCCTGAGGATCCGTCCGATTCGCGGCACAGGTGAAAGAGTGAAGGTATTCATGTTAATGGTTTCAGTTTGAGGTTGCGCTCGATGATGGAGCGTGTGCCGAGGCAGTCGGCGTTATTGATGGTGGGATAGCAGACGTTGACAACGTTACGCGTGGCCTTGACGGCCACCCGTTGATCAATGGAAGGGCAGGCGGGTGATTACTCTGAAACATCCGGGTAAGAACCTAACAGCTTGACCATCGAACAGTGCTTTTCGAGTTCGCTGAGGGCTTCTTTGACTTCGTCGTTTTCGCAGTGGCCGGCGAGATCGACGTAGAAGACATATTCCCAGTCCTTCCGCTTCGAGGGGCGGGACTCGATCTTCGACATGTTGATGTCAAAGTGCTCGAAAGCCTGAAGCGCACGGACGAGTGAGCCCGGGCGATCGTGGATGGCGAAGAGCATCGAGGTGCGGTCGTTACCGGTGGCGGGACAGGTCTTCTCGCCGATGACGAGAAAGCGAGTCGTGTTGGTGGCGCGATCTTGAATCGATTCCTCCAACATCGTTAGGCCGTACATTTCGGCGGCAAGCGCACCGCCCATGGCGGCGGCCCCTTCGCTGGCTTTCTCGCGGGCGATCTGGGCGGCGCGGGTCGTCGATGAGACTTCGACCAGATCCGCTTTTGGGAAATTCTGGAGAATCCACGTCCGGCATTGTCCGAAGACCTGCGGGTGGGAATAGAGGGTCTTGACCTCCTCCTTTGGGATGGCAGCCATCAGGCCGTTCTCGATGCGGAGCAGGATCTGCGCACAGATTTGAAGCGAGGAGTCGACGAAGAGATCGAGCGTGTGGGAGACGGCCCCTTCGGTGGAATTCTCGATGGGAACGACTCCGTAATCGGCCTTGCGGCGGGTGACTTGATCGAAGACTTCGGCGAAATTCGGATGGGCGGTGTATTCGACAGAGTGGCCGAATTTCTTGATTGCAGCTTGATGGGTCCAGGTGCCTTCCGGACCGAGGTAGGCAATTTTAAGATCATCTTCCAAGGCCAGTGCGGCCGACATGATTTCACGGTAGATCGCGCGGATCGATTTTTCCGGTAGGCGTCCCTTGTTGCGCTCGACGAGCTTGCGAAGCAGGGCTTCTTCGCGCTCGGGGGCGTAAATCTGAAGTCCGTCGCGCTTCTTTACCACACCGACCTGATGGACGAGCTCGGCACGTTCAGAGAGGAGGTCGAGAAGCTGACCGTCGATGCGGTCGATTCCAATGCGAATGTCGTCGAGGTTCATGCGTCGGCAGTTTGGGTTTCTTCGTCGGGAGTCTCGTTGGAGTCCTCGGCAGCGGCTTCGGGCTTCTTCGGTATGGACTTTTCGGTGGCGCTGAGGGCGAGTTGTTCTTCGGGCGAAATTCGGCCAGAATCTTCCTTGGGTTCAGGTAACTTGACCTTGCGAAGCTCACCGGCGTTGGGAAGATCATCGATTGAACGAATACCGAAGTGTTCGTAAAAGAGTCCGGTGGTTTCGTAGAGCAGGGGACGGCCCGGGAGGTCGGCGCGACCACCGATGCGGACGAGTTCACGATCGAGCAGTTTTTGGAGCATGCCATCGCAGGAAACTCCGCGGACGGCCTCGATAGCAGCCTTGGTGATCGGTTGGCGATAGGCGACAATGGCGAGGGTTTCCATGGCCGGAGCGCTCAGGCGTTCGGGTTTCCGGCCGGGGAATAGCTGTTTGACGAAGTCTCCGTAGTCCACACGGGTGAAAATTCGCCAACCCTTGGCACCTTCACGGAGGCTGAAGGCTCGTTTGGTTTCATCGTAGGCCCGGTTGAGCTCGGCGATGGAGGCAATGACTTTTTCTTCGCTCACGGCCGCCAAGGCGGTCATCCACTCCGGGAGTGGCTCCACCGTTTCGCCCTCCTCAGCCTTGCGGGCGAGGCTATCCTCGGCTTCCGCGACGCGGGCGCGCACCAGACGGGCGATTTCTTCAGACGAAAGAGGTTCGTCTGAGGACGTAACGAGTGCTTCAACGATAGAGCTCAATTCCATGGCGGGACGCGCAGCTTAGGTAGCCCGGCTGTCATTTCAAGCGTGCCGAGCGAAAGGATTGATTCCGGGAGCTGGTTGGATGGAAAATCAACGACTGGTGCGTCACCGCAGTGGGAGGCCGGGTGCGGTTCCAAACCGTGATGACCAACAAGAATCCCCGCATCACCGATGCCATCCCCACGCGGGTGGGGAAATCAGCTGCAAGAGTCTGATCGCGACCTGCAGGCCCGGGCCATCCCCACGTGGGTGGGGAAATCTCGCTCGATGGGCATGAGCCAGAGGATGTATTCGGGCCATCCCCACGTGGGTGGGGAAATCGCAGTTATGTTATCGTTTCAGTTCGTGGAAAACGGGCCATCCCCACGTGGGTGGGGAAATCGAGACGAGGGCGAGCATGAGCGCTTGCTTGGCCGGGCCATCCCCACGTGGGTGGGGAAATCACGATCCACTCCGCCCTGAGCAACGTCCATTGCGGGCCATCCCCACGTGGGTGGGGAAATCTCGAGTTCTAATTCCCACTCGACGGCGTCGGTCGGGCCATCCCCACGTGGGTGGGGAAATCTACACTTCCTGCACGAGCTCGATGCAGGCAGGAGGGCCATCCCCACGTGGGTGGGGAAATCGCTGCGGAGTTACGGGGGAGGATAGCGCTTGGCGGGCCATCCCCACGTGGGTGGGGAAATCGAGGAAAGGGGCATTTTTTTATGTGATTTCCGCGGGCCATCCCCACGTGGGTGGGGAAATCATCCACTGTACGCGGGTGACGGTGATTACCCGCGGGCCATCCCCACGTGGGTGGGGAAATCACTGCGGGGCGGGCAGCGGTTAGGAGCGATGCCGGGCCATCCCCACGTGGGTGGGGAAATCATCTTCCCCCCCTTGAGCCGGAAGGTGATCGACGGGCCATCCCCACGTGGGTGGGGAAATCATTCCGAGCCCGCTATGCGCAAGCATGGCGGGCGGGCCATCCCCACGTGGGTGGGGAAATCATCGCAATGCCTGCTTGTCCGCAAGCGGACGGCGGGCCATCCCCACGTGGGTGGGGAAATCACTGTGGAGCGGGTCATGGTTGCGAGAGATTCCGGGCCATCCCCACGTGGGTGGGGAAATCGTCTCCTTTCAGTGCGCGGGTGTTCACCCAGTCGGGCCATCCCCACGTGGGTGGGGAAATCTCCAACAGCAGATGCACCAGCAAGCCGCGATGCGGGCCATCCCCACGTGGGTGGGGAAATCAGCGGAGCCCTATTTCCCGTGCTCTCCCGCGACGGGCCATCCCCACGTGGGTGGGGAAATCATGCGGGCGATTTGTTCGGTGGTCAGTTTCATCGGGCCATCCCCACGTGGGTGGGGAAATCCGTGTGCGGGTATTCGGTGCCAGGAGATACTCCGGGCCATCCCCACGTGGGTGGGGAAATCTGGAGCAGGCGTTCGCTGAATTTCTCGGGGCGCGGGCCATCCCCACGTGGGTGGGGAAATCTTGCCTGGTCCCCATTCGACGATGCCGGAACGCGGGCCATCCCCACGTGGGTGGGGAAATCTCTCCTACGCTGACATCGGCGGTCCTCTAAGCCGGGCCATCCCCACGTGGGTGGGGAAATCTCTCCAGCCTCGACGCCGACCAACGCGAAACCCGGGCCATCCCCACGTGGGTGGGGAAATCGGTAGGGTCTGGCGCTGGCGAGGATGGAGAGGCGGGCCATCCCCACGTGGGTGGGGAAATCCTCGGTGCGCTGCTGGAAGCCGATCTCCATGCCGGGCCATCCCCACGTGGGTGGGGAAATCGG
>Ga0100401_1001175_pt1 | contig 21319 bp, 17 predicted proteins | sample CryGeymeta201525_FD_80421 | JGI IMG/M metagenome (GOLD analysis project Ga0100401, IMG submission 80421) | Groundwater microbial communities from Crystal Geyser aquifers in Utah, USA - Crystal Geyser metaG 2015-25 | ecosystem: Environmental > Aquatic > Deep subsurface > Groundwater | place: USA... | reverse complement strand
TCAGCTCTTCGCTATACTCGAAGGGGTAGTGCTGGGCGTACTCGTCGAGGAAGAAATCGAAAGGATTGATCGTCGCGAGGTTGGCGATCAGATCGACTTCGATGGAAAACTCCCGGACCGCTTCCGGAAAGACGATCCGCGCGAGGAAGTTGCCCTGGGGGTCTTGTTGCCAGTTGATGAAATGCTTCTCCGGCGAGATTTTCAGCGAGTAGGAAGGCACCTCGGTGCGCGAGTGGGTCGCAGGCCGGAGCCGGATCACTTGGGGGCCAAGTCTGACGGGCTTAGAATACTTGTAGGAAGTGAGGTGGTGGAGTGAGCAGTGGATGGACATGCGGATACAGGGTGACTGTAAGCTCCTTTTGAGCCAGAATTACAAGTAAAGCTGCCGATAATCGGAGAGTTTTTTCTTATCCGGTCCCTGCGACCGGGGAATCGTGGGCAACGAGGGTATAGCTGGGCACCGACAGCGTGAAAAACTTTCCTTTCTTCTTGATGAAAGCAGTCTCATGGGGCTGGTTCCATATGTCCACTTCGATGGATGGGGTCTTAAGAATCCTCGCACAAAGCGGTTGGCAATGACCGCAAACCATTGCCGCCAAACCGACAAGAAAAGGTCGGGGAGGCGGCGGCGCATGTCCAAGCTGCCTCCTACGGGAGAAAGCCAAAGGCCGTTGCGGTCGACTTTGTGCGGCTTCTTAACTCCCCGTCCACCGGATGGATCTCCATTTGCCAGGTCCCATGAAAACCATCCGCCGAGGTTCGCTCATTATCACTGCACTCATCGGGCATCTTTCCGCCCAGTCGCGACCGGATTCCGAGGCTCCCGAGGCTCCGGTCACTGTTCAGATTGAGGCCGAACTCGGTATCGACCCGGCAAAAATCCGCTTTGTTCCACCTCCGCCACCCAAGGCGGCGCCTCCGATGGAAATCAGGTCTGCCGCCGTCCATCACCTGCCGGACAGGACGTTGACCGTGGTCCGAGCGGAGCCCTCGACACTTCCTGACGTCCCCGAGCCTCCCCTTGATCGGAAGGAGGCGGCGACAAATTTTGAAGGAACCCACCGCAAGACCTTCACGCTTGGGCTTTCGGCCGTGGTTTATGATCGCAAGATCAGCCAGGTCTCATGGAGCGACCCCCGTTCGAAAGAGGCCTTCGAAGCCTGGTGCGACTGGGACTGGAGTCTGGTCGCCCCGATGCACACGATCAAAAGTGACGAGGTCGATTTTTCGATTTTCTTCTCTCCCTATCACGTGACCTCCCTGGTGAGGCGGGGCATTTTACCACCCGGGAAGATTCCAGACCACCCTCCGATTCCGCCGGGCGGCTTCGTCTTCACCAAAGGAGATCCAAATGCCGGGGCAGGCAAACCGGTAATTGAATCGATTCAGGGATTCCATGACCGCAATAAAGTGAAATTGGAAGCGCTTCGGGACGCACGGGAACAGTATAGGAAGGACGCCGCCGCCTGGAGAAAAGCCAATCCGCCCAAGCCGGAGAATCACACCATCTGGCTGAAACCTCACCGGGGCAGTCGCTACCTGCCGAAGACGGAAATGAAAGCGGATCCGACGAACTCTCACGAGGAGGGCGCACGATGACTACACCCGTGAGAATCGGTCTCGTTGTTTTGGTAGGGATCTCTTCTCTTTCGGCCACCCCTGAACAGGACTCGGAAGTCATGATCATTCCCCCCGCGGGGAATCTTCTACGTTGGTATGGTCACGCGGGAAGAACCTATTTCATCCAGTGCTCCGACGCCTTCGATCCACTCCGCTCCTGGCAATGGAGTGATATGATTGAATACGGTGATGATGGATTTATCAGTCATGAGGTCGGCAGCACTGCGGGAAGAGCGTTCTTCCGCCTCCACTACACCGATGACCCCGTTCCTGAAGGAATGAGTCTCGAAGATTGGGACGCGGATGGCGATGGCCTCAGCAACCTATCCGAAATCACTCCCCCGTCGACCAACCCTCTGAAGGCGGATACTTCCGGCGACGGCATCAGCGACGGGTGGGCGGTGTTCTTCGGACTCGATCCGCTGGCGGACAACTCCGCAGGCAGTTTCCAAGGCGGTGGGGAAACGAATCTCGTGGCTTTCGAAGCAGGATTACAGGCGCTTCCGGGCGCGACCCTTGCCGATCACGATGGTGACGAGGTTCCCAACGAAGATGATGCGGACAGCCGTGATCCCGATGTCGTCTGGCCACCCGCCGCTGAAGGCACCTACCTTCTTGTCGATGTCGATCCACCGCTTGGCTCAGGCACCGGAGTCGATGTGAATGACAAGGGAGAAGTGCTCTTCCGTAATGGAATCCTCGCCGGGACTTTGTGGATTCCGTGTGAGGCTCAGGAAATAGTCGGGACCTATACCAATTCGCAAAACCAGACGATGGATTACTCGGTCGAGGTTGATGAATGGCTACACTTCAACAACTCGCGGGATCTGATCGGTAGAGCGACATACGATTTCACCAGCGGTCCGGGCACGGACGATGGATTTTCTACGGCCGTTGCGTGGACCGACGGTCAGTCGCCGATTAATTTGGGGAGCTTTCTTCCATCAGGTGATTATCCCGGAGCTTCACTCAAACCCCTCGGTGTGGATGAAGACGGGAAGACCTATGCCCGTCTCAGCTACGCTGAGGAATCAGTCCCGGGCAGCTACCAACCCACCGCCCGCATTGCGGTGTTCGAGCCCAACGGAAACTTCACCAGTCTTTTGGAAGCGCCTGCCGGTCGTTACCCGAACGGAACTTCAGGGCACTTTGATGTGAGCCCGAGCGGCTGGGTGGCAAGCAATTCGAAATCCAGCGGATCACCTGCAAGCTATCGCCTCGCAGCTTGGGACTCACAGTCGAACTCGATAGCGCTCCCCCCGGAAGCCGACGGCTTTTTCTATCCTGTCCAACTCGCCGATCTTCCCGGCGGCACCACGGTCTTGAATGCCACTTATGACAGCCAGGGACGAAGCCACGTCTTCCTCCCTGACGAAGCCGGCCAGATGTCCCGCGCCGAAGCCCTTTCATCTCATAAGATCGAGCTCTGGTCGGGCGATGGCACCGCGCTTACCTCGGACGGAAAAGTTTGGGTCAATGGCCGACTCGTTCCATTGGAAGAGGTGTGTCCCGATCTGGCTCCTTGGCTCGCACCCGGGAATTATGTCAGACCTTTGGCTACCAACTCCCGGGGAGACTTCCTCGTCGAAGTCGGCGACGATCTCCAGACGGTTGCGCAGACAAAAGTTTTGTCAAAGACCGATCTGCGGGTCGCGATCGGCAATTCGCTGATCCCGGAAGAAGATGAAGACACGGCTGGAGCGTGGGCAGTGGTCAATTGGGACGATGACGACGGTGATGCCGGGGCATGGGGTCATGGGCAGACGGATCTTACCAGTGACCTCGACGATACAGATGGTGTGGTGGGTGAAGATGATCTTCTGCGTTTGGGCATTCGACGCATCTCGACACCCGGTACTGAGTATCGCCTGAGATTCGACTCGGGACACATCCGAATCTGGCGGGAAAACGAAAAAAACGGAGCCGATCCCGAGGTTCTTTCCGAACAAACGATTTTCACCATCGCCGAATCCGAAGAATGGCATCTGGTTCATATCGAAGGCATCAAGCCCCACGACGATGACGAAGGAACGATTGTTTCCTTGGAAATCAAGCTGCCCGGCGGTCAATGGGAGGACGGTGACACGGTTAAAATCAGGGTCGCCCATCCCATCGTGTTGGTCTACGGAGACAAAGATGAATGGAATGCTGATAAGGGCATTGTGCTCAGTTACCTCAAAAGCAAAGTAGGAAAGAGCAAGAACCTCGTAAGGGATACGTTTCTGGGATCGACACTTACCCATCTGATACCGGGAAAGAACCAGAGCGGAGACGATGTGTGTTACAGCGTGACCGGACTTTCAGCCGCGGCGACTCCCGCCGGACCAGACATTGCGGAAAAATACGCTAAATTGGCTTTTCAAACAGAGAAGACGAATATCTGTTTCACTGGCCACTGTAACTACGGAGTAGGTTTGGCTTTCGGTACAAACTTCAATTCGTTTGATCAGTTCTTCAACATGGCCGGTGGAGGATACGCTAGCATCAGCCGCGATCACTTTGGTGCAGGGAGTCATAAACCAATGCTGCCGCGAGACCCAAACACCCTGAGGTGGCGGGTTGATACGATTGCCGATCGGAATAATCGAGCAGGCAACAATCCCGAGAATCGGAACCTCCTGGGGCAAGGAATTCTTGAAAACGTGGCACGCTATCCGCATGTAGGCACCCCGACACCCAACGGCAGCAACATGTGGGAAACTCAGGAGCTGGAGTGGGAAAATTTTACCCCAGCTACTGAAGGCGTTGTCAAATGGCACTATATTGCCGACCCGGCATTGGACGGGAATGGGACCGATGATGAGCACTCGATATTGAACACCTGGAATTCTGATATCCCCGCGAATCTCAGATATCGAAGCCTGCTTCTGAATCAATGCAACACCTACCGTTCCTTCATCGAGAGTTTCCAGCATGGCGTCGTCATCGCTTCAATGGCATCCGTGTCCAGCAACTTTACGGCGGTGACTTATCTTACGGGCATAGCTGAGGGATGGGACTGGGAGAAAATGGATACTCAGCTGGACGAAATAGAGACATCCCACGAAGACCCAAATTTTCCGCTGCTGAATGCATTTCAAACCACGGAATTTTAGATGAAGATACTTTTCGCCCTGATATTCATCTCGTATTCTGGAGCCTTGGAAGCTTCGAATGACAACGAGAAAATTGAATTTGATGGTATACTTGATCGATCAACCAGGGCTTGGGGATTGGAGTCCGAACACGAAGATGAATGGAGGCTTTGGTCGGGTATAAACACCGTTGAAGGGATCGATTTTGCAATAGATCAGTTAGTTTTTTCCGACGATGTACCGAGGCGCAAGTTGGCTCAGTTTTTCATTGATGAAACTACGGTTTCAAAGGCGGAGATCAGAAATGTTTTGTATGCCAAGTTGAATTTATATTCCGAGGCCAACAAAATGGAAGAGTTCAAGCGGTCTCTCAATTTGCTCTCCCGCTTCCGCGATGAGGAGTTTGAAGTGATCCGCTATTTGGCTGGATTATTCGACGATGATCGAAGCCTCGAAACTCGCCCTCGCCACCCCGAGTCTTATTTGGGAGAGCCGCACCGAGTCTCCGATTTGGCAGCCGGTCTAGTCCGGGCGATGATTGAAGAAAAGAAGATATGGACTAAATCTGATCCGAGCTATTTTCGCGAACCGAATGACGCCATGAGCTGGGTAGGCCGGGACAGGTTGAAAGATGCGCTGAATACCTTCCTCCTTCGAGAGGGTATCATCGAGACCACCAAACACCCCAGCCACCGCCGGTGGTCACCACCGAAACCGGAGGTCGCCGCAGCAACTCCGAAGCGTTCCGACCGGATTCCGCGAGATTTCGAACCCGAGGCGGGCGGCGATCAAGCATCGAAAGTTCGCCCTTGGGTCTGGATCTCCGCGATCATCGTGCTGCTTCTTTCCATTTTTCAGCTTATCCGTTCTCGTCGAGCATCGCCATGATTGGTCGGCGGATTAGAGCATGGTCACTTCGACGTCAACCTCCATTCGGCAACTGGAGGTCCCTTGATACTGGCCTTTCACCGGGGCGACGTCGTCGTAGTCGCGACCGACTGCCACCTTGATGAAGCGGGCGTCTGCGAAGGTGTTGTTGGTCGGGTCTAGGCCGATCCAGCCACTTTCAGGGAGGAAAATTTCGACCCAGGCATGGGAGGCCTGCGCCCCGACGAGGGTGTCGCGTGGGCCATTGTAGAGGTATCCGGAGGCGTAGCGTGCGGGGATGCCGATCGAGCGGCACATACCGAGCATGACGTGGGTGAAGTCCTGGCAGACACCGGAGAGCTGTTCGAAAACCTCCGCGATCTTGGAACTGACTTTGGTCGATTCCGAGTTGTAGGCGAAGTGTTCGTGAATCCAGGACATGATGGCCTGGGCTTTGGCCAGTGTGGTCGGGGTATCACAGGTTAAGTCGATCGCCTGACGCCAGATTTCCGGATGGAAGGAGACGTAATGAGTCGGCTGGAGAAAGGACCAAGTGCCTTCGTGAATCCCCAAGTCCTTGTAATCATCGAGCACCGCCGTTTCGTCGGCCACCGTCAGTTGAAGTGGCATGTTCTGGGCTTTCAGAACGCTCTCGATCTCAAGGCGCGTGTGCGGATTGGGAATTTCAAAATGATGAGTGACATTCTCGTAGAGATCAATGAACGAGCGGAGTCGTGTCGCGGGGATCACCCGGATGAGGCAGGAAATCGTGCGTTGAAAGGTGAAATTCGGCGGATGGAGATGCAGGGTGTTCACGCTGCCACTGACCGGAGCGGCATAGTGAAATGCGGTGCGGTGACGGATCTGATATCGAGGGTTTGAATTCAAAGTTGGTGGGATGCTGCCGGGTTCGTGGCAGGCGATCCATTACTGCTGCTGCTGTTGTTGCTGCTGCTGGATTTCCCAGGCGACGACGGCGGAAATGGACTCTCCGGGAATGGCGGGAACACTCTCATCGGAATCGGGCAACAGCACGTACTCCCGGAAAATTTCTTCGCCGATCAGGTTGAACTGCGTTTGTAGTGCATCGAGATAGTCGTGAAGATCTTGGTCCATGACCTCGTCCACCGAGCCGTAGGCAAGCGATGCAAGCAGGCGACCTGAGGCGCGCTCTGCTTCGGTAGTGAAAGATCCCCGCTGGCTCGCGGAGATGCGGTGGAGCGCGGCGTCTACGGAGTCGATGCAGAATCTAACCGAGCGAGGGAAGTCGCGATCGAAGATCAGGAAGTTGATGATGTTCTTCGGCGTGGGCTGATTACGGAAGCGGCTCTGGAAGGAACTGCGGGCACCGCATGCGCGGAGGGTGGCATTCCAATGGTGATCGATGAGCGAGGCTTCTGCGCCCTTTTTCGGCAGGAAGGTGGTGAAGTCGAGGATGCGCGTAATCTTGTCGGCTCGTTCCATATTGCGCCCTAAATCCATGAAATCCCAGGCTTCGTCGCGGCTAAGGTTTGATGAGATGATGCCGTTGAAGACATTGGCGGACTTGCGAATCGTCTCGTGGAAGTGCTGGGGGTTGGCATCCAGCAGGGATCTGGAGTCTGATGACTGGAGGAACAGGTAGAGCCCGTTGAGTTCTTCCCAGATGGCCTCTGACAGCTGGTCGCGCACCGTCCGGGCATTTTCGCGTGCTTGCGAAATGCACGATCGGATGCTGTTGGGGTTTGAAGGCGAGAGACTGAGGAATTCGATGATTTCGTGGCTGCCGCCATCCGGGTAGAGCTCATCAAAGAGCTCTTCGTCTCCGGTGCTCATGATGATCGGGCGCCAGAAGGCGTCGATGCGGGGCAGGTCGATATGGTCGACGTCGAGCAGTAGCTGTTCATTGACCTCGAGCATGCGCGCGAGATTGTCAGCCCGCTCAACATTGCGGACCATCCAGTAAAGGGCGTTAGCGACTCGGGATAGCATGGGATTTTAGTGGCTGAGGACCCAGGTGTCTTTGCTGCCACCGCCTTGGGATGAATTGACGACGAGTGACCCCTTTTTCAGGGCGACACGTGTCAGGCCGCCGGGCACGATTTTGATGTCGCGACCGTAGATAATGTAAGGGCGGAGATCGATATGACGGCCTTCCATGCCGTTTTCGGTCCACGTCGGGCAGCGTGAGAGGGCGAGCACGGGTTGGGCGATGAAGTTGCCGGGGTCCTCGATGATCTTTGTGCGGAATTCTTCGATCTCTTTCTTGCTCGCTGATGGCCCCATCAGCATGCCGTAGCCGCCGGATTCGTTGGTCGCCTTGACGACAAGTTCGGGGAGGTGGTTTAAAATGTAGGCTCGGTCATCGTCGTCGACGGCGAGATAGGTTGGAACGTTCGGCAGGATCGGCTGTTGGCTGAGATAGAATTCGATCATCTTCGGCACGAAGTGATAGATCGCTTTGTCATCGGCCACTCCGGTGCCGACGGCGTTGGCGAGGCCGACGTTCCCGGCCTTGTAGGCACCCATCAGTCCGGGCACACCGAGCACCGAGTCCTTGCGGAAAACGAGGGGGTCGATGAAGTCGTCGTCGATGCGGCGATAGATCACGTCGACACGGACAAGCCCTTTCGTGGTGCGCATGTAGACGAAGTTGTTCCGCACCACCAGGTCGCGGCCTTCGACGATCGGGATGCCCATCTGGCGGGCGAGGTAGGAGTGCTCGAAGTAGGCGCTGTTGAAGACACCTGGAGTGAGCAGCACGCAGACTGGATCCACGTTGCGCCCCGGCGAGATGTAGTGCAGCATGTCGAGCAGGTCGGCCGGGTAAGACTGGACTGGACGGACGCCTGAGGCTTCGAAAATGGTTGGGAAGGCCCGCTTGAGGGCATTGCGATTTTCTAGGAGATAGGAAGCACCGGATGGGCAGCGACCGTTGTCCTCGAGGACGTAATACTGGCCGTCATCGCCGCGCACCAGATCAGTGCCGCAGATGTGAACGTAGATGTCACCCGGGACGTCGATTCCCCGGAACTCTGGGCGGTAGTGGGCGGCATTTTCTACGAGGTGGGCCGGGACGACGCCGTCCTTGATGATCTGCTGATCATGATAGACGTCGTGGAGGAAGAGATTGAGAGCGGTGATGCGCTGGGTCAGACCGGCTTCGATGTGGTCCCACTCGTCGGCGGGGATGACGCGTGGCATGGGGTCGAAGGGGAAAATCCGCTCGGTCCCCTGGTTGTCGTGATAGACGTTGAAGGTGACGCCTTGCCTTAAAAAGTGACTGTCGCAAGCGGCTCGGCGGGTATCGAAGTCCTCGTCGGGAATGTTTTTAAAGCGCTCGAGAAGATTTTTACAATAGCTCCTTGGGGAGCCGTCGGGGAGAAACATTTCGTCGTGGAATCCGTCGGTCGTATAGCCTTCAAACATGCAGGATTGGGGTTTTGCGGGAATTGGTTGGGGAACAATAGATAGCAGGCTGCGCGCCAATGGGTTCAAGGATTGGCTTGAGGGCTTAGATTAATCAAAGCGAATCGGGGAATTTTCGAGATTGATGGTGGGTGGTTCGGGCGGGTCAGGCGGGTAGGAGAATCTTTTCCGAGGCACGGAAGAGGTCCTGACGATAGAGTCGTGTGAGCGGTGCGGCGGCGGTTTGATCCGGGAGGAGGCCGGTGCCTCGCATGCCGGAAAGGAACCAGGATGCCTTGTCGGCGGTGGGGCAGTTCAGGTCATTGCCGTAAAAAAGGTGGAAATTCGAGGCGTCGATATTGCCTCTGCCGCTCAGGAAGATCTTGCCGAGGCTGTTCTCAAGGGTCGCTCTGGCACGGCCGGTGTAGGCGGTTTTGGAGAGGATTTTGATCAACTCGGGCCGGAAATCAGGGTCGTGGCAAATCCGACATGCGTGAAGCAACGCGGCACCCAGTGAGATGCTGTCGTCGCGTCTCTCGCCGATGAATTCGCCATCGACAAGTAGCACTTTTTCCGGGTGACCAGCCGCGAGTTCGGCCGAGGTGGCGGGACACCAGCCGTTGCCTGAAAGGATCGATTCCGAGTTCCATGGTTCGCCGACGCAGTAGCCATCGATGTGGTCGGCCTCCAAATGACCCGGCATCAGGGGAGGCGGCAGAAAAACGAGCTCAACCTCACGACCGGGTTCGAGCCCATGGCGGCGAAGCCATCCATGGAGCAGGATGTGGTGGGATGAGAAGCGATGGGCGGCGGCAAAGGTTGGCGGTCGGCGTTTCTTCCAGCGGTAGGTGATGAAGGCGGCGAGCCCTTCTCCATGACGGATGGAATCGTGGGGAAGGTCGTTGGAAAGGGTGATGGCATTGCCATGGGCGCTGAGCACGAGAGGCACGGCGACATCCCGGCGGAGGTTGCTCAGGCCGAGTGCGAAGTAGAAGGCGAGCCCGGCAATCGACTGGGCGGCATCCAGCTCTTTGTAGAAAAGCATGTCGCGAACCGTGGCCCATCCGGGCTGGCGAGAGAGCTGGACGTTCAGACCGTATTCCTTGAAAATCCCAAGCTCGTGAGCCACCGCGACTGGGGCACAGTCGTTTAGTGGAACGAATCCGAGCCGAATGGGAGAGGTCGTGGTGAGCTTTGGCATCTTGGTCTGCCGGAGCTAAGCGTAAAGAGTGCCAATCAACGCGCATTGGCATGCACCCTGCTGGTTTACCCGGTAATTGTCGATGAACCGACCTCATGAATGAGTTACTACCCGATCTCCGCCAATTGAGGGCCTTTGTCGCCGTGGCGGATGAGGGGAGTTTCACGCTGGCGGCCAAGAAACTCTTTTTGACCCAATCCGCGATCAGTCATTCGATGCGTGCTTTGGAGGATAGTCTTGAATGCAGACTTCTCGAGCGGCTCGGAAAGAAGACGATCCTGACGGAGGAGGGTGGGGTTTTCCTCAGGCGCTGCCGCCGGGTGCTTGGCGAGTTGGAGATGGCCGGTCGTGAGCTTGATGGCTTGAAGCGCTGGGGGCAGAGCCGCATCCGGATTGGGGCACCCCATTCGTTGTGCCAGTTTCTTTTGCCGACGGTGATTCGCGAATTTCGTGACTGCTTTCCGCGTTGCGAGCCTTTGATTGAAGCCGATGAGACCGGAGCTTTGTTAGAGCGCCTCGCCGAGCATGAGTTGGATCTTGTTCTCGGGCTCAAGCATCAGAGTAGCCAGGCCCTGACATCTCGTTTGTTGTTCCAGGATCAGATGGCACTCGTCGTTCCTCCGATCCATCCTTGGGCGAAAACAGGGATCCCTGATGGGAATGAAGTCGAGAATGTTCAGTTTATCATTTATGCAAGGGCGAGCGAAACGCATCGTCTCGTCGAAAAGCATTTTGAATCCCTAGGGATTCGTCTGCGTGCGCCTCTCGTGTTAGGAGATATGGAGGCCATCAAGGAGATGTCGAAGATTGGCATCGGCATCGGCATCGTCGCCCCTTGGGTGGCCAAGCGTGAACTGGAAGAGGGAACACTCGTGGCGATTTCAACGGGTGGAGAGCCGATTGTTCGTGAGTGGTCAACCTTCTGGAATGCAGATCGCCCGCTAAGTCTGATCGAGGAGACCTTTGCCGGGATTTCAGGAATGGTGGCAGAGGATCTTTCCCGGCTGGCGAAGTTTTGAGAAGAGGCGTGTGATTGATCTTCAAGAGCCGGACAGCGGGATGTGGTGGGTTTCCCGATCAGCTTTGCCCGGAGGATTTTTTTGTCGGGCCGACTTTCATCGAAGTCAGGGAGCTCAACGGCAAACGCATGGGTGGGAAGAAGAATGAGGGCGAGGGTGCGAGAGTTCGGGTCATTGAGAGAAGAATGTCAGCTGAGGATTTGGCGGACGACCGATGCGGGTTCGACACCAATGAGTTTCTGGTCGAGCCCTTGGAACTTGTAGGAGAATCTGGCGGCATCGATCCCTAACAAATGGAGGATGGTGGCGTGGAGGTTGTGGACGGATACCGGATCGCGTGCGATGCCATAGCCGAGTTCATCCGTTTCGCCGTGGGCGATGCCGCCTTTGATCCCGCCGCCTGCAAGGAAGACGGAGAAGGCCTTGATGTGGTGGTCGCGGCCGCTGCCCTGAGCCATCGGCGTGCGTCCGAACTCGCCACCCCAGACGACTAGGGTGTCCTCGAGCATACCGCGCTGTTTGAGATCGGTGAGCAGGGCGGCGGTGGCCTGATCGACGAGTTTGGCAGTGGTGGCCATGCCGGCTTTGATCCCGCCATGGTGGTCCCAGCCGCGGTGGTAGAGCTGGATGAAACGGGTGCCGCGTTCGGCGAGGCGGCGGGCGAGCAGGCAGTTGGCGGCAAAGGATCCGTCGCCGGGCGTGCAGCCATAGAGATCGAGGGTGGCCTGGCTTTCGTCCCGGGTATCCATCAGTTCGGGCACGGACGATTGCATGCGGAAGGCGAGTTCATACTGCTCGATGCGGGTGGAGACTTCGGGGTCTCGGGTTCGCAGGGCATTGAGTCCGTTCAACTGGTTGATGGTGTCGATCAGCTTGCCTTGCGCTTGGGACGTGGTGCCGCGTGGGCTGCGGACATAATGGACAGGGTCGCCCGCTGATTGGAATTCGACGCCTTGAAGGTGTCCTGGAAGAAAGCCGTTGCTCCACTGGCGGGAGGAAATTGGCTGGCCTTGGCCGCCGCCGGCGCTGGTGAGGACGACGAAGCCCGGGAGGTTCCTGCTTGCGCTGCCGAGACCGTAGAGGACCCATGAGCCCATCGACGGACGACCGGGAATGATCGACCCGGTGTTCATGAATGTGTGGGCAGGGTCGTGATTGATCTGCTCGGTATGCATCGAGCGGATGAGCGCGATGTCATCGGCGTGTCGGGCGATGTGTGGGAAGAGGTTCGAGATCTCCATCTGGCAATCGCCGTGTTTGGAGAAGTCATGCTGGGCTCCCATGCACTTGAGGGCTTTTCCCTGGAGCTGTGCGAGCTGTTGCCCCTGGGTAAAGGAACCGGGCATGGCCTCGCCGTCCAATTCCCGGAGCAGCGGTTTGTAGTCGAAGGACTCGAGATGGGACGGTCCGCCGGCCATGCTCAGAAAGATGACCCGCTTGACCTTGGGCTGGAAATCCGCCGTGAGTCCAAGGGTGGAGTCGGCGGCGAGCAGGCGCGAGAGGGCGATCGATCCGAGGCCGGTGAGGCCGTGGGCCAGGAAGGTGCGGCGGGCGATTGGATGAAACATGAGCCAGACAGGATGGAGTTGGGCAACGAGCGGTGACTCAGTAGCGGGTGATGGTTTCGTGAAGGTTGAGGATGGCTCGGGTGAGCGAGGTCGCGGCGGCAAGGGACACGGGATCGAGCTCATTCGAGACGGCTGATTCGCCGGTCGCGAGGAACTGGGCGGCCGACTCCGGGTCGGCGGTAAAACGATCGCGTTCTTGGCTGTGGAACTCGCTGAGAATCTCGATTTCCTGGTCGGTCGGTGGGCGGGAAAGGCAGCGCATGAAGGCGCGTGGGATCAACTCTCTTTCACCGGCGGGCTCGCTGAGTAGCAGTGTGGCGAAAGCGCGTGCCGCCTCGGTAAAGGTCGGGTCGTTCAGCAGGTTGAGGGCTTGGAGCGGCGTGTTGGATCCCGGGCGCTCGGTGGTGCATTCCTCGCGCGACGGCGCACCGAAGTTCTTGAGCATCGGATGCAGGAAAGTTCTCTGCCAGTGGGTGTAGAGGCCACGGCGGTAGAGGGCTGGCCCCTTGTCTGCTTGATACTCGCGGACAGGGAAGTTGAGATTCCGGTAGTAGCCTTGGGGTTGATAGGGCTTGGCGCTGGGGCCGCCGATTGTGGGGGTGAGTAGGCCGGAGACGGCAAGGGCGTTGTCGCGGATGAGCTCGGCGGGTAGGCGAAGCTGGCTTTGGCGGGCGAGCAGGCGGTTCGCGGGGTCGAGAACGAGCAGCTCCTGCTGGGGGATGCTGGACTGCTGATAGGTTGCCGACAGGAGGATGGTCCGGAGTAGGTGTTTGACGCTCCATTGGTTTTCCATGAACTCGGTGGCCAGCCAGTCGAGGAGTTCGGGGTGGCTGGGGTATTCGCCTTGGAATCCAAGATCGCCGGTGGATTTCGAAAGCCCGGTTCCAAAGAGTCGCGACCACAGCCGGTTGACGAAGACCCGGGCGGTGAGGGGATTTTCCGGGCTCACCATCCAGCGGGCGAGATCGAGGCGAGTTCCGCGCTGCGCCTGTTCGGGCTGACCGTTGTTTTCCGCAGTGCTGAGGAACGCGGGTGGCGCTGGGGAAACGATCTCGCCGGATTGGTCCTGCCAGTCGCCGCGATTGAGGATGCGGATCGGTCGGGGTGTGGCGGAAACGGTTGCCGGAACGGTGGGAGCCTTCGCCAGCAACGCGCTGCGTTCGGCTTCAAGTTTGGCGATTTCCCCGGTGAGTGCCAGATGGGCCGGTGTGAGTTGGGTTGAGTTCGGGGACAGTCCTTGATTCTGTTCGTTAGCGGGTGCCGGTGGCAGCTTCCCATTTTCGGCGCGGATCTCGGCGATGCGCGTGTTGATGGATTCGAGCCGCGTCTCCTGCTCCTTGGTCGGCACCCGGAGGACTGGCCCCCATGGATCGAAGATCATGCCCTGTTTGGTCCATTTCGAGATATCTTCCTGATAGTGCCCGTCATTGTTCCAGGCACCCATTTCAAGGATGTCGCTGAAGTAGGCGGCGAAGGAGTAGAAGTCCTTTGCGGTAAAGGGATCGAACTTGTGGTCGTGGCATTCGCAGCAGGCCATGGTCGATCCCAGCCAGGCGGACGAGGTGGTGCGGACTCGTTCGGCTTGATACTTCGCGAGGTATTCCGCGTCCTGGATGCCGCCCTCTTCGGAGAGGGGATTCAGGCGGTTGTAGGAAGCGGCGACTTTTTGCTCAAGCGTGGCCTCGGGAAGCAGGTCGCCGGCAATCTGCTCGATGGTGAACTGGTCAAATGGTTTGTCCGAATTGAAGGCGTCGATGACATAGTCGCGGTAAGGCGAGGCGGAACGCTCCTTGTCGCCGTGGTAACCGACAGTGTCGGCATAGCGGACGGAATCCAGCCATGAAATGGCCATGCGTTCGCCGAAGTGAGGCGAGGCGAGCAATCGATCGACCGCTTGGCGGACGGCCTCGGCGGGGTGGTCATTGGAGGCGGCGAGGAATTTGCTGAGTTCGTCCGGCGTCGGAGGCAGGCCGGTGACATCGAAGTGGAGTCGACGAAGCAAAGTCGCCGGATCAGCAGGAGGGGAAAGCTTGAGCTGCTTTTGCTCCAATTCGCGACTGACGAGGGAATCGATACTTTGTCCAGGTTCCCGGCGGGGTGGGGTGTAGGCCCAGTGGGCTTCGTATTCCGCGCCGGCTTCGATCCAATCGCGGAGCAGCTGTTTTTCCCGGGCGTCGAGGGTTTTGTGGCTCTTCGGCGGCGGCATGATCTCGTCCTCATCAGTCGAGTTGATCAATTCGATCAGCAGGCTCTTTTCCGCGTTTCCCGGGATGAAGGCCTGACCTTCGATGGCGCTCTCACGGATGTCGAGCCGGAGGCCTTCCTCACGGGTGTTGGGGTCGCTTCCGTGGCAGAAAAAGCACTTGTCCGAGAGGATGGGCCGGATGTCCCGACCGTAGCGAATTTCTTCGCCAGCCGGAAGGCATTGAGCAAGAGCGACCCACGCAGCAAGTAAATGGAGCGGGAGTTTGTTGTGGATCAGGCCAACGGAATGGTGTGGGGCAAGCATGCTTTGTGCAAACTAGATACAAGTCCGATTTTATGAATATTTCGTACCGAGCTCAATGTTTCAGGCGGTGCGGCAGTTTGCCATGCCTGATCATGAAAGTCATGAGACCCTGCGGCGTGGTCGGTGGTGATGCCGGGGAGGGGTGGATGGTGGGCATACTTCACCTTGCCAGCGGCCCGGATGCTTGTCAGGTTTCGCGCGTCATGAATCTGAGGGATGTTTGTTTGTTGGAAAACTTGGCCGTGTGCAGTTGGTCGCTGCAAACCGAAAGCCCTGAAGACTTGGTCTCCAAGGTGCGGTCACTTGGGCTCTCGAAGGTCCAACTTGCCCTCAACGAGCATCGAGGCAGTGAAGGAGGAACGGTGATCGGGAAGGTGCTGGCGGATGCCGGTATTGAGATTGTTTCGGGCATGTTCGGAACCATGGGGGAGGACTACAGCAGTCTCGAATCCATCCGGCAGACCGGTGGAGTGGTGCCGGATGAGGCTTGGCCCGCCAACCTCGAGATCGCCAGGAAATCCGCAGATTCCGCCGCAGCTCTCGGACTTGCGCTGGTGACATTCCATGCCGGATTCTTACCAGAAGATTCATCTGAGCCGGACTATGAAAAGCTGCTGGTCCGCTTGCGGACCTTGGGGGAAATGTTTGCTGAAGTGGGGGTTGAACTTGCATTCGAGACCGGGCAGGAAGATGCGGAGAGCCTGTCGCGGTTTCTTGAAGATCTCGCCGTTCCGACCGTAGGCGTAAACTTCGATCCCGCGAACATGATCCTCTACGGAAAGGGCGATCCGGTGGCAGGTCTGCGCATCCTCCTTCCTTGGCTCAAGCAGGTTCACATCAAGGACGCCATCGCCACGAAGGTGCCAGGAACCTGGGGGGCCGAAGTGGTTGTGGGAACCGGCGAGGTCGATTGGTCGGCATTTTTCAACGTGCTTACCGGTGCCGGGTATTCTGGAGCCTTGTGCATCGAACGTGAGGCAGGAGAGACACGGGTGCCAGATATCCTGGCGGCCAAACAACATATCGAATCGGTTTTGAAGAAAGGACAACAATCATGATCAATGTAGGAGTCATCGGACTGGGAATGATGGGGCAGATGCATCTTGCCGCATGGAGTGGAGTCAAGGGGGTGCGAGTGCGCATGGTTGCCGATACCGATCCGCGGCGTGCTGCTGGGGATTTTTCGGGTTCGTGGTCCAATATCGAGGGGGGCGCGTCAGAGATTGATTTCACTAGATCCGGGGAACCGGCGATCCCATGGAGCTGATTCATGCGGAGGATGTGGATCTGATCGATATTTGTGTGCCGACTCCCTTTCATCTCGATCTTGCCGTCTCGGCGATTGCCTCGGGCAAGCATGTGCTCTGCGAGAAACCGCTGGCTCGAAGCGCGGCAGATGCCCGAAAAATCGCGCGGGCGGCGGAAAAGGGAACCGGGTTCTTCATGCCAGCCATGTGCATCCGTTTCTGGCCACAGTGGGCATGGCTCAAGAAGGCTGTGGCCAATGAGTCCTATGGCAAGGTGATCAGCGCGGAATTCCGGAGAGTCGGCACGCTGCCACCGGGCTGGTTTGTGAACGGCAAGCTGTCCGGAGGAGCGATCCTTGACCTCCATCTTCACGACACGGACTTTGTCCATCATGTCTTCGGAATGCCCTCTGCCGTGAGCAGTGGCGGGTGGGTCGGTCCTACCGGATGTGTCGATCACGTGCATACCCGTTATATCTATGAAGATGGGCCGGTGGTCACAGCGGAGGGAAGTTGGGCTGCAGCTCCGTCCATGCCTTTTGACATGAGCTATCGGGTGGTATTCGAGAACGCCACCGCAGAATATCGGATCGACCGACCGGACGCTCCGTTGATGCTCTACCGCAAGGCAAAGGGAAATGGCAAAACTCCGAAACCAGTATCCGTGAAATGCGCCTCGGCAGATGGCTACCAGATTGAGATGGACTATTTCGCAAAGTGCATTCGCTCTGGCAAGGCCCCGTCCATGGTGACAGCCGCCGAAGCCGCTGAGTCGATCCGCATGGTGGAGGCAGAAACCAAGAGTGTGATGAGCGGGCGGATTGTTCGGCTTTGAAGACCTCTTTGCTGAGCTTGCACGATGGATGCGTCGGCCTTGCAGAAGTGCGTGCTCTCCTGTGAGACGGTGGCTTGGCCGCCTTCGGTGATCCCGTCAAATTTTCCCGTCAAATTTCCCCTGACCCGATCTCGCAAACAATCGAGACGATTTTTCTTTAGTCCGAAAATCAAGGAGGACAAGCCGCAGACCAAGGTTTGGTGAGATTTCCGGGTTAGCCCGTCTTCGCAGACTGGTAGGGCTGATGGGCCTGTGACCCTTGATTTTCCCCCTTTTTCCGGCTGGAGTACCGCGTCAGCACGATTTCACGATCCTCGGTCGCCGGAAGGTGTGAACATCGTGCACGGGAACGGCTGCAAGCTTCTCAAGAACGGCGCGAGGGCTCAGGCCGCTGGCACAGCACTTCAACCTTGCTCTGAGTGTGACCTGCAGGCAGTAGGACAACGTTGCCAAGGTCTGCCAGATCCATGGCGAAAATTGAGGCAGTCAAAATCGACGAATCACCGTGTCCCGCTGGAATCGGGGGTCGGACTGCGGGTAGTCTAAGGTATGATGCAAGCCCCTCGATTCGCGGCGCCGGATCGCACAGTCGACCACCAGCGATGCGACGGCTACCAGGTTTCTAAGCTCGAGGACGTCGGCGTTGACGCGGTGGCCCCAGTAGAACTCGCGGACTTCTCTCTTGAGGTTTCTCAGCCGGGTGGCGGCACGCCGAAGTCGGTTGTCGGTGCGGACGATCGAGACGTAGTCCCACATCAGGCGGCGGAGTTCGTCCCAGTTGTGGTAGATGACCACAAGTTCGTCGGGCGCGTTGGTGTCGCCGTGTTCCCAAGCGGGAATGTCCGGGGCGTCGATGGCGTTTTTTTCCGGCGCGTAGTGCTGGAGAATGTGGGAAAGCGCGCGGCGGGCAAGGACGTTGCCTTCGAGAAGCGAATTGGATGCAAGGCGGTTGGCGCCGTGGAGACCGGTGCAGGCGACTTCGCCGATGGCGAAAAGACCGCGGACCGAGGTGCTGCCGTTGATGTCCGTGACGACGCCGCCGCATTGATAGTGGGCGGCGGGGACGACGGGGATGGGCTGGGTTTCGGCATCGAGACCGAAACTGATAAGCTTTTCGTTGATGAACGGGAAGCGCTCCTTCATGAAGCCCCTCGGCTTGCCTGTGACGTCGAGATAGACGCAGGGGGCACCGGTCTTTTTCAACTCGCGGTCGATGGCGCGGGCGACGATGTCACGCGGGGCGAGCGAGCCACGGGGATCGACTTGATTGACGAATTCCTCGCCCGCCGCATTGATCAGCACCGCGCCCTCGCCGCGGACGGCTTCAGACACGAGAAATGAGCGGGCTTCGGGGCCGGTGGCGGCAGGGTTGTAAAAACAGGTCGGATGAAACTGGATAAACTCCATGTTGGCAACTTCCGCGCCGGCGCGCCATGCCATCGCCACGCCGTCGCCGGTCGAGGAGTCGGGGTTGGTGGTGTAGAGATAGACTTTTCCGCAGCCGCCGGTGGAGAGAATGATGCGGTCTGAGCGGAAGATTTTCACTTCGCCGCTTTCGCGGTCGAGGACGTAGGCCCCGAGGACGCGGTCTTCGGTGACGACGCCGAGTTTGCCCGTGGTGATGAGGTCGATGGCAAAGTGGTCTTCGAGGATCTGAAGGTTTGGCGTCTTGCGGGCTCTCTCCAGCAGCGAGGTCGCGATCTCGAGACCGGTGGTGTCGCGGGCGTGGAGGATACGGCGCTTGCTGTGGCCGCCTTCCTTGCCTAGTTGGTAGCGCTCACCCTTTTTGTCGAAGTGCGAGCCATAAGCGACGAGGTCGTCGATGGTGGCGGCTCCTTCTTCGACGATCATGCGGACGATGTCTTCGTGGCACAGTCCCGCACCGGCATCGAGGGTGTCCGCGACGTGGAGTTCGCAGGAGTCTCCCGGGTCGCGCAGGCTTTCCGGGAGGACCGAGGCGATGCCGCCCTGGGCCCAGGCGGTGTTGGAGTCGAGGGCTTTGCCCTTGGTGATGACCGTGACACTTCCGTGCTTGGCCGCGCGAATCGCAAAGGACAGGCCGGCGATGCCGCTGCCGAGGACGAGGAAATCGGAAATCATGGGGTGGGGGGAAGTCAATCGGGATCGAGGGCAAAAGGCCAAGGAATATCTTGTCTGCAAGGGGGAAGCTGAGATGAGACCCACCAAATGGCTTGTGAGTCTGAGCGAGTTTGCTTGGTCGAGATCGGCTTTGCGCCAGAGAACCGACTCGATGGTCTTGATGCGGAACTTGTGGCGTTTGCCCCAGGCCAAGGCTCGACGTGTTGCCAACGAACCGACTCATCCTGACGCAATTCTTCGGGACTGGGCGCACGCTTCCCATCGTTTGGGCAACGCTCGGTGGTTGGGGTGGTGATCTCGGGCTACCCGAAACCATGAGCACGAACAACCGGAAAGAACAGCCTCAGACACCCTGGCCCGGGAGGAATGGCGCTGACCTCAGTGGGATGTATTGCAGGCACAGATTGGAGTCTGGGTAGTGGGTCTTAGGGTCGTTGGGTTCTTCGCAGAGGTGAGCGACGATGGTGTCGATGAAATGTTTGCGCTCGGGTCGCAGTTGGTGGATGCGTTGGTCGGCCGGGAAGTCTTGGAGTTGGATGGGTTGGGGGGTGGCTTTACCTTGGGTTTTGAGGCAGGTGAGCATGGCGTGGCAATTTGTTCTTCGATTGCGCCTTGGATTTGCTTCCATGTGTAGAAATCATGCGGCAGACATCCGAGAGGAATCTCAGTGAATCTGTAATGACCGAACGTCTTTCCATCAGTTGCGAAGCGGGGCCGCAGAAACAGGATGAAATCGGCTCCTTCACTCATCCCAAAGGGGGTGTCCCGAAGCAGCGCGCTATCCCGCACCGGCAGTTTGATCACGATCTCAATTCGCTCTCTCGCGTTTACGTCACCCTTCGCTACTTCAAACGCTTCCGCCTCAATCCTGAACTCTAGGCTGCTATCGCTTATCGCGGTGCCAGGCTCAAGCTTTAGGATCTTGGCCCGGACAATCACTGGGGCATCGTGGCACAAGGAGGCGAATCGATCTGCTGAGTGGGCCGCTTGGGAGAGGCACGAACTGAAAATCATGACCACCGCGAAGAGAGCTTGTGTTAGCACGATCTTCATTAATTCGCCAAGCTAATGGGGTTCAAGTCCCCTGTCAATAGAACGGGATGGTGATCCAATGCCACGGTGATCCAATGCCAGGCATGCTGTACGAGGCATTCTGTATGTGCGATGAACGTCTCTGACGAACCACGGGATGCACGTTGGTGGGAAGTCAGACGGGTCCGTATTACCTGCGAAGTCGGCGATCAAAGGTGTTTCTGAGACACTGGCGGAACTGATGGAGGAATGGATCCCGATCGAAAGGAACGTGGAACAGAGCCACCCGCCCCGGACACCGAGCCGGACCGGTGACGGGACAAACGGGGCGGGGTGCCTAGCATCTCGGCGGGTGGTAGATGGCGTGAGAATACTCGATCCGGAGCGAACCTAACATCGTCTCAGAGGATGTAGCCGACGGGACCAATATTCCAAGATTCTTTTTCTGACCCCTTTTTCTTCCTGACCCCTTTTTCTTATCATCATCGCCCTCTGCCTGCCAGGCACAGATTTACACTACCAGATTTTTCCGTGCTTTGATCTTTTGATCTGTATTAATCCAAAATTATCATCCATCCGAACGATACCAATTTCACAATAATCGACGAAAAGAACCATGCCAGCACGCAAAAATCCATTCAGCAGCCTCTCTCCCCTAATACGGCTCGTCTGCCTAGTCAGTGCGCTGACGGGCCAAGTCGCCTGCGTGAATCAGCCAAAATCCGGCGATCCTGCCCCCGAGCCGGAATCAACGCATTTCAGCTTCGAGCGGGGCGGGAAGTTGTTCGACTCGCCCGCCGGGATGCGTGCGCCGGGCCCCTATTACACCTGTCTGGTGGACATGAAGGATGTCAAAGACT
>Ga0100401_1001173_pt1 | contig 21327 bp, 18 predicted proteins | sample CryGeymeta201525_FD_80421 | JGI IMG/M metagenome (GOLD analysis project Ga0100401, IMG submission 80421) | Groundwater microbial communities from Crystal Geyser aquifers in Utah, USA - Crystal Geyser metaG 2015-25 | ecosystem: Environmental > Aquatic > Deep subsurface > Groundwater | place: USA... | reverse complement strand
CTATTACAATAATAATCGTTTCCAATGGAACAAAAAAAAGATGACTCCTGTTCAATACAGAAATCATCTTGAAGATTTATAAGTCCTTTTTTAAAAAATCTACTTTTTAGGTGGCAGATCAATTTTGGTAACTTTTTATTTGAAAAATCTGATTATAAAAGTATATTACGAATATATTAGGTTTTAAAATAAACAATATGCTTGATTTAACTAAACAATTAAAAAAATTAGAAAAATTAAAAAATAGTTTAGAAAAAAAAGAAGAGATATTGATTATTTCTGATTTTGATGATACTCTATTTTGTAGAAAAGAACAATTGAAAATATCTAGTTTACTTAGAGAAAATAGATGAAAAAAATGAAATGAAGTTATTATGAATATTATTTGATTAGATAATTTTATAAATGAGCATTATATTTGAAAAAAAATTCCAAAAAATATAATAAACTCTATGAAAATATGAAAAGATTTGATTTTAACAGCTTGATTACAAGAACTTCAAGATGCAAAACTTAAAGCAACAAATCTTCATATTTATAACTATATAGTAGTTGATGAAGCTGAAAAAAAGATATATGAAACAATTAGATATGTAGTTGAAAATATCTGATTTATACCTAAAAAAATACTGATTTATGAAGATAAACCAGAATATTTTATAGAAAATAAAAGTTTAATAGAAGATTTTTTATGAACAGAACTTGAAATTATATTAGTAGAAATGATAGATAATCAAACTGAGCCAAATCTAAAAAAAATCGCCTAAGGCGATTTTTTTTAGATTTTTATTTCTATAGTATCTCATAATTTTGGTACTAAAATATCTATATTTTTTCTTGTTTTAAATATTTCTTTTCTTATTTTTTCAGATAATACTAAACGAGATTCTGTTCAATGAGTAAGAGCAACTGTAGCTCATCTATTTATACTTGTTTTAGATATTAATTGTAATAACTCTGCTTCATCTATATGTCATGAAAATCATTTTATATCAATTACATTACATAAAACTTTATATGTATCTAATTCTATAACTACATCTTCTTTTGCTTTTATCTTTCATCATCTACTATTTGGTGGAGTATATCAAACAAAAACAACTGTTGACTTTGGATTTTCAAGATTATGTTCTAGATGTGAAACAACTGCTCATCATTCACACATACCAGAAGAAGAAATAATTATTTCTTTTCTATAAGCTCTTTTTCATTTATATAATTCATTTTGTTCTTTTTTATTTCAAATATAAGTTATAACTTTTCTTCAAAATAATTTTTCTTGAACTTCTGGATTAAGTAAATTATACTTATCATCTAAACTATTTAAATATATATTTGTAATTTTTTCACTAAGTGGTGAATCTAAAACTATATTAAAAAAGAAACTAGATTTTTTAACTGACTTTATATCATCTTTTAATATTTCAATAGTTCTAAATAATTGCTTAGCTTTTACTGAATCTTTATTTTCAATTAGATCATATTCATCACTAAATTCTTTTAATTCTACTTTTAATTTTTCTAATTCGTCTTTATCTAATCTATGTTTATACATATCATCAAGTAATAACATAAGTATTTCTTGAGTTCTTTGCATAGAAAAAGTTGGAATTAAAACTTTTCTGTTAGCAATTGATAATTTATCTAAAAATTCTCTTTCTGTATCTGCTCTATCTGGATGTAGTCTTCATGCATAAGTAGTTTCATATTGAGCATAATCAAGTTTAAACTCTGAAACTTGAGGACTTCAGGAAAGATTTGGATCATTTATTCTTCATAAATCTCATGAAAATAAAAGATTTGTATGTTTTTTTGTTTTTTTATCGAATCAATTTGATTTATTTTTACTTTTTAATGTTGTATTTACATTTTCAGTAACAACTGTAATAAGTGCTTGTATACTTCATTCTATATGACCTGCATCAAGGAACTTTAATTTTATACTATCAATTATTTTTTTATTTTTTTCATCATTTGTTTTTACTCTAACCTTAAGTAATTTCGAAACTTTATGTAATAGTTCTATATTATATTTTATTTCATAAGGTTTTTCAAGTACATCATCTATATCAGAATAAACTTCAACACCATATTTTTTCAAAAAACTATAATGTTGTCTATATAAATCTTTAGATTGTTCCTCATCAACATGAGTAATAAAAGTTAATGATTCATCAAGTCTTTCAGCTAATTCTTCATTTTCATTCTTAATTCTTTGATTCTCTTTTAATATTTCTTTTGTTTTTAATATTCTTTCAGATATTTCTTCTTTTATTTTATTAAATACTGAGTTATCAATAAATATTTCTTCATTATATCATTTTAAAACTTTATCTAAAATATAATCTAGTGTTTTTTTATTATATTTATCAATATAGAAAAAATCATTTAATACTTCTTCATCTCAAATATCAATTAAATGAACAAGAGATAACATATTGTAAACATCAATATCATCATAAAGAAGCACTGGGACTTCTATTAATTTTTTACTTATATCTTCATAAGAATATATTTTATTATCATTACAAAATTTTTTTGCCTTTATAAAAGCATTATCCAATGAAGTTTCATTTCAAATTATTTTAGAAATTGATGAATTAATTTTGATTCTATCTTCTTTAGATAACTTTCATTTTAATCTATTATAAGAATTAACTATAAATAAATTATATTTCATTAATCATTCTTGTTTTTCATTTTGCTCAGTTATTTCCTCTATTTTTCTCTTAGCAATTTTAACCGTATCTAGAAGAATTTGTTCTACTTGTAATGAAGTCAATTTAGTCATATAAATAGGATTTGAAAAACCATTTTTAACCAAAAGTGGGATTCTACCACAATGATCTAAATGAGCATGTGTCAAAACCAAAAAATCTGCTTTCAAAGCTTCAGTATCAATTTTTTCATTATATTTTTTATCAGCTTTTCATCATTGAAACATTCAATAATCAATCAAAACAGATATATTTTTTAAATCTGATTCAAATTTAACAAGTGTTGAACTTCAAGTTAAAGTAACATATTCTGGACTAGAAACATCTCCAGATTCAATTCATCCTAAATATTTAATAGAAGCATTTACCATATTTTTATAAAAAAGATAATAAAATCATTAAATATAATATAAAATAATAATCTTTATTGTCAATCTTAAATTTAAATTAAATACAAAAACAAAAAGATATAGTTAATGCTATATCTTTTTGTTTTGGGTTTTGGCTTTTTATTAAGGTTTTTGAAAAATTTATTATTTTAATGTAGGAGCATTAGTCATATCATTTTTCATCTTTTCTAAAGATTTTCTATTTTTAACAATTGCTTGTTTTTCTGAATTCAATTTTGATACTTCTTCATTTTCTGAAGTAACTTTTCATTCTAATTCAGCAATTTCAGATTTTAGAGATAATACATGTTCTTCTCTTGATTTTATATCATTTCAAATCATTTCTTCCCTTTTTGAAAATTTAGCAATTGTATCATCAAGTATATCTGTCATAGTTCAAATACTAGTTGTTTTAACATCTTTAGAACTAGCTACTCAAAATACAAATCAATCTTTTTCTATTACTTCTTCTTTTTTTTCTGGTTCTAAAACTATATCAATATTAGTTTCAGATGTTTCATTCATTCAAAATGAAAAACTATCTTCAGAATTTGTATTATTTTGAGGTAATTCCTCGATTATTTCTTCTTTCTCAATAATAGGTAATTCAGTATCAGTAATATTTGAATCAGAAAAATCTAGAGAAAATCAATCTGAAGAGTTATCATTTACAGTTTCTTCAATTTTAATTTCATTGTTTCAAAAATCTGCTAAATCAGTATCAAATGAAATTAAATCTTCTGAATTTGATGAGTTTTCATTATCAGTAATAATAGTATCATCTAAAACAAAATCAGTTCAAGAATCAGTATCATCTGATAAAATTAATAAATCATCATCATTTGTTGTTCAAGCCATTTTTAAATTGTTAATTTTAATATATAAAAATAATATCATAAATAAAAAATAATTGCAAAAATTTGATAATTTAATTTTTATTTATATAATCCTGATACAAATTTAAATCTTAAAATTAAAAAAATGGACTTTTCAAAGGCATGAGAATTAATGAAACTTCAACAAGAAGCAATGAAAATTAAAAAAGAATTAGAAAATACTTATATTGAATCTGAAGTTGAAGGTTTAGTTATAACTGTAAATGGTGAAATGAAAGTTGAAAAAACTGAATTTGAAAGTGATAAATTAATTCCTGGATTAACTCCAGAACAAAAAAAAGCACTTGAAAAAGCTATTAGTGATTCAGTAAATAAATGAATAAAAAAATCACAAGAAGTTGCTGCTGAAAAAATGCAATGAGTAATGTGAAAAATGTGAATGTGAGATATGCTTGGATGATTACCAGGTATAAAATAAAAAGGCTATTTATAGCCTTTTTTATTTTATACAAATAAAAATAAAAAGTATTGAAATAAATATTTTTTTAATTAAAATATAACAAATATTTAGAGACATAAAAGTAAGTGATGAATTTTAAAAAAACAAGTATAATTAAAAAAAATAATAACATATTAAATATAATTTGAATAGTATCAATCTGAATCATATTTATAGTTGCATTAATCATAGTTAAAAACATTAATTTTATAAAAATAAAAATTGATGAACAAAATATTATAAAAGAAAATGTTACAAAACAAGAAAATGAAAGATCTATGATAGAAAAAATTTTGTGATTAAACAAAAAATCTTTAGTAGATAGTGAAAACAATATAAATATATTAATAGTTTGAATATGATGATGAAATCATGATGCTCCAGACTTAACAGATACTATAATAGTTACAAAAATAAATTCAGAAAATAAGATAATAAGTATGTTATCTATTCCTAGAGATCTATATGTAAAATATCCTTGAAATGATAACTATTACGGTAGAATAAATTGAATATACTCTAGATATATGCATCAAAAAAATGATACAACATATTGAATGCAAATGCTTGAAACTAAAATAACTGAAATTACATGAGAAAAATTTGATTATTTCATAAATGTAGATTTCTCATGATTTAAAAAAATAATTGATACAATTTGATGAATAAATATAGATGTTTCTGAAAATTTCGTTGATTACCAATATCCTGATTGAAACTGATGATATACAACTTTAGTTTTTAAAAAATGAACATGGTTATTTGATTGAGAAAATGCTTTAAAATATACTAGAAGTAGACATTCTACAAGTGATTTTGATAGATCAATAAGACAACAACAAATTATAAGTGCAATAAAAGATAAATTGACATGAAGTTATTTTTTAACTTCTCCACTAAAGATAAAAGAATTATATCAAGTATTTATTAATAATGTAAAATCAGATTTATCATTAACTAAAATGATTAAAATTGCTTATTCTATTTCAACAAAAGAAGAATATAAAATATTGTCTTCAAATATTAATGATTCTTGTTTTTATGGAAGTGATAACTGTGAAAAATGATGAATATTATATACTCCAGATAGAGAACTTTTTTCATGAATGGCAGTCTTACTTATAAATTGAAATGAAATTTGAAATTTATCAAATTATGAAGAATCTATAAAATATTCTAATATAATTTTAAATTACTCATTAATAGAAAAAGAAAATGCAAAAATAAATATTTTTAATTCTATTAAAATATGAAATTTAGCATCTGAATTATGAAATAATTTAAAAAAATATTGATTTATAATTCCTAAACAAAAATCAATTTGAAATACAAATGATATACATGAAAAAACAATTATTTATTATAACAATATTTCAGAAAATTCAGATACGATAAATGCATTAAAAACATTTTTTAATTGAGATTTTATAGAAATAGAAACACCTAAATACTCAACTGAAAATGCAAATATAGAAATAATTATTTGAAAAGACTATACATGAAAAGATAAGGTTTTTAACTTTTAAAATTAAAAAATGAATTTAAATAAACCTACAAGAAGAAAACTTAAAACAAATTATACAAAGAAATTTTCTTATTCTAAAAAAATAGGTGAAAAAAGTATATGAAAAATAATTATATATATTATTTGATTTTTTATAGCACTTGGTTTTTTGATTTGATTAGTTTTATATGCAAAATATATAAAAGATTTACCAAAAATTTCAGAACTTGAAAATATGGAAATTGCTGAATCATCAGTTATTTATGATAAAGATTGAAATATTTTATATAAAATTTTTAAAGAAAAAAGAACTTATGTAGGTTTTTCAGAGATATCTAAAAATATGGTAAATGCAATTGTTGCATGAGAAGACAAAAGATATTGGGAAAATCCTTGAGTAGATATTATATGAATAACTAGAGCATGAGTTTATTTTGTATTATGAAAAAGTGATGGTTGAGTTAAATGAACTTCTACTTTAACACAACAATTAATTAGAAATACAATCCTTACAAACGAAAGAAGTTTAGAAAGAAAAGTTAAAGAAATTTATTTAGCATATAAGCTTACAGCTTGAGTTTCAAAAGAAAAAATACTTGAATTATACTTAAATAAAATATCTTTTGGTAACAATGCTTTTGGTATTGAAGAAGCTGCGAAAACATATTTTTCTAAATCTGCAAAAGATTTGAATGTACTTGAATCTTCAATTTTAGCTTCAATTCCTAAATGACCAACTTATTATTCACCATATAATCATCCTGACAGATTACTTGGTTACCCATATGTATATAAAGAAGATAATACAGAAGATATAACTGAAATCTTGACTCAAAAAGATGTTGAAACAAATAAAAAATATGTAGATATTTTTAAAAATTTCATTGATAATCTAAAATGAAATGGAATTGCTGAAACAGATAAAATAGTTATGTGCTGAGTATCTAAAGATCAATTCAAAGTAAATTATGATATAGATAATGAATGATGTTTAGTATTAAAATATAGTGATTTACTAAACTTATTAAATAATATAAAAATTAAAAGTGATGATACCTTTATAGAATACCAAACTTGAAGAAAAGACTTTATTTTATGAAGAATGCTTGAAGATTGATATATAAATTTTGAGGATTATAAAAATGCAATATCTGGTTCTCTATGATATTTATTTAATCAAGATAAAGAAAATATAAAAGCTCCACATTTTGTGTTTTATATAAAAGAATATTTAGAAGAAAAATATTGAAAAGAAATAATTTCAATTTGATGACTTCAAATATACACAACTCTAGATTGAAAACTTCAAGAAAAAGCTGAAGAAATATTAAAAAAACAAGTAGCATCAAATACTACAAGGTTTAATGCAACAAATGCATGATTGATAAGTATAGATAATGAAAATTGAGGTATACTTGCTATGGTTTGATGAGTTGATTATTTTGATACTGAAAATAAATGAAATGTTAATATAATCACATCTAAATTACAACCAGGTTCATCATTTAAACCATTTGTGTATGCATTATGAATTTTTAACAAAGAAATAGGTTCAAAAACACCTATTTATGATGTTGAGACAACTTTTCCTTGAAATTATTCACCAAAAAACTTCGACTGAAAATTTATGTGAAAAATGAATATTTCAACTGCACTAAACTATTCTAGAAATATTCCAGCAATAAAGATGTATTATATGGCATGATGAGAATCTAGTATAGTAAGTTTTATGGGAAAATTATGAGTAAAATCATTGAATTCAAACTGAAATTATTGAGCACCATTAGCTCTATGAACTTGAGAAATCACACCATTAGAATTAGCTTCAGCATATACTGTATTTGCTAATTTGTGAGATAAAGTTGAAGTAAGTCCAATATTAAAAATAGTTGATTCAAAATGAAATATAATTGAAGAAAAAAAAGATACTAAAAAAATAAATGTAATTAGTGCTGAGCAAAGTTATATAATAAATTCAATTCTTAGTGATACGAGTACTCGTCCAAGTAGTTGGAATAATTTTATAAGTTTAAAAGATAGAATTGTTGCTGCAAAAACTTGAACTTCTACAAAACAATATAGTAAAAAAGAAATATATCCATCAAATCTATGGACTATATGATACACTCCACAAATTACTACAGTAGTTTGGGCATGAAATACTGATTGATCAGCTACAAATATGAGTTGAGATTGATTAAATGCTGCAGGACCAATATGGAGAGATTTTATGGAATATGCACATAAAAATCTACCTGTAAAATCTTGGTCCAAGCCCAAATGACTATATGAAATAAATATATCAGAAATAACAGGATTATTACCTAATCCTGAAAATGCTCAAGCAAATCTACTTGTAAAATCATTGTTTGTTAATAAACCAACTAAATATGATAATAGTTTTAATACAACTCAAATAGATATTTTATGTAATTGAGCTGTAAATGAAAATACTCCACCAGCAGCTATAAAAAATGCTACACTTATAGAATTTCATTCTCTTCAACCTGAAAATGCAAGTTGGGAGTTACCAGTTCAAATATGGGCTAGATCTGATTCTGCTAAAGAAAGATATTGAAATATTGAAAATCTAGTTACAAGCACAAATAATGAAGTTTGTGAAAGAAATTGATCAAGCTGAAATACAATAATAAAATCAAATATTATAAATAATTGAAATTATTTTATATGAGAAAATTATGTAGAAATTGCTTATAGAAGTGATAATATAATTAAATCCTTAGAAGTACTTATAAATTGAATCACGGTTCAAACAATTGATACAGAATGAAAAAAAGAATGAATTTATGTATGAAATATATTTTTACCTTGAATGTATAAAAATCAAATAGTAAGTTTAGAAATAAGAGCTGTTGATTCAAATTATTACTCTAAATCTGAAATAAATAATATAAATATTTGAAATAAAGATGATATTTTACCTATTATAACAATGGAAAATCCTATTGATAGTAAAATAAAATTATATGATACTGACTTTTTTAATCTAAAAGCAAATATTTATGATAATTCAAAAATAACAGTTATAATTTATATAGATTGAATAGAATATAAAAATTTATGAGATATTAGAAGAATAGATATTCCTATAAATTTAGAAAAAAATATATCTTTATGAAATCACAACATAAAAATTGAAGCTACTGACACATCTTGAAATAAATTTTCAAATGATATAAATTTAGAAATACTTAAAAAATAATATTAAGTCAAATTAAAATGAGAATAATTCTTATTTTAATTTGACTTTTATTTTAGTTTGAATATTCTTAATTTATGAGATAAAAAATCTCAAAATTAATTTCTAACAATATATAAAAATGGAAAATTATGATTTACCAAGATTTGTAAAAATAGATAATGAAGCTCCAAGTTTTGAATTACCTGCATACAATCCAAAAACTGATGAAGAAGAAAAAATTTCTTTAACAGATTTAAAATGAAAATGGCTAGTTTTATTTTATTATCCAGCTGACTTTACATTTGTTTGCCCAACTGAATTAAAAGATATGGCAGATCAAGAAGCTAAATTTAAAGAGTTATGAGTTGAAATATTATCAGCATCTACTGATACTGTTTTTTCACATAGAGCATGGGTTAAACATGAATGATTAATGAAAAATTTTCCATATAAAATGCTTGCTGATCACTCTACAGAAGTATCATATATGTATAATTTACTTGATGAAGAATCAGGAATAGCTTGAAGAGGTACTTTTATAATCGATCCAGATGGAATAGTTAGAGGTATTGAAGTTACGAGTGGTCCACTTTGAAGAAATAGTGATGAATTAATTAGAAAGATTGAAGCATTACAATTTATGAGAAGTCACCCAGGTACTGCATGTCCAGCTAAATGGTCAGTTTGAAGTAAAACTCTTACTCCAAGTATAAAAATAGCTTGAGAAGTTGAAGAAGCATTAAAAAAATAAAAAATATACCAATCTAAAATTAGATTGGTATATTTTTTATTTTTTAATTTTTTTAATTTCTTTTTTTAATTCATCATAAGTTGAAAGAAGTTTACTTTTTAATTCTTCCACTTTTTCTGGTGCCATTCATTTTAGAGATTCAATCTCAGAAATTTTTTCATTATAAAGTTTTTCTAATTTTTCAGAAATAACAACCAAATAATCTTTACCATTTTCTTTTAACTCTTTAAGTAAAGAATTACCATTTTCCTTATATGTATCGATTATTTTCAAAACTTCATCTTTATGATCATTGAAAAGTTTTATGTTTTTTTCACTTAAAACTTCCTTTTTTAAATCTTCTATCAAATTTGTTTGAGTTTCTACAAAATTATCAAGAAGTATTTTAAAACTCCCCTCTCAAGTTTCTTTTGCCTTTAATAATTCTTTTTTTAATTGTTCTGGTTTCTTTTTATTGTAAATTGAAGCTATAATTCAACCTGCAATATATCAAGCAGCTAGTAAAAATATATTTTTTTTAGACATAATTGTTTTGGTTAAAAATTAACTAAAAAATGTTATAACAAAAAGTCTAATAGTTTTTAACATAAAATAAACTACAAAACTTTGTGCTATCCTTTTTTATGATATAATATATTATATAAAATTTAAATATTTTTGCAAAAAATTAATTATTAACAAAATAAAAAATGTCTTATAACAATTTTTCTGATTGATACAAAAAAGCACTTATAAATGCTGAGAATAAATTAAAAGAAATTTGAATAAAAGAATTAACAATAGAAGATATTTTTATTGAAATTGTTAAATCTGCAAATGGTTGAATAAAAGAAATTTTTAATTTATATTGAATAAATGAAAAATTAACAATTGAAATAATCAATAAATGAATTTTTAATGAAAAATTTGAAAAAAGAAGAGGTGTTTATTCTGGAATGAGCACTAGATTAAAAAATGCTATTTTATGAAGTGTAAAGATTGCAGCTTCATTTTCTAAACAAAAAGCAAGTATTGAAGATTTCTTATTATCAATTATTAGAAATGATTCTTGGATAAACAGCTTTTTGGACTATATTTGAATAACTCCAAAAGATATAGAAAAAAATATAATAGATTTGAGTAACCTTTGAACTATTGATTGAATAAAAACTGGTATAAATTTAGAATGAAGTCTTTCTGAATTTGAAATAAAAGATGAAGAATCAATAAATAAAATACTTTGAGCAATTAGTCAAAATATAATGTGACAAAATCAAGAATCTACTCCATTTGATATGAATAAGGAACAAAAAAATAATAAATCTATAGAATCCACAACTCCAGCTCTGGATTTCTTTTCAAATGATTTGACAAAAGATGCTATTGATTGAAAAATAGATAAAATTATAGGTAGAGATACTGAAGTTGAAAGACTTATTTCTATATTAAATAGAAAAACAAAAAATAATCCTGTCTTAATTTGAGAACCTTGAGTTGGTAAGACTGCAATTGCAGAATGATTAGCTTTGAGAATTGCATCTTGAGATGTACCTTTTTCTATGAAAGATAAAAGAATATTATCTCTTGATATGTCTTCCCTAGTTGCTTGAACTAAATATAGATGAGAATTTGAATCTAGAATAAAACAAGTAATTGATGAAGCTTCTAAAGTTGAAAATGAAATTATACTATTTATAGATGAGATACATACTATAATTTGAGCTTGATCTTGAGAGGGGTCACTTGATGCTTCAAATATTTTAAAACCAGCAATGGGTAGATGAAAAATAAGAGTTATTTGAGCTACAACTTACAATGAATACAAAAAATACATAGAAAAAGATTCTGCTCTAGAGAGAAGATTTCAACCAATTACAGTTTGAGAACCAGATAGAAAAACTGCTAAATTAATCTTAAGTTGATTAAAAGAATCATTTGAAAATTATCATAATTTAAATATAAGTGATGAAGCAATAGAAGAAGCTGTTGAATTATCTACTAGATATATTACTGATAGATATTTACCAGATAAAGCTATAGATTTAATTGATGAAGCTTGTAGTTTAAAATCAATGAAATACAATTTTGATGAAAGTGAAACTAAAAAATTGAGAGAAAGAATAGCAAAAAACAATAAAATGATTGAAGATGCAGTTGTTTCTCAACAATATAAAAAAGCATACAAATTAAAAGAAACTCAATTAGAATTAGAACAAAAAATATCTGAACTAAAACAAAAATTTCAAGTTCCAAAAGAAAAAAGGATGAATGTTGATATTAGTGATGTACAAAAGATACTTAGTATTGCAACTTGAATTCCTATTTCTAGTTTAAGCAAGAACGAAATTCAAAAATTAAAAGATTTATCAAAAAATATTAAAAACGATATCGTTTGACAAGAAGATGCTGTAACTTCAGTTATAAAATCTATTATGAGAAGTAAAGCTGGAATTTGAAATCCAAATAGACCACTTTGAAGTTTCTTATTTTTAGGGCCTACCTGAGTTTGAAAAACTGAACTTGTAAAAGTTTTAGCAAAATATTATTATGATGATAAAGATGCACTTATCAAGATTGATATGAGTGAATTTTCAGATAAAACTTCTGTAAATAAACTTATTGGTTCAAATGCTTGATATGTATGATATGAAGAAGGTTGAATGTTAACTGAAAAAGTAAGAAAAAAACCATACAGTGTTATACTTTTTGATGAAATTGAAAAATGAGATTTTGAAGTATATAATTTACTTTTACAAATACTTGAAGAGTGAATTTTAACAGATAATAGAGGTAAAAAAGTAAATTTCAAAAATACAATTATAGTTATGACTAGTAATATTGGTCAAGAAGAATTTACAAAAAAAGCTGCAACTATTTGATTTGATATAAAAGAAAGTGATGAAGTTAAAGTTATTTCTGATTATAAAAAAGCAGCTGAAAATATAAAAGCTAATTTAACAGATTATTTCTCTCCAGAATTTATAAATAGAATTGATAAAATAATTGTATTTAATCCACTTGACAAGAATCAAATTAAAAAGATTGTTACTATTTGATTAAAAGATTTAGAATCTAGACTAGCAAAAAAAAGTTTTTCAATTAAATATGACTTAAAAGTAGTTAATTTTATAACAAAAACTGTATATAATCCTGATTTTTGAGCTAGGGAAGTAAGAAGATATATAATTGATAATATAGAAGATTTAATTGCTGAAAAAATAATTAATTCTAATCATTCTAATATTTTTGAATTAATAATAGAAAAAGATAAATTAAATATAAAATAAAATCCAAAAAAGCTTGTTCTAAAACAAGCTTTTTTGTTGATAAAAATTATTTTTTACATATAATTTTTTTGAATAACTATTTACGACCTATTCTAATGAAAAAAATAATTTTTATATTATTTTTGATTACATTTTTCTTTCTAAACTCAAAAACAATATTTGCTTTTTGAGTTGATTTAAATTGAAAAGGTTTTTATAGTAGTATAGCAGATTCAATGGATAAAATGGAATCAGATTTATATAAGATTGATTTAGTCTGAAAAGAATGAACAATGGATAAAATAAATAAAATAACTTGAAATAATTGTTTAAAAGATAATCTATCTGTTTGAGAAATAAATTATATTACTCAAAATTGAAATATATGATTAATAATCAAAAAAATTGATTCTTCATGCATGGAAAATTGATCATTAAATAATAATACATTAACTTCTATAATTGATGCAGTTAGAAAAATAGATGAAGAATATAAAAATAAAGCAGCTGAAAAAACAAGTCAAATTTTCAATTTATGAAGTACTTGAATTTATTCAGATTGAATAGAATGAAATGCTCCATTTGATTTAATAAAAGATTTACAAGATATAGATTCTATAATTTTTATGGAAGAGTCTACTATATATGAATGAAATACTGATATAAATTTAGATGCAGAAATTTTAAATTTACTTTGAGAATCAGATAAAAATAATAAAACAGAAATTAGTTATTATAACACAGTAAATTTAAAAAATAATTCAAATAATGAATTTAATAATTTAAAAACATATACTAATATAAATTCAAGTAGTGTTTATAGTGAATATTTATGTAGTATAGATAATAGTGATTCTTGATTAAATGAAAATAGTTTAAATTTCTTAAATTCTGATATAAAATTAAATAATACAAATTTAAATATAACACCTTCAAATTCAGGAGCATTATCAAATTCATGAACAAATAATAAAGATAAATTAGCAGAGGAAGCTATACAAAATCCTAAAAGTGATTATAAAAAAGTAACTGATAATAATGAATTACCTTGTGAAAGTTTTTTCTGTATAGATATACAATTTATAACTTATAATCATAATTTGTTAGGTTGATGATTTCAAGATATTACTATAGAATATTTAATAAATAGATCAAATGAACATTTAAAAAAATTCACAAATACTTCACTTGTTTGATCTAAAATGACAATAAATAATTTTGAATTATGATTAAAAGATTTAAATTTAGCTGACATATTTCATATTTGAATACAAGTAACTAAAAAACCTGTACCTATATTAAATATAGAAAAAAAAGAAAAGAAAGATGATAATATATATTCTAATGAAAATCAATTAAAATTTTATTATGAATCTTATTGACTAGAATATAAAAGAAGAAATGATTTATCATTATTTAAAAAAGTTGACATAGATAAACAAATAGCTCTAAATTCATGAATGATGCCAACTCAATTATATTTAGAAAGAATCCAAGATTATAATCAATATCAATCTCAAAAAATAGAACAACAATGAGTAATGAATAAATTAATTGAAAATGAAACTAAGATTTGAATAATGGATAACTTTGAAATTCAATTCAAAGAAATTGAATGATTTAATTGATGAATAAAAAATTATATATTAAACCTAGATAAAATAGTTTCAAATATGTTAAAAATTCCTAACAGTACTAATAACTAAATGAGAAAAATAGTAATTACATTTTTTGTATTTATAACCCTTATAAATAATACCTATGCAGCAGGCTGTGTGATAAAAGATAAATCATCTCCTGCTTTATTAGAGTATATTGAAAATAATAGAAAAATAATTAAAACTATTTCTAATCAATTAAGTGAATATACTACAAAAGAAAGTTTATCAAAAAATATAGATGATGAATACAATAAAACTAAGAGTAGTTGACTTAAAATATACAATCAAATATTTAATTTTGATTCTTATTATTCATATTTTAGCTATTTTGCAACTTTCCCTATATCAAATGAAGTTCCAAAAGAAGTTAAAAGAGATTATAGATTACTTGAAAGTGAATGAAAATGAATAAAATATTATCTTAATCAGATAGTAAAAAATTGAAAATCTGAACTAGTTATAAAAAATATTTGTAAAGATATAACAGTAAATTGTGACTTTTCTGAAGAAATGACAGCTGCTGAAATTATATGAAAACTTACAGCAAATAATGAAGCTGTTATGGATTTATTTAGAAACGCTGTAATTTGAGAAATATATAAAAATCCAACTAAACTAACTCTAATAAATAATAATTTTGAATTAGAAATCCAAACAAATTATGGTATAGTAGCATATAGCAAATGTAGTGAAGAAAAATGATGATTTTTTGAAACAATTTCAACAAAAATTCAAGAAATTTGAGAATTAAATAAAGAATGAAAAGATTGAATCCAAAAATGGAAAGATGCTATTGATTTAATGTTATGAAATGATACTACAAATGAAAAATACAGTGATACTGAAAAAAGAGTATTAAAAAATGAACTCTCTAAACAATGAATAAGTTGAGATTCTCAATCAAATATGCTTGATTCGCTTGAAAAATACAATAATGAATGACTTTCTAAAGATAATAATTTTATTAAAAATACATTTAATAATACAAGAGTAAAATTAGAAAAAAAATTAAGAGCCTTTAAAAATGAGGTTATATGAGATTTTTTTAAGAAAAAAACATGAGATTCAGTTAGTATAGAATCTACAATTAGTGCTCAAAAAAACTCTACTGACACAAATAAAATAAAAGAAGATATAGATAAACAATATTTAGAATTATTAAATTTAAGTGCAGATTCTGAAACAAATACTGCTAATTTAAGAAGTAGAATTTTAAATACACATTTTGACTTATCAAATTCTATAAATATACTTGAGTGAATATGTGCTAATTCAGTTAAAGTTTGTAAACAACAAAATTCTTTAAAATGAGATTGTTGAAAATGTAATTAATAATTAATAAAAAATATGTTAAATAAAGATGAATTAAATATAATGAGACAAAATGCAAAAGTACACAAAAAAGTATTTGATGAAATAAAAAAAATAGTAAAAGATTGAACTACTGCTATAGAAATAAATGAATTATGTTCAAAAATAGCCAGAGAAAACAATGTACTTTGCTGATTTAAATGAATTTATAATTTCCCAGATAATATATGCATAAGTATAAATAATGTTGTTGTACATTGAAGAGTTAGAGAATGAGTAATTTTTAGAAATGGAGATTTAGTAACTTTTGATTTTTGAATAAAAGATAAAAAAAATGGTATAAATACTGATGCTGCATTTTCTATTATAATAGGTTGAAATGATAAAAATCCTATTTGAGCTAAACTTATAGAAGCAAATAAAACTGCCCTTTATGCTTGAATAAATGCAGCAAGAGTTTGAAATACAACTTGAGATATATGATTTGCTATCCAAAATGAAATAGAAAAAGCTTGATTTAAAGTTGTTAAAGATTTAACTGGTCATGCAATTTGAAAAAAGCTTCATGAAAAACCATATATATATAATTACTGAACCCCTGGTTCATGAGTTAAATTAAAAGCTGGTATGACTCTTGCAATTGAGCCAATTGTATGAGAAACTAGCTGAGAAATAGAAGATGATTGAGATTGGGAAATATATATAAAAGATGGTAGTTTAGGTTGTCAATATGAACACACTATTTTAGTAACTAATTGAGACCCTGAAATAATAATTTAAAAAAAAATAGATTTTAAAATCTATTTTTTTTTTAACCTTTGTTTTTTTAATATTGCTTCTACTTCTGCTAATGTATATCATATAGGCCATCATGTTTGTTTTTTTGGATTATTTTGTCCATTTTGTTCTAATCTAGAATTTAAATTATTAGGAACAAAACTTTTAGATGGTAACAATCACCCAGGTTTTTCAATCATTTAAAATATAATTAAATAATAATAAAAATTTATTTTAATTAATTAATAAAATATTTCAAATTTTATTTGAAAAAAATATTAAAATCATATAATACTTAACATAATATTTATTATATTAATATAATTATGCTATTAAAAGAAGCACATTTTAAATTTCTTAATTATTTAGAAGTTATCAAAAATAAATCACCTAAAACTGTTGAACAATATGATAGACATTTAAGAAAATTTAGTGAATATATAGATGAAAAATTTAAAAATTTTGATATTTTTGAAATAGAAAACATAAACCTAGAAAATACAGAATGATTTAGAAGTTATTTATATGAAAAAAGAAGGAATATTTCTATAAAAACTGCTAATGCATATATGATTACAATTAGAAGTTTTTTAAAATTTTTAGAAAAAAAATGATTAAAAAGTTTAAGTGCAACTGCAATTGACTTAATAAAAGCAGAAGAAAGACATGTAGAATTTTTAAATCCTGAAGAATTGGAAAGACTTTTTGCATCACCTAATATAAATACTATAATATGAACTAGAGATTTATCAATAATGGAATGTATTTATTCAACAGGATTAAGAATTTCTGAACTTACAAATTTAAATGTAAATGATATAAACTTAAATAGAAGAGAATTTGCAGTAAGATGAAAATGAAGAAAAGTAAGAGTAGTTTATCTTACAAAAAATGCAGCAAAATTAATTTGAAATTACTTAGAAAAAAGAAATGATTGATTATCTCCTCTTTTTATAAGACATAATACTAAAAAAGATGATATAAGTGGTCTAAATAATGAAAGTGTTAGACTAACTAGGTTTTTTATAACAAATATGGTTAAAAAATATGCTTTAAAAGCATATATTTTAAAAGATATATCAGCACATACTCTAAGACATAGTTTTGCTACTACTCTACTTAGCAATTGAGCTGATTTAAGAGCAATTCAAGAAATGCTATGACATGCAAGTATAACAACAACTCAAGTTTATACTCATGTTACAAATAAGAAATTAAAAGATGTTCATTCTAAATTTTTTAAATAAAATTTAGAAACTAAATTTTATTTAAAAAAATAATTATTCATATGAAATTAATAATCTGACTTTGAAATCCTTGAAATGCATATAATAGCACAAAACACAACGTTTGATTTATGTTTTTAGACTACTTTAAAAAAATAAATAAATTTAGTGATTTTAATTTTGAATCAAAATTTAAAGCTGAAATAAGCATATGATTATATAAATGAGAAAAAACTCTTCTTATAAAACCACAAACTTTTATGAATCTAAGTTGAGAAAGTTTAGTATTAATTAGCAATTTTTATAAAGTAGATATAAGTGATTTTTTAGTTATATATGATGATTTAAGTATGGATTTTTCTAAGATAAGATTTAGAGAAACTTGAAGTGCCGGATGACATAATTGAATTAAAAATATAATTCATTTTTTTTGAGATAAGTTTAAAAGAATAAAAATATGAATAGGTTTTGATAATAAATTTGAAGTTAGTGATTGGGTATTATCTAAGTTTAGTGAAGAAGAACTAATTGATTTAGACAATGAAGTATTTAAAAATACAAATAATTTATTAATAGAAAAATTTTAATATGGAGAAAAAAGTATACTTAATTTGAATATGATGAATATGAATATCAGCGATAGCAAGATATTATAATGAATTATGATACAATGTTTTTTGAAGTGATAAATATAATAGTGAATTAATTCATAAACTAATAAGTGAATGAATTGATATAATCATATGAGAAAGAGCAGATTTTATAGATAATAGTTTTGAAAAAATAATATATACAGAAGCAATTCCTGAAAATCAAAGTGAACTAAAAAAAGCAAGAACAAAAAATGCTGAAATTTTAACTTATCCAGAATCTTTAGCAAATATAGCAAATAATAAAAAATTAATTACTATTTCTTGAACACATTGAAAATCTACAACAACTTCACTTGCTTCAATAATTTTTAAAAACAGTGATAAAAATATAACTAGTGTAGTTTGAACTTTATTAAAAGAATTTGATGGTAAAAATTTTTTCCATAGAAATAATAATAAAAATAGTGACAATTATTTTATAATTGAAGCTTGTGAATATAAAAGAAGTTTCTTAAAATATAAACCAAATATTGCAATTATTACAAATATAGAAATTGACCATCTTGATTATTATAGAGATTTAGAAGATTATATTTTAGCATATAGACAGTTAATAGACAATGTTAAAACTGGATGATATGTAATACTTGATTGACAAGAAAAAAATAGTTTAACACTTGTTTGACTTAGACAAGATATAAAATATATACTTGTCTATAAAGATTATTACTTACAAGATTGACAAAAAATATATTTTCCAAAAATAGAATTAAAAATACCATGACAACATATTGTCTATGATGCAAAACTTACATATGTATTATGAAAATTATGTAATATAAGCGAAAATACTATAGTCGGTACTTATAAAAATTATAATTGAGTATGGAGGAGAATGGAAATTTTATGAAATACAATTAATTGAAATATTGTAATAAGTGATTATGGACATCATCCAACAGAGATAAAATTGACACTTGAGGCAATAAAGACAAAGTATTATGATAAACAAATAATGACAGTTTTTCAACCACACCAATATAATAGAACTCTTGAATTATTGGATTGATTTGTAGACAGTTTTTCAAATACAGATTATCTTGTTATACCAAATATATATGAATCAAGAGATAGTGAAGAAGATAAGAAAAAAATAAATTCTAAGATTTTAGTTTCAAAAATAAATCACAAAAATAAAGTTGATTGAAAATGATTTGATAATACTTTAAAATTAATAAAAGATTTTGATAGTAAAAATAAAGATGCAATTATAATTCTTATGTGAGCATGAGATATAGATAATCTTAGATATAAAATAAAAACTTCATAATTTAAAATAATTTAAATTTTTTATAAATATAATATGATTAAAGATATACTAATACAAAATCCTAAAAAAGATGATTATTCATTTATAAGAATTATATTTTGGATTTTTCTTATATTTTATTCATTAAAATTTTTTTCATTTTGAATAAATAAAGAAGTAATGAATAATTATATTCATTGAGCAAATCTTATATTTCATGAAGCAGGTCATTTTATATTTCTACCTTTTGGAAAATTTATTACTATTCTTTGATGAAGTATATTTCAATGTTTAGTACCAATAATTGTAATATGAGTTTTTTTATTCAGAGAATATAATCCATTTTGAGCAAGTATATGATTATGGTGGTTATGAGAAAATCTTACAGATATAGCACTCTATATTTATGATGCTTCTGAACGCTCACTTCCACTTATAGGTTGACTTAGTAAAGAATCTCATGATTGGTGGAATCTTCTTACAATGACTGGGCTTCTAGATTATGATTTTCTGTTAGGTATTATTGTTCATTATATATGAATGTTATTAATGATTATAGCTATATTATGGTGATTTTATATTCATAAAAATGCTTATTCAAAAAAGAATATCAAATCAATATAGATTTGATATTCTTTTTATTTATTATTTTTTATAATTAAAGATTTTGCAATACTATTACATACATTTTTAATTTTTTCTTTTTCTTCTTCTTTAACTGTGCATGAAATACCATATATATTTATTCAATCATTTAACCATATATCTTTATGGTATTTTCATATATTTCAATATTTATTAGTAAATTCTACAAATGCTCATTTTTTTCAATCTATAATAAATTCTCACGATAAATCTATAACTGAATTTTCACTATAAAATTTTATGATTTCATCATCAGTTTTATTTTCAATAATTAATGTCTTATTTACTATAATTATTGCATTAGTTCATTTTTCTAAAAGAGCAATTCAATTTGATGTATCCTTACCTGCAGAAAAACTTGAAGGATAAACTATAGAAAAACCTTGAGTTGAACTAAGTGTTTTATTTCATTCAGATCAACAACTTGTAATAATTAAAAAAGATATCAATAAAAATATAGTAGTAATTTTCATAATTATATAAATAATAGAATATTAAAATAATTTTAATAAAAATAATACCATTGTCAAAAATAAAAAGATAGAATCTAACACGAAATGCAACTTTTAGAAAAATAGATATATAATCTAAATGAATATAACTAATTTTCGTGATATGAAAAAATGAATAAAACAAATAACAGAATGAGAAATATATGAAAT
>Ga0100401_1001162_pt1 | contig 21461 bp, 23 predicted proteins | sample CryGeymeta201525_FD_80421 | JGI IMG/M metagenome (GOLD analysis project Ga0100401, IMG submission 80421) | Groundwater microbial communities from Crystal Geyser aquifers in Utah, USA - Crystal Geyser metaG 2015-25 | ecosystem: Environmental > Aquatic > Deep subsurface > Groundwater | place: USA... | reverse complement strand
TGCACCGGACGCATATCCGGCGTCGACGTCCGCATCGCGGTCGGGGTCGCGCAAGCGCTGACCCCCCACGGCGACAAGTCGTCGTCGCGAACGTCGACGGCCGTTCGTGCGGCGTCGACGTCCGCATCGCGGTCGCGGCCGTCGACGTCCGTTCGTGGGGTGCAGGACTTGTCCTGCACCGACCGCGCCGGCATCGCCTGAACTCCTATCGGGTGTTGCTCGCCAGAAGCCGCGGAGGACAGATCATCTACGTGCCCCGAGGGGATGCCGCGGACCGGACACGCGGCCCGGCGCACGTCGACGCAACAGCGGAAGCACTGACGCGCGCGGGATGTGTGCGTCTGGAACGTCCAGACCCGGCGTCAGCTCCCGCCGGTGCAGCGCAGGCTGTACTGAAAAGCACTCGCGGGGGATCCGCGATGTGTCAGCACGTCTCGGTGCGCGCCAGCTGCGACGTTGACGTGTTGGGGCTCGGGCGTGGCGTCGGTGGCGAGCTCGCAGGAGACGGCGCTCGGGCAGGTGTTGTCGAAGCGCACGACGTGGTCGTAGCCGTAGGCGCGGTAGGTGACGAGCTTGTGCACGACGAGGCAATCGGGGGCCTGCTTGTCGTCGGCCCGAGTCTGCGCCGCGACGCCGATCAACCCAGCCAACATCACGAAGCCGACCCACGGCATCGTTCGCCCGAGATTCCATCGCTTGTGCATGTCTCCAAGGTGCATCGCTCGAGGCAGGTGGCAAGGGGTGGTTCTGGGAGCCGAGCCCGTGGTGCTAGATTCGCCCGATGCGCCATCGTGTGTTGCTGGGCTTGGTCTTGGGGGGATGCGTGAGCTGGGGTTGCCCGGAGCGACACGTGCCCGAGGAGGCCGCGCAGCACGCGGCGCAGACGGCAGCCGTGGCGGCGACCGAGGACGAGGCGCCCGAGGACGACCCCGAAGTCGCTGAACCGACCATGACGTCCGGGCCTCCTCTCGATCTGGATCACATGAGCGACGACGCGCTGCAGACGGCGTGCTTCCAGGGAAGCCAAGCCGCCTGCGACCGTGTGGGGCACTGAAGCAAGTTCACGCCCAGGCGATGGATCGGTGGAGGGAACCTGCTATTTCTCGACCCAAGTCCCCTGCGCTTGGAGCCCACGTGCGTCGCTCACGCCTTACATTTGGTTGGTGTTGTCTCATTTTCGGTCTTGGATGCGCCACAGGCGGCGGATCACTGGCCTCGGATGCGAGCAGGTCGGACACGTCGACCGTGACTCCGGACGCGCAGACGATGAGCGACGCGGGCACGGACAGCACGCCGACGGTCGACTCGGGCGCCGACGCGATGGTGGATTCGGGGCCCGTGGACTCCGGCCCGTCGATGGACGCCGGGCGAGCTTGCACCGCGGACGCCGAGTGCGACGACGGTCTCGCCTGCAACGGCGCGGACTACTGCGACCTGACCACCATGGTCTGTGCCGTGCGTCCTCACGCCGGCTGCGACGACGGCATCGCCTGCACCGCGGACTCGTGCGGCGATCCCTCCGGCGACTGCACGCACGTGCCTACGGACAGCCTGTGCGGCCCGACCCAGACCTGCGATCCGACCAGCGGCTGCGTCACCCCACCCGCGTGCACGGGTGACGCCGAGTGCGACAACGGCAACTTCTGCGACGGCGCCGAGACCTGCGATCCGGCCATCGGCTGCCGCAGCGGCACGGCCCCGAGCTGTGACGACGGCGTCGCCTGCACCGCGGACTCGTGCGATCCCGCGTCCGGCAGCGGCGGCGCCTGCGTGCACATCCCGACGGACGCGGATCACGACGGGCACGTGGCGCTCGGTTGCATGGGCGGCGACGACTGCAACGACTCGGCGTCCGCGATCCACCCCGGCGCGACCGAGACCTGCGACGGAATGGACGACAACTGCAACGGCTCACCCGACGACGGCGCGGGCATGACCTGCGTGCTCGGCTCGGGCTCGGCGAGCTGCACCACGGCCTGCGGTACGGCGGGCAGCCACAGCTGCAACTCCTCTTGCCACTTCTCCACCTGCTTCGCTTCCATCGATGTCTGTGGGAATGGTTGCGACGACAACGGCAACGGCACGGTCGATGAAGGCTGCAGCGTCCCGCCACCGGCCAATGATCTATGCGCGGGCGCCGTGGACATCACCGCCGACGGCAGCGCCTCGGGGACGCTCGTGGGAGCGACGGCACAGGCCGTAGGCTGCGGCTCCGGCATCGATGTCTTGTACAAGGTCACCGTGTCGGTCCGCAGCTTCGTCTACCTCGACACCCTGGGCAGCAGCCTCGACACCAGCATCTCCTATCGCTCGACGACTTGCCCGGGCTCGGCCATCACCTGCAACGACGACGCCTGCGGTGGCTCCTCGAGCCAGCTCGTGACCGTGGTCGACCCGGGTACGCACTACTTCGCAGTGCACACGGCGTCCTCGTCGGTAGCCGCGGCGGCCTTCACCCTGCGTCACGTGGTGATGCCCGCCTCGGACAATCTCAACGTTCTGTTGGCCAGCTCCGGCAGCTACACGGGCACGACCTTCGGCACCGGACACGTGGGCGCGATCTGCGGCGCTGGTGCGACCAGCCCCGAGGACGTCTACTACTGGACGCAGTGCCCCGGCCAGACCCGCACCGTGAGCGCCAGCCTCTGCAACTCCTCGACCAGCTGGGACACCGTGCTGCACGTGGAGCACGACGGCAGCGCCGTCGCCTGCAACGACGACGACGGGAGCTGCTTCGAGAACGACTTCGCCTCGACGCTCTCCACCACAGCCAGCGGCTCCGGCCTCTTCCAGCTCGTCGTCGACGGCTACAGCGCGAGCGCGTCCGGCAGCTACCGCCTCGACGTCACGTCGTTCTGAGCCTGGCCTACTCCGCGTCTGGCGTGGGCCGCGCGATCACGGCGATGCCCAGCTCGGCGAGCTGCTTGGCGTCGACCGAGCCCGGCGCCTTGGTCATCAGATCGTTGGCGCGTGAGGTCTTGGGGAAGGCGATCACATCGCGGATCGAGTCCGTCTCCGCGGCCAGCATGGCGATGCGGTCCATGCCGAGTGCGATGCCTCCATGGGGCGGCGCGCCGTAGGTGAGCGCGTCGAGCAGGAAGCCGAACTTGTCGCGGCCCTCCTCGTCCGACAGACCGATCACGCGGAAGACCTTCTCCTGCACCTTCGGGTCGTGCAGACGGATGGAGCCGCCGCCGATCTCGAAGCCGTTGAGCACGAGATCGTAGCGGTAGCAGTAGACCTTGCCCGGATCGCTCTCGAGGATCTCGAGGTCCTCGTCATGCGGGCGCGTGAAGACGTGGTGCGCCGCGGCCCAGCCGCCCTCGTCCGTGCGCTCGAAGAGCGGCGGATCGATCACCCAGGAGAAGTTCCACTCGCCGCCCGCGCCCGTCTCCGGGATCAGACCGAGCTGCTTGCCCAGGTGGAGGCGCAGGTTGGCCATCACCGTCTGCACGCGCGCCTCGGGCCCGGACTGGAAGAGGACGATGTCGCCCTCCTTCGCGCCCACCGCCTCGTTGATGGCCAGGCGCAGCTCATCCGTCACGAGCTTGGTCAGGGCGCTCTGCGTCCAGGATCCGTCGGCGCCGACCTTGGCGCGGGCCAGACCCTTGGCGCCGAAGCGCTTCACGACCTTCTCCAGCTCGTCCACCTGCTTGCGGCTCATGGCGTGCTCGGCCGGGATGACCAGCGCCTTCACCAGCTCCTCGGGAAGATCCGCGCGGTAGCTGCCGTCGCGGAACTTGTCGGCGATCTCCGCGAAGAAGGGCACGCCGCCGCCGCCGTGCTCGGTGATGAGCGCGGTCAGATCCGTGTGCTTCATGCCGAAGCGTAGGTCGGGCTTGTCGTTGCCGTAGTCGCGCATGGCGTCGTCGAAGCGCATGCGCGGGAAGGCGCCGTCGGGGTAGCGCTCGAGCAGATCGACTCCGATCACCTCACGCCAGAGCCGGAACACGAGGCCCTCGATCATGGCGAAGAGATCGTTCTGGTTGATGAAGGACATCTCCACGTCGATCTGCGTGAACTCGGGCTGGCGATCGATGCGCAGATCCTCGTCCCGGAAGCAGCGCACGATCTGGTAGTAGCGATCGTAGCCGGCGCACATCAACAGCTGCTTGTAGAGCTGCGGGCTCTCGGCCAGGGCGTAGCAGTTGCCGGGGTACAGGCGCGCCGGCACCAGGAAGTTCCGCGCGCCGCCGGGCGTGTACTTCACCAGAAAGGGGGACTCGACCTCGGTGAAGCCGTTGCCGTGGAAGTAGCTGCGCGTGTGATGGTTCAGCTGCGAGCGCATGTGCAGGTTCTTCATCAGCTGAGGCCGACGCAGGTCGAGGTAGCGATGCTCGAGGCGCTTCTCCTCGGCCGTGTCGATGTCGTCCTCGATCAGGAAGGGCGGCGTCTTGGCCTCGTTGAAGACGTTGGCCTCGAGCACGGCGACCTCGATGGCGCCGGTGTCCATGCGCGGGTTCGTGTTCTCGCGGGCGCGCACCTTGCCGCGGATGCCCAGGACCCACTCCGTGCGCGCGCGCTCGGCGACGGGGAAGGGCTCGGGCGCGATGTCGGTGTCGAAGACGAGCTGGGTGATGCCCGCGCGATCGCGCAGATCGATGAAGACACAGCCTCCCAGGCTACGCCGGGCCTGCACCCAGCCGAAGAGCACGACCTCGCGGTCGTTGTCCTCCGCGCGGAGCTCTCCGCAGCTATGTGTCCTCTTCAGCTCGTCGATGAAGCGCGCCATGTCGTCCTCTGCGTCCTGACCCGGGGTCTCGGGGAGAGGGAGGCTAGTACTGGCGGCGAAGGGGTCAAGACGCGTGCGCAATGGAGGGGCGAAGCTGCGCAACCACCGGCGACCGAGGCCGATGAGGCGGCATGACCGTCGAGAGCATCCATGCTGGCGACCCGCGCATCGAATCCCTTCACGGCCATTTCGCCGATCCGCCGCCGCCGCGACCCGCCCCGAGCCCCGCGAGTGCCTGGCTGCGACACGGGTCCATGCTCATCGGCGTCATCGCCGCGCTCTGGGTCGCCATGCACGTCCTGCGGGCTGCCCAGGACGCCAGCTCGTGGACCAGACTGGCCACGCTGCTGGGCCGCCTGCCCGCGTGGCAGGGCCTGACGGCTGCGTTGGTGATCGTCGCCGTCGTGCTCGCCGCGGGCGTCGGCGTGCGTGAACCGAAGGCCCGCGAGAGGGCGCTGCTTGCCCTGCTGAGCCTGGTCGCGTTGCCCCTGGTCCTGCTCGCCCTGCTGAGCGCCTTCTGGCACTTCCTGGGTTGATCACGGGTCGAGCCCATGGGTGCCGCGACGCAATGAGCCCTTCGCCATGACGCGCCCTGGCTTTCGTGCTCCTCTGACCCGTCCCCGCAGCACGCGGGCGCGACAGGAGACGACATGAACTGGACCCCCGCACAGCTCCCCGACCTCGCAGGAAAGACCTACGCCATCACCGGAGGCAACAGCGGCCTCGGGCTTCAGGCGGCCAAGATCCTCACGAGCAAAGGCGCTCGCGTCATCATCACCTCGCGCTCCGAGGCCAAGGCCGAGGCCGCGCTCTCGAGCATCCGTGCGCACTCGCCGGGAGCCGACGTGGACTTCGTGTCCCTCGATCTCGCCGACGCCGACAGCATCGCCGCCTGCGCCAAGGCGCTGGAAGACGCCTGCCCCGAGCTTGACGCCATCATCAACAACGCGGGCGTGATGCAGCCGCCCCTGACGCGCACGGCCGAGGGCTTCGAGCTGCAGATGGCCACCAACCACCTCGGGCACTTCCGCCTGAACGCGAAGCTCTTGCCACGGCTCGAGCGCCAAAGTGGCCGCATCGCGGTCGTCGCCAGCATCGCCCACAAATACGGCGCCATCGACTTCGACGATCTGATGAGCGAGAAGTCCTACGACGCCACGCGCAGGTACGCCCAGAGCAAGCTCGCCAACTTGATGTACGCCTTCGAGCTCCAGCGAAGGCTGAAGGCGCGCGGCTCGTCGGTCGCCTGCATCGCCTGTCACCCCGGCTACTCGGCCACCAACCTGCAGACCGCGGGAGTGGGTATGCAGGGAGGCAGCACGCTCCTGCGCCTGATGTACAAGGTCACGAACGTGGTCATCGCCCAGTCGGCGGAGCACGGCGCCTACCCGCTGGCGCTGGCCGCGGCAGATCCCACGGCGCAGGCCGGCGCGTACTACGGACCGACGGGTCTGGGACAAATGCGCGGCAGCGTGGGCCTGTCCTTCGTGGCCGACAACGCCAAGGATGAAGACGTCGCCCGGCGCCTGTGGGAGGTCACGGAAGACCTCGTCGGCCCCTTCTTCGCGGATTGAGCCCGCGGGCGAGCTACCCCAGCCTCGGCACCACCTGTTGCTGGATGTCGTCCAGGAAGGCCACGATGCCGGTCTCCTCACCGATGCGACGCAGCTGGTCGAAGGGAGCTTCGAGCACGCGCTCCCACCTCTCTTGGTCGTCGCCAAGGATCTCCTTAGCTACACGCTTGGCCTCCTTGGGCCGACCTGGCGCAGATGTTAGCTGGTGCGGCTTCTGGGTCGGGTCGAATCCGAGTCTCTGCTTGCACGCCCGCAGCCGCGCATGCTCGTCGTCGTCGGTAGGGCGAAAGCCCGCGATGAACCAGGCCTCGGCTTCGGGCTCCGGCAACAGCCCCACGACTCCGAAGCTCCAAGGTCGATCCCGCCGAGCTTCCTCGAAGCCGCTCCGCTTTTCGGTCTTGCCATCCATGTCTCGGGCCAGCACGACGACATCTGGCGAGTTGGGAAGCAGCGTGGCCCAAACCAAGTCTCGGAGAAACATGCGCTTCTCGAGCGCGCCACCCGATCCGAAGCGGAGGGTCGAGCGTGACCGAAGGCGCATCTGGGCAATCACGTCGCCGCGCTTCCAAAAGTCCCGCCGGCCATTCTGTCTCCAGCTCAGCACGTGTTCCCACTCCACTTCGTGAGTCCAAGGGACCTCGTCCTGCACGACGCGCCGTGTCCAACGCTGCGCGATGCGCTGATGCGCCGAGTCCTCGGCGATGAGGACGCACTCGAGAGGTCCCTCCCGTGTCACTGGGCTGCTGGCTCCTCACGTTCGTCGAGCACCCATGCTTCACCCAGGGCGCTCCATAGCTCGCTGACGTACAGAGCGCCTTGCCGAAGATCCTCGGCCTTCGGGTGCTCCGCGAGGCTGCGCACATGCGTGTGCCCCTTCTCGTCCAGAGCCAGCACCTGCACTTCCTCCGGCTGCAAGCAGTCGAGCAGGTAAGGCGCGTGACTCGTGGCGATGATCTGAAGCTCCGGCTTCTGGTCGAGGATCCGTCGGATGCACGCCACGAGTTCTTCCTGAGCTGTGGGATGAAGTGCCTGATCGATGTCATCGAGGAGCAAGAGGCGCGGGCACGACGGAGAATGGAGCACGGTCAGCAACGTCAACGCCAGGACCGTGCCCTCGCTGAGCTGAGAGATGGGGAGGAATCCGGCCTCGCGGAACTCGACCTCGACAGTGTCCGCCGCCACGTCGCGTTTGGTTCGTTGCGGGATGTATTCGTCGTCGACGCGGAGCAGTTTCTCCTCCCAATGAGATAGCTTCACGCGTGGAATCTTGAGTGCGCCCGTCCCCGGAACCACCTCGTTCAAGTCGTGTTCGATCGCTTGAAGCGCGCCACGATCGTTGCCGGAGAGCCAGCTCAAAGCCGTCGCGAGTCCAGATCCGTCAGCCTGCACGACAGGGCGCTCGTCTTCACTGTAGGAGGGCTTGCGTGCGCGCCGTGCATCGAGGCGGAGACGCACACAGGCGCCAAGCTTCGCGATCGGTTCCCACCTCAATTTCTTGAGATACACCTTGTCACCTGGCCCGTGGCTCGGCTCCTTCCAAGACTGCCACTTCGGGGCATGTTCGAGGCCATACTGGATTTCAGGCCCTGGCCACTTGGAGGTGAGCCAGATCGCGGCTGCCTCCGTGACCATTGCTATGCCGAGCCCGACAGACTTGTGGTCATGTGTTGTAAGAACGCGAGGACCCCAGTCGCCCCGGAACACGAGGCCCGCGGGACCGTCTGTGTGCGTGGCCTCCCCATCCACGGGCACGAGCATCCGTGACAACAGGTACGCACCATCCAGGACGCTGCTCTTCCCGGCACCGTTGGCACCGATCAGCACGGTGAAGCGTGACCGAAGCTGGAGTTCGACATCGACCAGCGATCGGAAACGCCGAAACGCCAGCATGTGTAGCTGATCCGGGCCAAGGGGGGCTGGACGCGGCTTTGTCTCGGTCGACGGGGCAGACATGGCCTCACCTTATCACCCTACGCGCGTCCGCTCACCAAGAGTCGATGCGCTCGGACCGTCGCAACGAGCAAGGACTGGCCCTCCGTGATCCCCGAGGCCGCGGAAGGGATGTACATTGCGCGCCATGGTCGACGAGCGCGATGAATCGGACACGGACAACCCGGAACAATCGGTGGCGCGCACGCGCGTGGAGCGGCTCAAGGCGACGCCTGAGACCAGCGGCGTGACGACGCCCTCGGCCTCGCTCGCGCCCACGCTGCCGATGCCCAGCGAGGAGGCCCTTCTCAGCGGCGAAGTGACGCTGGACGAGGTGTTGGCGGAGAGGGGCTTCGACGAGCGCTATCACCGAGGAGAGCTGCTCGGGGTCGGAGGCATGGGCGAAGTGCGCCTCTTTCACGACCGTCGCATCGGTCGCGACGTGGCCATCAAGGTGATCCAGGGCGACGACGTTCAATCGGGTCAGATCGTGCGCTTCTTGCGGGAGGCGCGCGTACAGGGTCAGCTCGAGCATCCCTCGATCGTGCCGGTCTACGATCTGGGCCTCGACGAGAACGGCGCCGCCTACTTCGCCATGAAGCGCCTCAAGGGCACGACCCTGCACTCGATCCTGCGAACCGCGCGCAAGCAGGGCGGCCTCGAGGGGACCGGCTGGTCCGAGCGAAAGCTCCTGGGTGCGTTCAATCAGGTCTGCCTGGCCGTGGACTACGCGCATCAGCACGGCGTCGTGCACCGCGATCTGAAGCCGGCCAACCTCATGTTCGGCGACTTCGGCGAGGTCTACGTGCTCGACTGGGGCCTGGCCACCATGCCTGGCGCGGCGCCGCTCCCGGCGCAGCCGACCAGCGACGACAGCACCTCCACGCCTCGCGCCACGCGCGCCGGCGATCTGATCGGCACGCCGGGCTACATGGCCCCGGAGCAGGCCCGCGGTGAAGGGGACGCGGCCGGACCGGCGGCGGACATCTACGCCTTGGGGGCGATCGTGTTCGAGATGCTGGCGCTCGAGCCGCTGCATGGCGAAGACGGCGCGGCGATGCGCATCGCGTCCACCGTGATGGGCGCCGCGGACTGCAGCCCGGCGTCACGCGCCCCCGATCGCGAGATCGCGCCGGAGCTCGATCAGCTGACGAAGCGCGCCACCGAGCTCGTGGCGGAGGAGCGCTTCGCCTCGGCGCGCGAGATGAGCGAAGCGGTGGAGGCCTACCTCGACGGTATGCGCGACTCGGACCTGCGCCAGAAGCTGGCGCGGGACCACACAGCAGCGGCGGAGACCGCGGCGGACGAGGCGCTCGCGACGCAGGACCCGCAGCTGGCCGAGGCGCAACGCAAGCAGGCGATGCACGAGGTCGGCCGCGCGCTGGCGCTCTCCCCGGAAGACCCCAAGCCGCTGCGCACGATGGTGCGTCTGCTCGAGACGCCGCCCGATCGCATGCCGGACGAGGTGCGCGTGGCATGGCACGAGATGAGCGACGAGAAGTCGCGCTGGGCCATGGGCGTCGCGCGCTTTATCTACGTCGTCTGGCTGCTGCCGGCGCCCTTCATCCTATGGGCTGGTGCGCGCGAGCCCGCGTCTCTAGGCATCGGCGCGCTGGCCATCCTCGGCACCATGTTGGCGTTGCACCTGGGCTCCCGACAGAAACCGTTGAAGGAGCCCATCCAATACGCGGCGGTGATCGGCAGCGCGCTCGCCTTGGGCGCGGGCTCGCGCATGTTCGGACCGCTGATGTTCGTGCCCGCCGTGCTCTCGACCACGACGCTCTCCTTCGCCATCACGGAGAAGGCGACTCGCCGTTACGCCTGGACCGCCATCTGCGCCATGGCCGTGGTCGTGCCCTACGCGCTGGAAGCGCTCGGCATCCTCTCGCCCTCCTACGCCATCCGCGACGGCGTGCTGCTCGTCTTCCCGCACATGCACGGCTTCCCAGCCCAGGCGACGCTGCCCTACCTGCTGATGGTGACGCTCTTCTCCATCGCGGTTCCGGCGATCATCTACGGCGGCTTCCTGCGCGGCCGCCTGAACGAGGCCGAGCGCGCCATGCTGCTGCAGAAGTGGCACTTCGAGCGGCTGCTGCCCGCGAAAATCGAATGAGAACGAACGTCTGGGTGCCCGGTCACGGGGAGGTGCTCAGTTGCGGCCGACGCTGTTATGCTGCCGCCATGAAGTACCATGGACTGGCCTTTGCAGTCGTGTGGGTGATGTCGATGGCGGCAGCCTCGACCACCTACGCGCAACCTCCCACGGATGACGCGACAGACGATGCCCCGGCAGCCGGTGGCGGAGACGACTCCAACGACGCGGCCAACCAGCCCGATCAGCAGCAGGTGAGCGCGCTGCTCGACGATGAGGCGCGGACCCGCTTTCAGCTCGGGTCAACCCTCTATCGTCAGGGTCGCTTCGACGACGCGGCACGCGAGTTTCGCGCCGCATACGAGGTCTCGCACCGCGCGGAGCTGCTCTACAACCTCTATCTGGTCGAGCGCGACGCGGGCAACACGCGTGAGGCCGCGGAGGCGCTGCGCACCTACCTGCGAGATGCGGAGCAGGTCCCCGACCGCGGCTTGATGGAGGGGCGTCTTGCCGCGCTCGACCGACAGATGGCGGCTGCCGACGCGGCGCGCACCACGAACGACCATGGCGACGAGTCGGACGCGAACGGCGATGACAACACCTTGGACGAGAATGGCGAGGCACAGCAGACGCAGGAGGTCCGCCCGATCCACGAGCCTCCGCCCGAGCCGCCGAGCAGGGCACTTCCCATCGCGCTGATAGCCGGTGGCGGCGGTGTGCTCGCCGCGGGCGCCATCTTCGCCGTCCTGGCCAAGAGCAAGCACGACTCGCTCTCCAGCTCTTGCACCAGCGGCGTCTGCCTCGAGCCGGGCAGCCAGAGCGACATCGACGCCATGGGCACGGACGCCCTCTTGGCCGACATCGCCTTCGCCGTCGGCGGCGTCAGCGTCGCCACGGGTTTGATCCTCTACTTCGTCCAGGGGTCATCGAACGACGACGACGAGCGGACCGAGGTCAACGCCGGTTGCGACGGACACGGCTGTGGCGTGAACGTGGCGGGGAGGTTCTGATGCGCGCACCGTGGCTCATTGCGCTCTTCTTCCTCTCGGCGTGCAGCGCTATCTACCCCACGAGTGACTTCCACGTGGCGCAGTGCGGCCCGGACTTGCAGCATTGGACGGGCCTCAAGCCATGCGGGCACGTCGACCAGACCTGCCTCCAGGCCTGCGGCGGCGGATTCGCTTGTGAGCAGGTCTGCTACGACGGCAACCCGAGGTGCGGACTCTGTGTGGTCAACGAAGCTGTGCTCTGCTTGCGCGAGGCAGGCTGCGAGATCGAATACGAGAACCTCACGTGCTGCGCGGAATCCGAGAGCTGCGAGCTGTCGGACGGCCCCTGCTTGGAGGCCTCCTGCAGTGAGGAGCTCGCCGACTTCAACTCGTGCCAGGGGGAGGTGGCCGGCCCGTGCGCCGAGAACGTGGCCAGCGCCTGCTTCGACTGAGGCCTCAGCCTCGCTGGAATTCGTAGAAGTCGGTGCCCAGCGCCAGGATGCCCGTGAGCTCGTCGAGCGCGCGCCGGCTCTCCTCGAGCAACGCCGGATCCGCGAGATCCTCCGGTGACAGCTCGTCCCGGTAGTTGCGCTCGACCCACGCGGTCAGGTCGTCGTGGGCCTGCAAATCGAAGAGGCACTCGCGCCGCACGCTCTGATATTGCGCGAGCGTCATCACCACGCGCAGGCGCAGACACGCCGGTCCACCGCCGTTCTGCATGCTCTCGCGCAGATCCACGTGGAGCACCTCGTCCACGGGCGTCCCGGGCGCGGCCAAGAGACGCTGGATGAAGCGCGCGGTCGGCTCGTCCTCCGCGCACTCCCGAGGCGCCAGGAGCAAGCGCGCGCCCGCTGACGTGCGCAGCAGCTCAGAGTTGAACAGGTAGCTGCCCACGGCGTTCGCCAGCGGCAGCTCCGCCTCCGTCGCCTCGACCACGGAGAGCTCTCCCGGAAAGACGCGCCGAAGAGCCTCGAGCGAGGCCGGTTGATTCACGTAGGCGCGCTCGTGGAGCAAGAGCAGGTCGTCGTGACCCACGGCGATCACGTCGTTGTGGAACACGCCCGCGTCGATCGCGTCCGGGGTCTGTTGCAGGAAGAGCGCGCGCCCTGGTGCGAGACCGTGCCTCCGCGCCACCGCCTCGGAGGCCTCGAGGGTCTGTCGCGCGGGGTAGCGCGTGGGCTCGTCACCTCCGCCGAAGGCGCGACGGCCATAGGTGAAGAGCTCGAGACCCGCCGCGCCGGGCGTGGTCGACAGGCGCGTGTGGTTGGCGGCGCCTTCGTCTCCGAGGTGCACGCCGCCGGGCAGTGGGCCGTGATGCGCAAAGTGCTCCCCCTCGGGGAAGACGCGACGCAGGGCGCGCGCCGTGGCGTCCGGCTCGAGCGTGCGATGCAGCTTGCTGGCGAGGTTCGCCGGCGTGAAGTGCACCCGCCCATCGGCCGTGTCCGCGCCCGGCGAGACCGTCGCCGCGTTGGCGGTCCACATGCACGAGGCGCTCGAGGCCGAGGCCAGGAGACGTGGATGCGCGGCGGCCGCCGAGAGCACCTCGGCGTCGGAGCCCGTGAAGCCGAGCTGCCGCAGGAAGGCCGTGTTGGGACGCTCCTGAGGCGGCAGCAGACCACAGGGGACACCGCGCTCGAAGAGCAGGCGCAGCTTCTCCAGGCCCTGGAGCGCCGCCTGCTTCGGCCGCGAGATCTGCGCCGCGTGCGTCTCCGAGGCGACGTTGCCGCGGCTCAATCCGGCGTAGTTGTGGCTGGGACCGACGAGCCCGTTGAAGGCGACCTCTAGAGCATCCATGGCCGAACTTGACCAGATCCCCGAGCGCCGGTCGAGCCTCTCGCGGCTTCGAGTTCCCCGGGCCGCCACCGGCGCGCGGACCCCCTGAACCGGCATGCTTGCGTTTCGGTACCACCTGCGGTGACAATGGCGGGCCTTAGGATCACGACCACGGAAGGGCCCATGGCGTCGGAAACCATCATCTGCTCGGTATGCGGAGCCAAGAACCCCGCGAAGAAGTCGCGCTGCGACGCCTGTGGCGCGAAGCTCGAATCGCTCGGGAGCCTCGATCTCTCTGAAGAGGAGAGGCAAGCCAAGCGCTACCAGCAAGACGGCTTCTCGTGGAAATGGGTCGTCGGGTCGTTCAGCATCTACATCGTGCTGCAGGCCATCGCGTTGGCCGCGCTGCCTGCGGTGATCGACAGCTACGATCCCCAGGGCCTGTGGGGCCTGGTGATCTCGGCGGGCATCTGGTTCATCGGCGGCGTGGTCGTCGGCGCCATCTCCCCCGGCAAGACCTTCATCGAGCCCTCGGTCGGCGCGGCCGTCGCGGTGCTGCCCACCGTCGCCTGGCTGATCCACATCTCAGATGTGCGCGAGGTCTCCCACATCTCCTACCTGATCTTCGGCGCCTTGGGCGTGATGATGACGCTGATCGGCGCGCTGATCGGCGAGAAGATCCAGATCCGTCGCGAAGATCACACGACCCACTGATCGTCGTCCGGGCGCAGCTCCGCTGGAGCCGCTCGATCCTCAGCCGCCATCCTCAGTCGCTCGATGTTCAAGCGCTAGATCCTGAAGCGCAGGGCGAAGGCGGGCGTGAGCACGAAGCCACCGCGGTCGAAGGACGTGATGCCGTGGCTTCCCCACCACTGCTCGTACGCCGCCGTGAGCTCAAGCAGCACGTGCAGCCGCCGGAAGCCCAGGCCGACGCCGAAGAGCGCGCCGCCGTAGACCTTCTGCGCGCTCACGTCCTCGCGCACCCCGTCCGCGCCAAGCTGCCCTCGCACACCCTCCGCGCCCGCGCGGATGCCTAGCCAGACCTCGTACAGGCCGCCGATCTCCACCGCGTAGGTCACGGGCAGGTCGAGCCCGAAGCGCGTCGCGCGCCCGCCTTCACTGCCGCCGCCTTCGACCATGCCCACGTAGGGCGCGAGGCCGTAGACGAAGCTCGGGCGCGTGCTGTCCTCCACCAAGACGTGCTCTCGTCGCAGCTCGCCTCGGACGGTGGTGCCCGCGACGAGGATGCCCAGGTCGAGGTGATGCGCGAGGCCGTAGCGCGCGGCGACCACGGGCACGACGCCCGACGCCTGCGCGTCGCGGCGGTAGCGACTCTCACCCGTCGGAGCCAGCGCAGGTTCGCGCAGCTTCCCGAAGGGCACGCGCGCGGCGCCACCGAGCAAGAGGTCACCACGTCGCGCCGGCGTCGTCGAACCCCCGCCCAGGGCGGGCAGGGCGGCTGCGCAGCCGCTGAGCGTGAACGCGGCGCTGAGCGCGAGCACGAGCGCCTGCGACCGGAGCCGCGCCAGCGATGGCCGCGACGGGCTCATTCGTCGAACATGGGGAGCTTCACACGACGGGCCGGGTCCGGGCTCCCAGGCGGAGCATCTCGGCGCCCGTCGTCGTCGAGCAGATCGGCGACCAAGTCGTAGTCACCCGCCTGGGTGACCAAGGCTCGCCGGAGCTCCCCGGGCTGCGCGACCCCGTTGGCCAAGAAGACGCGCCCATCGACCTCTGGAGCTTGACCGAAGAAGCGCCCTTCGAGCAGCAAGGAACTCTCGTCGCTCACCCCCGAGACCAACACCTCGAGCTCTTCGCCCACGCGCGCTTCGAGCTTGGCCCGACTGATCGGACGCTGGAGCTCCATCGCACGCTCGCGACGCTCGGCGATCAACTCCTCCGGCACCAACGCGTCTTGATCGAAGCTGGCCGTGCCCTCTTCGTGCGAGTAGGCGAAGACGCCGACGTGATCGAACTCGGACCAACGCAGGAACTCGAGCAGCTCCTCGAAGTCCGCGTCGGTCTCCCCGGGATGTCCGACGATGAAGGTGGAGCGGAACACCATGTCGTTCAGGCGCTCGCGCAGGCGTGTGACGACGTTTCGTAGGCGGCTGCCACCATGACCGCGGCGCATTCGCGTGAGCAGCGCGTCGCTGGCGTGCTGAAGCGGCATGTCCACGTAGGGCAACACCACGGGGTGATCGGCCAAGAGCTCGAGCAAGGGCTCGGTGAGCCGCTCGGGGTAGAGATAGTGCAGACGCAGCCAGCGCAATCCGTCGAGGTCCGCCAGGCGCGCCACGAGCTGAGCGAGGTCCGGCCCCTCGGCCAGGTCGCGGCCGTAGGAGACCGTGTCCTGGCTGACGAGGTTGACCTCGACCACACCCAGATCGACCAGACGCCGAACCTCGGTGGCGATGTCCTCGACCGAACGCGAACGCTGCTTTCCGCGGATGCCCGGGATGGCGCAGAAGGAGCACGTGCGGTTGCAGCCCTCGGCGATCTTCACGTACGCGCTGTGGTGGCTCTGGCTGAGCACGCGCGGATCGCTCGCGCGCTGCGTGTAGTAGGCGGGATCGTGCACGAGCATGCGCTCGGCGCCGCCCTCGAGCACCGTCTTCAAGCGAAGCATGTCGCTCGAGCCCAGGAAGTGATCCACCTCGGGCATCTCGACCGCGAGCTCGGCCGCGTAGCGCTGGCTCAGGCAACCGGCGACGACCAAGGTCTGGCAGCTCCCGGAAGCGCGCAGCTCGGCCATCTCGAGGATGGCGTCCACGGACTCCTGCTTGGCCTCGCCGATGAAGCCGCAGGTGTTGACGACGATGACGTCCGCTGCTTCGGCGTCGGGCTCGAAGATGTAGCCCGCACCTTCACCGACGCCGAGCATGATCTCGGTGTCGACGCGGTTCTTGGCGCAGCCGAGCGAGACGAAGTGGATCTTTCGTGCCATGAGCTCGCGCGTTCTACGACGGAGGGAGGGCTCGGTCGAGGACCAGTGGGTCAGTCGTGATCGCTGACGACGTTCACGGCCAGCGAGAGCACTTCGCGCCAGGCGGCCTCGAGCTCGGCGTCGAATTCGCCCTCGCTCTCGCGCGCGGTCTCGACCAGGGATTCGAGCCAGAGGTCGTAGTGATGCTTGGGGATGGCGAGGCGCGAGGAGGAGTGCGACTGGGCGACCGCCGCGAGATGTTCGCGACCGTCATCGAGCCCCATGGCCGCGCGGCTCATCAGGTAGAGCGAGCCCCGCAGCATGCGGCGCTGCTTGGCGAAGTCGGTGTGGGCAAACTTCTCTCGAACCTCGTCCGACGAGGCCAGAAAGCGGTCGTAGAAATCCTCCAGGAACTCCGGACGCGCGAGGCAACGTTCCAGGCTCGTCCTGAAGCGGATGACAGTCTCCCCGTCAACCTCGTGGCCGGCGCCCATGGGCACTATATATTCACGCGGAACGTGCAGGGGCAAGCCCCAGGCGGCGCTAGGCTTGACCGCTGCCATCCGACGCGCCTAAGTAGTGCGCCATCCGAGACACGGACCCGAGGCTGAGCCCAGCGCCAGTCCCGAGCACACGAAGCGACACAGGAGCCCCCCATGAGCGGCCACAGTAAATGGTCCACGATCAAGCGGAAAAATGGTGAGATCGACGCCAAGCGCGGCAAGATCTTCACCAAGGTGATCAAGGAGATCACCATCGCCGCGCGAGGCGGCGGAGGGGACCCGGACGGGAACCCACGCTTGAGGCGCGCGCTCGACGCCGCCAAGGTAGTGAACATGCCCGCCGACACGACGAACCGTGCCATCAAGAAGGGCACGGGCGAGCTCGAGGGCGTGATGTACGAGGAGTTGGTCTACGAGGGCGTCGGCCCCGCGGGCGTGCTCTTCCTGCTCGAGGTGACCACCGACAACCGCAACCGTACCGCGGCGGAGCTGCGCAAGCTCTTCGACCGCAACAACGGTCAACTCAGCGGGAGCGGAGCGGCCGCCTGGGCCTTCGACCAGAAGGGCATCATCCGATTGCCGGGGGCCGCCGCGACCGAAGAGCAGCTCTTCGAGGTGGCCGTCGGCGCAGGCGCCGAAGACATCGAGCGCGACGAGGAGAGCTGGATCGTGACCACGCCCCGAGAGGAGCTCGACGTGGTCCGAGACGCCATCGAAACGGCCGGTTTGCCCATCGAGGCGGCCAACCTCGAGCAGATCCCCAAGACACCCAAGCAGGTGGACGGACGCGACGGAGAGGTTCTCGTGAACCTGTACGAGGCGCTCGAGGACCACGACGATGTGCAGAGCCTGTTCACGGAATTCCAGCCCAGCGACGAACAGCTGGGCTGAGCCCGTGAACTCCCTTCGCCATCGGCGCGCGCTGCTTCGAGGGCGCTGAGGTGCGCGTGCTCGGCATCGATCCCGGGAGCCGACGTATGGGCGTCGGGGTCGTGGAGCGAAAGGGCACGCGCCTGGTGTACGTGATGGCCGAGACCCTGGTGGCGCCCGAGAAGGCGAGCCTCGACCGACGCCTCTTGATCATGCACCAGGGCCTGGCGCGGATCATCGCGGAGACGAAGCCCGACGCGGTGGCGGTGGAGGATCTCTTCTTCGCCAAGCACATGACGGGCGCGTTGAAGCTCGCCCAGGCGCGTGGTGTGGCGCTGTTGGCGGGTGCCCTGGCGGAGCTGCCGGTCGCCAGCTACGCGCCGGCGCTGGTGAAGCGGACGGTGGCTGGGCGCGGAGGCTCCGACAAGGCGCAGGTCGCGCGGCTGGTGGGCGCGATCCTCGGTCTGACCGAGCTGCCCGGCAAGGACGCGACCGACGCCCTGGCCATCGCGATCACGCACGCCCAAGCTACGCGCCGCGCCGTGCCCATGCCGAGCGCAGCGGTGAAGAAGAAGGGGAACCGGGCGATGAAGGTCAAAGCGCGATGATCGGCAGACTCCGAGGCCTGGTGGTAGAGCGCGCGAGCGACGGATCGTGCGTGCTCGAAGTGGGCGGCGTGGGCTACGAGGTCTTCGTCCCCCTGGGCACCTTGGGCCGATTGGCCGCGCCACCCCAGGAGGTGACGCTCGAGATCCACACTCTGGTGCGCGAAGACGCCTTGATGCTCTATGGCTTCGCGGGCGCCGAGGACAAGCTCGCCTTCCGCGCGCTGCTGGGCGTGAACAGCGTCGGTCCCAAGCTCGCTCTGGCGATCCTCGGACAGCTGAACGCCGGGGCCCTGGCGCTGACCATCGCGCGCAAGGATCGCGCGGCGCTTCAGGCGGTCAGCGGCGTGGGCAAGAAGACGGCGGAGCGCATCCTGCTGGATCTCGAGAACAAGCTCGACGTCGCGCCCGGCGCTCCCGCCATGCTCGACGCGGGCGCAGCCATGGTCGGCGATGCAGCCGCCGACGTGGTCGCCGCCTTGGTGAACCTGGGCTACAAACGAATCATCGCCGAAGGCGCCGTGGCACGCGTGGAAGGCGACGCCCGCGAGGGCAGCCTCGAGACCTTCCTGCGCGCGGCCTTGGCCACGCTCTCCAAAGCATGATCCGCCAAAAGCCTGAACATCCTTGCAGTCACCCCGGTCGAGCCGCATGCTTCGGCCATTGGATCCCGAGCTCCACCCCGTCATGACCATGGAAAAGAGCGAGACGCTGAATCCCGGTGCGGGGATTGAAGAGCGTCGCTACGAGATCGCGCTGCGGCCGTCGCGCTTCGACGACTTCGTGGGCCAGGACAAGATCAAGGACAACCTCCGGATCATGGTCGAGGCCGCCAGCCGACGCGGTGATCCTCTGGACCACGTGCTCCTGTGCGGACCTCCAGGCCTGGGCAAGACCACCATGGCGCACATCCTGGCCGAGGAGATGGGCGTGACGCTGCACCTCGCGTCCGGTCCCGCCATCGAACACAAGGGCCAACTCGCCGCGATCCTCACCCAGCTCGAGCCGCGCGATGTGCTCTTCATCGACGAGGTGCATCGGCTGACGGCCGTCGTGGAGGAGAACCTCTACTCGGCCATGGAGGACTTCCGCATCGAGGTCGTGCACGGCGACGGGCCCTACGCCCAGACGCTGCAGCTGCCGATCCACCCCTTCACGCTGGTCGCGGCGACCACGCGCACCGGGCTGTTGACCAACCCGATGCGTTCACGCTTCGGCTACCCCGCGCGCCTCGACTACTACCCGCCCGAAGCGCTCGAATTGATCGTCACGCGCAGCGCGCGTCTTCTCGGCTGTCCCCTCGATGGCCACGCCGCGGGCGAGATCTCCCGCCGTGCTCGCGGCACCCCACGCATCGTCAACCGCTTGCTCAGGCGCGCGCGAGACTTCGCCGAGGTGCTGGGCGATGGACGTATCACCCATGACATGTCCAAGGAGGCGCTCGATCGGTTGGAGGTCGACGGCGCCGGCCTGGACGAGATGGACAGGCGTTATCTGCTGGTGATCATGGAGCATTACGACGGCGGCCCGGTGGGCGTGGAGACGCTGGCGGCGGCGCTCAGCGAGCCTCGCGACACGCTCGAAGACGTGTACGAACCCTATCTCCTGCAGCAGGGGTTCCTGGCGCGCACCGCCCGAGGACGCGTCGCCACGCGCCACGCCTACGAGCACATGGGCCTCGCAGAACCCAAGCGACAGGGTCGCCTCTTCTAGGTCGGTCCGACGGCGCGGCCGCGATCGGGTACGCTTCTCGATTCGGGCGGAGTCTCCTGCTGGGGCAGCACCGGACACGGCCAGCGCGGAGACGGAACCTGGAGCACCCAGCACCTGCCCGTGCCTGTGGTGGGACTCTCGGACGGCGTCGAAGTCAGCGCAGGCGGGCTCCACACCTGCGCCCGGCGAGCGACGGGCGAGGTCGTGTGCTGGGGCTTGAACGACCACTTCGAAGTCGGATCCCCGGCGGCCGGCATCAGGTCCTATGTCCCCGTCCCGGTCGTTGGCCTGGACGACGCCGTGCAGATCTCGGCGGGACTGATCACGACCTGCGCCGTGCGCGCGTCCCACGACGTGCTCTGCTGGGGGCAGCTCTCCGTGGGCCCAGGCATGCCTGGCATGGGGACTCCGCCGTTGCTGCGTGGCGTCTCGGACGGGGTTCAGATGGCCGTCGGCGCGACGCTCGTGTGCGCCCTGCGTGCCAGCGGACACGTCATCTGCTGGGGACTGGGCAGCGCGACCTGCGCCCGGCGACACACACCCGGAGGCGCAGCGGACTCGAGCCAGGTGCTGTGCTGGGGCTCCAACAACAGCGGGCAGCTCGGCGACGGCAGCACGACCCAGAGCACCACACCTGTGCTGGTCGCGCTCTGACGCGGGTCCGTCCTGGGCGGAGAATGATCGTCCAGACGGGCAGAAAGAGTCCTCCACGCACTTGCGTCGGCCGAGTCCGCATGCCAAGGTCCGCGCCCGTTTCGGGAAAGGGTTAATCTATGTCGATTGGTGAGGCAGTTCAGTGCAAGCCCGTCGAGGTTGTCGTCGGAGACAAGGGCCTCGAGCGCGCGGTGAAGCACCTCAAGCGCAAGATGGCTTCCGAGGGCATTCTTCGCGAGCTCAAGCGCAGGCGCCACTACATGAAGCCTTCGGTTCGTCGACGGAAGAAGCAGGCCGAGGCCGCACGTCGTCGCCGCAAGCGCGACCGCCAAGGCTTCTGAGCGCAGCCGAGCCTCACCAGGCTCGATGTGTCTTGGTCGTCTTGGATTCTCGATCGCCGAGATCCGCGCAAGCGTCCATGGTCCACCCGAGGGTGTACCGCGGGCGCTTTTTACGCTTGGGCCTCGGCCTGGCCTTCGCGCTGCTCGTGGCCTGCGGAGGTCGCCCTGAAGAACCGCCAGCACCCGATCCCAGTCAGGGACCCGGAGGCCTGAGCGACGCCGCGTGGGGCGCCTTGCTCTACCGCGACCGCGGCTGCTCCGGCTGCCACAGCCTCGACTCGAGGGCGCCGAATCGGAGCCTGGGCGGACTGGTCGTCGCCAACCTCCCCGTCACCGACGACGACGAGCCCGCCCCGGACGAGCCGACCGTGCACGACCAGAGCTGGGCCGAGGCGCTCTTGCTCGAGTCCCGTCACGGAACCGGCGACGCGACGGTGAAGCTCGAGCTAAGCACGCCCGAAGCCCGAGCGCTGTCGGCGTTCCTCCAGACCTGTCGCTGAGCCGCGCCGCGGCGTGGCCCGAACGCAGGCGAAGGGATCATCCTCGATGCCACGAACGTAGGCGCGAGGACTCGCCCGCGCGGCTTGCTCCTTGGCCCACCCTGATCTACGCGGGCTTCCGCAGCGGTGGCGTCGGTGGCCCCGGTGCGGTCGCGGTGAACGAAGGCCTGGCCACGCTGGACGCCTTCCCACCGGCGCCGTGGTGGGACACGCGCGTGGACAACTGCGACGCCACGGAGATCGCGGCGGGCCACGGTCTG